>Ga0256830_1001274_pt1 | contig 18015 bp, 13 predicted proteins | sample 128326metaG_FD_190537 | JGI IMG/M metagenome (GOLD analysis project Ga0256830, IMG submission 190537) | Hydrothermal vent microbial communities from Lau Basin, Pacific Ocean - 128-326 | ecosystem: Environmental > Aquatic > Marine > Hydrothermal vents | place: Pacific Ocean: Lau Basin | collected... | reverse complement strand
TCAACGGATTAGGGGAGCGGATTGAACGGATGGGGGTGCTCTTCCATCCGCTCAATCCGTTCTCAAATCCGTTGACAGCCATCCGCTCCCCAACGGACTGCTGTCAACGGATTGCTGTCAACGGATTGCTGTCAACGGATTAGGGGAGCGGATTGAACGGATAGGGGTGCTCTTCCATCCGCTCAATCCGTTCTCAAATCCGTTGACAGCCATCCGCTCCCCAACGGATTGCTGTCAACGGATTGAGGGAGCGGATTGAACGGAGAGGGTGCCCTCTCATCCGCTCAATCCGTTCCTGAATCCGCTGACAGCTATCTGCTGACAGCTACTCGATCCGGCCCCGGTGGGGAACACGAAGGACACCAAGGGCTCAAAGGACACAAAGCGGTACGAAAACCCGGATTTCGATTGGCCGCTTTGGCAGTCGTGGCCCCCCATCCTCCGGCGGCCATCCGCTCCAAATCCGCTCAATCCGTTCCTGCTTCGGCAGGCAACCTTGACGGCCCGGCAAGATGATGTATAATGTGATGTACAAGGCGGATCGTGAACGAGGAGGAAGACGGTAACATGGCCACCAAGGTGCGCAAGCAGGTGTACATCGAACCCCATCAAGAGGCGATCCTCAAACGGCTGGCACGGGAGCAAGGCATCACCGAGGCCGAGATCATCCGTCGGGCCATTGACCAACATACCCGGGTATTGCGTTTCCCCCGGCGTGACCTGACAGCCTGGGAAAAGGAGCGGGCGTTCATCCAGAGCCTGATCCAGCAGGGGCCTGTGCCCGGCAAACGGGCCTGGCGGCGGGAGGACCTGTATGACCGATAGGGTGCTGGTGGACACCAACGTCCTGGTCTATGCCTACGACCGCTCGGAGCCCGAGAAGCAACGGCGTGCCCTGGAAGTCCTGGATCACCTGGCGGTCAGCGGAGCAGGTGTGATCAGCACCCAGGTGCTCGCCGAGTTTTTTGTCGCCATCACCCGCAAGATTCCTGCTCCCCTGTCCATGGCGGAGGCCTACGATCGGGTGAAGAACTACCTCCAGAGCTGGACCGTGCTGGACGTGACCGGCATGATCGTCCTGGAGGCGGCGCGTGGCGTGCGTGACCATCAGTTCAACTTTTGGGACGCCCAGATATGGGCTGCGGCGCGACTGAACCAGATCCCGGTTGTTTTCAGCGAGGACTTCAACGTAGGTCAAGTGACAGAAGGAGTCCGCTTCGTGAACCCTTTTGCCGAAGACTTTCAACTAGGGGATTGGGTAGCGCGATAGCGGGGCAGCAGATTAGGGGAACACGAAGGACACCAAGGGCTCAAAGGACACAAAGCGGTACGAAAACCCGGATTTCGATTGGCCGCTTTGGCAGTCGTGGCCCCCCATCCACCGACGGCCATCCGCTCCAAATCCGCTCAATCCGTTCCCGAATCCGCTGACAGCTATCCGCTCCCTAACGGACTGCTGTCAACGGATTGGGAGAGCGGATTGAGCAGAATCCTTGAAAAAGGGTTCTTCAGCTTCCTGGCTCCAAGGCCTCCATCAATATCTTTTTGCGGTGATGTTCCTGTTGATTGCGAATGTATTGTACAACCTTTGGGATTTCTGCGTGGCGCAATGTGACTACACCATAGCCGTCCTGCCAGTACAACGTGGCATCCAGGCCGCTTTCGTGATTGATGTAGTGCGATGAAGCACCCTTCAGACGGCGGGCTACGTCGGCAACCACGTCCGTGGGGCGCAGGCTCAGCAACACATGGATGTGGTCTTCGGTTCCGCCAACAGCGTACAAGCGGTAGCCCAGTTCCTTGCATTTATGACCGATGTACGCATACAAACGCGGCCTGACTTCCTTTGTGATCAGGGGAAGGCGGTTTTTGGTGCTCCAGGTGAAATGATAGACCAGTTGATAGAAAGCCCCTGCACGCTTCATAATGTTGCCCTTCTCGTTCGCTCGTTTGCCCGGCCGGCCCTCCGCCGGAGGATGGAATCCCCCGGCTCTGTTTATCAAGCCCGCGAAGCGGGCTTCCCAATGGGCGGCGTGGGCTTCCAGCCAATGCCGCCCTTCGTTTGCCTGGGCGTGCCACTGTGGGATGGAATCCCCCGGCTCTGTTTATCAAGCCCGCAGAGTGGGCTTCCCAATGGGCGGCGTGGGCTTCCAGCCAATGCCCTTCGTTTGCCCGGCCGGCCCTCCGCCGGGGGATGGAATCCCCCGGCTCTGTTTGTCAAGCCCGCGAAGCGGGCTTCCCAATGGGCGGCGTCGGCTTCCAGCCGATGCCCTTCGTTTGCCTGGGCGTGTCGCCGTGGGATGGAATCCCCCGGCTCTGTTTGTCGAGCCCGCGAAGCGGGCTTCCCAATGGGCGGCGTCGGCTTCCAGCCAATGCCGCCCTTCGTTTGCCTGGGCGTGCCACTGTGGGATGGAATCCCCCGGCTCTGTTTATCAAGCCCGCAGAGTGGGCTTCCCAATGGGCGGCGTGGGCTTCCAGCCAATGCCCTTCGTTTGCCCGGCCGGCCCTCCGCCGGGGGATGGAATCCCCCGGCTCTGTTTGTCAAGCCCGCGAAGCGGGCTTCCCAATGGGCGGCGTCGGCTTCCAGCCGATGCCCTTCGTTTGCCTGGGCGTGTCGCCGTGGGATGGAATCCCCCGGCTCTGTTTGTCGAGCCCGCGAAGCGGGCTTCCCAATGGGCGGCGTCGGCTTCCAGCCAATGCCGCCCTTCGTTTGCCTGGGCGTGCCACTGTGGGATGGAATCCCCCGGCTCTGTTTATCAAGCCCGCAGAGCGGGCTTCCCAATGGGCGGCGTGGGCTTCCAGCCAATGCCGCCCTTCGTTTGCCTGGGCGTGCCACTGTGGGATGGAATCCCCCGGCGCCGTTTGTCGAGCCCGCGAAGCGGGCTTGACAATAGGCGACGTCGGCTTCCAGCCAATGCCGCCCTTCGTTTGCCTGGGCGTGCCACTGTGGGATGGAATCCCCCGGCGCCGTTTGTCGAGCCCGCGAAGCGGGCTTCCCAATGGGCGGCGTCGGCTTCCAGCCAATGCCCTTCGTTTGCCCGGCCGGCCTTCCGCCGTGGGATGGAATCCCCCGGCGCTGTTTGTCAAGCCCGCGAAGCGGGCTTCCCAATGGGCGGCGTGGGCTTCCAGCCGATGCCCTTCGTTTGCCCGGCCGCCCTCCGCCGTGGGATGGAATCCCCCGGCGCCGTTTGTCGAGCCCGCGAAGCGGGCTTCCCACCAGGCGACGTCGGCTTCCAGCCGATGCCGCCCTTCGTTTGCTCGGCCGGCCCTCCGCCGGAGGATGGAATCCCCCGGCGCCGTTTGTCGAGCCCGCGAAGCGGGCTTCCCACCAGGCGACGTCGGCTTCCAGCCGATGCCGCCCTTCGTTTGCTCGGCCGGCCCTCCGCCGGAGGATGGAATCCCCCGGCGCTGTTTGTCGAGCCCGCAGAGCGGGCTTCCCAATGGGCGGCGTCGGCTTCCAGCCGATGCCGCCCTTCGTTTGCCCGGCCGCCCTCTGCCGTGGGATGGAATCCCCCGGCTCTGTTTATCAAGCCTGCAGAGCTGGCTTCCCAATGGGCGGCGTGGGCTTCCAGCCAATGCCGCCCTTCGTTTGCCCGGCCGTCCTCCGCCGTGGGATGGAATCCCCCGGCTCTGTTTATCAAGCCCGCAGAGCGGGCTTCCCAATGGGCGGCGTCGGCTTCCAGCCGATGCCGCCCAGGGAAGGATGCTGCTGGAAGAAACGAAAGATGTCGGCAGGGTGGGATAGGGCATAAAGGTCCATCTGATTTGCTCACCCACTCATCGAAGTGAGGGCATCTGTCCCGGATGGTCTGCAACCCTATCCGGCGGTGGTGTCCCTCTGGAACCAGAACTCAACGTGCAGCCTTTCCGTCGTCTTCCGCCCGTAGTGCAGCAATTGGTCGGCCCCGCCGGATTGGGCGACGTAGGTTTGCAACCCCTGGTTGACGAGCCGGTTCATCATTTGGAACAGGCTGATGAAGTTGGATTTGCCGGACCCGTTGGCTCCAATGAGCACGTTGATCCGCTCCAGGGGTAGGTCCAGCTCCCGAAAGGACTTATACCCTTGGACCACAACCCGCTCCAGCATCAGGGAAGGCATAGCATCACCTCAGTTCCTCCGAACTCCGCCGGATCTCCACCAGTTCCTCCTCCGTCAGCCCCCACAGGGCCGCTGCGGCGCGGTCCACCTCGTCCTCCACCCGGCGCAGATCCGCCTGCGCCGCCCCGTCCCCGCCGTAGGCCGCCAGCGCCAGTTCGTGCGCCCGCCGCGAGAGGGCCGCCAGGCGCTGGTGGAGGATAGCTTGCCTACCGTTGTCGTACGAGATCGGCTTTAATGCCTGTTCAGAAATCTCGTTGCTTTCTACTTCAACAAGAATTCTCGGCCAAGCTGCTCTTCTGGCACGCTGCGCTCAAGGGGTAGATGAATATGCACTGGGATCTCAAGGCGTGATAGATAGCGACACATCAAGGGTCCCACATCTGCCCATTTCAGCCCGCCGAGGCCACACCCTAGAGCAGGTAAAGCGAGAGACTCAATGCCTTCCTGCTGGTAATGCTGAACGAGCCAGACCAGCCCGGCCTCGATGTCCTCGATGCGGGACCGTTCGCGCCAGTGTCGCTTGGTGGGAAAGAAGAGGAACCATGTGCGCCGGTTCGTCAATGGTAAGGGGAACGTATCATCAGCAAGTGCAGCATCCAATGATGCTTCACGCTTGTACAAATAAGGTTTTCCTGGGAGGAGCAATCTCTTACGACAAGCGTCCTGGTAGACAACGTAGGCATCTGGGAACTGGTATTTGGCTCGTGAAGCCAGTCCCTTCCCCATCACTCCCACAGTGTTGACGCTGATGGTGAGCGTCTGCATCCTGGAGAAGAACATATCCCCTTCGACCAATTGCAGCCTTGTCGTGAGGCTATACATGCGAGTGGGGGCAAAAAACATACGAGGTTCCAGTACTACAGGTGGGCCAGAGCTCCTCACAAGCTTCAGAACTGCTTCACGGGCTTCATCATTAGCCACATAGATAGCATCAATTGTCTCTGGCGGGATACATTGCGGTATCAATACTTCGGCCATAATGCGCCGTTTGCTCCCATCGGCCTCGCTCCAGTACTCAACGTCAATCCCTTTGAGTATCTCATCAGCGCGCTCCGTCCATTTCTCCTTGGGCAGAATCTCAGTTTCCGAGCGCGCCGCATTGCCCGTTGTTACGAACGAACCAGGTGTGTTTAGGATGCTTTTGCGTACTCCCAACACCGCGATCTCGGTGTTCTTGTGCTCCATAAGCAGACGGTACAGCATAGGATTGCGAGGGTTGAAATACAAGTTAGCGTATTCCCAAAGGGAATGACCATCGGGCGTGATCTTCTCTTGACGCCAGGATACCACCCCCACATCGTAAACCGTAACTGGCTCAATGCCTCGCCGTTCAACCTCGGCGTGGGAGAGAATTCCCTCACGAAGGATAGAGGGCAGATTGAGGATATGGGTGATGTAATAGAATTCGCGCAAACGTCTAGTCATAGTCACCTCCAACCTCTTAACTCCTCCAGACTCCTTTGAATCTCCGCTGGCTCAGGTTGGGGCGCAGCGTGCCGGGGTTCTCGTACTCGATGATGAAGCGGTTGTAGACGGCGTCGGCGCGGCCCGTGGCCAGGGTGTACTGCTGGCGAAAGAGCAGGCCCACCCCCAGCGCCTCGGCGATGCCGGCGATGGCGTTGTTCATCTCCCGCTCGAACTCGGCCTCGTTGTGGGCCTGGGCCGCAGCCTGAGCGATCCGCCGGGTGAAATCGGGGGCGATCCGGCGCAGGTAGTCGTAGGTTTCGACGACGGTCTTGGGTTTCATAGGGCTCGCGTGGTGCGTGCTGCGCGGCCTACCGAGGCTCCAGGTGCAGGACGGCCTCGCTGTGGCGCATCACCTCGTCCTGACGGTAGAGGATGGGGCGGTACTCGCCGTTGAGCCAGAGGCGGACCTGGTCGGCGTAGTGGGGGCTGCCCACGTGGCCCGACTGCCCCGGCGCGTTCACCGCCATCGCCCGGCTCAGGTCCCCCAGGGGGATGATCTGCCGGTAGGGCGGGCCGATCATCTCCTCGGTGTCCAGGTCGTGGTAGGAGGTGCCGGACGCCCAGGGCGTCGTCTCGTCACCGCCCAGGGGCCAGCTCCCTCGGTTGAAGAGGCGGTCCAGCGGCTTGACCCGCCCCAGCGGGTGGTTGAAGGTGACCCGATGGAGCCGGCCCCACTGCCAGTCGCCCGCCTCCGGCCCCAGCGTCGCCTCCAGGAAATCCACCGCCTCCCGCAGGCTCTGGTGGATCAGCGCTTCCCGCGACCGCTCGGCGAACCAGGGGGCGTCGGGCCGGCGCAGGAGCTCCTGGAGCAGGAGGCGGATCCGCCAGCCGGAGGCGCTGGAGCCGGCCAGGACCGGATGGGGGCCTTCCCCGGCGACCCGGTGGATCAGGTCACCCACCTCGGGGCCGAAGGTGTTGTAGATCATCCGGCGCAGGAAGACCTCGTAGACGGCGGCCTGGGGGCTGGTGGCGCTCAGCCGACCATCCCACCCCTGGAAGAGGGCGATGACCGTCTCCAGCCGGGGATCGTCGGTGGTGAGGGCGGCCAGGTGGCGACCGATCTCCCGGGCCAGGACGGAGACCTGATCCCGCTGGATCCGCTGGCAGTCGGCGATGCCGATGGGATGCGCCTCCTCCAGCATCTCCCGGATGCGCTCGGCCCGGTAGCCGGGGAGCCAGTCGGCCCCCAGGAAGTGGGGGAAGTCGTCGGAGACAGGCCGGTTGTTGGCCGTGACGATGACCCCCTCGGGCGGGTTGATCACGTGGGGGAGCTCGTCGAAGGGGATCATCCCCTCCCACTCGTACTCGTCGGTCCAGCCGGGCACGGGAACGAGGCCGGTGTGGCCGGGCTTGCGCCGGGGGATGGCGCCGGCCAGGGTGTAGCCGATGTTGCCGTGGATGTCGGCGTAGACGACGTTGAGGACGGGGGCCTCCAGGTAGCGGAGCCCCTCGTGGAAGCTCTCGCAGTCGCGGGCCTCCCCCAGCAGGATAAGCGTCTCGGCCGTCCGACCGGGCCGCAGCACCGGCCAGGCCAGGGCGAGGGGGGCTTCGTGGCCGCCGGCCGCCTCGACCAGGGGGGTGATGATGGGGCCGTGGCGGGTGACCAGAACCTCTTCGATGACGGACCCGCCCCCCTTGATCGCGATCTCCTCGTAGTAGACCTCCGCCTCGTACCATTGGCCCTGGTACTCGACCAGCCGGGCGTTCTCCGGGTGGAGCCGCTCGATGTAGAGGTCCTGGGTGTCGGGCAGGGTGGCGGTGAAGCCCCAGGCGACGTACCCGTTGTGGCCGACGATGATGCCGGGCAGGCCGGGGAGAGAGACGCCGACGGCGTTGAACCGTTCATCGGCCACCAGGTGATTTTCGTACCAGATGGAGGGAGCCTGGAGGGGAAGGTGCATATCGTTGGCCAGGATGGGGTGGCCGTCGGGGGTGTGGCGGCCGCTGAGGACCCAACTGTTGCTGCCCAGGCCGGCCTTGGCGGGGGGGCCGGTGAAGGGGCGGGCGGCCTCGGCCCGGTCCAGCGCCCCGCGCCCCACCCGGCTGTAATCCACCCCCGGCGGGAGGATGGTGGGGAAGTCGGCGGCGGAGGAGGGGTCCAGCCGGGCGGCCTTCTCCGGCCCCAGGCGGGCGATGAGCCGGGCCCGCAGCACCTCCGCCTCCCAGTTGATGGAAAGCATCCAGGCCATCATCTTGAGCCAGGCCAGGCTGTCGGCGATGACCCAGTGCTCGGGGCGGTAGCGGAGGAAGGAGAACTCGGCGGGCAGCCGGCCCCGGCTCAGGAAGGCGTTGACCCCCTCGGCGTAGGCCAGCAGGGCCTCACGGGCCCGGTCGGAGAGGGTGGCGACCTCCTGGTCGGCGACGCGGCGCAGCCCGACGATGCGCATCCAGCGGTCCACCTCCAGCGCCTTGGGGCCCAGCACTTCGGAGAGCCGACCGGAGGCGAGCCGGCGCTGGAACTCCATCTGGAAGAAGCGGTCCTGGGCGTGGACGAAGCCCTGGGCAAAGAAGAGGTCGCGCAGGCTGCGGGCGTAGATGTGGGGAATGCCCCACCGGTCTCGGACGACCAGTACCTCCTCTTCCAGGCCGGACAGCCGGACCCGTCCCCGGGTCTGGGGCAGGGGACGGCGGAAGAGGGTGTAGTAGGCTGCGCCGACCACGCCGGCGACGGCTCCTGCCAGGAACCCGAACACCCCTCGGCGGTGGAACATCGTAGACCTCCCGTTGCGCTATGCCGCTATATCGCTACGTCGCTACGTCGCTATGCCGCCACGCCGCCACGCCGCTACGTCGCTATGCCGCTACGCCGCCGTTTCCGCCCCGGCCGCCGCGATGAGCTTTTCCACCTGATACCCCGACGCCTCTTCGGCCTGCTGAAGTCTTTCGACGAGGGTGTAGCAGGCGAAGATGGCCTCGACCTTCTCGGCAGCCGAGCGGTCGGCATCGGCGAGGATCATCACGACGGCGACGACCAGCATCCACCAGAGCAGCCGTTCAAAGGCTTCCTTGTTGAACCAGAGGATCCCCTGGTAGCGGTTGACCTGGAGGAAGCGCCGGACCGCTTCGTCCTGCAACCAGCCCTCCAGCATCCGGGCGAGGTCGGGCGCTTCCCCCTCGGTGCACCGTAGCCGGTGGACGATGAGGAGCTTGATGAGAGTGACCGCCTGCTGGGCCGGCCCCTCGTCCAGGCTCAACCCCGTCAGCGTGCGGGCGACGATCTTGCCCAGCAGCCATTCGTCCAGCCAGCTCCGGCTCCGCTCGGCGGCGTCCTCCGGCCCGACCACCTCCCCCAGGGCGTGGACGAAGAGCCAGCCGAAGAGGGTGCCCCAGACGAAGGGGTCACCGTCCGGCGGGGTGACCAGGTAGCGGGTCAGGGCCTGCCAGCGCTCCCGTTGGGCCGGCGGAACCGCCTCGGTGAGGGGGTCACCCTCGCGCCCCAGGATGGGCAGGTGCAGGAGGGCGGCCAGCTTGCGCCGGACCGCCCGGGCCAGCGCAGCCTCATCCCCTTCACCGCCGGCGTGCTCCCGAACCGCCCGGAAGAGGCGGACCAGCTTCCCCTCGACCTCCTCCAGCAGGGGGGTGATCTCCTCCAGGGCCTCCGGCTCGACGACGCGGGCCGCCATCAGCCAGCGGAAGGCGTCGGCGCTGACCAGCTCCCGGAAGGGGGTGTGGATGGGCTGGAGGAGGAGTTCGTGCAGGGCCTCTTCGATGCTGGGCACCCCGCGCCCGTTCAGGTGGGCGGCCAGGCGAGCGTACTGGTGCCATTGATTGTCCTCCACCTCGCGGAAGTCCAGGAAGACGTGGTACTTGTAGGCCCCCAGCTCGACGTAGAGCCCCTTCTCGTGCAACTCCCGGTTGTTGCGGATGTACTCCAGGCCGGTCACGTGGTCTCGGAAGATGCAGAAGTAGCGCTCGTCCTTCCGCAGCCCCAGCCCCTCCCCCAGGCTCTTGCGCACCAGCCGGTCGGTCCGTTTGTCCCGGTAGGCGACGGAGGTGCGGATCCACCCCCGGGCCGTGGCGTAGCGGTTGTGGTAGATCACCAGGCTCCGCTCGTCGCCGGCGCGGTTGGAGTAGGCGAAGACATCCTCGTTGACGTGGCCCTCCGGCGTCTCGCAGTCGTAGAGCAGGAAGTGCTCCACCTCGGCGAAGAGGTGCCGCCGGCGCAGCAGGGGGAAGATCTCCCGCTCGTGCCGGGCGATCAGGTAGGGGTCGGGCTGCTCGTCCCACTCGGCGTGGCGGTACTCCATCCCGTACTTCTCGGCGAAGCCTTCGACCTGCCCGTGGCCGAACATAGGCAGGCCGGGCATCGTCACCATCATCGTGCAGACGCCGAAGTACTTGTCCTCCTTGCCGAACTGGACGACGGCCGTCTCCTCATCCGGGTTGTTCATAAAGTTGACGAACCGCTTCAGCACCTCCGGGTCGAAGGCCAGCGTGTTCTTCATCACCGTGCGGTAGTTGGCGTTCTCCTCGTCCCGGAGCATGTTCATAAAGGCGCTGTTGTAGACCCGGTGCATCCCCAGGGTGCGGACGAAGTAGCCCTCCATCAGCCAGAAGGCCTCGGCCAGGAGCAGGGTGTCGGGCGCTTCCGCCGCCACCCGGTCCACCACCTCCCGCCAGAACTCCTGGGGCATCCGCGCGTCGAACTCGGCCCGGGTCATCCCGTGCTCGGCCCGCGAGGGGATGGCCCCGCCCGTCCCCGGCTCGGGGAACCAGAGCCGTTGGTAGTGGCGCTTGGTCAAGGTCATCGCCGCGTCGAAGCGGATGATGGGGAACTGGCGGGCGACCCGGAGGATGGTCTGGATGACCGCCTCGCGGGTCTCCGGGTTGAGGTAGTCCAGTTGGGCCGTGTCGTTCCAGGGCGTGCTGGTGCCGTCGTTGCCGTGGTAGATGTAGAGCGCCCGGCCGGTCCGGCGGTCCACCCGCTTGAAGACGACAGCAGCGTCGGTCCGGTCGTAGTAGTGGTCCTCCAGGTAGATGCCCACCTCGGGGTGCCAGGAGAGGTCGGGGCCGGTGAAGGTGTAGGAGGGGAAGGGGCAGGTATCCACCGAGAGGAAGCGTTCGGGATGCTCGATCACCCAGCGGGAGTCAATGCCCATATGGTTGGGCACCATATCGCTGGCCAGGCGGATGCCCCGCCGTTGGGCGCGGGCCTTCAGGTTCTGGAGGGCCGCTTCGCCCCCCAGCTCGGCGGCGATCTGGTAGTCGAAGATGGCGTAGGCCGAGGCCGCCGCCTTGGGGTTGCCGCAGAGGTGCTTGATCCGCCGGGAGGCGGGGCTGCGCTCCCAAAGGCCGATCAGCCAGAGGCCGGTGAAGCCCCAGCGGGCCAACCGGTCCAGCTCCTCGTCGGGAATCTGGTCCAGGCGCTGGATGGGGCGCTGGTAGGTTCGGGAGAGCTGGTCCAGCCAGACGTAGGTGTGCTTGGCCAGGAGCACCAACTGGGGCATCCAGTCCAGATCGGGGCTGAAGCGCTCCGGCTCCAGTTCCAGGCCGGCGAAGTCGTAGACGCGGGCCGGGCCGGGGCCGGGGGGCGCGCCTTTCGCCTCCTCCCGGAGCAGGTCGAGGCTTCTGAGCAGGCGGTGGATGTAGCGGCCCAGGAGGTAGCCCCACCGCTCCCGGATGTACTCCAGTTGGCCGAAGAGGGAATCGGGCACGGCGCGGGCGGGGCTCTGGAGCATGTCGAGCAGGTTCTGCTCGTCGGGGCCGAAGGGGGGCTGGGTGTCGAAGAAGTCGTGCAGGTGGGCGATGATCTGGCGGTAGGCGGTCTCCTCCTCCAGTGGGGCGTCGTCGAAGAGCTCCTGGAAGGGGGTGCAGGCCGGGTTGGCGTTGGCCAGCCAGAGCATCATCAGCTCTTCCAGGGTGGCCTGGCGGTTGGGCATCCCCTCCGTCTCGCCCTCCAGGTAGGCTTCAGGGCTGAGTTCCCCCCGGTAGACGGCCACGGGGGGGAACGCCTCCACGAAGCGGCGCAGCGTTTCGTCCACCGCCTCCCGGCCCAGCGCCGCGTCCAGGTAGTCCAGGGCGCGGGCCAGGGCCTGGGGGTTCCGCTGCTGCCGGTAGAGGGCGGCGACGTAGTGGAGGAGTTCGTCTATGAGCCCCAGCGCGTTGATCTGCCCCGCCTGCACCGCCCGTTCGGGGAAGCGGGCCAGGTCCCGCTTCTCGTTCATCCGCTGCGCGAAGAGGCGGGCGGCGTGGAAGTTGGGGAAGATGACGTTGCCGCGCAGGGAGAAAAGCCTTTCGTCGAACCGGTAGCGATCCCTCGCTTCACGGGAGATGTGAAATTCCATACCTCACCTTCCCACGGCGATCTCTTCTTCTCCGCGCAGAGCCCCTTGAAGCAGCGAAGCCGGGAAACGGCCGGCGTCCAGGACCTCCGGCAGGACCAATCGGCCCTCAGCCGTGAGATGGGCGCAGTTCCAAGACCTGACGGGTCGCCCGCTCCACCGCCTCCGGCGACCAGGCGATAGGCACCCCTTCGCCCCGCCGCCACAGGGGGAGTTGGTCGTCGTAGTGAGGCGAGAGGGGGTTGCCCGACTGTCCGCCGGGCAGGACGAAGCGGCTCGCCTCCCAGTTCCCCACGTCCACCACCATCCGCAGGGAGGCGATGAAGGGCGGGTTGCCCATCGGGTCCGTCGGCAGGGAGGCCGCCTGGGCCACCGTGTTGGCATCCCCACCCCAGGGGAAGGGGCCTAGGTTGAAGATGCGGTCGAGGGGAGCCTGCTCGCCCACGGCGTGGTGCAGGATGAGGGGGCGCAGGCGGCCCCAGGCCCACTGCTCCGGGTCCGCCCCTCCCTGCTCCCGCAGCCGACGGACCGCAACGGTCAGGGCGTCGGCCACCTCCTGGGGCCAGGGCCGCTCGAACCAGCCCTCGGGCTGCTCCCGCAGGAGGCGGACCAGGTGACCGACGCGACGCACGCCGAAGAGGGCGTGGGGGGCGATGGGGGTGAAGCCGTGGCCCAGCGCCCATCGGGCGGCCCGGGGGGCCTTGGCCTCCACGATCCGCCGGGCCATCTCGGCCACGAAGCTCTCGTAGACCGCAGCGGCCGGCGAATCGGCGGCCACCACCCCGTCCCACGCCCGCAGCAGCTCCAGCGCCTGGCGGGCCTCTTCCGTCTCGGCCGGCACGCCCAGGACCAGGTCGCGCATCTCCCGCCAGGGGAGGGATTGCTGGTCCATCTGGAGGGCCATCGTGTCGGCCAGGTCCCAGTCGTTCCGCTCCTGGAGGGCCTCCACGATGCGGGTCAGGCGGTAGCCGTCTATCCAATCCGCCCCCAGCCAGGGGCCCTCCCCGTCCTGGATCGGCTTGTTGTTGGCCGTGGCGACGAAGCCCGTCTCCGGGTTGGCCAGGTGGGGCACCTCCTCGAAGGGGAGCGGGTCCGCTTCCCACCCCACCTCCGGGTCCCAGCCGGGGAGCGGAAGGAGCCCCCACCCCTTGCGCCGGCGGGGAACCTCACCGATCAGTTGCCAGCCGATGGTGCCGGCGGTGTCGGCGTAGACCATGTTGAGGGAGAGGGCGGGCCACTGCTCGAAGGCGCGGCGGAACTCCTCGAAGGAGCGGACCTTGTGGAGGACGAAGAGCCCACGCAGGGGCCGGGGGGCCAGCCAGGTGGCCTGCATCGAGATGGCCCCCACCTCCCCTACCAGCGCCGGCCCGACGATGGGGCCGCGAGGGGTGATCAGCACCCGCTCCTTGACCGGCTCGCCCCCTTTCACCGGGATCGTCTCCTCTAGGACCGTGCAGGGGATGAACCGGTCTCCCTGGCGGACGCTCTCCCCATCGGGGCCGACCTCCTCGATGAAGAGGTCGGTGTTATCCACCAGACCGGCCGTCACGCCCCAAGCGGCGGTGCCGTTGTGGCCCACGGGGAAGCCGGGGGCACCGACGAAGGAGGCGCCGGCGACGGCCCAGTCGGGCGTGCGGATGTGGGCCAGGTACCAGTGGGGCGGCAGGGTCGGGGCCAGGTGTGGATCGTTGGCCAAGATGGGCCGTCCGGTGGCCGTGCGGGAGGCGGCCAGGGCCCAGTTGTTGGAGCCGCCCCCCTGGCCGACGGTGGCCGTGAAGATGGTCAGGTCCTCGGCCAGCCGGTCCAGGGCCGGGCCGGCCTGGGCGGTGGGCGGCTCGGTGACCGGGAGCCAGTCGGGGTAGAGGGGGTCCAGGGCGGTCAGCGCTTCCGGCCCATCCTCGGTGAGGATCTTGAGGCGGACCAGCTCCGAGTCCCAGTTGGAGGACAGGGAGAAGGCCATCAGCTTGAGGACGGCCAGGGCGTCGGCAGCGCTGTAGGGGGTGGGCCGGGTCTGCAGGAAGGCGAACTCGTGGGGCGGCTTAGGGCATCCCAACCGCGCCCCGTCGGAGACGCCCTGGGCGTAAGCCTCCAGCATCGTGCGGACCTCGTCGTCCAGGTGGTCCAGTTGCTCTTGGGCGGTGCGGTAGAAGCCGATGCGCCGGGAGAGGCGGTCCACGGGCAATCCGGCGGGCCCGACCAGCTCGGAGAGCGTGCCGCGCACGACCCGGAGCAGCCCTTCGAGTTGAAAGGTACGGTCCTGCCCTTGGCAGAACCCCAGGGCGTACCAGGCATCGGCCTCGTTGGTGGCCTCGATGTGGGGGATGCCGTAGCGGTCCCGTCGGATCACCACCCGCTCGGTGACGCCGGGGACCTCCAGCGCCCCCGAGGTAATGGGGAGGCAGCGCCCCATCAGCAGACGGAAGAGAAAGCGGGAGAGGTTCATCGGACTCCCTCCTTGGCGGTGGCCCGGCATCGGGGGAGATGTCGGCGGGGTGGCCGGGCGGCGATGGCCGGGAAGCGGCCTCAGTATAGCCCGGTTTTGGACCGCTGTCAAGGAAATGAGGACCCTCCCGCAGGCTCCCCACGGCCTGAATCGCGTCCCAGGCGGCCTGCGATACACCATCGCTGTCGCCGGGCACCGCGTGGCCTGCGGGAGGGTAACGCTTGTCCTCTCCCGTCGAGATGCTATAATCCCCGTGGGCTCCTCCCGCAGGCTCCCCCCACCGCACAACCTGCGGGAGGATGCTGCCTCGGAGGGATAGCGATGGAGTTCACGAAGGAGGTCCGGCGCATAGGCCGTCGGTGGTTCGAGGCGGAGTAGGGCGGTGGCGACGATCCTCGACCTGCCAGAACGGGTGGCCGCGCTGCCGGCCGACCGCCGACACCGGTTCGAGCGCCTCTTCCAGGTGCACCGGAGTCAGGGGGAGCTCAGCCCTCCGCCGGAGATGGAGGGCTGGATCGAGCGCCACTTCGGGTCCGTCCAGGCGGTGCGCTCCCAGACCATCGTCAAGGTGACCAACCGGGTCACCGGCGAAGGGGCGCTCTTCAACCCGCTGCGGGGCCGGCGGCCCACCCCCTCCCGCCGGGAAGGGGCGGGGGCGCCGGCTGCCACCTACCCCCCCTTCCGGCAGCCCCTGCGCCTGACGCCGGCCGACCCCTTCGGACGGGTGCACGGTCGCCACTGCCTGACGGCCAGCAACGTGGCCAAGGCCGACGGGTTCCACGGCGTCCTCATCTTCGACGAGCCCGACCCTCTCCGCTTCAGCCGGGAGGCGGTCCACGACTACGTGGCGACGGCGTTGGCCTGGGCCCGCCAGGCCAACGCCACCGACCCCCAGGCCCGCTACTTCTTCTTCCTTTGGAACAGCCACTGGAAGGCGGGGGCCTCGGTCGCCCACGGCCACGCCCAGATGCTGCTGGGCCGGGGGGCCCACTACGCCCGCATCGAAGGGCTGCGCCGGGCGGCCCTCGCCTATCGGCAGACCCACGGGTGCAGCTACTTCGACGACCTGGTAGCCGCCCACGCCGATCTGGGGCTCCGCTTTCGAGAAGGGGAGGTCCAGGGGCTGGCCTACCTCACCCCGATCAAGGAAAAGGAGGTGCTGTTGCTGGCCCCCGCCCTCACCGAGGCGCTGGTGGACGCCCTCTACGAGGTGCTGCGTCGCTTCGTGGACCGGCTGGGGGTGCGGGCCTTCAACGTGGCCCTCATCGGACCTCCCCTCTTCCCCGGCGCGCCGGAGGACTGGTCGGGGTTCCCCACCCTCTTCCGGCTGGTGGACCGGGGGGATCCGGCCTCGCCGACGACCGATTTCGGGGCGATGGAGCTCTACGCCCAGAGCGTCATCGCCAGCGATCCCTTCGCCGTGGCCCGGCAAATGGGAGGCCTCGATAGGGCTCCCGGCGGGTCCGCAGTCCAGGCTTAGAAGCCAGAAGTATAGCGTCCGGCTGAGCGGGGAGGGCTCTCTTCAGGGGCCAAAGGGCGGTCCGAGGGGCTTCGCTCGCCCAGCCCGGAGGTGGAGCGTAGACTATTGAGGACTTCCCAAGGAGGCAGCAGACGGGGCGAAGTCATCCAGAATGATGACCTCTATGATTGGCGATAACCGACTCAACCGTCGGTCGTTGGTCACGAAATGAAACGCAACCGCTTCGGTCACGTCCTCGCCGGTGGACTGGGGCTCTTCCTGGGAGGGCTGCTCTACCTGGGGCCGGGGCTGGCCGGGGGAGACCTGCCCCTGGCCCGGTGGGTAGCACTGCTGGGGGATCAAGAAGGGGTGCGCCGGTGGCTGGCCGGCTTCGGCCCCCTGGCCCCGCTGGTCAGCATCGGCCTCAACGTCCTTCAGGTCGTCCTGGCCCCCATCCCGGGCCAGTTCCTGGGCCTCGCCAACGGCTACCTCTTCGGGGTCTTCTGGGGAACCCTCTACAGCCTCGTCGGCCTGACGCTGGGCTCCCTGGCGGCGATGGGGATCGGGCGCTGGCTGGGCCGTCGGGTCGTCGTCCGCCTCGTCCCGCCGGACCAGTTGGAGCGGTGGGACCGGCTGCTGAGCCGCCGGGGGAGCCTGCTCTTCTTCTTCCTCGTCTTCCTGCTTCCTCTGCTCCCCGACGACATCACCTGCTTCGTCATCGGCCTCAGCCCCCTGCCCATCCCCTACCTGCTGCTGCTGGCGACGCTGGGGCGGCTGCCGGGGTTGGTGTTCAGCAGTTGGCTGGGGGCCCAGGCCGGCCACCTGAGCTGGCCCTGGCTGGTCAGCCTGGTGCTCCTGGTCGTCGCCGGTGCCCTCCTGGCCACCCGCTACCAGGATCGGCTGGTCGGCTGGATGGAGCGGCGGGAGGGGAACAGGGGGGAGGAGGGCTAAAGGGTGATCTCCAGGAGCCCGGCGGCCAGGTCCCGGAGAGCGCCGGCCGGCATCTCCGACAACTGACGGGCCACCTCGATGTAGTGCCGGTTCAGTGGGTCCAGGACAAAGGCCCGGACCTCAGGGGGAAGTTGCTGGAACTGACGCCATTCTCGGTAGAGCCGGAGTTGCTCGGCGACGGGACCGGTCTCCTCGTCCTGGAAGTAGGAGAGGGAGAGGCCCAGGTAGTTGGCGATGGCCTCCAGTTCCAGGATGGGGATAGGGCGCTGGCCGTATTCGTACTGGGCGATGCGTCCGGGGGAGCAGCCGATGATTTGGGCCAGCTCCTTCTGGCTGATGCCGGCATCCTGACGGGCCTGCCGCAGCAGCGCTCCCACGATCCGCTGGCGCACCAGGAGGAGATCGGCGCCGGAGGAGATTGTTTCCGACGGACGGTCCGGGTTCTCCGGCTCGACGTCCAGAAAATGCTCCAGGGGCACTTTCAGCAAGTAGGCGAGCAGCTCCAGTTCCGGCAGGGAGATCTCCCGCCGACCGTGCTCGTAGGCGGAGAGGGTGCTGGAGGAGATGCCCAGGAAGGCCGCGCACTCCTTCAGCGACTTGCCCGCCTCCAGTCGGGCCTGGCGGAGCAGCACACCCATGATCTTGCGCCGGATCGCCCGGGTCTCTTCGTTGATCATAGCACCTCCTCGTCTCGTTGAGAGTACGCGCCAGAGCCTGTTCCTCCCTTCCCGGCAACTCAGCGTCACACGCCTGCCATTATAGCACAATCATCCGTCCCCTACAACTGGGCTGGGGCGACCGTCACGAGTTTGGGACCTCATTCTGAGTGACCTCCAAAGGCCAGACGACGCTCAGGCCGGCGCAAAGGGAAGCCATCGGCACCTGGCTGATGTCGTAGCCGGCCAACTCCAGCGGGCACTTGCCCCGAATCCTGGGCTGAGCATCCTGCGAGAAGGGGGTGAAGCGATAGATCTTCTCAAAGACCCCCAGGAAGCGCTGCGCACTCTCGAGGGAGTCAAAGCCACAGAAGTTCTGGTAGTGCCGGTCAAACCGCCTGATGACCAATTCCACCGCATTGTTGGTCTTGGGAATCACCCGGCTCTCGATGCCATTGACCAGGGTAGGCCAATGCCGCTCTAGAAACTCAAAGATGACCACAGCCCCAGGCCTCTCTTTCACATAGCGCTTCCGCAAGGCCATCACCGCTTCGTACCGCTTCTGCGCCGTGCGTTTGGTCTTGGCCTCGAAGATGTGGTAGATCTTCCCCTTCAGGGCCTCGGCCTCCGGATGGGTCTCGGCGTAGTCCGCACCATAG
>Ga0256830_1001273_pt1 | contig 18017 bp, 13 predicted proteins | sample 128326metaG_FD_190537 | JGI IMG/M metagenome (GOLD analysis project Ga0256830, IMG submission 190537) | Hydrothermal vent microbial communities from Lau Basin, Pacific Ocean - 128-326 | ecosystem: Environmental > Aquatic > Marine > Hydrothermal vents | place: Pacific Ocean: Lau Basin | collected... | reverse complement strand
TCGAAATGCTGCCGGCCTGAGCCTCACCGAATCCGCCGAAGGCAGGAGCCGGAACCCACCCGCCGAACAGTTACTGTAAGGTTACGGCGAACGCCCTGCTGCGCAGGGATCCGCTGCCTATCGAAGCCCCCGCAGCATCCCCCGTGCGCTGGCCCGCCCGCTCCAGTGTCGCCTCGCACCAGGTCGGACGAGGATGAGCGGCCGGCCCCGGCCCCGCGGATTCCTGCTATAAAAAGCTGTGAAAGCTCTTGACGCTGGCTGGCTGGCTGGCTGGCTCAAAATCCATGCCGGTCCTGCCGGGCGGCGTCCAACCCAGGCCCCGGAGGTCAACATGCTCAAGACTGCACTCACCGTCCTTTTCACCACCTGCGGCCTGTCGGCCGCCTTCTTCTTCGCCGGGCCCAAGATCTTCTACTCGGGCTTCCAGCCCAAGTGGCCGATCGGCAGCGGGGTCAAGGTCGTCCCCGACCCCACGAACATCTGGTCCTGGCACTTCCACAACGTCACCAGTGCCAGCAAGGGCAAAATCGAGATCGTGATCGACCAGAACGGCGACGGCAAGCCGGACCAACTCGACTCGTTCCTCGCGGTCCTCTTGACTGATCTTCAGCTCGACCGTTCGTTGCCGGGCAACTCAACAGCCTACAGGCGTTGTGTCCTGGTGACAGAAGACGGAACCGAAATCTGGAACCTCTCGGAGTACAATGCTGGATCTTCAGGGAGCTGGATCGGAGCGGAATCGAATCACTTCGCTACACCTTTGATCTTCCCACGTGGAAAGCGTGTTTTCCTGAGTTGGATGAGTTACACAGGCTGGAATTTCAGTGTCCATCTAATCGGCCGGACTATCAATCTCTAATCAGTGATTCCTTTTTTGTGTTTTCTTTTGATTGGCCTGGAGGCTCACCGGAAACAACCCTTCCATTATTCCACGGGGCAATTCTACCGAAGGGCATCAACCGGAACATATAGAGAAAGGAGGCGAGTAAAATATGTTTGTAAAAGACATCAATGTCATGCTGGACGAGGGAAGCAAGCTCAAGCATGCACGCCGCGTGGCCCTCGGCCCAAACGGGAAGTATGCAATCAGTGTACTGACCACTCGCAGCAGCAACTCAACGCCCGCTGATGGGGATGCCGTGGCCCGCATCTACCTGGGTGATGGGTCAGCCTGGATTACGCCAACCATCCTCAACATCGGGAAACTCCAAGCCAATCATTCGGAGGGGTCGACCAACCATCCGTTTCTTTTGGTCGTGCTCGAGGCGGTGAATTCTGGGATCAATATCACCTGCGACCTCAGCATCAACACCTTCTGAGGCGCACCGAGAGATGAGGCCCTTGATTCCATTGCGCAGGGTGCAGGCGACGGTCGCCGGCGGGGAACCGGCCGTGATCGACTGGGAGGCCGGCGGCGAGGAGGAGTTCACCGCGACGCTCGAGGTCCTGCGCTACCGGGGCTACGCCCCGGAGATGGAAGTCTACTTCGACCTGCTCGCCTCGGTCGAAGGCAGCGCGTTCTGGCTCGTCGAGAGCGCGATCGTCCTGGGCCCAGATCCGGGCGGCGTCACGTTGTCGAGTTCGGTCGCAGGCGCCTTCTTCCGGACGCAGGTCCGCGTCGAACCCGCAGGCGAGGTCGACGTCGAGATCACGGCGAACGCCCTGCTGCGCGACGAGCCGCTGCCGGTCGAAGCACCCGCAGCATCCCCCGTGCGCTGGCCCGCCCGCTGGCGCGCCTGGGCGCTCGTCGGTTCGGAGGAATAGGGCGCGGTGGCCTCCTACGAACTCGCCACCAACGGGCGCGTGGAGGTCGCCGGTGTGCAGGATCCCAACACCAGCGAGATCATTCTGCTCGCCGAAAGCTGCTCGCCGCCGGTCGACCTCGACGGGGAGAGCGAGGTCGCGCTCTCGCTGACCGCGAGCCATGTGAACTTCCCGGCCGGCGAGTTCATGTCGGTCTTCGTCGAGCGCAGCAACGACCTCGGTGTCTGGTGGATCGATCCGGGCGATCCCGTGCTCTCGATCACCGAAGTCGGGCCTCAAGCCGCGCAGCTCTCCGGAGTCGCCGAACGCTACCTCCGCCTGCACTATGTGATCGCCTCCCTCGCGCTCCTGCCGGGAGGCGGAAAGGCCCCTCCGACCGTGGGGGCCTACGTCGTCTTCGATGCGACGGTTTCGACGCCGTAGTCCGGGCCATCGCCCGGATCCGACCCCATGCGCCAGCTCGACGAGATCCTGAACGCCGCCCTGCCCCTGGAGCTTCCCTACGTTCTGGAGAACGAACGCCTGGCCCTGCACTTCGTTCCCGACGACCGCGTCGGGGTCCGCCTCGTCGCGATCGAACAGCGGGAGCGAGGAGACACCTTCACGTTTTCGACCGAGGCCCCGCCCGAATCAGGCTACGACGGCCGGCTCTTCGAAATCGTCGCCACGATCCCGCGCACGGGCGCGAGCGTCACGGTCACCCCTGAAACCGGGGCCGGATCCTTCGAGGCGCTGGCTCTTGCCGATGGCTCGTGGCTCGTTTTCCTCTGGCGCAAGCTCGAGAAGGATGAAGCCCGTCTGCGGGTCGCCGTCCGTGTGCGCCTTCGCCCGGACGATCCCTTGAGCCGCTGGAACCTCTGGGTCGAGCCCGCCGATGACGCCGGGAGTGCGCGTCTCGAACGCGCGGATCTGCCCATCGTCTGGGTCGAGGGGCCGATGCGCCCGCGCCGCAACGAAAGCCATGCAACCGCGCAGCGCCGCGCGCGCCTCCTCGTGCCGAGTTCGTTGACCACGACCCAGCCCTTCGCCTCGGCCAACAGTTCGCTCTTTCTCTGGATCTCGACCGGGGTCGAACGACGTTTCGTGCACCCAGGCCCCGGCCAACAGCTCCAGTTCTCCTGCCTGTGCGCGATCGACCCGGGCGAGCCGGCGAGCCACCGCCGCATGCTCTACTTCGGCTCCGAGGACCCCGCCGGCGAGCACAAGACCTTCCTGCACGCCGGGCGTCTCGTCGGCGAAGGACGCCGGCAACGCGGCTACTACGAGTGGCGGCACGGCTATCAGATCCCGTACCCGAGTTGTAAGAGGGGAGGCGGGATTGTCGTCTTGGGAAAGCCGGAACCGAACCACGGCTTCGCCTCGCCCTACCCGGTGACCCTGGGCGCGCTGCGCGCGAAGACGGATGCGTATTACTACGACGCGTGCGCCCTGTACCGCGGCTTCGTCGCCCGGTCCGGCATGACCACACACCTCTGGAAAGGGGACGGCTGGCCGGAAATCGCAAAGCCTTCGGTGCTCGGGTTCTTCGCATTCTCGCCTCAGCGGGCCGACCGCTTCCTCGACGAACTCTACGCAGGCTTGCTCGACGAACTGCTCGCATGGCGCAAGGCGGTGCAAGGCGAGGCCCGCCGGCCGGCCTACCTGCACCTGCACATCTTCTGGGACGGGGGCAAAGGGGTCGACTCCGATCCCCCCAATCCGCCCGATCCGGTCGAGGCGGTGCTCGATCCCGGGGTGAAACGCCTGCTCGCCGAGACCCCCGGACTCGGGATCGGGATGTCGGGCTATACAATCCCGACGATCGTCTCGCGGAAATCGTCGTGGTACAAACGCTTCCCGCAGGAGGCGGCGGTCTACGGCCCCGATCGCGAGCCCGCGGGCGATCCGGAGAAGGCGCTGCGCCTCGACTACCGCCATCCGCTCGGGCGGGAGTTTTGGGCGAAGACCCTCTACGCGGCGCTGGGAAGAGCGGGCTTCTCCGGCCTCTACGCCGACACCTTCGCCGGCATCTCCTCCCAGCTCCTCTACCGTCCCCCGCCCCCCTTCGAACCCGCGCATCCGGGAAACATCGGAGACATTCCGGGAAGGCGCGAAGGCGCGCGCAGGATGCGCGTGCAGCTCGAGTCCTCGCGGCGGAGCCGCGGGCCGGCTCCGCTCCCCGTACCGGTTTTTCTGATCTCGGAGGTCGCGACCGAAGGGCTCGTCGGGGCCTTCGAACTCGTCCAGGAAGGCTACGTCTGGATGCCCGGGCACCTGCTCTACGCCGAGGACGTCGTGCTGCCGGGCCTCGCAGTCGAGGACCTTCCGGTCCAGGCCCGTGATCTCTCGCCTCCGCTGTTCTCGATCGTCTACCACGAATGGCAGCCCACGTTCATGCTCTCGCCGGTCCTCGACACCTTGGGCCTCGGCACCGCGCCGGAGGCTGCGCCCGAACTCGAAATCAGCGGGGGCATGACGCCCGCGGAACTGCGGGAGTACTTCGCCTATTACCACGGCGCGCAGTTCGTCGCGGGGATGAAACTCGGATTCCTGCAGCCGTATGCGCAGCGGGGCCTCCCCCTGGCGCACCTCGAAGACGGCCGGCTCGTCCCCGGCGCCGCGGATGCGAGCGGGGTCGGGCTCGCGATCCTCGACGACCTTCGCGCGATGTTCGAACTCTATGACGACGCCCTCGGCGGGCCGTACCTGCTCGGCGGGCGCAGTGAACCGCCTCTCATCCTCGAACTCGACGCCATTCCGGACGGGACCAAGACCAATCCCGCCGCGGCGGCGACGAAGCTCGGCCTGCGCGGCGCGCTGGCGCTGCTCCCCTTCGGCGAAGTGGTGGTGACACGGGACCTGGCCGAGGTCGAGGGACGGCCGGAGGTCGAAGCGAGCTGGGCGCTCGCCGAGTTCCCGGTGCCCCGCGTGCTGCACCAGGTCTGGCGCGCTCCGAACGGCCGGCTCGGCGTCGTGCTCTGCAACTGGACGAACGAGAGCGCGGGATTCCGCGCCCGTTTCGAACCCGGTGCCTACGGCTGGGAAAAGAAAATGCAGTTCGAGGCCCGGCTGCTGCGGCCGCGGCGCCCTCCCCGCCTAGTCCAGAAGTTTTCCGGCGCGCGCAGCATCGTGGCGGCCGAGCGGCCCGTCGTCCTCGGCGGCGAGGTCGCGATCGGCCGGCTCCGGCCGCACGAGGTCGCCGTGCTCGAGCTGAGGCCGGTCGCTGGGCTCCCCCCGGTCGAAGGCGCCGCGGAGAGAAGGGGGCGCGCTACAGGAAGATGAAGCCCGTCTCCGCGCCGATCCCCTTGACCGGTCCGAACCCGTACGACCGCGTGAAATCGTACCCCCACGCGAAGGTGTTCGAAACGGGGAAGCCTCCCGGCTCGTAGAGAGGAAGGGTCAGCATCGATCACTGCCGTAACAGGCCCGGCCCAAACCGCGGTAAAACATGTCGGTCGAGTTCACGACGCGGTCGAGCCGGGATCGAAGACCCCGTCGCGCCGGTAGGCGATCCCGCTGATCCTCCCCTCCCATACCCCGAAGCCCCCGGGGGTCGAAGCTTCCTTGTAGGTCCTCCATCCCCTCCATAGAAAGGTGGCTCATGGGAGGAGGGACTCCGTCATGACCGACCCCCGCAGATCGTTCGTCTCGGCCTTCTTCGCCCTCGAAGCCGCGGGCGGCCTCCTCCTCATGGCCACGGCGGCGCTCGCTCTGATCTGCGCGAACACCCCGCTGCGCGCGCCCTACTCCCAGATCCTCGAGACGCCGGTGGTCGTCCGCATCGGCGCCTTCGAGATCGCGAAACCCCTCCTGCTCTGGATCAACGACGGCCTGATGGCCGTCTTCTTCTTCCTGATCGGCCTCGAGCTGAAGCGGGAGCTGATCGAAGGGGAGCTTTCCGACAAGCGGAACATCATCCTGCCGGGGATCGGCGCCCTAGGCGGCATGGCCGCGCCCGCGCTGGTCTACGTCCTGTGCAACCTCGGGGACGAGGCGGCGATGCCCGGTTGGGCCATTCCGGCGGCCACCGACATCGCCTTCGCGCTCGGCGTGCTGTCGCTTTTGGGGAGCCGCGTCCCGACCTCGTTCAAGATCTTCCTGACCTCGCTCGCGATCTTCGACGACATCGGCGCGATCCTCATCATCGCCGTCTTCTACACCGGCGGCATCTCGACCGGGGCGCTCCTCGTCGCCGCCGGCTGCATCGCCGCGCTCTTCGTCTTGAACCGCCGGGGCGTCTCCTCGAGGAGCATGTACCTCCTGGTCGGCGTCGTGATGTGGGCCGCGATGCTGAAGTCCGGCGTCCACGCGACCCTGGCCGGGGTGATCGCGGCCATGTTCATCCCGATGACGGAGAAGGACGAGAACGGCCGCTCGATGCTGAAGAGCCTGGAGCACGACCTCCACGGCGCGGTCGCGTACTTCATCCTCCCGCTCTTCGCCTTCGCGAACGCCGGCCTCGACCTGTCGGGGATCGGGTTCGCGGAGATGACCCACGGCGTGCCGCTCGGGATCGCCCTCGGCCTCTTCGCCGGAAAGCAGATCGGGATCTTCGGCGCCTGCGGAGTCGCCGTCCGGGTCGGACTCGCGAAGTTGCCGGCCGGCATGTCCTGGGGCGGGCTCTACGGCATCGCCGCGCTCTGCGGCATCGGCTTCACGATGAGCCTCTTCATCGGGACGCTGGCCTTCGAGGGAGCCGGAGCGAGGCTCTTCGACGAGCGCCTCGGCATCCTCACCGGCTCCCTGGTCTCGGGCGTCCTCGGGTTCCTGGTCCTGCGGGCCGTGCTGCGCGGCGGGCCGCCGCCGGAGTCCCGGCCGGCCCGGAAGTAAGGCGTGGCCGCCGGCCCCGACCCGGAAGCCGCTGTTTTCTCCGATTTTGATGGCCCCCGCGATCCTTCGCCTGCGCATGAACGGAGGAACCGTTTCAGGAGTTCGAACATGCTCGCACGCGCATTCGCTTTCTGTCTTGCCGGGCTGCTCTTCGCCGCCGCGCCGGCCGGAGCGCAGGCCCCCCGTTCTCGGCCCTTCGGGATCCGCTGCCAGCCCGACCCGAACGGCATCGGCTGGATCGTACGGGAACTCGCCCCCGGCGGCCGCGCGGGGCGGGCCGGCGTGCGCCTGGGCGACGTGATCATCGACGGTATCGACGCCCGCGGGCGCAAGGTCGACGTCAGCGTGCGCGCGGGTTTCGAGGCGCTCCGCGACCTCGTGACGAGCGAGCGGTTCACGATCGTCGTGCTCCGGCGGGACTCGACCGAGCAACCGGTCGTGAAGATCCACGTCGGCGGAAAGATGCCGGGAGGCGGACCCGTGACCCGGCCCGCGGAACGGCCCGCGACCCCGCCCGCAAACCGACCCGTGACCCGACCCGCGGCTCGGCCGCGCACCCTCTTCCTCGAACGGCGCACGGTGCGCGACCCCGGGATCGAGAACATCGCCTCGCACACCCTCCTCGTCCCGAGGGGCTGGCGCTTCCGGGGGGAAGTCCGCTGGACGATCCGCCGCACTGCGAACCCGGTCAACTTCGTCGGCGCGATCCAGGCCCCCGACGGCCGCGAGGTCGTCTTCGCGCCGATGATGGCCTTCGCCTACGCGAGCAATCCGGCGATGCTCGGCACGCAGCTCGCCCCCGAGCCCGGACGGGCGATGGACGGCTCGCGCATCGCCCCCTCCCCGCGCCGGCCCGGCGAGGTCGTCGTGCGCTACCTCCTGCCCGAGCTGCGCCCCCGCGCGCGCGGCGTGCGCGTCCTCTCCGCGGACAACCCCCGGGGGGCCCAGGCTCCGCTCACCGAACTCCTGCGGCCCGCGCTCACCGACGCCGAGCGGCTCAACCAGTGGAACCGCAAGCTCGGCAACGGGATCACGACCCGTCCATGGTGGACCGCCGAGCGCGTGCGGGTCGCCTACGAGGAGGACGGCCGCCGCTGGGAGGAGGAGTTCCACCTCTGGGTCTTCGGTATCCATTACGCGCTGAACGGAGGCTTCGGGATGCACAGCGAGTACGGGAACTGGTACGTCGCGCAGATCCGCGCGATGCGCGCGCCCGGGGACCTCGACGCCGGACTGCCGACCCTGTCTCTGCTCGCCTCCTCGCTCCGCGAGACCCCGCGCTGGCACGCGGTCATCATGCGGATGCGGCGTAACGTCGCCGCGATCCAGCAGCGGGGCGCGAGGGAGCGCTCGCGCATCCTGAGCCGGGCGGCCGCGGAGATCTCGGACATCCAGCGGAACGCCTGGCGGGAGCAGCAGCGCGGCATGGACCGCGTCGCGCGCGCGTTCAGCGACATGATCCGCGGCGTCCAACGCTACCGCAGGCCCGACGGCGGCACGATCGCGATCGACCAGAACTGGCGCCGGGTCTTCAGCGACGGCAACGGCTCCTACGTCCTCAGCAACGACGCGCTCTACGACCCGAACACCGACCCCGCGTTCAAAAACCACCACTGGAGCGAACTCGAGCGCTACCGCTGACCCGGCCGCCGGACTCGACCCCCGGGAAGAAGGTCGCCGCGGGATTCAGCCATCCACGGCGATCGACCGTTCCTCCCCCTCTTGACGCCCCCTTCCGAGCAGGAAGAATGAGGGCGGTCGAGATCGACTCTCTTCCCCGATGGAGGCTCCCCATGGCACTTTCCCTTTCCCGTGCGGCTGTCGCTGCTCTGCTCTTGCCCTTTACCGCCCATGCTCAATGGACCCAGATGAAGCCCACCGTCTCCCCTCCCGCGCGGGCGTTCCATGAGATGGCCTACGATGCGGCACGGCAGAGAATCGTGCTCTTCGGGGGTTATGGGAGATCCTCAGGCTATTTCTCCGACACATGGGTGTGGGACGGGAAGAACTGGACCCAAATGAAGCCCACCGTCTCCCCTCCCGCGCGACTCGGCCATGCGATGGCATACGATGCGGCACGACAGAGGGTCGTGCTCTTCGGGGGCTTTTCCCCACGCTTGCTCTCCGACACCTGGGTGTGGGATGGGAAGAACTGGGCTCCAGCTTTCTGGTTGACGGTTTTTCCTTCTGCGCGGTACGGCCATGCGATGGCATACGATGCAGCACGACAGAGGGTCGTGCTCTTCGGGGGCTGGGGATCCTCAGGCAGGCTCTCCGACACATGGGTGTGGGATGGAAAGACCTGGACCCAGATGAAGCCTACGATCTCCCCTCCCGCGCGGGGTTACCACGCGATGGCCTATGATGCAGCACGACAGAGGGTCGTACTCTTCGGGGGTCTGGGATCCTCAGGCAGGCTCTCCGACACATGGGTGTGGGACGGGAAGAACTGGACCCAGATGAAGCCTACCGTCTCCCCCCCTGTGCGGTACGGCCATGCGATGGCTTACGATGCAGCACGACAGAGGGTTGTGCTTTTTGGGGGTGGTGGGTCCTCAGGTGTGTTCTCCGACACGTGGGAGTGGGACGGGAAGAACTGGACCCAGATGAAGCCCACCGTCTCCCCTCCCGCGCGGCATTCCCATGCGATGGCTTACTATGCGTCACGGCAGAAGGCCGTAATCTTCGGGGGCAGAAAATACCAAAGCTATTTCTTCTCCGACACCTGGGAATATGGAGGCAAAGTTTTGGGGAAGTTCGTCGAATACGGAAAAGGGTGTGGCACTCCCCTGGCGGCGACCTTGAAGGGAAGCCCGACAAGCCTGCCGAAGGTCGGTTCCCCCCTTTCGATGTCCAATGCGAATCTTCCCCCCGCTTCCACGGTCGCGGTGATGGGCATGGGAAGTTCCAAGACCAAGATAGGCTCCTTTCCCCTGCCCTTCGACCTGACAGCCTTCGGGATGCCCGGCTGCCGGCTCTACCAGAACCACGAGGTCGTCTTCGTGTATGGAGTGAAGAACGGGACGGGACAGTTCACCCTCGCGGTTCCCAACGACCCCCGCCTGGTGTCCGCGACCCTCTTCTTCCAGTCCTACATCCTGGCCCCGAAGGCGAACCCGGCGGGAGTCCTGACCACCAACGGTCTGGAGGTCTTCATCGGGGACTGATCTTCCCTCCCCTGCAAGGGGAGAGGAAGTCTCCCCCGTGTTCCGGGACTCTGTGAACAGGGGCCTCCTTCATCCCGGGGGCGGCAGGGTTTCCGAGTTCGAGGGCAACGAGGCCTCCATGCCCCAGATAAGGGGGGCACCCTCCTAAAAGGGATTAGATTCTTTCTAACGTTTGTTCGATAATCACGAACAACCGGCTTAGTTTATCCATTTGGCAGGCGATAGATCCGGTCCTGCGGTTGTTCGAGCAAAACGAATAATGACCAGAGAGAATCTAGTCCATACCGGCCTCGGGGTCGAACTCGTCAGGAGGCTGGCCGGCGAGGGGGATCGCGTCTTCACCTCGGCGCGCGCCCGCGAGCTTGCCGCGACCGTCGGTCTGTCGGAGGGCTATCTGCGCCAGGCCCTGCACTACTTGGCCAGGTCGGGATGGGTGATCCGATTGCGGAAGGGGCTCTACGCCCTCTCCTCCATGGTCCCCGGCGTCACGCCCGCCCACGAGTTCGAGATCGCCATGGCCCTGGTCGACCCGGCGGCGATCTCGCATTGGTCGGCGCTGCACCACCACGGCCTCACCGAGCAGGCTCCGAGAGAGGTGTTCGTTCTCACGACGACCGAGGCGTCCGTTCCCCGACACCGGGGAGCCAAGCGCAAGCACCGCCGCGGCGGCTTTCCCGTCTTGGGTACGACCTACCATTTCGTCCAGGTCAAGCCCGAGCGGTTCTTCGGAACGGAGAAGGCGTGGATCGGCGAGGCCCGCGTGACGATCACCGATCCGGAGCGCACCTTGCTCGACGGCCTCGCCAGGCCACAGCACTGCGGCGACTTCGCCGAGGTGCTCCACGCATTCGAGGTGCGAGGCAAGGACCTGAATCTCCGGCGGATCATTGAGTACGCCCTGAAGCTCGATGCGGCGACGGTGAAGCGCCTGGGCTGGGTGCTCGAACACCAGGGCGTCGATTCGCCGGAACTCGAACGACTGGCCTCGTTCCCGATCAAGGGCTATCGCAAGCTCGATCCGACCGGCCCGCGCAGGGGGCCGTGCAACCCTCGGTGGATGATCCAGGAGAACCTTCCCGGAAAGGTCCAGCCATGAGGCCGCTTCGCACCCGTCTCCTGGAGGCCCGCAAGGGCCTCGGCCTTCCCTGCATCGCCTTCACGGGGCCTGACGACTTCTTCCAGAACCGGATGTCGCCCATGTCGAGAAGACCTGGGACCGGTCGCTTGGCCCACTGGTACCCGGCCTGCCCACCTTTCAAACCGTGATCGAGGCACTGCGCCCCCAGGTCGTAAAACTCGTCTCCGCCCGTTCATAGACGAAGTCATTCCACAAAGGGAAAGCCGTCGAGGGGATCCATTTCGGGCATGGTCCTACGAACAGCAGCGGCAGGCCAAAGGGATCATCAAGTGGCCGGTAGTCCGACAACGAGAGGGCGGACCCCTTTGACTTTCGCAAGAACATCCCCGGCCTTGCCGCGATCCAGCGTCAGGGCTCGGGAGAGTATCCTAGGATCAATAGACGCCGAAGATCGTGACAGACGGGTGGCCGACATTGGGCGGACTCTTGTCGGGGTCGAAGTTCTTCCTGAAGTAGGAAGACCCAAAAAGCGTAATCTGATCAAAAAGAAGGTTGCTTCCGCCGCCTATTTGGGACCTATAGGCGCTAAGGGCTTTGGTTTTCGCGGTCGGCGTGAACGCGATGATCTGGCTGAAGACCTTGGCGCCGACCCAGGAGCGCTTGACCTTGCCCCAGAAGTAGCGGCCGGTATAGCCGGAGCTGGAAACCGTCTTCTTGACCTGGGGATGGATCAGGGCCGGGATCGTCCAGAGATAGCAGCCGGTGAAGCCGGGGATGGGGATCTTGACCTGCTTCGTGCCGAGAAAGGCGACGGCGAAGTCGCCGGCTGCGCGGGAGTAGCCGTAGCTGAAAAAGCCGGCTTGAGACCCGAGGAATCCGCCGTCGGCGTAGCTGATGTGCAATCTCGTCGGGCAGCCGGTTCCGATGATGACGCCTTCCCCCATACTCCCGTAGGCGGTGGCGTCGGCTTCCCAGGATTTAACCTCGGCCGTCGTTGTATAGAACTTGCAGTCGATGCAGATGCCGTCGGTCGTCGCGCCGGTCCGGATCCAGGACTTGTCGAAGGGGAAGTTGATCGACTTGCTCCAGGGGTGCGGGGGGGTGGTCGTCGTGGCGACGGCAGGATAGCGGATCGTCTTCTTGGCCATGACGACCGTGCGGTTCGTGCCGTAGTATTTCTGCCAATTCCAGTAATACGGCGGCCCGACCGTGAGGATGCCCTTGTCGGACATCGCGATCTCGACCGAAACGGTCCGGGCGACCATCACCGTAGGTCTCCCTCCGTCCGGGCGGACCCTGAGCCCTCTGATGACCTTGATCGTCGAAGCGACGTTCCTGCCAGGAATCAAGGTCAAGGAGCGGGCGCTGGTATAGCGCCAGCCGGTGTAGTTGTAGAAGCTCCCTTCCGCGTTCTTGAAGCCGTCGGGCAGGGTCTCATAGACCGTGACCGTTTGTGAGGCTGCGCCGCCGGCGAGGACCATGGCGGCCGTGAGTAGAGACAGGCTCTTCATGATCGGGCTCCTCAGGGTGGGAAAGGATCCGAATCGGACCGTTTGGGGCTTGCCGAAGATCAGTTTAGAGGAAGCCCGGAGGATCGGAAAGATCGGGGCTCGAGGCGCGGAACGGTCCGGGACCGGGCATGTCGAAGGGGAGGTTGATCGACTTGCTCCGGGGGTTCGGGGTGTCCGGGTCGTCGTCGGGGGCGAGGTAGGAGAGGTCGAGGGAGACGGCGCCGTCGCGGCAGCGGACGAGCCCGCGCAAGCGGTAGCGGCCGGGGCCGCGCAGCGCGGCGGCGTGGCGCGCGTAGGCCGGGGGAAAGAGGACGGCCTCGGCGACCGCGGTCTCGTCCTCGATCGTCAGGAAGCACATCGGGCGGCCCGAGCGGCCGCGGTGGCGGCGGGTCGTCGAGAGCCAGGCGCGGACCTCGACCTCGCGGCCGATGCGGGCCGGGAGTTCGGCGAGCGGCGGGCCGGGGTGCGCGGCGCGCAGTTCCGCGATCGGGTGCGCGCCGGTCGTGAAGCCGAGGAGGCGCGCTTCGAGGCGGCGGCGCTCGGCCGGCGGGAACTCGGGGAGGCAGGGGAGGACCGGCCGGGGCGGCTGGAGGGCTTCGGGGAAGAGCGCGCCGGTCGCCTCGCCACCGAGCGCGGCCGCGCGCCGCTTGCGGCCCTCGATGCGGAAGCGCCAGAGTTTCTCCGGGCGCGTGCCTTCGAACTGGTCGAAGGCGCCGGCGAGGATCAGGTCCTCGACCCAGTCGTCCTGCGGGGGCGCGCCGCGGCGCGCCAGGCGCTCGCAGAACTCCCCGACCGCGAAGAAGGGGCCGCCCGCGTCGCGCTCGGCGAGCAGCGCGTCGGCGAAGCGGGCCGGCAGGCCGCGGAGCTGCGTGAGTCCGGCGCGCAGCGCCGGGCGCGGCGCGCCGGGGAGGAGTTCGGTGCGCCAGGTGCGCCCGCTGCGGTTCACGCAGGGCGCGAGCGCCGCGATGCCGCGGCGCTTGGCTTCCTCGACGTAGACCGGCGGCGGATAGTAGCCGGTCTCGCTCGCGAGGATCGCGGCGAAGAGCGCGGCCGGGGCGCGGGCCTTCAGGCGGAGAAGGCGCCAGGCGAGGCGGCCGTAGGTCGTCGCGTGCGCCTTGTTGAAGGCGAAGGCCGCGAAGCGCCGAACCTGCGCGAGGAAGTCCGCGGCGAGGGCGCGCGGCGCGCCGCGGGCGCGCGCGGCGTCGAGGAGGGCGCGTTCCGCCTCGGGGTCGCCCTTCGCGATGCGCCGGCGCAGGAGGTCGGCGTCGGCGAGGTCGAGGCCCGTGAGCGCGGCGAGCATCTGGATCACGTCCTCCTCGTAGAGCATGACGCCGTGGCTCTCGGCGAGGAGCGCGGCCGCCGCCGGCGGCAGCGCGGGCTCCGGCTCGCGCCCGCGGGCGCGGCGCACGAAGCGGTCGAGCATGCCGCTGCCGGCCGGGCCGGGCCGGATCAGCGCGAGCGCCCGGATCGTGTCGGTCATCGTGCGCGCGCGCATGCGCACGAGCAGCGAGCGCATGCCCGGCGATTCGATCTGCCAGCAGCCGATCGTGCGCCCCTCGGCGAGCAGGGCCGCGGCCTTCGGGTCCTCTTCTGGCGGTTCGGGGCCGAGGGCGCCGGCCGCGCCCGCCGCCGGATCCCCGGCCTCGAGTTCGTCGAGGGCGCCGCCGGCCGCGGGCCCGAGGCGCAGGAGTTCGCGGCGCGCGTCGCCCCACATCGTCAGCCCGCGGTTGCCGAGCAGGTCGATCTTGACGAGCCCCATGAAGGGCGCGCCGCGCTTGTCCCACTGCACGCAGGGAAGCCCCTTCGCCGAGGTCTCGACCGGCGCGTGCTCCGCGACGGGGCCGGGGGTCAGCACCGTGCCGCCCGGGTGGAGGCCCAGGCAGGGGCGCAGGCCGGCCAGCGCGAGGGCGGCGTTCCAGATGCGCGCGTCGCGCGCGCGGGCCCGCGGGCCGCCGGCGGCCCGCTCGGGGGGGGCGCGCCGCTCGGCGGGCGGGCGGCGCGGGAGCTTGCGGGCGCGCCGGTCGACCTCGGCCGGGCCGAGCCCGAAGGCGCGCGCGGCCTCGCGCCAGGCCGCGCGGAAGCCGAATTCGGGGTGCGTCGCGAGCAGCGCGAAGCGCTCCTTCCCGAAGCGCTCCGCGACGAGGGCGAGGAGTTCGTCGCGCCGCCGCCAGCAGAAGTCGAGGTCTATGTCGGGCAGCGCGCGCGGCCCGCCGACGGCCGCGGCCGCGAAGCGCAGCGGATTCAGGAAGCGCTCGAAGACGAGCCCGTAGCGCAAGGGGTCGGCGTCGGTGAAGCCCAAGCAGTGCGCGACGAGGCTGTCGGCGGCCGAGCCGCGGCCGAGGCAGGGGATGCCGTGGGCGCGCGCCAGCGCGACGATCTCGTCGACGACGAGGAAGTAGCCCGCGAGGCGGAGCTTCCCGATGACCTCGAGTTCGGCGCGGAGGCGGGCGCGGGCGGCCGCGAGGCGGCCGGCGCGCTCGAGCGCGAACGCGCGGCGCGCCAGCCCGGCCTCGGCGCGGGCCCGCAGCACCGCGAAGGCCCGCGCCTCGCGCTCCTCCGCCCCGCCGTCTTCGCCGACCATCGACGGCAGCACGAGCGGCCGCGGTTCAGCGAGCGAGAGCGTGCAGGCCTCGGCGAGCCGGCGCGCCTCGGCGAGCGCCTCGGGCCGATCGGCGTAGGCCCGCCGCAGCGCGGCCGCGCCGAGGAAGCCGCAGCCCTTCCAGGCGGTCTCGCGCGCCGGCAGCTCGGCGAGCAGGCGGCCGTTCTTGACCGCGACGGCGAGGCGGTGGACCGCGCGCCCGCGCGCGCCGCCGTGGACGACCCAGGGCAGCGCGGCCACGCGCAGCCCCGCCGCCCGGGCGAAGGCGAGCAGCCGGCGGCGGTCGGGCGGCGGCGCCGGGTCGGGGACCTTCCGCGCGCCGGGCTCCGCGTCCTCCTCCGGGCGCGCCGCGCGGCCCGGCCCGAGCCAGAGCGGCGGCAGCGCGACCCGGAGGTCCGCGGTCCCGAGGCGCGCGGCGAGCGCGCGCAGCAGGCCCTCGTGGTCCGACAGCAGCCAGAGGTCCTCGGCGCAGGCCGCGGCGCAGTCGGCCAGGAAGCGGACCCCGCCTCCCTCCCCGTCCGCCGCCCGGCCGTCCGCGCCCATTCCCGGCCCGCCCTCCCCCGCCCGCCAGCGGCCGACGAGCCGGCAGAGCGCGCGGTAGCCCCGCTCCCCGCGCGCGAACGCGAAGAGCCGCGCCGCCCCGAGGCCCAGCTCGACCCCGAAGACCGCGTGCAGCCCCGCGCGCGCCGCGGCCTGCGCGAACTCCGGGTGCGCGTAGAGCCCGCCCCAGTCGCAGACCCCGAGGTGCGCGATCCCCGCGCGCGCGGCCAGCGCGCAGAGTTCGGCCGGGCTCAGCGTCCCGAACAGGAAGCTGAAGCGGGTCATGCAGCGCAGGAGCGCCTCGCCCCCTCGTCCCCCCCGATCCCGGGTCTCCCCCGTTCCTCGACCAAGCACGCCGGTTTCCTCCTTCCCCGCCCCCTCCCTCCGGGCGTTCCCGTCCCTGCCCCTGGACGATACCTAACATTTCCCGAACTTCAACCTTCCGGCCCGGCGGGGGGAAGGCGGGGAGGAACCCGCCTCGGGCCCGGGGCGGCCGGCGTCTAGGATGGGCGTCCTCCTCCCCGAAAGGTCCCGCATGCACATCCTGACCGCGCTCCTGCTCGGAGTTCTCGGAGCCTGCTCGGCCGGGGCCCCATCCCCCGCGGGAGGCCCCCGGGACACCCTCCACGTCTCCCCGCGGGGCGACGACGGCAACGACGGAAGCCGCTCCCGGCCCTTCGCGAGCCTTCCCCGCGCCCTGCGCGAGCTGAAGCGCCTGCGCGCCCGGCCCGGCGGCCGGAGACGGACCCTGACCCTCCGCCTGGCCGCCGGGGTCTACGAGCTGCGGTCGGGACTCGTGCTCGAGGCCGGCCATTGCGGCGAGCCGGGCTTCCCCACGCGCATCCTCGGCGAGGGGGCCCGCCTGCGGGGATCGATGCGGCTCGACCCCTCGCAGGCGGAACGGGACGGGCCCGCGCTCGTCCTGGACCTCGCGGGCCGGGACACCCGGGTCCTCGACCCGATCCTCCCCCGGGGCATGGGGCTCGCGGAACTCCCGGTGGCCCCCGAACTCTTCGACGCGCGCGGACCCCTGCGGCGGGCGCGCTGGCCGAACAAAGGCTTCGCGACCTACGAGACCGTCCTCGACGGGGGCAGCGTGCCGCGCAACCTCCCCGCCGGCGCGCGCGGTCCGCTCCGCGGCGGGACCTTCGTCTTCCCGAGCGCAAGGCTCGCCTCCTGGGCGGCCGAACCCGAACTCTGGGTCCTCGGCTACTGGCGCTGGGACTGGGCCGAGGCCCTGCTCCCGGTCGCGGAGGTCGACCCGCGGGCGCGGACTCTCCGACTGGCCCGCCCCCACCGCTACGGCCTGAAGAAGGGCGGCAGGTTCTTCGTAGTGAACGCGAAGTGCGAACTCGACGCGCCGGGGGAGTACTACCTCGACCGGAGGGCGAAGAAGCTCTTTTTCCTCCCCCGCGAGGGCTCCGGGAACGCGCTCCGCCTCTCCCTCCTGCGCGAGCCCCTGCTCCATCTCGTGAACGCGAACGACTGCGTGATCCAAGGCCTGCGCTTCGAGGAGACCCGCGGGGACGCGCTCCGGATCGAGAAGGGGACGGACGTCAGGGTCGAGGCCTGCGAGTTCCGGGGGACCGGCCTCGCCGGCATCCGGGCCTCGGGAGTGCGGATCCGGATCCTGCGCTGCCTCCTCGAGGATCTCGGCGCCTCCGGGATCGTCCTGTCGGGAGGCGACCGCCGGACCCTGCGGCGCGCCGACGGCGAGATCGCCTTCTGCGAAATCCGGCGGTTCGGGCGCCTGTTCCGCACCTACCGGCCCGGAATCGCCCTCTCCGGCGTCGGGCAACGGGTCCGCCGCAACCTCCTCCACCACGCCCCCCACTCGGCCCTGATCTTCCGGGGCAACGAGCATCTCATCGAGGAGAACGAGATCCACGACGTCCTGCTCGAGACCGGCGACTGCGGCGCGATCTACACGGGCCGGGACTGGACCCTCTTCGGGACGGTCATCCGCGGGAACTACTTCCACGACCTCCCGGGCACCGAGAACCGCTGGCAAAACGCCGTCTACCTGGACGACATGGCGAGCGGCATCCGCGTCGAGGGGAACCTCTTCGTCCGCTGCAACAGCGGCATGCTCGTCGGCGGAGGCCGCTACGTGACGATCCGGGGGAACGTCTTCGTCGATTCGAAGATCGGCATCCGCTACGACAACCGCGGGGTCGGCTGGATGGCGAAGAACATTCGCGACCCGCGGACCTCGACCCTGCACAAGAGGCTCGCCGCCGTTCCGATCGAGGAGGAACCCTGGGCCTCGCGCTACCCGATGCTCCGGCGGACCCTGACGGAGCGCTTCGGCCATCCCCTCGGGGGCCGGATCCTCGGCAACGCCTTCTTCCGCACGAAGCTCGGGCGGATCGTGGACCGGGACTGCGTCGAGGTCCGAGGAAACCTCGTCGGCGGGGATCCGCCCCCCCTCTTCCGCGAAGCCTCCAAGGACGGCCCCCGCTTCGCCTCCCCCCTCCTTCGCATCGAGGGAATCCCGAACTTCCCCCCCATCCCCCTCGACCGCATCGGCCTCCAAGGAACCCGCCCCG
>Ga0256830_1001272_pt1 | contig 18033 bp, 16 predicted proteins | sample 128326metaG_FD_190537 | JGI IMG/M metagenome (GOLD analysis project Ga0256830, IMG submission 190537) | Hydrothermal vent microbial communities from Lau Basin, Pacific Ocean - 128-326 | ecosystem: Environmental > Aquatic > Marine > Hydrothermal vents | place: Pacific Ocean: Lau Basin | collected... | reverse complement strand
GGACACTTTTTTGGTTCCTTTCCCGTAACTTACGCGGGCCGCCTGCACAATGGCATCGTCTCCTCCCATGCTGTCCACCAACCGGATGAATCCTTTATCCAGGCATTTGATCGCCCCTTCGGGATATTCAGTTCCGCTCATGAAACCAAAGGTCTTTCCGTTAAAATCGTTAACGTTTTCCTCACCGCTTCCGGGTTTCCCGCCACAAGCCCCGGTTTTATAATCGTCACTTCGTTATTATACGTGACATCCTTCCCGTTTAAATCCACCAACTTTCCGCCGGCTTCCGAAATTAAACAGTGTCCGGCACATATATCCCATTCATTTTTGGGACGCAGGGAAGCAAAAATATCCGCTTTCCCGGCGGAAGTCAACCCCAGCTTGTAGGCCACGCTTCCTATCGCATCCAGGGAAGCGAATTGTTCCCGGAACGGATCCCATAAACCCCGGCGGGTTTCCGAGCGACTGTTCAATATAATCATTTCCGCCGGGTCGGATTTATCGGTACAGTGAATCACCTTACCATTAAGACGGGCACCGCCATTTCTCACCGCCGTAAAGAGTTCCTTCGTAACCGGGTTGAACAACACGCCAAGCACCGGCGCCCGGTTTTCAACCAACGCGATACTCACAACGAAATTGGGAACCCCTTCGATAAATTCCTTGGTTCCATCCAACGGGTCAACAACCCACACCCGTTCCCGGGACAATCGTTCCCGTGAATCTACGGTTTCTTCGGATAACCAACCGTAGTCCGGATAGGCGCCCCGTAATATCTCTTTTAAGCGCGCGTCGGCGGCATTGTCGGCTGTCGTTACCGGATTATGATAACTCTTGTCACGTATCTCATAGTCGGCCTTGTAATACGTGAGAATCAGGTCTCCGGCTTCCCGGGCGGCCTGTACGGCCAGTTTTAATTCCGAATTCATGGTGCCGAACTTATCAAAACTACACGGAAAATGATACTTGAAATCCGCCGATGGACAAGAGACAAGAGCCAAAAACCAAGAGCCAATCCGCCTTGCGGACAAGAGCTCCCAACGTTTACGGAAATCAATTCGTCTGCCAGTGGACAAGCCCGACTGAGGGATTACTTACCAAACCTAAAATCCCCTCTAAATAATATGATGAACTCGTAAAAAGTATTGAACCTGTCATACTGAGAGAGCTTACAGTCCTGTACCGAAGGTCGGGACGAAGCGAACGAAGTATCTCGAATGTATTTTTTGGTATTTTTAAATATTGCGGGATTTACAGCCGTTTAAGATTCCCCGATATGCTTCGCAATCGGGATTATAAACTTCGTTCGTTCCTCATTCAGAATGACAATTATGGTGTATTTACTACTTTTTACAAGACCATCAATAATATAACTCTTGTAAAAATAGTTCATAGGCGTATTAAAATTGAAAAAGGCTTAGGTTTAGGCCAAGGCTGAGGAGAAATTACTTGCAGGGAGAAGACCCGAACAGAATAAGAGTCGCAAAATGGAGCCCCACACCTGTGTGCCGAAACACACTTTTGTGCAGGCATGCCTGTGTGCCGAAACGCACTTCGGTGTGTCGGTACGGGCATAGCCAATGGCTTTCTGCGTGCCTGACGTATCAAGGTTACAGCAGGGCTCAATTTCCTTTGCCTCAGCCTGTGTCTTAGCCTTATTGGGCATCTAACCTCATTAATTCCCCGAAAGACCGGGATTTTCAACATCAGCCACGAATTTCCACACCCGCGCCGTAAGGAGGATCGACTGTATCGGGGCGTCTCTGCGGTGAATAATCCAGGCTAAAAACAAAAAATACAATAGTTTGGTAAATAAGAGAAATTTTAGTAAGTATTATTTCAATAATCTCTGCGCCTTTACGGTGAATAAAACAGTCAAGGCTATTCGCAAAAATGATCCGACAAGGGTAATTTCCGGAAAATCATCAATTTTTCTCTTCCCCTCCGGGGTTTAATTGACAGCTCGGGATATTCTTCACGTTCCAGTTGCCACCGTTCATCAAACAAGGATTTAATTTCCGTAACCGACATACTCCAAGGGGGGCCTTCCGATAAATACATTCTATCGAGAGGGAACCACAAACCGATTAATCTGCCCCCGGGCTTCAATATTTCCCAGACCACCTCCTCATATTCACGCCTGCGCTTTGGATCAATAGCACAAAAACAGGTCTGTTCCAATACGTAATCAAATTCCCCTGAGCACGTCTCCGGCAAATCAAACAGATCCATTTGTCGCGCGTCGATGGCCACACCGGCTTTTCGCGCTTCCTCCTGCGCGGCCTCTATCGCCGACGGCGCGAAATCCACCACCGTAACCTCGAAACCCCTTTTGGCAAACACGACGGCGTCATACCCTCGTCCGCTGCCGATAATACAGACCCGGCCGCTGCGTAAATCAGTCACCAGGCGCTCGAATACCGGAGTAGGCCCGCCCAGATCCCAGTACGCCCGGCCGGTTTGATATTTCTCTTCCCAGGTCTGGGGATTATCTCTTTCACAGATCATTTGTTTATTCCCCACAGACCCCGTAGATACAATATACATTTAATCCTGATCGATGCCGGATTTCCCCGGAACGGAATGACACCACTTTACAGATTCGGGTCATAACTCAGATTTGAAGCCAACCAACGTTCGACGACACGGATATCCATTCCCTTCCTGGAAGCATAGTCGACGACCTGATCCTTACCGATTTTGCCGACCCCGAAATATTTTGCTTCGGGATGGGAAAAATACCAACCGCTTACCGAAGCCGCCGGCAGCATGGCGTAGTTCTCGGTAAGCGTGATACCGATGGTTTCGGTTACTTTCAGCAAACCGAATAAGGTTTCCTTTTCCGTATGATCGGGGCAGGCGGGATACCCTGCCGCCGGTCGGATTCCCTGGTATTTTTCGGCAATTAACGCCTCCCGATCCAGGTTCTCATCAGGCGCATAACCCCAGAATTCCTTCCGAACACGTTCGTGCAGATGTTCCGCAAAAGCCTCTGCCAGTCGATCCGCCAGCGCCTGGTACAAAATCGCACCGTAATCATCCTGATTCGCCTCCCGGTCCCGAATCAATTCATCCAACCCGATTCCGGTCGTAACGGCAAACGCGCCAATCCAATCTTCGCGGTTGCTTTTCTTCGGGGAAATAAAATCGGTTAAACACAGATTGGCATTCCCCGGTCGCTTTTTAAATTGCTGACGCAAATTATGAACCACTGCCAGAATACCGGTTCGCTGCGGATCGGTATAAATTTCAATATCATCTCCTATGGCATTAGCGGGGAACAGGCCGACGGCGGCCCTGGCGGTAAGTAATTTTTCATCCACTATTTTTTGTAGGTATTTCTTGGCGTCCTCAAACAACCGGCGGGCCTGCCGTCCGATTTTTTTATCGTCGAGTATCCGGGGGAATTTGCCTTTCATGTCCCAGGCGTTGAAAAAAGGTGACCAATCGATATAGGGAATAAGTTTCTCCAGCGGGTATTCCTCGAAAATCCTTAAATCTTTCAACGCCGGTTCGGGGGGCTGATACTCGGCCCATTCAATTCGATAAGCATTTTCCCGCGCTTCCCGGAGTGGTATGATTTTCCGATGCGTTTCCCTGTTCAGATGGGCATCGCGAAGTCGCGCGTAGTCGGTTTGAATGTCGGCAAGAAAATGTTCCTTTAAACGATCGTCAAGCAAATTGCCCACGATCCCCACACATCGTGAGGCATCGGTAACGTGAACCGTAGGGCCGTGATATACGGGTTCAATTTTCACGGCGGTGTGCGTTCTGGAAGTCGTGGCCCCGCCAATTAACAAGGGGACACGAAGCGCGTCCCTTTCCATTTCCTGCGCCACAAGCACCATTTCGTCCAGAGAAGGGGTAATCAATCCGCTGAGTCCGACCAGATCGACATTTTCCTTGCGGGCTGTTTCGACAATTTTCGCCGCGGGGACCATGACACCAAGGTCAATCACCTCATAATTGTTGCAACCCAATATGACACTTACAATATTCTTCCCGATATCGTGTACGTCTCCCTTAACTGTCGCCAACAGGATTTTCCCGTTTGTCCGGTGGATGTCCCTTCCCTGGTTTTCCTCTTCGATGAAGGGGGTCAGGACGGAGACGGCTTTTTTCATTACCCGGGCGCTTTTAACGACCTGGGGCAAAAACATTTTTCCGGCGCCGAATAGATCACCGACGCGATTCATCCCTTCCATCAGCGGCCCTTCGATAATATCGATTGATTTCCGGGCTTTCTTCCGGGCCTCCTCGACATCGTCCTCGATGTATTCCGTAATACCTTCGACAAGAGCATGTACCAATCGTTTTTCAACCGGCAACTTTCGCCAATTCTGGTCGACTCTTCTTCTTTTTTTCGCTCCCTTGTACTGCTCCGCCAGTTCCACCAGCCGTTCGGTCGCGTCGGGTTTCCTGTTAAATAACACGTCCTCAACCGCTTCGCGTAAAACGTTCGGTATGTCATCATAAACCACCAGTTGCCCGGCATTTACGATTCCCATATCCATTCCGGCCTGAATCGCATGGTAAAGGAATACCGAATGCATTGCTTCACGAACGGTATTGTTCCCCCGGAAGGAGAAAGAGAGATTGCTCACGCCACCGCTGACCAGGCAGCCGGGAAACAGGCGTTTTATGGTTCTACAGGCCTCGATAAAGGCGATGGCATAATTATCATGTTCCTCCATTCCCGTCGCCACGGCGAAAATGTTCGGGTCGAATATGATGTCTTCCGGCGGAAAGCCCACCTGCTCGGTCAGGATAGCGTAACCGCGACGGCAAACCTCGATTTTACGTTCGTAGGTATCGGCTTGCCCGTGTTCGTCGAAAGCCATTACGATGACCGCCGCGCCATAGCGACGGGCCAGGCGGGCACGCGCGACGAATTCCTCCACCCCTTCTTTTAAACTAATGGAATTGACGATCCCTTTCCCCTGCATATTTTTCAAACCGGTTTCGATCACCGACCAGTTCGATGAATCGATCATCAGGGGGACCCGACTGATACTTGGTTCCGTGGCAACCAGTCGCAGAAAATGTTCCATCGCCCGCTCCGAATCGAGCAATCCTTCATCCATGTTTATGTCGATAATCTGGGCCCCGTCCTCGATTTGCTGACGGGCGACACCAAGCGCTTCCTCGTATTTTTCTTCGATAATGAGACGCCGGAACCTGGCGGAACCGGCAACATTGGTGCGCTCACCGATATTGACGAACAGGGAATCGGGACGAATGGTAAGCCCTTCAAGTCCGCTGAGCCGGGTCGCCGGTTCGATATCCGGTATTTTCCGGGGGGGCAGGTTTTCAACGGCTTCGGCAATGGCGGTAATATGAGCCGGGGTTGTTCCGCAGCAACCGCCGACAATATTCACATAGCCCCGTTCCGCGAATTCGCCGATGATCCGGGCCATGTTTTCCGGTGTGTCTTCATATTCACCGAAGGCGTTTGGCAACCCCGCATTGGGATGCACACTCACAAACGTATTGGCAATCCGGGATAATTCTTCCACGTGCGGTCGTAATTCATCGGCCCCCAGGGCGCAGTTCAACCCCACGCTGAAAAGATCGGCATGACTGATGGATATCCAAAAGGCTTCCACGGTTTGCCCCGACAGGGTTCGACCGCTGGCATCGCTAATGGTCCCCGATACGAGGACAGGGATTTCAACCGCTTCTTCCCGCAATACCGTTTGAATGGCAAACAAAGCCGCTTTGCAATTCAAGGTATCGAAAACGGTTTCGACCATCAACATATCGACGCCACCCGCTAACAAGGCACGGGCTTGTTCAGAATAAGTGGCTTTCAAATCATCAAAAGTGACATTCCGGAGACTGGGATTATTCACGTCCGGCGATAAAGAAGCGGTGCGGTTGGTGGGCCCCAGGATACCACACACAAAGCGGGGTTTATCGGGTTCCCTGCGAGTAAATTCGTCCGCTACCTTACGAGCGATCTTTGCGGCAGCCACATTCATCTCCCAAACGGAATTTTCCGTCCGGTAATCGCTCTGGGATATACTCGTCGCGCCAAAGGTATTGGTTTCCACAATATCCGCCCCGGCCGCAAAATAGGCACGGTGAATGGCCGCAATCACATCGGGACGGGTAAGGGAAAGCAAATCATTGTTTCCTTTCAGATCGACCGGGTGGTCGCGGAATTGATCCCCGCGAAAATCGGTTTCTTCAAGATTATATGATTGCAACATGGTCCCCATGGCGCCATCGAGAACCATTATCCTTTGAGCAATTATATCGGTTATTGTCTTCATAACAAAAAAAGCCGGTGCATGCCGGCCTGAAACCTTTTTAGCACCTTTTTTATTGTCGCGGCAATATGGTGCAAATCACGACCAGTGAGTTTAAGAATAAAAAAGGCATAAAAACAATGATTCTACCAAAGAAACAAATTCCTTGAAGACTAACCGGATTAAAGTTAGTTTTAGCCTTGGCGATGAAGGACTGAAGGTCTATTAAGCAATAAAATTTTTTTACTCAAAAACTTGAGAACCTTTTTTTGCAAGCATAAAAATTTTTTACCCTTCCTTCATACCTTCCTCACCAGAATAATAATACCAGCAATCGCTATTCGTCGAATTTCGACCTTATAGCGGGGTCTGTTTTTGTAATCGGCCAAACGTTTTGTTCGTTTGACCAAAAGTAAATCGCCTGTAGAGTGTTATTATGAAAAAAGAGATTTACATTAATGAGAGTATGGGAGAAACTCGTATCGCCATACTCGAAGACGACCGCCTTGTTGAAGTATATATTGAAAAGCATGATCATCACCGCATGGTTGGAAATATTTACAAAGGGAAGGTGGAAAACGTTCTTCCGGGTATGCAGGCGACTTTTGTCGACATTGGATACGATATCAATGCTTTCCTGCCGTTTTCCGAAATCCAAAACTCCGAGTATTTACTGGAAGATTTTGAAGCGTCGAACGGGTTCGACAATAATGGCAAAAACAACAGGAATAATGATGATAACATCGTTGTCGATCTCCATACCGGTCAGGAAATTTTTGTCCAGGTCATCAAAGAACCTTTCGCCGGCAAAGGCCCTCGCGTAACAACCGAGATAGCCATTCCCGGGCGTTTGTTGGTCCTGGTCCCGGGCGCGGATTATATTGGCATATCCAAAAAGATCTGGGATAAATACGAACGCCGCCGTTTAAAGAAGGTTGCCAGCCGATTGAAAGAAAAAGGTGTGGGCCTGATTGTCCGGACCGTCGCCGAAGGCAAAAGCGAGGAGCAGATACAAAAAGATTACGATATGCTCCGCAACCATTGGCAAAAATTGGAACGCAAAGCCGCCCGACTTGATGCGCCCGCCCTGGTTTACGAAGACCTGGAAACCGCTTCCAGCGTCATTAGGGACTTGCTTACCGCCGATGTGGGCAAGATCATCATCGATTCCCGCAAGACCTACCGCAAATTGAAAAGTTACCTGGAAGAAGTTTCCCCCAATCTGGCAAACCGCCTGGAACTGTACAAACTTAAGCATCCGCTTTTCGAAAGCATGGGCATTGAGGCCGAAATCGAAAAACTCATGCGTCCGAAAGTATGGCTGAAAAGCGGCGCCTACCTGATTATCGAGAAAACCGAAGCTATGGTCGTGGTGGATGTGAACAGCGGCCGGTTCATCGGGAAAAAACTACACGAAGAAAATTCACTGAAAATCAATCTCGAAGCTGCCCGTGAAGTCGCCCGTCAACTCCGCTTACGTGATTTATCGGGATTAATCGTGATCGATTTTATCGATATGCGCGAAGAAGACAACAAACGCAAAGTGTATTACGAGTTGCGCAAGGAACTGAAAAAGGATCGCGCGAAAGTGGCGGTCTCACCAATTTCCGACTTCGGGTTACTGGAAATGACCCGTCAGAGAATCCGCTTAAGCTTACTGGATTCTATGACTGAAACCTGCCCCACATGTCACGGCTCGGGACAAATTATTTCCAAGGACACGTTAATAACCCGGGTGGACCATTGGCTCCGGCGCTATAAAGCAAAGCATCGCGGCCTTCGGTTGAAGCTGTTGCTCCATCCCGAAAACGCCGAATATCTGAAGGCGCAGAAAAAGCGGGTTCTGCGTGGATTAATGTGGCAAAATTTCGTTCATATTAAGATAGAAGCCGATCAGGAAGTCCCACGTGACGAATTCCGCTTTGTAACGGCAAAAGACGGAGTGGATATTACAAATGATCTTGACCTTGATAGGGAACAAGTTAGCTCGTAAATTCACCGGCTTTTTTTGGAGAAAAGAATGTACGCAATCGTCAATATAGCGGGAAAACAATACAAAGTTTCTAAAGGGGATAAGCTCCGGGTGGCCACTTTACAAGCCGAGGTCGGAGAAGATATCCTGTTCGACCAAATTCTTTTTACCGATGACGGCAAGGCCGTCAAGATCGGCAAACCGACGGTAAAAAACGCCTCCGTATCGGCCCGGATTCTGGAACACGGCAGGGACAGGAAAATCCTGATTTACAAGAAAAAGAGACGCAAGGGGTATCAACGGAAAAACGGTCATCGTCAAGGATATACCCTGCTTGAAATAAACAGTATCGAAATTGCAGCTCCCAGGAAAAAATCCCCCGCGAAAAGCACAAAGGAAGCGGCGGAAGTAAATAAAGGGGATAAATAATGGCACATAAAAAAGGACAGGGCAGTTCCCGGAACGGCCGTGATTCTCATTCCAAACGGCTGGGGATTAAAATTTCTGACGGGCAAGCCATACTTGCCGGCGGTATTATTGTCAAGCAACGGGGCACAAAATTCCATCCCGGAAAGAATGTTAAGCGCGGAGGTGACGATACGCTTTTTGCCACCGCCTCGGGCGTGGTCAAGTTCAGCCGCCAGGGCCGAAAACGGAAAATTGTAAACGTTATTTCATAGCCTTCAGACCCATTTAGACTTTTCCCTGTTTACCCCACTTTTACGTGGGGTTTTTATATTTATCCTCATCACGATTTCTTAATTTTTAACGTTTCAATTTCCTAACAAAACAAGAAAAGGAGGATTTATCATGTCCAGAAAGAAAATTGCTCTCATTGGGGGAGGCCAAATCGGGGGCAACCTGGCATTAATCGCAGCGCAAAAAGAATTAGGCGACGTTGTTATTTTCGATATCCCCAAGGCCGAGGGCATGATCAAGGGGAAAGCTCTGGACCTAATGCAATTACGTCCCCATGACGGTTATGACGTAAACATAGAAGGATCCTCCGATCCGGCGGTCATTTCCGGCGCCGATGTGGTAATCATTACCGCCGGTGTGCCCAGAAAACCGGGAATGGATCGTGAGGATTTACTGGAGATAAACCTGAAGATCATCAGGGACGTGGCCAACAATGTCAAAACGCACGCGCCGGAAGCATTTGTTATTGTCATTTCCAATCCGCTCGATGCGATGGTATATGCTTTCTACAAAATCTCCGGGTTCCCGAAAAACCAGGTAGTCGGCATGGCCGGCGCTCTTGACAGCGCCCGCTTCCGGACCTTTATCGCGATGGAAACGGGATTTTCCGTTCAGGATGTGACCTGCATGGTTCTGGGCGGTCACGGCGACTCGATGGTTCCCCTTACCCGCCTGGCTTCGGTCGGCGGAATACCGGTCAGTGAATTAATTCCCGAAGAGAGACTGAATGCCATTGTTGACCGGGTTCGCTTTGCCGGCGGTGAAATCGTCAAACTTTTCGGAAATGGTTCCGCGTACTACGCTCCGGCCCAATCGGCAATCGAAATGGCGGAAAGTTATCTGCGCGATAAAAAACGCGTGATTCCCTGCGCATCGTACTGCGAAGGCGAATTCGGGGTGGACGGTTATTTCATCGGCGTCCCTTCGGTCATCGGCAGCGGCGGGGTCGAAAGAATATTGGAATTCACGTTAACGGAAGAGGAACAAGCCGAATTGAACAATACCCTGGAAAAAGTAAAAAAGACCGTGGCCGGGACCGGTTTGTAAACAAATATCAAAGAATGCACAAAACCCCCTTTTCGGAGGGGGTTTTTTATTTTACCCGATAAACGGCCTGTTGTATTTAACCCCGACAATCAGGTAATCCGCCAGCAGGTGGACCGGTTCTCTACCACCGGAGAAAGCCGGGACATTATTGTTTTTCATAAGTCACATGAGGGTGGTTGCGATCATTAAATGGGCTACAATTTTACTTTTTACGATTTCGTCCGTATTATAATAACGGATATTATTTAACTTTAACCGTGAAGGTTGCTTACTGCAGTCGATCTGATATCGGTCGATACCGGGAAATTAACCAGGATCGCTATGTTGAGGTTCAAAGGCCCTGGGGATATCTGTTTGCCGTCGCGGACGGATTCGGGCATCGCGAGGGGGGACAGTTCGCCAGCCAGACCGTTATCGACCTACTGAAATCACGGTTCGCGCAACAGGAGCCGCATTCACTGCAAACTTTTTTATCGTCGACCTTAGATACGGCCAACCGTATCATTTACCAAAGAAAAATCTCCGCTTTTCACAACGCCATGCTGGGAACCACCTGCGTTGTATTAACAATCAGGTCCGAACAGGCGTTTTACGCCCATATCGGCGACAGCCGTATTTATTTTTTCCACCGGGGGAAAGGCCGTCAACTGACCCACGATCATTCCCGGGCGCAACAACTGGTTGACATGGGGCTCATCACTCCCAAAGAGGCCGAAACCCATCCCCAAAAAAATATATTAACAAAAGCCATCGGGGGCGATTTTGTCATTGATTGCGATTACCCGGAGCGCCCCCTGAAACTGTCTCCCGAAGATAAATTTCTTTTGTGTTCCGACGGTTTCTGGGGATTGGTACCCGAAGAACAATTTACTCCTGTCGTGCTTGACAATCCACCATCGGAAGCCGTACCAATTCTGATCGACATGGCGCTCCAAAACGGAGGGTATGACAATATCACTGTTCAGGTCATAACCATTGGTGATTCACCAAACGGTGAAAACCCGGATTAATCGGCCATGACAACCATTTATTCCCATTTGTGTCTATTCATCCGTGACGATCGGTCAACGTGAACACAGAAATCAGACAACTAATTCTTCAAGCACAGGGTGGTGATACGGACGCGTTTCACAAGCTCGTCGCCATGCACGATCACCGTATCATGACTTTGGCTTACCAACTAACTAAAAACGAACAGGACGCGGAGGATTTATATCAGGAAGTATTCATGAAAGCGTATAAAAAATTACACCAGTTTCAATTTCGAAGCGAATTCTATACCTGGCTTTACCGGATCACGGTTAATACGGCTTTTAATTTGAAACGCAAATTATCCCGGTTACCAATCCGCGAGCCGGAACCAACTGAAAAGCGAGACCCCATGGATTGGATTATTTCCGCAGAAACCACTGATGACGAACGGAGAGAAATAATAATCGCCGTCAGAAAATCAATGGAAATTTTACCCCAGCAACAACGAACGGTCTTTATTCTGAAACATTTGCAAAGTCTGAAGATCAAAGACATTGCCAGCATTCTAAACATATCCGAAGGGACTGTAAAAAAATATTTATTCCGTGCCATGGAAAAACTCCGGATGTCATTAAAGGAGTACCAATATGCCAGATAAAATACCCAGGCAGTTAAAAAAACAGGCTTCATTATATGTTCTGAAAGCTTTATCCGCTGAAGAGCAAGCCGAATTTGAAGCCCAATTGAACGCGAACGCTTCCCTTAACGAATATGTTCAGGAGTTAAAAGGCGCTTTGGAGGCCGCGCGCCTGTTCACGACGGTGGAACCGACGGAAGAATACCTGGCCGGGCAGCGCAATCTGCTTCGGGGAAGGATTGAGCAATTTGAACGGGCAAGGAAACGGAAAATTTCCCTGGAAAATATTTTCTCATCATTGGCAGCGGTTAAAAAGACCTTGTTCCAAAGTCGTCAACCGGTCTGGGCGGTTGTTACTTATGTTGTAATCGCTTTTTTTGCGGGGAAATTCCTGTCACCCCCCGAACCGTCCTCACCCGACAGTCTTCGCACAACGCCATCGATAGACATTCGCAAGTTGATTTCCTCCGGCGCCTTGTCGAACGCGGAGATTAACGTAACCGGGAACGGTCATCCGGCAGTGAACTTCGCTCTGGAAACAAATCAATCGGTCAATGTTTCCGGTGGATTCCAGGATGAAACCATACGGCAACTTCTTTTTTATTTATTGCTTTACGATCGCAATCCCGGGAACCGTTTAAAAGCCGTAAAACTGCTGGAGAATGTCAAGCCAATCGACGAAGCGAAAATGGTCCTTACATCATCCCTGTTATCCGATCCGAATCCGGGGGTGCGTCTCCGGGCGGTAAAACTCCTGGAACAATATGAACCCGACAATCTCCTTTTGGAGGCATGCCAGAAAGTCTTATTGGAAGACAACAACGAAGCGGTACGCATGGGAGCCTTAGCCATCCTTGCCAAACAACCGACGACAAAGGTTATCCCCACCCTGCAAATTGTAAGCCTTATGGATGAGAATGATTATATCCGTGACCAGGCCACTGAGATACTGGCAAACCTGAAAGACAAAATCCCGGCGGAAAATATTGAGGTCAAACAATGATGTGGTTACTATTACTAATCCTGAGCATGCAACCGGTCATGGGGCAGAAAATATTCGAATCCTTTGACCTGGACGGTACGATGCGCTACGTGGGAACCACGACTTACGATTTTGACGTGGACGTGGCAACCATTCCCAGTTTCAAGATCCACAAAATTAAGGGCGACATATCCATTAAGGGAATCCCGGGAATGACGGTTCATATCGAAGAGAAAGTTCGTATCCGGGCCGCCACCAAAATGCAAGCCGTAAATCAGTTTGAAGAATACCGGGCCACCGTTATGCAAAAAGCCGACGGCAACGTCGTGGAAGTGATCGGTGCGGGGCACTGGCCTTCGCGGATTGATTTTTCCTATGTTATCACTACCCCTGCCAATATCAGTGTCCTGGCATACACCAGTGGCGGCGACATAGAGTTGCGGAATATAACCGGACAAATTGAAGTCAAGACCAGCGGCGGCGATCTGGACTTAGGCAACATTATCGGAAAATTGACGGCCAAAACCTCCGGGGGCGATATTGATCTTTCCCACGGACAGGGGAATCTGTTCCTTTCCACTTCCGGAGGTGATATTGTCATCGCCAATACCGAAGGAAAAATCAACGCCCACACCTCGGGGGGGGATATCGAGGTGAATTATAATAGCGGGGACGTGATGGTAAGCACCAGCGGTGGTGATATTAAATTGTATTCAATTCAGGGGAAACAGGTCTCCGGCCGCACTTCGGGCGGCGATATCGACGCCGAAGACATAACGGCCGAATTGAACGTTCAAACCTCCGGAGGCGACCTGAATATTGAAGACACACGCGGTACGGTAAAAGCATCCACTTCCGGGGGTGACATAGACATAAGCAATATTTTCGGCGCGGCCGACGTAATCACCAGCGGCGGATCAATCGTCGGCGGTGGTCTGTACGGGAAAATAAACGCGCGCACTTCGGGCGGCGATATTGAAATTGAAAAATCGTTTGATCCCTCCTTACCCGACCATAGCGTTACTTTAAAAAATTCCAATGGCAATATTTATCTGACTTTGCCGGAAAAATTTCCGGGAAATTTCGACGTCGTAGTCAAGGGCGGGTATTCACTGGGAGTAATTGATTCCGAATTCCCGCTGACCATAACCCGAAAACAAAACGAAGTGCGTGGTATGGGTAATATCGGCTCCGGCCATTACTTAATCAGGCTTGGTACATACAATGGTCAAATCGTTATTGAAAAGGATTAAATCCATGTCAAAAGGTCTATTTCCACTCATAATAATCTTACCTTTATATCTAACGGCCCAGGAAGAACCCGACGAAATCACACAAGAAAGTTGGGTGGAGCGTGTTGAAACAATAATTGATTCCGGTCGACAAACCGATTCAACGAAAGAAATTTATCAATCGGAATATCCGGATTCGGGCACTGAATTTCTCCCCATCGTACCGGAGATCCCGGACGCAAAAACCGAAAAACCATCTGCCGTAAACGAATTGAAATTTCTCGGAGATCATATCATTAGGGCCGATGAAACATCCTACGACAGAATCCGAATCATTGGTGGGGATCTGACCGTTTACGGTACCGTAAAAGGTCAAATATCGGTTATCGGCGGGGATGTTCATCTCGGTAAAACCGCCAATGTGGAGGGAGAGATCATTGCCATCGGGGGAAATATCTACCGGGAACCCGGGGCCATCATTACCGGGAAAGTGATTGAAACCAATTTAAAAGAGGGCCTGGTTTACCGGGAATACGATAAAAATCCCAAGATTAAAGGAAAATCCGAATTCGATCTGGAATCAAGGAGTGAACGGGCTAATTTCAGTTGGATTCATCAGAAAACAGATATATTCATTTATAACCGTAACGAAGGATTGTTATTTACACCTTTCAATTTTCAATGGGACCGGGAATCCCTGTCGGATTTCCGATTGAGTTTTTCTTTGGGCTATCGTTTCGGTCAAAAAGCTCCGGCGGGGCGGATTACCCTGGAAAAATCATTTTTCCTCAACCGTAATTTCATTATCTATGGCAGCGCCTTCCGGGAATCGCGCACATTTGACTATTACCGCCTTCCTGAAGGAGAAAATTCGGTCGCCGCTATCCTCGGACGACAGGATTTCTATGATCGCTGGGACGAACGGGGATACGAATTGGGAGTTGGTTTCGATCTTTCACTAATCAAGATAAATGTCAAGTTAGCCACCGCCAAAGAAGATTCGATTCCCGTTACCGATATGTGGAGCATTTTCGAAAGGCGCCGTTCCCTGCGGCCGAATCTCCCCATGATACCGCAACAGGTAAATTATCTGGAATCCACACTTGCTTTTCGTACCCGTCGTTACAACCCGTTGCATAACGGCACAGCGCTATTCATTCATTACATCGGGTATCATGACGCCGGCAATCTGTCCGAACTGGCAAAGCTCAATCCTTTCACCATTTCCAATCGCGTACTTGGAATGGCTATTGTAAATTGGGAGTTTTCCGAAGGAATTGTCCTGCGTACACGGCTTCTGGCGGGGACTTCCGCCCGGACCCTGGAACCTCACCGGTATTTCAGCGTCGGGGGGCTGGGCTCGGTCAGCGCCTTTCCCTACAAATACCAGGTTGGTGATCAATTCGCCCAGGGAAATGTTGAATTAATATTCACCCCTGAATTTTTAGAGGAGGGCATGCTTTTAAAGGTTTTTGCCGACGGAGGGCAGGCATGGATGAAGGATGAATTCTCATTTAGTGACTTATGGCACCGGCAGGAGGATGTTATTTCTTCCGTCGGAATCGGAATCGCCCAGGCCAATCGTGACGGACTGGAATGGGGTGTAAATTTCGCCCAACCGCTGGACGACCGCGATTACCTGGAAACAACCGTTCGGTTAAATCTCAACTTCTGAGGACCCTATGCGAAAAATCGGCAAACCCATGTTACTCATATCATGTTTATACCTTTCGCTTATATTCGGCCAGAATCAGGAGAAGGATACGGTCATTCGTGAAAACTACCATTTTTCCACAAAAGATTACCGGGACCTGGAAGTGTCGGTCACCTATGGTATCGGCAGTCTTAAAATACTGGCCAACAAAAAAACGTATGACATCGACGGAAAAATCGAATATAACCGCTCAAAATTGACTCCCTACGTCAGTTTTGATTCCTTCGGAAACACGGCGCTACTCGAAATCAAAATTGAGTCCACAGGCCTTGAGGACAAAAACAACTTCCATTTTTCAATCGACGATTTCAAAATCAATCGGAAAATTAAAAAATACGAAAACGACATGGAATTCAGGCTGCCCACGGGAACTCCTACTGCTTTAAACCTTGATTTCGGAATGGGGTCCGCTTTTTTGGATCTGACAAAAATCAAGCTGACGAGTCTGGATATCGACTGTGGCTTAAGTGACGTGGATATCGTGGTAAATCAACGGAACCGGGGCCGCTTCGATCGTCTCAGGCTGAAAAGCGGTTTAGGCGATTTAAACGCCACCGGGTTGGGGAACCTCCGGGCCCGGAAACTGAAACTGGAAGTGGGGTTGGGATCGGCAATCATTGACCTGCGGGGTAAGGACATCGCCGATATGGATGGTGAGATAAACGTGGGATTGGGTTCCCTGGATCTGATCCTGCCCGGCGACGCCAATATTCGAATCTACGTGGACGACACGTTTCTTTCTTCCGTGAACATAAAAGGCCTCCGCGAGGAAGAACAGGATGAATGGATAAGTCCCGAATGGAAGACAGGTCGTCCGAACCTTAAGTTTGATCTAAATGTGGGACTGGGCGCGGTTGACGTGGAGGTACGGGATTAATCTTGCCATGACTATTGTGAATGGGGGGCCTGGCAAAGCGCTTTCGATCAGAAATCCGAAATCCGTTAACGATCAGACGATCCCGATAATCAGCAATCTTCTTAAACCGAATAATACGCCATATATGAATAACCGTTACCGATCTATCATGGCCAACACTTCGGCAACCAATTTTTCAATCCCTTCCGCCGCTTCGCTGATTCGCCGGGCTTCCATGTAGGCCGGTGTGGAAACGACCTTTTTTTCCCTGTCCACAACCATTTCCCGAACGGGACAGTTGACATGATGGGCGCCCATGGCATTAATATCTTCAGCCGTTTGCTCATCGTAACCGATTGTCAGATCTACCTTTTCCCCCTGTTTACCAAGAATGCCGGCCAGCATGGCCGGGGCAATGCAAATGACCCCAATCGGTTTACCGTCGCGATGCATTTCCAGGGCCAATCGGCTCACATCGGGATTTACCGCGCACCTGGCACCGACCATCGCGTAATCACAAAGATTCTTGGCAACACCATATCCGCCGGGGAAAATCAAGGCCTCCAATTCTCCGCTGTCGACTTCCGCTAAATCGCGAATGTTTCCCCGTGCGATCCGGGCTGACTCAACCAGCACATTGCGGGTTTCTCCGTCACTTTCCTTACCCGTCAAATGATTCACCACGTGCAACTGGTCTATATTCGGAGCCATCAGAATCATTTCCGCTCCGGCCCGATCCAACGCCAACATGGTTATTACCGATTCCTGAATCTCGGCCCCATCATAAAAACCACAACCTGATAACACAACACCTACTTTCGGCATTATTCCCTCCTGTAATTTTACGGATCAAATTCTGATTTGAAACTATACCGCTTTGATTTCAATCGCAAGGCAACAGTGAATATTCCGTGTAATTTCCGGGCGTAATCAGGTCGGGAATTTTACCGGAGTCAATCCGCCCCGAGTTATTTATCAGCTACCGCGCCCACGGAAAAAAGGAGCGCAATGTCAATCGACCAGGGACGCCGAATGACGTATGAGATTATACCGCTCGTTCCCCATTGCCCGTAAATAAGCATTCTATTTTCAATAACCTTTGCGTTCTTTCCTGCCCCGCCGAAGGCCTTGGGGCGCCTTTGCGGTGAATTAACCGGGCTATTGTATAATGTGTAATCAATACATAGGTAACAGTTCTTTACATGGAATCGATTACCGCCCCAATATTTCGTTTTAACCCCGTGTATTTTGTTCGTTTCACGGCTGAATTTTTAAATATTTCGCGGAAATCCGATTCCCTCATAGTCAGCCATTCCTCCTCGGACCAATTCCGTATTTCCGGTTTCGGTTGGAATGCCGGTTCCGACGAAAACCGACTGAATTTCCGGTTCCAGGGGCAAACCTCCTGGCAAATATCGCAACCGTAAATCCAGCCGTTTAATTTTTCAAGGTACCCTTTCGGTAAGGCTCCGCGATGCTCTATGGTCAGATAGGAAATACATTTATTGGCGTCAATTTTATTCGCGGTTATAGCTTGCGTGGGACAGGCATCGATACAGGCGGTGCATGAACCGCACAGGTTCCGGTTAAAGGGCCGGTCGTACTCCAATTCGAGATCCAATAAAACTTCCCCCAGAAACAGCCAGCTTCCGTAATCCGGGGTAATCAGAT
>Ga0256830_1001271_pt1 | contig 18040 bp, 16 predicted proteins | sample 128326metaG_FD_190537 | JGI IMG/M metagenome (GOLD analysis project Ga0256830, IMG submission 190537) | Hydrothermal vent microbial communities from Lau Basin, Pacific Ocean - 128-326 | ecosystem: Environmental > Aquatic > Marine > Hydrothermal vents | place: Pacific Ocean: Lau Basin | collected... | reverse complement strand
TCTCCCAGCGGATCGGGATGTCGTGCATCATAGTTTGGGAGCACAAAATAGTCCGGTGTAATTGCCTGCAAGGTTTGGTAAAATGAGCGTGGAGACACTAATTCGGGAGTGACTGCCATTGCAAAAGGGCCACCAACCATAATGCCATTGACCGGCCGCGGGGGGAAAGTATATGGCACATTGATAGAGACCACGAATTTATCATAGTGGCCGGCAATATCGAATACAGTGGGCGCGTGAACGTGAGAGCTATTGGTAACTTCGATGCCGTAATCTTGCGGCTTTCTCCGTATGAAATCGTATAGCCCATGCTTTCCTTGATTCACGCCAGTGATGCCGCTGGTCCACGCCGGTGCAGTGACCGGTTGTAGTGTGGATTTCAATGGGCCATGTGCTCCCGCCCGCATAAGTCGTCCGATATGAGGCAGTTCCCCGGCAGCTACCCAGGGTAAAATGAGGTCAAAAGTGGCTCCATCCAGTCCAATGACCAGCAAACGTGGAGGGGAAGGTGTAGAGAGATGCGGCATCTGTGTAAGGTATTTGATATGAGCGATGGGCTGGCAGCTATTTTACCACCGTTGAAGTCGCATTTTGTGTTACCCTGTACATGGCCGGTGCAAACCGAAAGGAGCAACTGCGTTCTCTCAAAACAGTACGCACGCTCGCAAATCAATTCGAATGAGTGACTTACCAAATCCATGAACATACGTAACCCGCTTTTTCGTCTTTGCTTGATGTTGCTGGTGGGAACAATGTTGAGTGCGTGTGCTCCTTTTGTCCGACCAGAACAGCCGCAGCGTACCGGCATCTTCGTGCTGCAACCGGGAAAACAAATTGGACAAACATTGGTCGCCAATTTCAATGGGCTGAGTGGGGTGCAGGTGTACCTGATTCCTAGCGGTAACGCACAGGGACGGCTAATTTTGCACCTGCGGGAGGATGCTAAAGCAAAAGAAAATTTAGCAACAGCCTATCTGCCTGTGCAGGCGGTTACGACATCCGGTTTTTACCGTTTTACGTTCCCGGTACAGCGCGATTCGCGACAGCAGTACTACTATTTTGGATTAGAATTCGAGGGGGAAGGCGCGGTACAAATAGGCCGTGCATCGGGTAACGTTTACCTGGATGGCGCCGCCTACCGTGCAGATAAGGCGGATGATGATGCGCAACTGACTTTTTTATTGGAATATGATTCCACCTCTTTGGTGTTGGGAATTCTGAACGAATGGTTGACCTGGGGGGGATATTTGCTGCTGGCAGGATTTTTGTTCGTATTGCCGGGGTGGGTAGTTTTGCGGGGGCGTATGACGAATGTAAGACCAACAGAAGAATCCCCCATTACCGACACTGCTTCTCACAAAGATGCAACCCCAACAACACGGCACGACTTTTGGAGTCTATTGGCATTGGCAGCAGGCATCGGATTCGCGATTTACCCACTTTTCCTATTATGGACAGACTCGTTTGCTCTTCATCTGGGACGTTGGTATGCTTTCTTGCCAGGAATTGTTTCTTTGGGGTGGTTTGTTTTGCAATTGAGGGCGCTTAGAGGCGGATTGTGGCGAAAAAAAATAGTTGCTTCGACTTCGGAGCGCTCTTATCGCCCACGACGATTCGGTGTGCTGCTGGGGAAGGCTGGCCGCTCCTCTGCGAACTGGCTGATGCTATTGATTCTGGCCTTGATTGTCTTCTCCCGCTTTTGGGGTATTCGCACCCTGGAAGGAGCGATGTGGGGTGACGGGATGCAGCATACGATGATTACGCAATTGTTGCTGGATAATGCTGGTTTGTTCGAATCGTGGTCGCCATATGCTCCCTTGAAGACGTTTACTTACCACTTTGGTTTTCATACCGCGGCTGCAATCTTTGCCTGGAGCACCGGGCTGGAAGCGCGTTTTGCCGTGTTGTGGATGGGACAAATTCTCAACGTATTAGCGGTGCTGGTGCTCTATCCGCTGGCATGGAAAATAGGCGGCGGTAATCAGTGGGCAGGGATTGGAGCGCTCCTGGTGGCCGGACTGCTCTCTTCCGTGCCAATGTTTTATGTCAATTGGGGGCGTTATACCCAGTTGGCCGGGCAAATTCTTCTGCCGGCTGCCTTATATTTCACTTGGGATTGGTTGGATCGGCAAGCGCCCCTACACCCTCGTGAATTGACCATTGGTGCTATTCTATGGAGTGGGTTAGGATTGACACATTACCGCGTGCTTATTATGGGTATCGTTGGAATGTTTGCCTATCTGCTCTTATACCTGAGGCGGGCAACCTGGCGACGGCTTCTAACAGGAATGTTCACGTTGGGAGTTGTTGCAACGCTGCTGGTTATGCCGTGGTATCTTCGTGCTTTTACTGGTCGGTTGGTGCGCATCTTTACCACTCAATTGACATCCGCCCCTGCAAGCAAGGGGTCAACGGTTTGTGTTCCCGCCGGCATCGACAGCTTGGGGCAATATATCTCTCCCTGGTTGTGGCTTGCTTTTTTGTTTGGTCTGGGACTCATACTGTGGCAACGCCGTCAGTGGGCTAATATTTTCGCGCTCTGGGGGCTATTGCTAATCGTAGTGGCCTGCCCCCAATGGTTGGGATTGCCGGGCAAGATCATTGTCAGCTATTTTACTGTGCTGATTGCTGTTTATATTCTCGTAGCAGTTGTGTTAGGAGCAACGTTGCCCCTCTTAGCCAATGTTTCACGCTGGCAAACAACTGGGCTGGTTGTGCTTTTGCTCGCAATCGGAGTGTTTGGCATGTTCAATCGTTTGAACGAAGTAGTACCCCAAAAATACGCTATGTTAACGCGCCCGGATATACGCGCCGCACGATGGATACGAGACAACACTGCACCTGACGCTTACTTCCTGATTGAAAGCTTCACCGCCTATTCGGGTAATGTTGCAGTAGGCGCAGATGGCGGATGGTGGCTTTCGATATTGACAGGACGGGCCGTCAGTCACCCCCCCCTGTTGTATGCCTTCGAGTCCGATCCGTATGCCGGTTTCCGGCAGGGTTTGCTGGAATTGACCAATACGCTGCGTCAGCAGGGAGTAGATGCACCAGAGACGTTGGCAATACTGCAAAAATTGGGCCTGTCGTATGTTTACATTGGACAGCAACAAGGGCGTGTCAATTCGACTTCTCCGGCGTTGCCTCCCCAAGATCTACTTGCCAGCCCGCATTATCGCCTTGTCTATCGCCAGGATAGGGTTTGGATTTTTCGGATCACACCCGCAATCGAACGGGAAGAAAACGGCTCTGCCGCAAGCCGAAACCAAGCCCAATAACCAGGCGCCATATGCAAACCAGCTCAGTAGACCGAAATTGTGTAGCACCTCCCCACAGGGCGGCTTATGTCGCAGTTTGGATATCAACTTGTATGGCACCGGTAAGTATCCCAGAGAACACCAGGCGACGGATAAGGGTGTTCTTGCAGGGTTGTTTGGGGTCGGATGTCATTTTTATATCGAAGCCAGCGCATACTGAATGATACAATGTGTTCGCCCTGACTTTCTATTGCGGATGATAACTATTTGACATCTCATTGCGCAGTGGCGTTTTTATGCAAGCAATTTCTCCCATCGCCGCAGGAGGCCACTTCGCCGAAGCGTTTACACCGATAGCGTCGAAGTGCTCCCCGCGGTAATATTTCTCAGAAAAGCCGGGTAGTCACTGCGGATGATTAAACTTTTTCGGGAGTTGCTGCCAGCCACAATGCTGCACGCCCCCCGATACATCCACACATCCCTTCTACAAGAAAAGCCATGCACTTGACTCTCGTTGGGCCGGTATATCCCTACCGTGGAGGAATCGCTCACTTTACCACTGCACTGGCACACGCATTAAAGGAGCGTCATACTGTCCGCGTGATTTCTTACCAGCGACAATACCCAAAATGGCTGTATCCAGGTCAAACAGACCATGATCCCAGCTTACAGCCACAAACCGTAGAGGCTGAATACCTGTTGGACAGCTTGAAACCGCTTAGCTGGCGGCGCACGGCCAAATCGATCATCTCTCACGGAACCGATATGGTGATCATGCAATGGTGGACGACTTTCTGGGCGCCGGCGAATTTCACCATCGGGCATATTCTTCGAAAAGCAAATATTCCCCTGGTCTATATTGTGCATAATGTTTTACCACACGAAACAAAAATATGGGACGCTGCTATCACCTACAGAACGCTTACAAAAGCTACGAAACTATTGGCCCTTAGTGTTCAGGAGCAACAACGTTTACAAGCGATGTTTCCCCAATCTACCGTTCTCTATGCGCCTCTTCCCGTTTCCGCGCCTGCTTCCCAATCCCACGTGACGAAAGTCGAAGCACGCTCCCATCTGGGACTTCCTGCCTCTGAACGAATCGTGCTCTTTTTTGGCTTTGTGCGGCCATATAAGGGATTGATGCTTTTGTTACAAAGCTTGGCATATTTGCGGCAGCAGGGAGCACCTATCCACGTGCTTGTAGCTGGAGAGTTTTGGGAAGATATTGCGCCGTACATCCGCTATGTGCAAGAACATGGGTTGCAAAAACACGTCACATTACACGCAGAATATATCCCCAATGAACGCCTAAGCATCTACTTTGCTGCTGCGGATGCTTTTGCTGCTCCTTACACATCTGCAACCCAAAGCAGCGCGCTGAAAACCGCGATGAGATTTGGGCTTCCAATTGCAGCCACTGACACCGCGTTGGATCGCTCCGAAGTCCCCCAATCCTACCCTCTCTTTTTTGCATCGGCAAATGACATTCACGGTTTTGCGACCGCTTTGAGCAAAGCCGTCAGCGCGCCGCGCGGCCATATCGATCATCGACTTACCTGGCAACGATTAGTACAAGTCCTGGAGACAATGTGAAAAGCAAGATCATTGCAGTTACAGTAAACTGGAATCGACCGGAAGATACCCTTACCTGTATACAGACCTTGACTTTGCAAACCCCACGACCACCTGATGAGATTGTAGTAGTAGACAATGGCTCAACCGATGCATCCGTAAGTCGTCTACGTGCTAGTTCGTTCCAGATTACCTTACTATGCGCTGATAGAAACTTAGGGTTTAGCAAAGGATACAATTGGGGAATTCAATACGCTTTAGATAACGGCGCCGATCACGTACTCATCATCAACAATGATGCAACATTGGCTGGAGATGCCCTGGCGCGTTTATTGGAACATGCTGAACCGGATGTAGGCGCATTAGCCCCGCTGATTTATTATGCCGATAAACCTCGCATTATCTGGTCATTAGGTGGACGTACGCATCCTTGCACTTTGGAAAAAAGCAACCCCTATGTTGGGCAGCGTGATCCGGGTAATTTGCCAACTATTATTGAGCAGGATTTTCTGACCGGTTGTATCCTGTTGCTTCCCCGTGCTACTCTGCAAAAAGTCGGTTTGTTTGACGAGGGATACTGGTTATATTACGAAGACATGGATTTTTCCCGGCGGGTGCGCCTTGCCAAATTACGTTTACTTACGGTAACAAAAGCTCATGCCTGGCACAAAGTGGCTACAAGTAGTGGGGGCCATGATTCCCCGTTTGAACGCTATTGGATGGCGCGTTCCAGTGTGCGTTTCTTCCGAACATATGGGCGTGGCTGGTGTATGGGCGTTATCCTGCCGTATCGCTTGGGGAGCGCATTAAAGACCACCTTTCGATTGGTCAGACGGGGAAAACAAGCGGCCCTCCGAGCCTATTGGCGTGGATTGCTTGATGGGCTACGTGAGTAAAGTCAACGTAAACACCCACTCGGCCAGGAAGGCTGTATGCGTATCTTGATGCTCGTTTACAACCAGACCGGTAAAGGTACATATTGGCGCGCCATGGGGTTTGCACAAGGGCTTGCGCGGAAAGGACACAACGTTGTTGTCGTAAGCACCTCCCCCACGGCACGATTGCGAGTGACAACGCGCAAAGAGGGGTTAGTACAATTAATCGAATCGCCAGATTTGCTGTTTGGTCCCTTACGCTCTGGGTGGGACCTGTGGAATGTGCAAGCACGCATCAGATTTCTAAAAGAACTCTCTTTTGACATTGTTCATGCTTTCGAAACCCGTCCCGTTGTCATCTGGCCCGCGTTGGCTGTTACTCGGAAGAAGAATGTAAAGCTTGTCTTAGATTGGGCAGATTGGTTTGGGCGCGGCGGCGCTGTCGAAGAACGTCCAAATCCTTTGATACGCAACATCGTGCGTCCCGTAGAAACATTTTTCGAGACGCATTATCGTCTACAAACAGATTACACAACGGTTATCAATTCCTATTTGCGCCAAAAAGCACTGGCATGCGGTGTGCCAGCAGAATCGATTCACATCCTCCATAATGGCTCTAATGTTGCCTTCAAGCCCATAGACATGCACATAGCCCGGCAGCAATCAGGACTGCCCAACAAACCTCGAATCATCGGCTTCGTTGGTGGCACATATCATCAGGACGCCCGGTTTATGGCCCTGGCCTACAACCAAGTGCTTTCACACAACCCTAATGTTAAGCTGCTGTTAGTGGGATATTTCAACCGCCCTATAGAAAATTGGGTGATACGCCCTGAAACTATCATCCGTACAGGTCCGCTCAGTTTGAATGCAATCTACACATATTTATCTGCCTGCGATATTTGCTGGCTGCCTTTGCGAGATAGTGGCGCAAATCGTGGACGCCTACCATTCAAACTCAATGATTACATGACCGTTGCTCGCCCAACGGTTGCAACGGATGTCGGCGATCTGAGGATGATTGTAGAGCAGAATCGGCTTGGGGTGATCGCCCGGCCAAATATAGACGACTTCGCCAAACACACCCTGGAGTTACTCCAAAATCCCGCACAAATCCGAGCGATGGGTTTGTCTGCCCGTAAGGCAGCGGAGACTGTCTTTTCTTGGAACAAATTAGCTACCAAGCTGGAAGGCATCTATCTTAAAATTCTAGCGAACAGATGCTAGGAACAATCCCTGTTGCTCTCACCTCACCACCGGAATCACCACCACGAACAGCACCTGATACACCAGATTACGCCCGGTGGGCTGGCCATCCAATAGCCCCCCCATGGCGTAGAGCTGCGTCCCATAGGGTACCACCCCCAGATTCGACCACGTTTCTGCCAGCGGGTTTTCGTTGATCTGCCAACGGTCATCTACGGGAAAGTATTCCATTTGTGAAAACGTGCTGCCCTCTCCGCCTTGCCCGCCGATGAGATAAATCACGTCCGCAATGGTGGCCACGCCCATCGCGTAACGCCCCTCGGGCAGCGGAGCGGCCTCCTTCCAGGGGTACGCCTCCGCCCGGTCCAGATCGGGCAGGTAGATGAAATTGGTTGCCAGTGCCTGTTGCCCGTCGAACCCGCCGAACACGAATATTTTTCCGCCCGCCACCGCCGCGCCCGAGTAGCCGCGTTTGGAGGGCAGCGCGGTCATTGTTGTCCAGGTATCCAGGTTGGGGTTGTAATTGAGTGCCGTATCGACAAAATTTTGCCCATCCCAGCCGCCGAACAGGTAAAGCTGGCCCTCGAAAGCGACCAGCGCGTACGCGCTCAAGGGGATCGGCAGCCGCGCGCCGGTTTCCCACGTATCTTCGCGGAGATTGTAAATTTCCAGCACATCGGTCACTTCGCCCGATGGCAGCCGCCCGCCTGGGACGAATATCTTCCCTCCGATCACGGCGGCCTGGACATCCGCCACCGCGGTAGGTTTCGGGGTGCTCGATTGCCAGATGTCCGTTTCCGGTTGGTACAGGAAAACATCGGACAACACCCCCTGTTCGTTCTCGCCACCGATCACGTAAATAGCGTTTTCGTAAAAGGCAACTGCCATGCTGCTGCGAGCGGAGGGCATCTGCGCTCTTGCTTCCCACCGGTTTGCCGCGGCGGATGGGTCCGGGAAGGCGGACTGAGCAGGGGCAGTCGGCGTAGGCGCGGGTTGAAAAGCGCGGCTCAACCCCGCACCAAGACCCAGGAGTACGGCCACCGCGCTGATCCCCAGCACAACCCACTGCCAGGGGCGCAGATGGACGGAACGCGTTTGGGCATCCTGGTGCTGGTCCGCAACCACTGGCTCGGGGAACGCCTGGTGCGGCTCGTCCGGCTCCGGTTCTGCTTGCTTTTGCGCCTGGAGAATGTAAAGCGAGGCCTCGGTTCGAGAGGAAACCTCCAGTTTGGCAAAAATGTTGCGTAAGTGGACTTTGACCGTATTGGTACTGATGTGCAACGCCTGGGCGATTTCCTTATTGCTTTTCCCCGTGGCGACCAGCTGCAGAATTTCCAGTTCTCGTTCGCTGAGGTCATTGAGATTAGTCATGGGAGCATCTATACCGTATTGAACGGTGGCTATTATATCATTTCACCTCTGAGAAGCCAGCGTAGCGATTTCGCAGCGAGGCCGGAAATCTTATGCTAGAATCAGTCGCGGCCTTTGTCTTTCAGGAGCGAATTGCGTTCTCATGGAGGGTTTCAATGTTACGAACATTGTTGATTTACCTTTCTCATGCGAGTTGGGCCCGCCGGCTGTTTACGGGTTGGAGTTTAGCCTGGCGGGTTTCTTCACGATTTGTGGCCGGTGAAACCCTGGACCATGCTGTCGGGGTGATCGAAGTTTTGAATAAAAGAGGCTTGTTTGCCACCCTCGACCATCTCGGCGAACACACGACCAGCGAACAGGAAGCCCGCAATGCTGTAAGTCACATCATCCAGGCGATTGATGCCATTGTTTGCCACCAATTGCAGTCCGGGATTTCTATCAAATTGACCCAAATTGGGCTGGCTGTGGACGAAATCTTGTGCGCCGAACATCTGGCTTATATTTTGAGTTATGCGCAGGCGTTCGATGTGTTTGTGCGCATCGACATGGAGGAATCTTTCTACGTCGATCAAACGCTCACCCTTTTTGAGTGGATGCGCAGCCGGGGGTTCGAGAACGTCGGCGTGGTGATCCAATCCTACCTGTATCGAAGCGTGGCGGACACGGAAAAACTGATGCAAAGCGGCGCGCGTGTGCGCCTCGTCAAGGGCGCGTACCGCGAACCCCCAACGATAGCCTATCCCAAAAAACGCGATGTAAACGCCAATTTCGACCGCCTGACGGAGGTTTTGATCCGGGGCGCGTCAGAAAATGGGGCGCCTCTCTCCCGCTCAGATGGTAGAATGCCCCCTATTCCGGCTATCGCCTCTCACGATGCAGCTCGTATAGAGCACGCAAAATCCAAACTGGAAAAAGCAGGGCTGCCGAAGGAAGCTATCGAATTCCAAATGCTGTATGGCGTCCGCCGGGATTTGCAGGCGAACCTGCGTGCCGAGGGGTACCCGGTTCGCATCTACGTACCCTATGGGAGCGAATGGTACCCCTACTTCATGCGCCGCCTGGCCGAACGCCCTGCCAATTTGTGGTTCTTCGTCTCCAACCTGTTCCGAAAATAGGAGTGTCCCCATGTCCCTCTCCCCTCAAAAGCTCGCCCAACGCCTGCGAGAAGAGGGCCAGCAAACAGTCGCCTTCTTCGAGGCCATCCCTCCCGACCAATGGGAACGCCAGGTGTACACCGATGGCGAAAGTTGGAGTATCCGGCAAATATTGGCCCACATCGCCCAATCCGAAGACGGCATCTACCGCATGGTTGCGCACATCGTTTCTGGAGGGGAAGGGGTGCCGGAGGATTTTGATCTGGACCGCTACAATCAGCATAAAGTACAGCAAGCGCAAGACCAGTCCCCCTCTGATTTGATCGCCATGTTTTCTGAGCGGCGTGCCGTCACAGTGCGGTGGGTGTCTGCGCTCTCGGAAGAAGACCTGCAAAAAACAGGCCGTCACCCCTGGCTGGGCGAATCGCAGATTGCAGATATGCTCAAACTGATGTACCGCCATGTGCAACTGCATCAGCGGGACATCCGTAAGCTGCTCAAGGGGTTGTAAATCTCGGTTCGCGTTGCACTTTATGTTTGCTAACCTCTACCGATTGTTTTCGCGATACGTCTGGCTGTTGGTGCTAGCCGCGGTTGTGGTATTGTACATGCTGGGCGCCGGCATCGCGCGCTATCTGGGCGCGCCGTTCGATTGGGGCGTATACTGGCTGGGTAAGATGTGGGTGGTCTCCTTCCATCTGGGCGTTTATTTGCTGACGCGGTATTTTGATCTGCAACTGGCTGTCGAAAAAATGGGGAAAAAACTGTTCGACCTGCTCCCCTATCGCTCGGGATTGTTGCTGGGGTCGGCCTCCTTTATGACTGTCGCGGCCTCTCTCACGGTATTGCTGATCTCATCAGGACGCCTGACCCCTCCCACGTTTACCACCTTGATCATCGGGGTGCTGGGCGGAGTGTTCTACGCCACCCCGCCGGTACAGCTCGCCTCCCGAGGGTACGGTGAACTGACTATTGCGGTTTTATTGTCCAACATACTCCCACTCTTTGCCTTTTTGCTCCAATTTGGCGAATTTCACCGCGTGCTGGCGATGGCAACCTTCCCGATCACCTTGCTGCTATTGGCGCTTACCCTGATCTTCGACCTGCCCCATTACGCCACACGGGTCAAATACCAAAAGAGCACGCTCGCCGTCCGCATGGGCTGGGAAAATGCCATGATAGCGCACAATATTCTGGTGCTGGGTGCGTTTTTGCTGGTCGGCCTGGCTGCTATTTTTGGATTTCCCTCCTTTGCCACCTTTCCGGCATTGCTTCCCCTGCCATTGGGGCTGTTACAGGTGTGGTACGTCGCCCGCATCGCCAACGGCGCCAAACCCAACTGGAACGCGCTCTCCCTCTCCGCGGTGGCCCTGGTGGGGTTCATGGCCTACGTGATGAACTTTGCCTTTTGGACGCATTGAGGGGATTATCGAAACCTGCATTTTTCGCACCGAATGGCACGAATGCACTCGAATACCCTGGGGGCGACAGAAACTGACCACTGACCACTGAACACTGAACACTGCCCACTGCCCACTGACCACTGACCACTGACCACTGAACACTGAACACTGACCACTGAACACTGCCCACTTACTTCTCAGGGTCCCACAACGGCTCGGCAACTCCCAGTTGGTGATTTTCGTAGCGCGCCATTGAAAAGAGCGCGTCCGAAAGCCGGTTGAGGTAGGGGATCACGTGCGCGCCCACCGCTTCCTGCCGCGAGAGGGCGCATACTTCCCGCTCGGCTCGCCTGCACACTGTGCGCGCCAGGTGCAGGTGCGCCGCGCCTGGTGATCCGCCCGGCAAAATGAAATTCTTCAATGGGCCGGTGATTTGATTGAATTCGTCGATCAACCTTTCCAGTTTTTCCACGTGGCGGGCTTCGATCCGGGGGGGGCGAAATTTTTCCTTCTCCGCTTCGGGAAAAGACAAATCCGAACCCAGGTGAAAAAGCTCGTTTTGAATGCTGGCAAGTTCCTGGGCCAGGCGTTGGCATAATCCATGCGCCAGCGCCATCCCGATCACCGCGTTCAATTCATCGACTGTGCCATAAGCCTGTACGCGTAGATCATCTTTGGGAACGCGCTTGCCCCCGCCCAGGGCGGTGGTGCCATCATCCCCTTTGCGGGTGTATAGTTTCGTCAATCGGGGCATCTGGTAACCCTTTTTATTTGGGGGAATGTGCGAGCAGATTTTCCTACAATGCGCTTCGAGATTATATCCTTGCAGGGAAAGCTGGTCAAACCAAACCGCCCTGCGCAACCTTTACCTTTTCGATGCGTACAGGAGAGTAAGCTGTGTTTGCAACCCCCCAAGCAACCCATGAGGATGAATTAGAATGGGTTGTGAGAGTCAGACAAGGTGACAAAAACGCGTTTGCCTATCTGGTAGAAAAATATCAAAACGCGGTATACAACTTGTGTTACCGTATGTTAGGCAACCCCGGTGACGCGGAAGATGCAGCCCAGGAGAGTTTTTTGCGGGCCTACAAAGCCCTCGACCGCTACGACCAAAAACGGAAATTTTCCACCTGGATACTGTCCATCGCTACCCATTACTGCATCGATCAACTACGGAAACGCCGCTTGTTGACCCTTTCTTTCGACGCCATGCCGTATCTTGACGTTTCCGAAAAGGGGCCGGGGCCAGAAACCAGACTGGTGATGGACGAACGCCGGGATCAAGTGCGCCGGTTGCTGGCGACCCTGAACGAGAAGGATAGAGCAGCCGTGATTCTACGATACTGGTACGATTACTCTTACGATGAAATTGCCGAGGTGCTTTCCCTGACAAACAGCGCGGTCAAAAGCCGCTTGCACAGGGCCAGGCGAGCATTGGCTCGTGCCTGGGCGGCGCAAGAACCCCAACCCTTACCGGTGCAAAGAATGCCTTATGAAGCACAATCGCTTTGAGACCTGGATGCTCTCTGATCAACCTTTGTCCTTGCGAGCCGAAAATGCTTTGCAGGCACACATCCGAAATTGTGGCCGTTGCTCTCGATTAGAGCGAGGCTGGGCACAGGTTCAGCACCTGCTCCAAGATGTTGAGACGGCTGCGCCCGCTCCCGGTTTTTTGGACCGTTTTCAGCAACGATTGGAAACCCACCAACGAATTCAGGACCGGCGGCTGTCGTGGGCTTTCTTTATCCTCAGCGCCAGCGCGGCGGGTTTCGCGTTCGTTTTGTTTTTCTCCTTTCTGCTCCGCCAATGGCACTCGCTGATGGGTTTGGTTTCCGGTTGGATAGAACAAGTGATCGATTGGCTGCTTTTCCTCCAATTTGCGCAAGGGATTTTCATCGATTTATTGCAGACCCTGCCCCCGGCAGTGCCTTTCCCACTCTGGATGGGCGTGTTCGCCCTGATAGGCGGTGCGGCTATCCTCTGGCTGAAAACTTTACGAAAACTGGCCTATTACCAGGGGTATCATCAATGGGCATGACTTTCACCGAAGACAAAACGGGCAGCAATGCCCGTTTTGTGCGATTCCTGGCGAAATTGGTTTTCCTGCTGGCCTTGACGGTGGCCTTTTTTGCGCTCCCTGGCAGCGTCTTTGCCAGAGCGTTCATGGATGAGAGCGTGGTGGGCGGCTCGCTTACCCAGGAAGAGGACGCACAGGTCTTGGGTGAAGAGGCCCCCTCCCCTGCAATGCCCACCCGTCCGACCGGGGAGGGGCGAGTGGCGGCTCTCCTGGGGGATGTTTTATGGTCGCTGTTTGTGTTGTTTTCTTTCTCCGCGCTGGCAGTGTTGGTGGTCATGTTCTGGGATGAAGCGGCCCGCAACGTCAGCCGGACGATTGTGTCGCAGCCAACGTTGTCCGGGTTGGTGGGGCTGATGACGTTCATTGTCGTGGCTCCCGTGCTTTTTTTGCTGGCAATTACCATTTTGCTCAGCCCGATCAGTTTTGTGGGTTTTGTGCTGGTGTGTGCGGCAGGAATTTTTGGTTGGATTTCGTTGGGGCTTGAGGTAGGCACTCGCCTGGCGCGCACCTTTCAGCGGGAGTGGTCGCCTCCCCTGGCAGCGGGCGTGGGTACGCTGGTGCTCACCTTCGTGACGTTCAGCATTGGGTTCTTTTTGGGTTTCATCCCTTGCATCGGCTGGATTTTGTCGTTAGGGGTAGGTTTGATTAGTTTTGGGGGCGTTATGCTTTCGCGCTTTGGAAAGCGGGTGTATCGGCACGTCAATTCGGGATAAGAAACAAAATGCGTATTCCTGCGGAGGTAGTGTCATGGAGTAAGTGATGGTGGGGCGAGTTCGTTAACATGTGTCACTTACCCGCGCAGTGGTGAACTCATCAGGTGCTGGTTTGTGCCTTACGAACACCTGCGTAAGCTCGGTCGGAATGACACCCTCTCCTGTCATTCTCTGAGGAAGTACGGCGACCGAAGAATCCGGAACACAACGACCGTCAGGGCGACCGGCCGGTCGCCCCGACCCCAATAACCACGCCCCGAACAACCGTCCCCGGTCCCCCGTCCCCCGTCTCCATTCCCCCCACCAGCGCCGAGATTCTTCGCTATTCCTCAGAAGGACGCCAGCATTTAGCTTTCCAGGCGGGCAAAGTGCAAGAGTCATTGACATTGTAGGACAACTCGACTCTCCGATTTAGTAGGAATTACCTATCTCGCTTGGGAATCATCGAACGTATAATGCTAATAGTAAAACGGCACTTTTAAGATTGTGTTGATCCGAGTTTATGGAACCGGTATCTACGGGGGGGGCAGACTTCAAATTCAACTCCATAAATCCGTATGCTCCATCGCGATCACAACCCTGCCAGGCATATGTTTCGCTGAGGAAGTGATTTGTTGCCAGGCATCAGATCGTGTAAGTATCAGAACGATGTAAAAACTGTGCCTGTGTGAATCGCTGTTGGAAATAAAGTTGCTTTTTTTCTACGTGCTGTCTTTGTACCCATCAAAATTTTCAAGACGATCATTGCTGTGTTTCCTCGAGCCTGTCGGCGGAATGTGAGGAGATCGAAATTGTGGACTTCGAGGCTTTGTCAAACGCATGGGGCAGCAGGAAACGCATGCAGATCCAGGTGATGCTAACTTCCACCTCCTCTCGGAGAGTTCCGAAGTCTTGTAGTGTTCAGGATTTCGATCTGCTGAGAGTGTTGCATCCATATAATAAAAAGTTTTTCCAGCTTTGAGGTTGTGTATTTGATCTGGCCCTCGGCCAAATTTTTTGATGCAGTACCACAGGGAATTATCCTCCTCGTTTCCTGTAGACTGAACAACTTCTAACAAAACATGTGAAAGGAAGGGGGAGTTGTTCCATGTTTGAGTTAGTTGAAAATAGCTGCCCACAAATCCGCGTATGTCGGAAGGGCGGAGCGTGCCTGTACAACGGAGAGGCAATCGCCAACCGGGGCTGTCAGTGGAGACATCTCACATCATGTATACAACGAGGCAATAACTTATGAAACACTCCTTAGTAAAGTCACACACCCCAACGAAATATTTGCGCAAAAGCCCAAGTTTGTCCCGGGACGTACAGTGGCGCATCTTCACGATAATTCTGATTCTTAGCGACTTGTTGATGTTGTCCATCGCGTTTCGGCTGGCATATTTCATTCGTTTCGAGATGTCATTGCCCATTTTCAACTTAGATGGATACTCGTCGGTTGGTTTTTATCAGAAGGTCATCATGATCTTGATGCCTTTATGGTTGCTTGTTTTTGCCGTGGAGGGCTTATACGATCGGAAAAAGCTCCTCACGGGGATGCAAGAGTATTCGATGCTATTTAACTCCACAATGTTTGGGATGTTTTTGATCATTGCAGCCAGCTTCACAGAGCCGAATTTTCGCCTGGCGCGCGGGTGGCTGTTCATGTCCTGGGCTTTTGTGTTTTTGTTCACCTCGCTGGGACGTTTCATTATTCGCCGCGTGGTCTTCCAGTTGCGCAAACACGGCTATTTTGTCTCCAATGCTGTAATCGTTGGGGCGAACAACGAGGGCCTATCCCTGGCCAACCAATTTTTGCAACAAAGACATGCCGGACTACGTGTTCGGGGGTTCATTGACAAAAAGGTGGCTGTAGGGAAGACCGTTTTCCAGAACTTAAAGGTGCTGGGGAATCTCGAACAAATAGACCAGGTTATCCAGGCTTATGAAGTGGATGAATTGATCCTGGCAAGCAGTGCAATTTCGACCCGCGATAAACTGCTGGAAATTTTCCAGCGCTATGGATTGGATGATAGCATCAACGTTCGCCTCTCTTCGGGGCTGTATGAAACGCTTACTACCGGGCTGGTAGTACAAGAAATTGCCTATGTGCCGATGGTTTCCGTCAACCCGGTGAGATTGACAGGCGTTGAATCTTTCCTCAAAGCCCTTCTGGATTACTGTGTCATCATTCCTGCCATGGTGCTGCTCTCCCCCTTGTTCTTGTTGCTGGTAGTGGCCATCAAACTGGATTCTCCAGGCCCGGCCATTTACCGCCGGCGTGTCATGGGAGTCAATGGAGAGGAATTCGATGCCTTCAAGTTTCGCACCATGTACGTGAATGGCGATGAAATATTGGCACAATACCCTGAGTTACAGAAGGAACTGGCCGAAAACCACAAACTGAAGAACGATCCCCGCATAACTCGTGTGGGGCGCTTCCTGCGCAAGACCAGCCTGGATGAATTACCGCAGCTCTTCAACGTTTTGCGCGGGGAGATGTCCCTGGTAGGCCCTCGCATCATCTCTCCCGAAGAGATAGACAAATACCACAAGTGGAACATGAACCTGCTTACCGTAAAACCGGGTCTCTCGGGGCTTTGGCAGGTGAGCGGGCGCTCTGATCTGAGCTACCAGGAACGCGTCAACCTGGATATGTACTATATTCGCAATTGGAGCATCTGGCTGGATTTGCAAATTCTCTTTCAGACCATTCCGGTCGTAATAAAAGGTACCGGGGCCTATTGACAGGACTTGCGCAGTTGGTGAACTCAAGGACGGGTTTGGTGTCATTACGAGCACCTGCATAAGCTCTGTCAGAATGACACATGGGCCAGCTGGCCGCTCAGAATGACATAAGAAACAGCAGGCCTGAAGTGCGTCAGTACTGCCAGGGACCAGGAAACCCTTCAACATCATGATCATCATCCAAACGCCTCTACGTGTCAGCTTTTTTGGTGGCGGTTCCGATTTCCCGTCGTATTATTTGGAAGAGGGGGGGTGCGTCCTCAGTACGGCTATCGACAAGTACATTTTCGTAACCATCAAGAAGCGCTTCGACGACAAACTGCGCGTAGGCTACACCCAGACAGAAATGGTGGATAGCGTTGCGGAAATCCAACATGAACTTATCCGCGAGGCATTTTGTATCACCGGAATTGAGCGCGGTGTTGAGATCACCACCATGGGAGACATCCCATCCCAGGGGTCCGGCCTGGGTTCCTCCAGCACAGTAACGGTGGGTGCGCTGCACGCCATGTACACTTTTTTAGGGGAGAATGTTTCGGAAGAGCGGCTGGCCCGCCAGGCCTGCGAGATCGAAATCGAACGATTGGGGAAACCGATGGGGGTTCAGGATCAATATATCGCCGCCTACGGCGGGTTGCGTTTTATGGAATTCAAAACCAGCGGCGAAATTTGCGTGCAAAAAGTCGATCTGTCCCCCGATCTCAAACGCCAACTCGAGGAAAACTTGCTGCTCTTCTATACCGGCACAACCCGCCGGTCGGCTTCCGTTTTGACGGAGCAAAAACGAAACATCAAAGACCGTGTTGCTGTGTTGCGCGCCATGACGAAATTAGCCTACACCGCCCGCGCTGAACTGTTGGCCGGAAACCTGGATGCCATCGGTGAAATTTTGCATGAGAACTGGCAACTCAAGAAACGCTTAGCCAGCGGTATCAGCAACGGCTATATCGATCAACTCTACCAGGCAGGCAGAGCCGCCGGCGCGCTGGGCGGAAAAATCACCGGCGCGGGTGGTGGCGGGTTCATCTTGTTCTATTGCCCGCGCGGCAAACAGGAGAACCTGCGCGCCGCGTTACCCAACCTCCAAGAGCTACCCTTTCGCCTGGAGGCCGACGGCACAAAAGTGATCTTCAATTACTCGCGGTGAGACCAAACCAATGAACCCCATCCAGCACTACATCTCCGATCTTCAGAACACCCTCGACCAACTGCCCCACGATCTCATCGCCGAGGTGATCGCGATCCTCCACCAGGCCCGCATGGACAATCGGACGATTTTCATCATGGGCAACGGCGGCAGCGCATCTACCGCCTCCCATTTTGTGTGTGATCTGGCCAAAAACACCCGCCATCCCGGCTGGCCTGACTTTCGGGTGATCGGACTGGCCGACAACATGGCGATTTTTTCGGCCTATGCCAATGACGACGGGTATGAGAACGTCTTTCTGCTGCAACTGGCCAGTTTCGTCAAGCCCCGCGACGTCGTGATCGGGATTTCCACCAGCGGAAATTCGCCCAATGTGGTCGAGGCGATCCGCTTTGCCAACCAGGTGCCGGCCATTACCATTGGCTTTACCGGCTTCGATGGCGGGCAGCTGAGCAAACTGGTAGACATTGATCTTCACGTGCCCAGCAACCTGATCGAACATGTGGAAGACGTACATCTGATGATGGAGCACCTGATTACCAAACTCCTGCGAGAAAAAGCGCAGACGGAGGCGGCCCCCATTGGGCAGCCGGCCTCTGTA
>Ga0256830_1001270_pt1 | contig 18081 bp, 12 predicted proteins | sample 128326metaG_FD_190537 | JGI IMG/M metagenome (GOLD analysis project Ga0256830, IMG submission 190537) | Hydrothermal vent microbial communities from Lau Basin, Pacific Ocean - 128-326 | ecosystem: Environmental > Aquatic > Marine > Hydrothermal vents | place: Pacific Ocean: Lau Basin | collected... | reverse complement strand
TCATAGTCAAAAATATACTCTTCAACTTCGGGAAAAGTGTATAACAGCTCGGTTTCGGTAACAAAAGTGCGCTGCCTGCCCTTGGCGAGCAAAGCATTGATTTGCTCCTCCGTCGGCTTGACTATTTCGCGTTTTTCCGCGACCGCCTTGGTCTTGGCCTTGGCCTTGGCGGCCTTCTTAACGGTCTTTTTCGTTGTGCCGACTTTTTTTACGGCCTTAACCTTCTTGGCCGCTCGCTTTGTTTTCTTTGCCTTGGCGGCGGGCTTGGCCGGCTTTTTTGTTTTTTTGACGGCTTTCTTTTTGGAAACCGTTTTTTTAATTGTTTTTTTCTTTTTAACCATAAATATACTGTATAGATAGAGATTAAGTCTCCAACTGGAGACTTAATCTCCGCGGCCTTTTTTTAATCCTCAATTTCCCTTATTTCATCAGTCAACGCTTGAAACTCTTCCATTAAGCCTTTGATATAATCCTCGTTTCCTTCTTGCTCGGCTTGAGCTATCAGTTTGCTTATTTCCTGTCTCCTGTTTAATAAATAATGCTTTTTTAATGTGACGGCGATTTTAATAATTTCATTTTTCGCCCGCTCAATTTCAAAATCAAAAAAATCCTTATCACCCAAAAGCGCCAGCTTGTCTAACAATATCAGCTGGCCGTCTTTGTTTTCTTGAACTTCGGAATTTTCAAGCCATTGTTTAAAGCCGCCATAACTGACTTGCGGCGGCTCCGCTTGACCTCCTTCTTGAGTCCAGTTATCAATAAGGTTATTATAATAAATTATAATATTTCTGTAAAGGGATTTATTGGGCAAGCCGATAATTTTATCCGGCTGTACGCGGTTTATCGCGTACTCCGCCAATGACGGAAATTTCAATATTAAGGCGATAAAAAGCTCGGACAGCATCTCTTCTCTTGACTGTTTAACCGCTTGCTTCGGCTCCGCTTCCGCGCCGCCATGGGCGCCCGGCGCGTTCCGGGCGTATTCCGGACGCGTTTTCGGAACGGATTGCCGTATGGTTTCTCTTAATATATCCTCGCCCACGTCAAGCGCCTGGCTCAATTTTTTTAACCAAAAATCCTGTTCTATTTTATTGCCCAATCTTGCCAATACCGGCAAAAGCTCTTTGGCGGCCGCGCGTTTGCCGTCCACTTGATCCAAGTCCAGTTTGGCGAAAGTTTTATTAAAATAATACTCCATAAACGGCTTGGCGCTTTTTACCGCCTTTTCCCATTCCTCTTTGTTATTTTTAATGCACTCGTCCGGGTCCTTGCCTTCCGGCACCTCAATCACTTTGGTGTTCATCTCCGCGCTCATCGCCTCCCTTATCCCCCGCTCCGCCGCCGTCTCGCCCGCCTTGTCCGTGTCAAAGGCCAAGGCGATGTTGTTTGAATAGCGTTTAAGCAAGGCAACCTGCTCGGCGGTCAGGGCCGTGCCGGAGGAAGCGACCACGTTTTTATATCCGTGTTGATGGGCGGTTATCACGTCCATCTGCCCTTCCGCGATTATCGCCAAATCATTATTCCTTATTTCCCTTTTCGCTTTATCCAATCCGAATAAAATCTTGCTTTTGTCGTAAATCATGGTCCGCGGGCTGTTTATGTATTTGCCCATCCTCTCGTCTTGCTCTTTTTCGGGAGACACTCTCGCCGAGAACGCGACCGTATTGCCGTTTACATCGTTAATCGGAAACATAATCCTGTCCCTGAACCTGTTGTAAAATCTGGAAGTTCCGTCTTTGTTGACGGACATTCCGGCTTGAAATATTTCTTCGTCGTTAAAACCCTTGTTTTTCAATAAATTTATCAAGTCGTCCCAGCTGTCCGGACTGTAACCGATTTGCCATTCTTCTATCGTCTCTTCCGTCAGCCCTCTTTTAGCCAAATACTCGCGCGCCGATTTCCCTTTATCGCTTTGGATTAATGTTTTATGATAATAATTTCGGGAAAACTCAAGTATGTCCAGCAACCGATTTCTCCGCGAGGTTAATTTCGGATTCTGCTTTCTTAATATCACCCCCGCCTTGGGCGCCAAATTGCGCAAAGCGTCAACAAAGCCAATGCCGTCCATCTCCATAACAAAGGAAAAAACATCCCCTCCTTTTTGGCAGCCGAAACAATGCCAAATCTGCTTCTCCGGACTGACAATGAATGACGGTGATTTCTCGCGATGAAAAGGGCAAAGCGCGCGAAAATTCACCCCGGCCGGCTTAAGCGGAATGTACTCGCGTATGACATCAACGATGTCTAACTTTGATTTTATTTCGTCTGAGGGCTGCATAGTAATTTAACTCAAAATTCAAATGGTAAATGCCGTGGTTTCATAAGCGCCAAATTCAAAATTACAAATCCTAAATAAATTACAATAACCGAAATTCAAAATTCAAAACAGTTTTGAATTTTGATATTTGAATTTTGAATTTATTTAGAATTTATAATTTTGAATTTTGAATTTAACTTCTAACATCCTCTATGCCATCGTCATTATACTTTTTAGCCTCTCAATCTCCCTCTCCACCACTTCTCCCTCGTACTCCGCGTTGTGCGCGTGCGCGGCGGCATAGCTCGGCCGTTTCTGGTCCAAGTGCAAATTAAAAATTATTTTGTCGCCTTGCTCTTCCGCGTATATATGAAATCGGGGGTAAAAACCGCTGCCCAGCCGGCGGACAAAGCTTTCCGAGCCGCTCCCGCGGTCGCGGATATGGGCGTATCCGGCGCGGCGCAAAAGCCGCTCCGGACTCATATTTAACTGTCGCTTGTCTAAAATCAACTTCATAACAATTATTATTTAATATTAGCGCGTTATTAACCTACAACCTACAAGCTACAAGCTACAACCTACAAGCTACAAGCTACAACCTACAACCTACAAGCTACAACCTACAACCTACAAGCTACAAGCTACAACCTACAAGCTATATACACTATAATCCAAATTTCCTTTTTGGTCAAAAAGCTGAATAAGGGCGAACGCCGTTCGCCCCTACGATTTTTGGCCAAAAAAACGGAATAAAAAGCGAATGCTGTTCGTCCCAGCAATTTGAGTCAAAAAACGGAATAAAAAACGAGCGCCGTTCGTCCCTACGATTTTGGGCCAAGAAAACGGAACAAAGGGCGAATACCATTCGTCCCTACAATTTTGGTCAAAAAAACGGAATAAAGGGCGAACGCCGTTCGCCCCTACGATTTTTGGCCCAAAAAACGGAATAAAAAGCGAATGCTGTTCGTCCCAGCAATTTGAGTCAAAAAACGGAATAAAAAACGAACGCCGTTCACGCCGGCAATCCATCGGTCGCGTCCGACCCGCCCGGCGGTCCCGCCTTGAATTATGGTTTAAAATCTGTTATATTAAACCGTAATGAATAATAAATTAAAACAATTCATACTTTTGGCCGGAGATATCGCGATTCTTTATTCTTCGCTTTATCTGACTCTTTTAATCCGCTACCGGCAAATGCCGACAGGCGAACTTTGGCATGGCCATCTCGCGCCTTTTACCGCCATTTTTTTTGTCTGGATATTGATATTTTATATTGCCGGTTTATATAATCTGCATTTGGCCGTAAACAATGCCGATTTTTTTAAGCTTACGCTGCGAAGCATAGCGATTGCCGGATTACTGTCGCTCGCTTTTTTTTACTTAACGCCGCGGATAACCATTGCCCCGAAAAGAAATCTATTGATTTATATAATTGTATTCTCCCTTCTTTTCCATTTGTGGCGGCGAATATACAATAATCTGTTAAAATCATATTTGCCTAAGAACAATATAGCGATTATCGGGATTAACGGTTTGGCGAAAGAATTGATACAAGAACTGGAAGAAAAGCCTCATTTGGGCCAAAAAATAGCTTTTATCATCGGCGATAATAATGAAGATAAAATCAATAATATTCCCGTTATAAAAGGAACAGATAATTTGGATGAATTGATTAGAGAGAAAAATATAGACACGATTATTTTAACTTCCAATCCGAATGAATCAAGCGAGCTGCGATCTTCTTTGTTCAAATGCCTGCGCTTAAAAATCAACTATGTCAGTTTATCGCGCTTTTATGAAAATTTAACCGGAAAAATTCCGGTTGAATCTTTGAGCCAAATGTGGTTTCTGGAAAATTTAAACGAAGGAAACAAGGCATGGTTTGATTTGTTTAAACGGACATACGATATAATTTTGGCGGTTTTAATTTTATCGGTTACGGCGGTATTTTGGCCGATTATCGCGATCGCGATTAAGCTGGAAAGCAAGGGCCCGGTATTTATTAAAATGCCGCGCAACGGCAAAGACAACAATAAATTTAAAATGTTCAAATTCAGGACAATGAAAGAAGAAGGCAATGACCGCTCTCCCACCGCTCACAACGACCCGCGCATTACCAAGTTCGGATCATTCCTTCGGAAAACCCGCCTTGATGAAATTCCGCAGACATTGAATATTTTAAAAGGAGAAATGAGTTTTGTCGGCCCCCGTCCGGAACGGCCGGAGCTGGCCAAAGAGCTGGAAAAACAAATTCCGTTTTACAAAGAAAGGACATTGGTAAAGCCGGGCGTAACCGGTTGGGATCAAGTTTCCGGAGAATACCACTCCCCTTCTTACGAAGACAGCTTAAAAAAAATACAATACGACCTTTTTTACATAAAAAACAGGTCAATTTATCTTGATTTATCAATTATCTTAAAAACAATTTCCACCGTATTATCAAGAAAAGGGTTATAATCTTCTACGAATTACAAATCTATTACAAATTTACGAATATGCAAAAAATATTAAAATCCGGTTAACAGCACGAATCTTGACTATTATATAATAATATGATATGTTGATAAATGTTAAGCGACATATTCTTAATTCATAATTCTTAATTCATAATTCAACCATATGGCACATAAGAAAGCGGGCGGCTCCACCGCGTTGGGCCGCGACTCAAAAAGCAAGCGCCTCGGCGTTAAAATCCAAGACGGCCAGTATGCCAAGGCCGGCGCTATTTTGATACGCCAAAGGGGCACAAAATACCATCCGGGAGAAAATGTCAGGAGAGGAAAAGACGATACTCTCTTCTCCACGGTTGCCGGGATTGTTAAATTCACGACTAAAAAATTAAGAAAATTTAACAATACGTTAAAATCTTCCAAAATAGTAAATGTCGTGCCGCAAAAATAACGAGACGGCGGAGAGCAGGATAAATCAGGAATTTAACGGGGTAAAGGTTGATTTATATTCAAATTCCTGAATGATAAATTGAAAACGGCTTAATCATTTTGATTAAGCCGTTTTTATATTTGCGGATTATTTACTTTAGTTCGGATAATTAAAATTTTACTGCCGTCCGCTATCTGCCGTCTGCCGTCCCAATCCCAAGCACACCTTAATAAATTCCACGAACAGCGGATGCGGATCCAGCGGCCTTGAAATATATTCCGGATGGAATTGCGTGCCGATAAAAAACGGATGATCGGTGATTTCCACCGCCTCCACGATTTTGCCGTCCGGCGAGGCGCCGCAAACTTTTAATCCGGCTTTTTCCAATTTCTCCCTATACTTATTGTTAAATTCATACCTGTGCCTGTGCCGCTCGGATACCACCGTTTTGCCGCCGAATTTTTTCTCATACGCGCGGGCAAGGCGCGTGCCCTTTACTATTTTGCAAGGCCATCCGCCCAGCCTGATGGTTCCGCCGTATCCTTTTTTCTCAATCAATTCTTTTTGCCCGGGCATAATATGGATGACCGGATGCGGCGTCTTCGGATCGGCTTCCTCGGTGTTCGCTTTTTTCAGTCCGCAAACGTTGCGGGCGAATTCTATTACCGCCATCTGCATCCCGTAGCACAGCCCGAAATACGGAATATTGTTTTCCCGGCAATATTTAATGGTTTTAATCTTTCCCTCGCTGCCTCTGGATCCCCATCCTTGAGGCACGATTATGCCGTCAAATCGCTTCAAGGTTTCGGTGCCGTTATTCTCAATTTCTTCCGTATTAATCCAGTGTAAATTCGGTTTTACGCCATTGGCCGTGCCGCCGTGCTTTAAGGCCTCAATCACCGAAATGTATGAATCGGCCAATTCAAAATCCCCTGTCGCGAAATATTTTCCCACGATTCCGATATCAACCTGTTTTTTCGCGTTTTTCGTTTTCTGAACCATCTTGCGCCATTCAACCAAATCTTTCTTTCTTTTTTCAAGACCGAATTTCTCCAAAATCCTGTCTCCCAGCCCGTCTTTTTCAAAATTAATCGGCACGTCGTATATTGAGTCAACATCGGGCGCGGAAATCACGTCTTCTTTCGCCATATTGCAATTAACGGCTATTTTTTTTCTTCTGGGCTCGTCAATGCCGACTCTGGAGCGGGCAATAATAAAATCCGGCTGAATTCCGGCCGAATTAAGCGATCTTATCGCGTGCTGTGTCGGCTTTGTTTTCATTTCTCCGACTTTTGAGGGAATCGGCAGATAGCTGACCATCACAAACAAGACATCCTCCGGCTTCATAAGGTGCATCATTCTGGCGGCTTCCAAAAACAGCAAATTTTGGTATTCGCCGACCGTGCCTCCTATTTCAATAATCATTATTTCCGCCTTCGCCTTTTTAACCGCTCTTTGTATCCTGTCCCTTATTTCCATCGGAATATGAGGCACCACTTCCACGCATTTGCCCCCGTATTCCAAATTTCTTTCCCGCTCAATCACGCTCCGGTAAACCCGTCCGGTGGTCATATAATTTTCCTTGTAAATATTCGTATTCAAAAATCTCTCGTAGTTTCCGATGTCTTGGTCGGTCTCGTCCCCGTCTTCGGTAACGAAAACCTCTCCATGTTCAATCGGATTCATCGTGCCGGCGTCCACGTTAATGTAAGGGTCAATTTTAACGGCGCTCACGCTATACCCCTTGGATTGCAAAATGCGTCCCATTGAAGCGGTGGCGATTCCCTTTCCCACGCCGGACATAACTCCGCCGACGACGAAAATATACTTGGTGGCAGGCATTTTCCTCTCCTTGGATTTCTTTTTTAATTTTTCTTTTTTCATAAATTCAAAAGTTGTATGTTATTGGTTATAAAGTTATCTGCCACCCCGTCGGGGAGGGGAAGGGGGGGAAATGGTTGGTTTAATTTTAATAAAATTTTAACAGGTTGACAAGCTTTTCCCCGTATGCCGCCATAATAAATAGAAAAAGGCGTTCGGCCGTGGTTCATATACCACACGGGGCGGAAGGTCTTTTTCTGTTTGTATTATTTTTATTTTATTTCAGGAAACACAGATATTTGGCTCCGTCGCCCCTCCTCTCGCGAGAGGAGGGGTGACGGAACGGCGAACAAGGTTAAAAACAGAGAAAACGCGTTCATTACTTCTCACTTACAACTTCTAACTTTATCATAACCCTTTCCCCGCCCAAATCCAACTCCACCTCATACTCCCCTGTTTTCTTGACGGCCTCCGGCAGTTTTACTTCGCTGTCTTCAACTTTAAAGCCCTGCCGCGCGAGCTCGGCCGCGATGGCGTTGGCGTTTATTTTGGCGTACAAACTCCCCTTCTCATCGGCCTTGGCTTGAATTTTAAACTTCCGCCCGTTTATTTTTCTCGCCAATTTCTGCTTGTCCTTCGCGGACTTTACGGCCATCCTCGCGCGTTTATTTCTCCGCGCTTCCAAGACGTTTAAAGCGTGCTTGGACAAAGCGTCGGCCAGCCCCTTCGGTATCAAAAAATTTCGGGCGTAACCCTCGGCGACATCCTTTATTTCACCGGCATGACCCAAATTTTTGACCTCTTTTAGCAGGATGATTTTCATAGAAGCTATGATTTACGATTTAAGAATTATGATTTAAGAATTTTTTAGAAGCGGTTATAAGGCCTTGCAAAAGCTTATGCGCGTCATTAGCTTTTTCGGCTAATATTTTAAAATCCTCATCTTTCAGATATCCAATATCTTTCGCTAATAAAATTTGATTTTTCAGTTCAATTAATGACCCTTGCGCTAAATAATAAAAATGAATTTTTTCTTTATAACCCTGTCTACCAAATCCTTCGGCTATGTTCGAGGTAATTGAAATTGCTGCTCTTCTCATTTGTGATGTAAGAGAATAAATTTCATCTTTGGGAAACTTTTTAGTAGCTTCATATATAGAAACAGCAAATTTATGCCCATACTCCCATGCCTTTAAATCCGTGAATGATTTTATTTTGCCATCATTCATAATTCGTAAATCTTAAATCGTAAATCACTTATTATTATTCAACTTTTAACAATTCCACCGCCTTATCCATTTGCGGATCCCTTCCTTCCTCATAATCCTCCAAAGTCAAATCAACCTCCACATCGGGAATAATTCCCTCTTTATTTATATAATTGCCTTTGGGCGTAAGCCATTTTGCCACCGTTATTTTCACGGAAGAGCCGTCTTTAAACTCTTCCAATGTTTGCACCGATCCCTTGCCGAATGTCCGCGTTCCGACAATAGTCGCCTTGCCGTAATCCTGCAAGGCGCCGGCAACGATTTCGGACGCGGACGCGCTGCCTTGGTTTGTCAGTACCACGGTTTTATAGTCTTTAAGCCGCGCCCTGCCTCTGGCCCAAAAATCATTTTTATTTTCGTCGTCAAATTCTTCCGACACTATTACGCCGTCTTCAATCCACTCGCTCGCCACGTCCACGGCGGTATCAAGATATCCGCCCGGATTGTTGCGCAAATCCAAGACAACGCCCCGCGGGTTGTTTTTTATTATTTCGCCAACCGCTTGATTGAACAAACCGGACGTATCACTGTTAAAATTGGAAATTTTTACGACAAAAATATTATCATCCCTTAGTTCCGTGTTAACGCTTTTCACGACAATGGTTCCGCGCGTTATGGTAATATCCTCGGCCGCTTCCAATCCGTCGCGCGAAATGGTTAAAACAACATCCGTTCCTTTCGGCCCGCGAATCTTGTTAACCGCTTCATCAATGCTGATGCCGGCCGTTGATTCGCCGTCAATGGCGTAAACCTTGTCGCCGGCGCGCAACCCGGCGCGCTCCGCCGGCATTCCCGACAAAGGCGCGATAATGGTTAAAATTTCTTTTCTGATGCCAATCTCGGCTCCGATTCCTTCAAAAGTTCCGGTCATACTCTCTTCAAATTCCACCGCCAATTTAGGGTCCATAAACACGGTATACGGATCACCGGCGGCGTTTACCATTCCTTTTAACGCGCCGTAGAACATTTCTTTTTCGTTTAATTTGTCCCTGTCAACATATTTTCTTTCCAATGTGTCCCAAACATCCCAAAATAAATTAAAATCAATATCCCGCGCCAAAACGCCTTTTTCCGGCTGGCTGTATTTGCCCAAAACCTTGCCCAGATACACCGTTTCCTTTTTCGCCATCTCCCGCGCCACCTCGCTTGTCCCGGCCGAATAAAGCCCGGCGCCGTAGCCGACAAAAATCAAAACAATGGCCGACACAATTAAACCGAATACTTTTAATTTGCTGATTTTGTTTTCCTTATAATGCATAATTTAAAGCTCAAAACGCAAAGCTCAAAGCTCAAAACTTATTAATTTAATGTTATTTCGTTGATTAATGCTGATAACTTCTTATACCATATTATCATATACTTGAAATCCGAGCAAATACAATGTATGATGTAATTACGAGCTTAAATATTGAGATTTAAATATTAAAACCACGACTCAAGACGAAAAACTAAAAATATACTTGAGTTTTGCGCTGTAGTTTTGAGTTTTGAACTTTGAGCTTTGAACTTAATTTATGTCCAAATTCATTATCCAGGGGCCGGCGAAATTGTCCGGTGAAATTGAAGTTAGGGGGGCGAAAAACGCGGCTTTGAAGATAATACCGGCCGCTATTTTGTCGCGCGAAAAAATAACCATCAACAACTTGCCCGATATTGAAGATGTTAACCGCGCTCTTGAGCTGATGGAAGATTTGGGCGCCGAAGTTTCCCGCCAGAACGGCCGATGCGAAATTCAAGTGAGCGAACTTTCCAAAAACGAATTAAACCCTGGATTGGCCAATAAGTTCCGCGCCTCCATTATGTTTGCCGCTCCCCTGCTCGCCCGCGCGGGCGAAGTAAAATTCCCCCATCCGGGCGGATGCGTACTCGGCGCCGCCACCAGGCCGATTGACTTGTTCCTGGAAGGATTTGAGGCAATGGGCGCGGAAATAAAGGAAAAAGAAGATTATTACCATATTAAAGCCAAAAAATTAAAAGGATGCGAATACTTTTTCACTACCGTAACCGTCACCGGCACGGAAGCGATGATTATGGCGGCGGTTTTGGCCGAGGGCGACACTGTTTTGAAAAACTGCGCCATGGAGCCGGAAATTCCGGCCTTGGCCGAGTATTTAAACCGGCAAGGAGCGCGCGTAATCGGAGCCGGAACGCCGACCATAAAAATTGAAGGCGTTAAAGAGATTAAGGCCGGACAATTCAATATTATTCCGGATCGCATTGAAACCGGCACTTTCGCCATTTTGGCCGCGGCAACGAAATCGGAAATTAAAATCACGAACTGCGAACCGAAACATATTGAATCATTATTAAACATATTTAAAAAACAAGGCGTAAAATTTGAAACCGGAGATGATTGGCTGAAAATCTCGGCCGCCAAAAGCATAAAGCCGTATAACATAAAAACGCGCGAATACCCCGGCTTCCCCACCGATTTGCAATCGCCGTACACGGTTCTGGCGACGCAGGCTAACGGCTCTTCGCTTGTCCACGAAACAATCTACGAACGCCGCCTTTTGTTTACGGATATGCTGGCGCAAATGGGGGCGGATATTATTATGTGCGATCCGCACCGGGTGGTGATAAACGGCCCGACAAAATTATACGGCCGAAAACTAACATCGCCCGATCTGCGCGCCGGCATTACCATGATTATCGCCGCCCTAATCGCCGAAGGTCAAACCGAAATTGACAATATCTACCAGATTGACAGAGGGTACGAGGATATTGACGGACGGTTGAGGAAGCTGGGAGCGGATATAAGGAGGGAGGGAACTCTTTTATAGAATAAATAATGAAAAAATCAAAAATCAAAAATCAAAATGACAATGCAAAATTTAAAATTTTTAATTTTAATTTGTCATTTTGATTTTTGATTTTTACATTTTGCATTTCTACTATGTCCCTCAAAACCCGCCGACTTCTATTCATCTTCTTCATAATCGCCTTTCTGATAATCACCCCCCTGGTGATATCTTACGCTGTCGGCTATAAAATCAGCTTAAGCGGAAAAATTCTGCAAAAAACCGGTATGCTGATTTTGGATACGGAGCCGGAGGGAGCCAAGATTTATTTAAACGGCAAACCCAGGCAATTATTTTTTAAAAAATATTTTAAAGACGAAGAAAGCTATATAACCACTCCCGCCAAAATAAAAAATCTCCTGCCCGGAAAATACGACGTTAAGCTGGAATTGGACGGCTATTACGGCTGGCAAAAGAAATTGGAAATCAAGCCGGGAATGTCAACTTTCGCCGAAGACATAAATTTATTCAAAAAAAATCTTCCGTTACTGATCCGAAACGGAGAAATAAAACAAGCCTCGCTTTCGCCGAACGGAAAATATTTGGCGGCCGTTTCGGACAAAGAAATTGATTTGATTGATTTGGACAATGAGAAAAAAATAAAACTTGGGGCGTTGGATGCCCCGGAACCGAGCTCCGATTCGCGGCCCGTTTCGTGGTCGCCCGACAATAAAAAAATATTATTCAACGGCATTGTTTATAATATTGACAATTTATCCAAAAAATTAAATTTAAACAACTACATTAAAAACGGCATAATAAAACCAAAATGGCGCGGCAAAAACGAGATAATTTATCTTTCCGGCGACAAAAGCGATGTTAAAAGCTTTAATTTGTCCGACAATACCGTTAAAATCTTGATAAAAGACGGCAAAATCCTTGATTTTACAAGCAAAAACGACAATATTTTTATCGTAACTCGGCTCGGAAAATCAATTAGCCTGGATGTTTATAAAATAGGGGCTCCGGATAAAGTAAGAAGCATTGAACTCCCCTCCTTCTCGGATTATGAATTCATAAACTACAAACGCGATATAATCAATCTTTACGACAAGAAACATCAAATCCTTTATTTAATCAATCCGTTCTCGCGGTTTCCATTGGTGGAAACGATAAACAACGTAAAGCGCGCGCGCTGGGTCGGCAAAAACAAACTCTTGTATTCCAATGATTTTGAAATTTGGCTGGCCGATTTCAATCCCGGCTACTCGGGGAAAAAAACCCTGTTGACCCGCATCAGCAATCCTATCAATGAAATATTTTGGCACCCAAGCGAAAACTATGTCATCTATTTAACCGACAACGCGATTTACGCCATTGAACTGGATGACCGGCAAAAACGCAACATAACCAAGTTGGTCAAACTTGACCGCATCGCGTTTCCGTTCCTTGGCAAAAACGGAAAAAAGCTGTATTTTTACGCCAAAATCGGCAACCAAAAAGGATTATATAAATTGTATATACAATAAAATTAAAATATGATATAATAACAATACGATAATATCCTGTGTGTGGAGCGAAGTTTTTATTTCATTGTTTTGATTTTTGCGTTGCAATTTTATAAATTGAAATTTGCTTTATGCCGAACAAAAAAAATATAAAAAATATTATAATTATCGTATTGGCGCTGATTCTCGCCGCCTTGATCGCCTTTACCGCTTTTTATTCTTTCAAGCAAAAGCCGAAACCGGAAAACAAGCGGCCCGCATCCGCGCGGCCATCGGAACAAGAACTGCGAATCAATATCCAACGGCAAGAGTTAAAGCAGCTCCGCGAGAAAAGAAAGGTTAAAAACAATTCCGACGCCCAAATTGAAAACCAACGGAAAGCGCTTGAGAGGCTAAGGAACCAAAACTGACAAACCAAATTTCGGCCTCCCAGCTTTCCACTTTATAAACTTTCAATTTAACAATGTTTAAACGCAAACTCACCAAAAAAATTCTTTATCGGTCGGGGGTGATAATTTTCAGCTTGTTTCTCGGCGTCTATTTGCAAATTGTTCTCGCGTGGAATTCGCCCTCCGGTACGCCGCCGAACAATAACGCCGACGAACCGATAAGCGCCGGCGCGAACGTCCAATTAAAAGACGGCGCTTTGGGCATCGGCGGAATTTTTGAAACAGATACCGACACTTATCTGGCCGCCATCGCCGGCAGGACCGGATTCGGCACCAGCACGCCGTCGGAAAAATTGACTTTAACGGGAGGAAGCCTTCTTCACGTCGTTTCCAACCCGAAGATACTGGCCACCCTGGCTTCAAACGATTTTGGCGACCATATTGCCGTCAGAGGAGAATACGCCTACATAACCGCCGACGGAACTTTCAGTATCGTTGACATATTTGACCCGTCAAATCCCGTCCTCATCTCCACTCTCGCGGACAGCTCAAAGCTCGCCAACGCCGGTGATATTTCCATTGTCGGCAAATACGCTTATGTCGCCGCTTACAATTTTTCCTCCCTGCCCAATCAGCGGGACTTATTGATTATAATTGACATATCAAATAAAACAAACCCGCGAATCGTGGCCACGTACCAAGAAGCGACGCCGCCCAGGACGAACGCGCTTTATGTTTCCGGCAAGTACGCTTACTTGGTAATGTCCGGATCCGGCGTGAACAGGTTTGAGATTATTGACATATCGGATCCGCGAAATCCGACCTACGTAAACCATTTGGACGATTCAACCTATATAAACGCGCCCGTATCAATATATGTTTCCGGCAAATACGCCTATGTGGTCGGAGCGGGATCCAATTCATTGGCTATTATTGATATTTCCGATCCGATGAATCTTCAATTAAACGGAAAAAAATTTACCGAATTTTCAGCGCCGCGATCGGTTTACGTTTCCGGAAAATACGCCTATATCGCCGCGTCCAATTCGGATTCAATCAGCATTGTTGATATATCCGATCCGACAAATATGCGATTGGTCGGGCATAAAAGCGATTCCGCTTATTTGAATTACGCCGGCAACATATACGTCGCCGGCAAATACGCCTATGTGACGGGATCGCAGCCGGATTATTTTACCATAGTGGATGTTTCCGACCCGGCCAATCCGATGATAGCCGGAAGCGTGTACGATACCGGCTTTAATTCTTTGGCTCAAATAGCTTTTTCCGGCAAATACGCCTACACGACCGGAAACAGCCCCGCCAGAATGGTGGTGGTTGACACCTCGGGCATAGACGCCACCGGCGCTTCCATCGGCTCAATCTCGGCTTCAAACATTGAAGTAACGGAAAATTTGGAAATCGGCAACAATCTATACGTAAGAAACGGGATTAATGTCGGTCCGGGAGGAATAAAATCGGACGGGCCCATTCAGGCTACCAGCACGGTTTCATTGGGACTTATCGCCTTTCACGCCACGTCAACGCCTGTTTGCGGCTCAAATTCGGAAGGAGACATTTACTACGATACTTTAATCAATAAACATTGTTTCTGCGACGGAAGCAATTGGAAAAAAATGTCGGACAACCAAAACTGCGCTTACGCGGATTACTTTACCGACGAGAACTTTAAAAATTGCGTGGCGGCCGCCATAGGAAAAAACTGGGCGGATATCACCAACTCGGACTTGACCGGCCTGAGCGGAGACCTGGATTGCTCCAGCAGGTCAATAGCGAACATTGAGGGAGCGCAATATTTAATCAGTTTAAACAAATTAATTCTGGACGACAACCAAATAACGTCCATCCCCGCCGACATTGACAACATAACCGGATTAACATCCTTGTCAATGCCGTATAACCAGCTGACATCCATACCCGCGACAATCGGCAATTTAACGAATTTGACTTATTTGGCGTTCCACAACAACCAAATAACGTCCATACCGACCGAAATCGGCAACTTAACCAATTTAACCACGCTATACTTGGCATCCAATCAAATAACAACCATACCGACCGAAATCGGGAATTTGGTTAGTTTAAACACTTTGAACATATCCAACAACCAAGTGACATCCATACCGACCGAAATCGGAAATTTGACAAACTTAACCTCACTGCGTTTACCCGGCAACCAAATAACATCCATACCGACCGAAATCGGGAATTTGACCAACTTAACTTATTTATCCTTATACAGTAATCAAATAACGTCCATACCGACCGAAATCGGGAATTTGACCAACTTAACTTATTTGTCCCTGAACAACAACCAAATACCTTCCATACCGACCGAAATCGGTAATTTGGTTAATTTAACTTATTTGGGATTGGCCAATAACCAAATATCGTCAATACCGACCATAATCGGTAATTTGGTTAATTTAACGGGACTGGATTTAAACAAGAATCAAATAACATCCGTGCCGACCGAAATCGGAAATTTGGTTAATTTGACAAGATTAAGATTAGGCAACAATCAAATATCGTCCATACCGACCGTAATCGGGAATTTGGTTAATTTGACGCTGTTGACCCTGAATGATAATTCACTAACATCCTTGCCGGTTGAAATTGGAAACTTGGTTAACTTGACCACCTTACACGCGTTCAACAATCAGCTAACCTCCATACCGACCGTAATCGGGAATTTGGTTAACTTAGACAGGCTGTACTTGTCATCCAATCAACTAACCTCCATACCGACCGAGATTGGGAACTTGGTTAATCTGGACAGATTGTACTTAGCGTCCAATCAGCTAACCTCCATACCGACCGAAATCGGTAACTTAACCAACCTTACCGACTTACGTTTATCCGCAAACCAAATATCATCTTTGCCCACCACAATCGGCAACTTGGTTAATCTCACCTATTTATCGTTATACAGCAATCAGCTATCGTCCTTGCCGGCGGAAATCGGCAACTTAACCAACTTAACCACGCTATACGCGTCCACCAACCAACTGGCTTCCCTGCCCAACGAAATAGGCAATCTGATTAATCTAAACTATTTATATTTAGGTAATAATTCACTGGCGTCCATCCCCGCCGCTCAAGTGGGAATGAATTTGACGTCCCTGTATCTTGCCAATAACTCCGGCTTAACCTGTCTTAGCCCCAATGTGCCCTCATGGAACGCGGATAATTGTTATGATTAAAAAACCGAGTCATTTTTTAAACAAATGAAAATCTTAAAAATAAAACAAAATAAAAGATCTAAAAAAACCGTAAACTGGCTGGGGGCAATATTTGTTGCCGTGATTATCGGCGTTTCCTTGCAAATCGCGCGCGCGTGGATTGAGCCGACCATCGCTCCCCCGAACGGAAACACCGCCGCTCCCGTCAATATCGGAGGCGTCACCCAATACAAAACCGGAGCGCTGGAAATCGGCGGCGTTTTTGAGACAAACAACAACGCCCATTTGGCCGTCACTTCCGGCGAAGTGGGCATCGGCACCACCACGCCGTCGGAAAAATTGACTTTAACCGGAGGCAATTTTTTGATTAACAAGCCTTTACTGAAACAAGTCGGCGCTATTGTAAACGGATCGTCGTTAAACGACGCCACCTCCGTTTACGTCTCCGGCAAATACGCCTATGTCACGTCTCCCGGACCTCTCCTTCCGTCTTCCGACGGCAACCTCTCCATTATTGACGTCTCCGATCCGAGCAATCCGACGGAGACGGGGCTTATCTCAACAACCACGCTAAGCGGCGCCAGCTCGGTCCATGTATCCGGCAAATACGCCTATGTCGCTTCGGAGTCTATTTATAACAAGAGTCTCTCCATTATTGACGTCTCCAACCCGAGCAATCCGACGGAGATGGGCGTCATTAAAGATGCCGCGCTGTTTGGCGCCAGCTCGGTTTACGTGTCCGGCAAGCACGCTTACGTCGTTTCAAAGGCGGATGACAGCCTTTCCATTGTTGACATATCCGATCCGAATAATCCGACGCTGAAAGTGGTTGTCACGGACGCGGTACTGAATAACGCTTATTCCGTTTATGTTTCCGGCAAGTACGCTTACGTCGCTTCGGCGGGGAGTAGTAGTCTTTCTGTTTTTGATATTTCAGATCCGAGCAATCCGACAAAAGTAGGGTTTATCTCAGCAGCCACGCCAAGCGGCGCCGTTTCGGTTTACGTGTCCGGCAAGTACGCTTACGTCGTTTCAATGACGAAAGACAGCCTTTCCGTTATTGACGTATCCGATCCGAGCAATCCGACGGAAACAGGCGTTATCACGAACGGAACCACGCTAAACGGCGCCGCCTCGGTTTACGTGTCCGGCAAGTACGCTTACGTCGCTTCGGCGGGGAGTGATGGCATTTCCATTATTGACATATCCGATCCGAGCAATCCGACGGAGGCGGGATTTATTTCAACAGCCGCGCTAAACGGCGCCGGCTCGGTTTACGTGTCCGGCAAGTACGCTTACGTCGCTTCGGCGGGGAGTGATGGCATTTCCATTATTGACATATCCGGCATAGACGCCCCCGCGGCTTCCATCGGCTCAATCTCGGCCTCCACCATTGAGGCGACGGAAAACGTTGACATTGAAAACAATTTATACGCGAGAAGCGGGATCAATGTCGGTCCGGGAGGAATAAAGTCTGACGGGCCTATCCAAGGAAATGATTTGGAAATTTTAAAAACAATCCGAATGATTGCCACCACCACCGCGGAAGTTTGCGACGCCAACACGAATGTCGGCAATATGTACTACGATGACGCCTTAAACGAACCATGTTATTGCGACGGCTCCGCTTGGACGCAATTTGACGGAGGCGGAGCCTGTTAATATAATCCGAATGACCCGAATATCCGAATAGTTATAATCCGAATGACCCGAGACCCGAATAATATAATCCGAATGACCCGAATAATTATCCGAATGCCCCGAATATCCGAATAAATATAATCCGAATGACCCGTGCCCCGAATGATATAATCCGAATAACCCGAATTAGTATCCGAATGCCCCGAATATCCGAATAAATATAATCCGAATGACCCGAATAATTATCCGAATGCCCCGAATATCCGAATGGTTATAATCCGAATGACCCGTGCCCCGAATGATATAATCCGAATAACCCGAATTAGTATCCGAATGCCCCGAATATCCGAATGTTTATAGTCCGAATGACCCG
>Ga0256830_1001269_pt1 | contig 18086 bp, 14 predicted proteins | sample 128326metaG_FD_190537 | JGI IMG/M metagenome (GOLD analysis project Ga0256830, IMG submission 190537) | Hydrothermal vent microbial communities from Lau Basin, Pacific Ocean - 128-326 | ecosystem: Environmental > Aquatic > Marine > Hydrothermal vents | place: Pacific Ocean: Lau Basin | collected... | reverse complement strand
CGGAGCGGCTGGACAGCTTGCCGATGATCCGGCTCACCGCTTCGGCCGAGAAACCGAGACCACCGTACTCGCGGGGGATGATCAACCCGAAGAAGCGATGCTCACACAGGTACTTCCAGACCTCGGGCGGCAGGCCGCGACGCTGGTGGACGTCCCAATCGGTGAGCATGCCGCAGACCTCTTCGACCGGGCCGTCGAGGAAGGCGCGCTCGGCGTCGGTGAGTTCGGGCAGGTCGGCGTCCAACAGTTTCGTGAAGTCGGGGCGGCCGCCGAACAGTTCGCCCTCGAACCAGACCGAGCCCGCTGCCAGGGCCTGACGCTCGGTGTCGGAGATCCGCGGCAGCAGGCCGGCCTTGCGCAGGAAGCGCATCAACGGTGCGGTCAGCAGGCGCACCCGCAGGTGCGGCACGCCGAGGAGCAGGACCACGGCGAGGAAGGGGATCCAGATCCAGAGCGGCGCCCCCCACCACAGCAGGAACAGGGCGAACCAACCCGACCAGGCCAGGAACGGGAGGCCGAAGAAGCCGAGGGCGAGCACCCCGGCGAGGAACAAGACGATGCTGAAGAGGATCATGGGATCACCGGAGTCAGGGCTGGGACGGGCTGGTCGGAGCGGGCTGGATCAACTGGAAGACCCGAGACACGGCCTCGTCGGCCAGTCGGTCGGGGTCGAGGTGGGCGTCGAGGCGACCGGAGAGCCGGAGCGAGAGGAAGCCATGGAGCAGGCACCATACGAGGACCGAGGAGAGGGTGGGGTCGGCCCCGCCGAGCTCGGTGATGGCCTCGGCGAAGAACTCGAGGTTGCGGCGGGCCCGGCGGTACTTCTCCTGCGGGTAGCGCGCCATCCGCTCCGGGTGGAGCAGGAACATCACCTCGTAGTACTTGGGGTTGGCCAGGCCGAAGTCGAGGTAGGCGCGGCACAACCCGGCGAGGCGGCGACGCGGGTCGGGTTCCGTCTCGACGACCTGCCGCAGTGCCTCGTGGAGCTCCTCCATCCCGTGCTCGATGAGCGCATGGACCAGGGCGTCCTTGTTCTCGAAGTGGAGGTAGATGCTGGTCGCGGTGCAGCCGACCTCGGCGGCGATGCGGCGCATCGAGAGGCTGGCGTAGCCCTCCCCCACCAGGAGGGCGCCCGCAGCAGACAGGATGCGCTCGCGCAGACCGGGCGGCTCCGTCCCCGCCGCGCGGCCGCCGTCGTCGGGCCGCGGGGAGCGGGACGTGGAATCGGGCGTCATGGGCTTGCGGGAACCGGACTTCCGACCTAGAGTTTACACCGTTAACCCTCTACGGCAACCATGCTTCGCTACGCCGCCCAGCCCGACCACCCACGCCTGGTCCTCGCCGCCGGGGTCCGGACCCCCTTCGCCAAGGCCGGCGGACGCTTCGCCCGCGAAGACGTCGCCCACCTCGGCTCGGTGGTGGTCCGCGAACTCCTGGCCCGGACCGAGGTGGACCCCGGTTCCTTCGACGAAGTCGTCGCCGGCTGCGTCGGCCAGCCCTTCGACCAGGCCAACCCCGGCCGGGTGCTGGCGCTGCGCGCCGGCATCCCCGAGGAGGTCCCGGCGCGCACCGTGGCCCGCAACTGCGCCAGCGGCTTCGAAGCCGTGACCAGCGCCGCCGCCAACGTCCTGATGGGACTCGGCGACCGCTACCTCTGCGTCGGCGTGGAGGTGATGAGCTCCTACCCGCTGGTGTTCGGTCGCCGGGCGACCGATTGGTTCGCACGGCTGAACCGGGCGAAGACGCCGCTCGCGAAGCTCGCGGCCCTGGCCGGTTTCCGGCCGTCCATGCTGGCGCCGCGGGTCGCGCTGATGGAGGGGCTCACCGACCCCGTCAGCGGCTTGATCATGGGGCGCACCGCCGAGCTCATCGCCCGGGAGTGGGGCGTGACCCGCGAGGAGAGCGACCGCTTCTCGCTGGAGTCGCACCGCCGCGCCCAGGCGGCCCGCGACGGCGGGCGATTCGACCTCGAGACCATGCCCGTGCTGCCCCTCGGCGCGCGCAAGCAGGACCACTCGCTGCGCCACGACGACGGTATCCGCGACGGTCAGACCCTGGAGGCCCTGGCCAAGCTGCCGCCGTACTTCGAGAAGCCCGACGGCATCGTCACCGTCGGCAGCTCCAGCCAGATCACCGACGGCGCGGTGGCCTTGATCCTCACCACCGACCGCGGCGCGGCGGAGATGGGGCTCGAGCCGCTGGCCGCGATCCGGGGCTGGGCCTGGGCCGGCCTCGACCCGGCGCGGATGGGGCTCGGACCGGTCCACGCCACCGCCGAGGTGCTGCGCGCCACCGGCCTGGCGATGTCCGACTTCGACCTGATCGAGATCAACGAGGCCTTCGCCGCGCAGGTGCTGGCCTGCCAGCGCGCCTACGCCAGCGAACGCTATGCGCGCGAGAAGCTCGGCTTGGACCATGCCGTCGGCGAGCTCGACCTGGAACGCACCAACGTCAACGGCGGCGCGGTCGCATTGGGCCATCCGGTCGGCGCCACCGGCGCTCGACTGCTCCTGACCCTGGCCCACGAGTTGCGCCTGCGCGACCGGGAGCTCGGCCTCGCCACCCTCTGCATCGGCGGCGGCCAGGGCGGCGCCGTCGTGCTCGAACGCCTCTGACCTCCTGAACCGACCATGGACTGGGACCTCCTCCCCCTTCCCGAGAACGCGCCGCCCCCCGGCTCGTGCGTGCGCATCGAGCGCCCCGAGCCTGGGCTCGCGGTCGTCGTGCTCGACCCGCCGCATCGCAAGATCGCCGTGTTCGATGCGCCGCTCCTGCGCGACCTGGAAGCCGCCGTCAGCGAACTGGAGGCCGACCGCGAGCTGCGCGGCGTCGTCCTGACCGGCCGCGAACCGCTGTCCTTCGCCGCCGGCGCCGACGTCGAGGCCATCGCCAGGCTGGACGACCCCGGCGTGGTGCGCTCCATCGTCGGCCAGGTCCACGCCCTGTTCCGCCGCATCGAGGATCTGGAGGCGCGCACCGTCGCCGCGGTCGGCGGACCGGTCCCCGGCGGCGCCTACGAGATCTCCCTGTGCTGCGACCTGATCGTCGCCGCCGACGACCCGACGACCCGCATCGGCCTACCCGAGGTCAAGCTCGGCATCGTGCCGGGCTGGGGCGGCTCGCACCGCCTGCCCGAACGCATCGGCGTGCCCGCGGCGCTGAACGCCATCCTCAACGGCAGCCTGGTCCCGGCCCGGGTGGCGCTGCGCCGCGGCATGGTGGACCGGCTGACCTACCCCGAGCGACTGGTCGAGATCGCCTCCGACCTGGCGATGGGCCGAGAGAAGCGCCGCCGCCGCCCGCGCGGCTGGAAGAAGTGGGCGGTGGACAAGGACCCGCTCGCCCTCAAGCTCATCGCGTCCCAGGCGCGCAAGCAGGTGCTGGCCAAGACCCACGGTCACTACCCGGCACCGCTCGCCGCCGTCGAACTGGTGACCCGAGCGCCCTTCGCCTCGCGCGCCGAGGCCGCCGAGCGCGAGGCCGAGGCGGTCGCCGAACTCGCCACCGGCAAGGTGTGCAAGAGCCTGGTCTTCCTGTTCTTCGCCTCGGAGGCGGCCAAGAAACTGGGGCGCCTCCCGGACGGCGAGAGACCGCGCGCGCATCGCAACGCAGCGGTGGTCGGCGCCGGCGTCATGGGCGGGGGCATCGCCAGCCTGCTCGCCCTGAAGGGGATGGACACCCGCCTGTTCGACCTGTCACAGGACGCCCTCGACCGCTCGCTGTGGCACCACCGCGCCGACGTCGAGAAGCAGCGGCGGCGCCGGCGCCTCCAGCGCCACGAAGCGAACGCCGCGATCGACCGGCTCACCACGAGCACCGAGACGAACGGTCTGAAGCACCGCGACTTCGTGCTCGAAGCGGTGGCCGAGCGCATGGACGTCAAGAAGCAGGTCTTCGCGACCCTCGCCGAGAAGGTGCCCGCGGACTGCCTGCTCGCCACCAACACCTCGTCGCTCTCGGTCACCGAGATGTCCGAGGCGGTGCCCAACCCGGCGCGCTTCGTCGGCATGCACTTCTTCAACCCTCCGAAGAAGATGCCGCTGGTCGAGGTGGTCCGCGGCGCCCACACCAGCGACGAGACCGTGGCCGAGACGGCGGCCCTCGCGCTGCGGCTGGGCAAGACCCCGGTGGTCGTCGCCGACGTCGCCGGCTTCCTGGTCAATCGCATCCTCGGCCCCTACCTGGACGAGGCGGTCTGCCTGTTCGTGGACGGCGCCGACCCGGCCCGACTGGACCGGGCGATGCTCGACTTCGGGATGCCGATGGGGCCGCTCCGCCTGCTCGACGAGGTCGGCCTCGACATCGCCGAACACGTCAGCCGCACCCTCTTCGAGGCCTACGGCGTCCGGATGACGCCGTGCCCGGCGATTCCCGAGCTGATGGGGCCCGAACGGCTCGGCGTCAAGACCGGCCGGGGCTTCTACCGCTACCCGTCGGCGAAGGGGCGCAAGCGCCCGAAGCCGGAGCTGATGGGCGACCTCGCCCGCTTCCAGCGGGGCGACGCCGCGCGGGGCCTCTCCGACGAGGAGCTGGTCCTGCGCATGGTGCTCGTGATGGTCGCCGAGGCGGCGCGGTGCCTGGAAGAGGGCGTGGTGGAGACGCCCGAACTCCTCGACCTCGCCACCGTGTTCGGCACCGGCTTCGCGCCGTTCCGCGGCGGGCTGCTCCACTACGCCGACGACCTCGGCGTGGACCGGGTGGTCCGTGAGCTGGAGCGCCTGTCGCGGGCCCCGGACGTCGCCCGCCGCCCCGGCGGACCGGAGCGTTTCGCTCCGCCGGAGTGGCTGCGGCGCAAGGCCGAGGCCGGCGCGCGGATCTTCGACCGCCCCTAGGGGCGAGTCGATCGCTCGTCCTCGGCGGCGCCGCGGCCGCGCTCCATGCCGTTGGCGACGAGCAGGGCGAGCCCGATCAGCGTCAGCACCATGCCGGGGAAGAGCCCCTCGGTGGACCCCTGCAGCCAGGCGTTCACCAGGAAGGCCAGTCCGATGGCCAGGAGGACGAGGGCGCGGCGTGGGGCGCCCCTGCTCTCGCTCCGGCCCTCACGCTCGAGCTGCTCGAGCACCACCTCGGGCGGAGCCCCGGACTCGGCCAGTTTCTCGACGATCCGAAGCCGGGCGCGGCGGGTGCGATGGGCGGCCCAGAGCCAGACCATGGGCACGCACAGGGCCAGGACCACGGCCACGAGGACCAGGACGAATTGCTGGGTCGGCGTCACGCGAGGTGGGAACGACGCCGCGGCGGCCAGGTTGCAGGAAAATCGGACCCCGCCGGCCCTCGGGGCGGCGGGATCCGAAACCTCCCAAGAAGCTTTGCTTCCCTGACGACTGCTGCTCGCGGCGCGAAGCCGGAGCCCGAGGGCGACGGAGGAGCTCCTGTCCATGGGTTCCCCTCCGCCGTTCTCGTCTACGGTGCTTGGGACGCGGTCGTAGTGTTTTTTCGTCCCGAAACCGCGGTCTTTTCCTGCAACCCCGGATGGCCCACGCGGTTCCGAAGTGGCAGAGTCGTGGCGTTGACGGCTCCCGACCATCCCGATGCCGAGGCCTTCCTGCCCTTGGACCCCGCGAACGCACGCCGCTTCGTGGAGACCCATGCCCCCATGGTCGCCGCGCAGGTGGCGCGATTCGGGCTGCCCGCCGACGTCCAGGAGGACGTCGTCCAGGAGACCCTGCTGCGCGCGCTCCGCGGCCTGCCCGGGTTCCGCGGCGACGCCAGGCTCTCGACCTGGGTCACGACCATCGCCCGCCGCGAGGCCATCCGGCGCCGCGAGACGCTGGCTCGACAGGACCGCATCGGCCGCAGCGGGGCCTTCGGCGACGACCGCCCCGAGCCCGCCGACCCCGACGCCGAGGCGCCGCCGGAGGCGGTGGCGCGCGACGAGCGTCGGCGACGGGTGCGCGAGGCCCTGGCGCGACTTCCGGATGACCTCCGACTGGCGCTCGGCTATTTCTACTTCGACCGACTCGGCGTCGCCGAGATCGCCCAGGTGATGGACAGCAATCCCAACACCGTGAAGTCCTGGCTCAAGCGGGGCCGGGACCGTCTCGCCGCCATGCTCGGGCCGGACGGGCCGGAGGGAGACCGATGAGCGAGCCCCGACGCGACGACGACCCGCTGGGCGAGGCGCTCACCGACCCCGCCGTCTGGCCCGCACCCCTGCCGCCGGACCGCCTGCGTCGCGCCGCCGAGCGCGCGCTCGCCGACCACCTGTGCGAGCGTCTCCGCGACCGCGAACCGGCGCGCACCGGTCTCGCCCCGCGCGAGGTGCTGGGCGCGCTCGCCGCCGGCGCCGCCGCGGCCGGCGCCGCCGTCTGGGCCGCCCTCGCGGCTCTCGACGGCGCCTTCACCGGCCCGGAGGCGCCGGGGCAGGGCTCCTTCCCCGGTCTGCCCGGCGATCTCGGACTCGAACGGGTCGCGGGTGCGCTCGGCGCTTGGGCCGAGGGGCTCCTCTCCCCGGACTGGAGCGGTTCCTGGGGGCTGGCCCCGGCGTCGCTCCCGCTCTGGGCCCTGACGGCCGCGGTCGCCCTCTGGGCGCTCCTGCCGCCCCTGCCGAGCTCGGAGCGCGGCTCCCGCCGCTGACCCGAGATTCGCCACGACCTTCCGCCAGCACCGACCCCCGGTCACCCGTAGGATGGTGGACGTGCCGCGTCTCGCCGCCCTGTCCCTCGCCACCCTCGTGCTGCTCTCGAGCAGCGCCTGGGCCGTGGGCGATCCGTGCCTCTCGCAGGCCGGTCCCTGCTCTTGCTGCGAGGACGAGCAGGGCCCCGAGAAGACCGACGGCGGCTCCTGGGAGGCCGACTGCTGCTGCAGCATGCGGTGTCCGGCCGGCACGGAAAGGGTGCCTGCGAACCCGGAAGCGGTCGCCCCGACCGGTAGTCCCGACCTCCCCGACCCTGCACTGGAGACCTCCGGCTTCCAGTCGCCGCGGTCCATGATCCCCACCTCCCTCCGTCCCGGCGAATGGCGCGTCCAACGACCACCGCCGGTCCCCTATCCGATCCTCTTCGGCGCCTTCCTGGCGTGAGCCCGGGAATCCACCGCGCGGCCGCCCCATGCGGTCCGTCGCGGTGACGCGGTCTTCGTCCCCTGCGGGGGACGCCGGCGAGTTCCGTCCTCGCCCCCACCGTCCGATTCCCTTCCGAACCACCGCTCACCCCAGAAGATGTCCAGCGACTCCGCCCTCGCGGCGGCCCTCGTACTCGGCCTGACCGCCGCGTGCTCCGGCCCCGCGACCTCCGACCGCGCCCTCCCGGCGCGGGCCTCCTCCGCCGACGTCCTCGCAGCTCCGGCCCCGGCCGAGGGCCCCGAGGCGCCGGCCGCCGACGCCGCCCCCCCGGCCCGGGTGGATTCCGGCGACCTCGACGCCCTGGTCGCCCGCGCCGTGGCCGAACACCCTGCGGTGGTGGCGGCCCGGCACCGCTGGCGGGCCGCTCTCGAGCGCGCCCCGCAGGTCTCGAAGCTCCCGGAGCCGACCCTGACCCTCGGCGCCTGGCCGTCGCCGGTCGAGACCCGCTCCGGTCCGATGCGCGGGCGACTCGGACTGTCGCAGCGCCTGCCGTGGAAGGGCAAGCTGTCGCTGGCCGAGGAGGCCGCTCTGAAACGGGCCGAGGCCGAAGCGCAGCGGCTGGAGGCGACCGTGCTCGCGGTCGAGCGCGACGTCCGCGCCGCCTGGGCCGAGCTCGCCTGGCTGCGCCATGCCGAGGAACTGAACCGCTTGCAGCTGGAGCTCCTGTCGCAGGTCGAGGCCGTCACCCGCTCGCGCTACGAGACCGGACGCGCCCACCACGCCGACCTGGTCCGCATCCAGGTGGAGCTCGGGCGGACCGAGGACCGCATCGCCGAGCTGGTGGACGCCCAGCGCCCGGCGCGCGAGCGACTGCGCTCGGCCATCGGCGGCGGGGCGGTCCTGCCCGACGCCCCGGCCTGGGACGCCGTCGCCGCCCGCGCCGCCGCGATCGCGCCGCCGGGCGACGACCTGGCACGGCTCGCGGCGACCAACCCCGACCTCCGGGCCCTGACGCTGGAAGCCGACGCCGCCGCGGTGGACGAGGACCGCGCCGGCCTGGAGCGCCGTCCCGACTTCGTGGTCGGCGCCGACTGGACCGTCGTCGGCGAGGGCCCCTCCACCTTCGCCGACGCCGGACGCGACGCGCTCGCCGTGACCATGGCGCTGACCCTCCCCATCCGCGGCGAGGCCTACGACGCCGCGGAACACGAGGCCCGCGCACGGCGCGGGGACGCGCTGTCGCGGCGCCGCGCCCTGCTCCTCGACCTGACCACGGCCTGGGAGGAGTGGTCTTTCCGGGCCCGCGACGCGATCCGTCGCTGGCGCCTCTACGAGCAGGCCCTCGTGCCCAAGGCCGACGAGGCCTACTCCGTCGCCCTGTCGGCGTACCGGACCGACGAGGCCACCTTCCAAGACGTGTTGGACGCCGCGCGCGTCCTGCTCGAGTTCCGGTTGCTGGAGGCGCGCGCGGCCGCCGACCTGGTGGTCGCCGACGCCGAACTGCGCCGTCTCGCCCCCGAGGCCCCCGAGGCCCCCGCCGACCGATGAAAGCTCCCTTCTCCCGCACCTCCATCCTCCTCGTCCTCGCCCTGCTCGTCGGCTGGTGGCTGCGCGGCTGCGGCGCCGACGAGGCCGCGCCTGCTCCCGCCCCCACGGACCAGGCGTCGGCCGCCGAGAGCGGCTCCACCGAGCCCGAGATCGAGTTCTGGACCTGCTCCATGCACCCGCAGATCCACGAGGACGGTCCCGGGAAGTGCCCCATCTGCGGCATGGACCTGATTCCCGTCCTTGCCGGCGAACAGGGCCAGGGCGACGACGGGCCGACCACGCTGCGGATGTCGGAGGCCGCGGTCCAACTGGCCGAGGTCCGCACCGCTCCGGTGGAACGCAAGGCGGTCGCCCGCGAGCTCGACCTGGTCGGCCGCATCACCGCCGACGAGACCCGGGTCGCCTACCTGACCTCGTGGGTGGAGGGTCGGATCGACCGTCTGTTCGTGGACTACACCGGGGTCCCGGTGCTGGCCGGCGACCACATGGCCGAGGTCTACAGCCCGCAGCTCTATTCCGCGCAGGAGGAGCTGTTCCAGGCCATCCGCTCGGCCGAGGCGCTGGCCGCCGGGCCGGTGGAACGACTGCGTGAGTCGGCCCTGGCCTCGGTGGAGGCGGCCAAGCGCAAGCTGGTGCTGCTCGGCATGAGCGAGGAACAGGTCGAGGAGGTGCTGGCCCGCGGCGAGCCCAGCGAGCACGTCACCGTCAACGCCCCGGCCGGCGGCATCGTGCTCCACAAGGAGGCCTTCGAGGGCATGTGGGTGAAGGAGGGCACACGACTCTTCACCATCGCCGATCTGTCCAAGGTCTGGTTGATGCTCGATGCCTACGAATCCGATCTGGTCTGGCTGCGCTACGGACAGCAGGTCGCGTTCGAGGTGGACGCCTATCCGGGCGAGACCTTCCATGGCCGCATCGCCTTCGTCTCTCCGGACGTGGACCCGCGCAAGCGCACGGTTCCGGTGCGCATCGACGTCGTGAACGACGACCTGCGGCTGAAGCCCGACATGTTCGCACGGGCGCGCGTGCGCAGCGTGCTCACGGCCGACGGCCGCGCGGTGGACCCCGACCTGGAGGGCAAGTGGATGTGCCCGATGCATCCCGAGGTCGTCGCCGACGGGCCGGGGACCTGCCCCGAATGCGGGATGGCGCTGCGCCCGGTCGAGGAGCTCGGCTTCGCGGTGCCGCAACAGGAGGAACTGCCGCTGGTGATTCCGCAGACGGCGCCGCTCCTCACCGGCAAGCGCGCCGTGGTCTACGTCCGTCGCCCCGGGGAAGAGCCCATCTTCGAGGGCCGCCAGGTCGTCCTGGGGCCGCGCGCCGAGGGCCACTACATCGTGCGCGAGGGGCTCGCGGAGGGTGAGCTGGTGGTCGAGCGCGGCGCCTTCGCCATCGACGCCGAGCTCCAGCTGCGGGGCAAGGTCAGCATGATGCAGCCCGAGGAGGAGGAAGCATCCGTGGCGCCGGAGGACGAGGAGCACGCCGCGATGCGCCTCCCCGACGGGCTCGCCGAGGCGGTGGTCGCGGCGGTCGCGGCGACCCGACCGGTGGCCGAGGCCCTGGTCCAGGACGACGCCGAGGCGGCCAAGGCCGCCGCTCCGGCGTTGGAGACGGCCCTGCGCGACCTGGCCGACGCCGACGTCCCCGCGATGCTCGAGGACTTCGTGCGCCCGCGCGTCCGGCGCGCCCTGGAAGCGCTCCCCCACTTCCAGCACGGCGACCTCGCGATGTCGCGGATGGCGCTGCGCTCGGTCGAGGAAGCGCTGATGGAGCTGGCCTCCGCTGGAGGAGCTCCGATCGAGGAATCCGGATTCGCCGTCTATCACTGTCCGATGGCCTTCGACGAGGGCGCGGACTGGATCCAGGAGGCGGGCACGCCCGTCTCGAACCCGTACATGGGCCAGGACATGCCGCGCTGCGGCGACGAACTGCGCCCGCTCGGCCCCCAGGACTGACCCGGCGCCATGCTCGGACGCTCGCTTCGCTTCTTCGTCGAGAACCGCCTGGTCGCGGTCCTCCTGGCCGTGGCCCTGGGCCTCTGGGGAGCTGCCGTGGCGCCCTTCGACCTCGGCCTGGACTTCCTGCCGCGCGACCCGGTCGCCGCCGACGCCATCCCGGACATCGGCGAGAACCAGCAGATCGTGTTCACCAAGTGGGAGGGCCGCTCGCCGCAGGACGTCGAGGACCAGGTCACCTACCCGCTCACGGTGGCCCTGCTCGGCGTGCCCGGGGTCCGGACCATCCGGTCGTACAGCTACTTCGGGTTCTCGTCCATCTACATCATCTTCGAGGAAGACGTCGAGTTCTACTGGTCGCGCTCGCGCGTCCTGGAGAAGCTGAACAGTCTGCCCCCGGGCTCGCTGCCCCAGGGCGTGGTCCCGATGCTGGGGCCGGATGCGACTGCGCTCGGCCAGGTCTTCTGGTACACCATCGAGGGGCGCGACGAGAACGGTGAGCCGGTCGGCGGCTGGGACCCCGACGAGCTGCGCAGCGTCCAGGATTGGTTCGTCCGCTACGCCCTGATGGCGGTGGACGGCGTTTCCGAGGTCGCCTCCATCGGCGGCTACGTCCGCGAGTACCAGGTGGACGTGGACCCCGACGCCCTGCACGACCGCGGGGTGCGCTTGAGCCAGGTGACCCGGGCGGTGGCCGACGCCAACCTCGAGGTCGGAGCCAACGTCCTCGACCTCAACGGAGTGGAGTACTTCCTGCGCGGTCGCGGCTGGATCAGCTCGACGGCCGAACTGGAGGAAGCCGAGGTCGCCTCGCGCGACGGCGTGGCCATCCGCGTGGGAGACGTGGCCACGGTCCAACTCGGCCCAGCCAACCGCCGCGGCGGCCTCGACAAGGGCGGAGCCGAAGCGGTCGGCGGCGTGGTCATCGTGCGCTACGGCGAGAACCCGATGGAAGTCCTGATGCGGGTCAAGGAGGAGATCCACCGCCTGGCCCCGTCCATGCCGGTCCGCACCCTGCCCGACGGCCGGATGTCGCGGCTGACCATCGTGCCCTTCTACGACCGGACCGGGCTCATCCACGAGACCCTGGACACGCTGCGCGAAGCCATCTCGCACGAACTCCTGGTCACGGTCCTGGTGGTCCTGTTCCTGCTGTTCCACCTGCGCGCCGCGGCGCTGGTGTCGCTGACCCTGCCGCTGGCGGTTCTCGCCACCTTCATCCTGATGAAGGCGTTCCACATCGACGCCAACATCGTCGCCCTGTCCGGCATCGCCATCGCCATCGGCACCGTGGTGGACATGGGCATCGTCCTGGTCGAGAACTCGCTGGCGCGGCTGCGGCGCGAGGCTGGGACCGCAGAGCCGAAAGAGATCATCGTCGACGCTTCCACCGAAGTCGGCGGCGCGGTGTTCACGGCGATCGCGACGACCATCGTCGGTTTCCTCCCGGTGTTCGCGATGACCGGCGCCGAGGGCAAGCTGTTCAAACCGCTGGCCTTCACCAAGACCTTTGCCCTGATCGGAGCCATCATCGTCTCGCTGTACCTCCTGCCGCCGCTGGCCGCGACCATCCTGCCGGCGCGGGCGCCGGGTCGCCTGACCCGCCTCGGCGACCGACTGAAGGGGCTCCTCCCGCGAAGGCTCCGCACCCCCCGCATCCTGGTCTGGCTGGCCGGCGCCTACGTGGTCTACCTGCTGGCTCGGCTCTGGGAACCCCTGGGGCCCGATGCCGGCCTGCTCCGCAACCTGGCCTTCGTCACCATCTCCTGTGGCGGTCTCCTGCTGTTCTTCCATCTGTTCCACAAGGCCTACCCGGCCCTGTTGATGTTCCAGCTGAAGCACAAGGTGCTGTCGCTGTCGCTGCCGGTGGCCCTGGTCCTGCTCGGCGCCAGCGCCTGGTTGGGTTTCGACCGGGTCTTCGCCTGGGTGCCGGCGACGCTGGAGAAGGTCGGCGTGGAGCGCACCACCGTGACTTCGAGCGCCCCATGGTCCAAGCTGTCCCACGCCTTCCCGGGGTTCGGCAAGGAGTTCATGCCGAGATTGGACGAAGGCTCGTTCCTGTTCATGCCGGCCACGATGCCGCACGCCTCCGTCGGCGAGGTCATCGAGATGAACCGGAAGATGGACCTGGCCATCGAATCCATCCCCGAGGTCTCGCGGGTGGTCGGAAAGTGGGGACGCGCCGAGACCGCCATCGATCCGGCTCCGATCGGGATGATCGAGACCCTGGTCGAGTACGTGCCGGAGTACGGCGTGGACGAAGACGGCAACCGGGTGCGCAACTGGCGCGACGAGATCCGGACGCCCGACGACATCTGGCAGGAGATCCTGCGGGTGACCAAACTTCCGGGGATGAGCTCGGCGCCGAAGCTGCAGCCCATCTTGACCCGCATCGTCATGCTGCAGAGCGGGATGCGGGCGCCGATGGGACTCAAGCTCAAGGCCCCGGACCTGGAGACCCTGGAACTCGCCGCCCTGCGCTTCGAAGAAGCCTTGCGCAAGGCTCCCGGCGTCGCCCCCGATTCCGTCTTCGCCGACCGCGTGGTCGGCAAGCCCTATCTGGAAGTCGCCATCGACCGCCAGGCCGCTGCCCGCTACGGGCTCAACATCGCCGAGGTCCACGAGATCATCGAGGTGGCGCTCGGGGGCAAGCCGGTGACCTGGACCGTGGAAGGGCGTGAGCGCTACCAGGTCCGCGTCCGCTATCAGCGGGAGCTCCGCGACGACCCGCAGGAGATCGCCAAGCTCCTGCTGCCCATCCCCGGCGGCGGGCACGTCCCTCTCGACGAGGTCGCCGAGATCGAGTACGTCCGCGGGCCGCAGTCCATCAAGACCGAGGACACCTTCCTCACCGCCTACGTCATCTTCGACATGCAGGAGGGCTGGGCGGAGGTGGACGTGGTGGAGGCCGCGGATTCCTACCTGCGCGACCTCGTCGAGAGCGGCGAACTCGACCTGCCCGGCGGCGTCACCTGGCGCTTCGCCGGCAACTACGAGAACCAGCTGCGCGCCGCCAAGACCCTGTCGGTCGTGTTGCCCGCGGCATTGTTCGTCATCTTCCTCCTGCTCTACTTCCACTTCCGCTCGACCGCCGTCACCCTGATGGTGTTCTCGGGGGTGTTCGTGGCCTGGGCCGGGGGCTTCCTCATGCTCTGGCTCTACGGCCGGCCTTGGTTCCTGGACTTCTCGTTCCTGGGCGCCGACATGCAGCAGCTCTTCCAGATCTCGCCGCGCAACTTGAGCGTCGCGGTCTGGGTAGGCTTCCTGGCCCTGTTCGGCATCGCCACCGACGACGGCGTGATCATGGGCACCTATCTGGAACAGTCCTTCGCCAAGCACCACCCCAAGACCCGTGAAGAGGTCCGAGAAGCGGTCCTCGAAGCCGGCAAGCGGCGGGTCCGCCCCTGCCTGATGACCGCCGCCACCACCATCCTGGCGCTGCTCCCGGTCCTGACCTCGACCGGCCGCGGCGCCGACGTCATGGTGCCGATGGCCATCCCCTCCTTCGGAGGGATGACCGTCGTGCTCCTGACCATGTTCGTCGTCCCCGTCCTCTACAGCATCCGCATGGAGCGGGGGCTTCCGCGCTCGAAACCGTCGAGCCGGCCCCAACCCGAAACCCCGACCACGAGTCGAACCGAACCATGATCCAGACGACCATCCTCTCGCTCGCGTTGCTGGCGGCCCCCGCGCCGCTCCAGAACGACGGGCACGACCACGACCACGGCGCCGCGGCGAAGGCCGCGCCGGCCGTGCAACAGCCGACCGAGTTCGCTCCGCAGACCACCTGTCCGGTCTCCGGCGAGGAGCTCGAGGACCGCGACCTCTGGGTGGACTACCAGGGGCACCGCGTCTACCTCTGCTGCAAGAAGTGCAACAAGAAGTTCAAGGCGTTCCCCGACCGCTATCTCTTCGAGATGTACCAGCAGGGGGTCGCCCCCGAGAACGTCCAGAAGACCTGCCCGGTCTCCGGCGACGACCTGGAGGACCGCGACAACTTCGTCCAGTACCTGAACCTCCGGGTCTACACCTGCTGCAAGAAGTGCAAGCGCAAGGTGGCCAAGGACCCAGCGACCTGGCTCGACGAGCTGGAGGGGCGGCGCCCCCAGGAGAAGTGCGCCGTCCGCGGCGGCAAGGTGAAGGATGAGGACTCCTTCCTGGTCGAGGGCGTCCGCGTCCGTCAGTGCTGCGCCGGCTGCGAGAAGAAGTGGCGGGCCGACCCGGCCAAGTACTTCCACGAGATGGAAGAGCAGAAGGTCGTCCTCGAAGCCGACCCGGGCACCTGCCTGCTCCACCCCGGGGCCACCGATGCCGGACGGAACTGGTTCGTGACCGTGGGCCCGCGGCGTTACTGGTTCCACTCGCTCGAGGAGCTGACCCGATTCTTCGCCGATCCCACCAAGTACCTGCCCGACCTGGCGGCCAACGCAGGACGCGCCAAGGAGCACGCCGGTGGACACGGCGAAAGCGAGGGAGCCGGCCACGACGGGCACGGCGACCACGACCACGGCCGCTGATCAGCGGTAGGGATCTTCCGCGAGGAGGAAGTCGCGGACGTAGGTCCGCACCCCCTCCTCCAACGACGTCGCCGGCTGGGTCCAACCCAGCCGGCGAATCCTTTCCATCGGGGCCTCGGTGAAGTACTGGTAGCGGCCGGCGAGCTCGGCCGGCATGTCCATCCATTCGATGCGGGGCTCCTCGTCCAATGCGGAGAACACGGCGTGGGCCAGGTCGAGGAAGCTGCGGGCCTTGCCGCTGCCGCAGTTGAAGACACCCGACACCTCGGGGTGGTCCAGGAGCCACAGCACCAGGTCCACGCAATCCCCGACCCACACGAAGTCGCGCATCTGGCCGCCGTCCGGATAGTCGGGATGCGCGGAGCGGAACAGACGGGCCGCGCCGCCACCGCGCACCTGCTCGAAGACCTTGTGGGCGACGCTGCGCATGTCGCCCTTGTGGTACTCGTTGGGACCGTAGACGTTGAAGAACTTGAGGCCGACGACCTGCGGCGGCAGCGGGCCGCCCTCCGCGCGGAGCCGGGCGACGCGGCGGTCCACCACCTGCTTGCTCCAGCCATAGGCGTTGAGGGGCCGGAGTCGGGCCAGGGCCTGCGGCGAGTCGTCGTCGTCGAAACCGGCGCTGCCGTCGCCGTAGGTGGCGGCCGAGCTGGCATAGATCAGGGGCACGCCGCGGCGGGCGCACCACTCGACCAGGCCGAGCGTCGGGCGGACGTTCAGCTCGACCAGACGGTCCACGTCGCGCTCGGTGGTCGCCGAGACGGCGCCGAGGTGGACCACTCCCTCGACCTCGTTGCGGCGCGCCTCCAGGAAGGCGAAGGTCTCCTCGGGGGGCAACAGGTCCACCAGCTCGCGCTTGGCGAGGTTGCGCCAGCGCTCGTCGTCGCCGAGTCGGTCCACGACTGCGACCGCGCGTCCGCACCCTTCGAGCGCAGCGACCACGTTGCTGCCGATGAACCCGGCTCCTCCGGTGACGACCAACACGACCCGCGGATTCTACCCTCGACCCAACGAAGGCGGCGCCCCGGAACGTGGTCCGGGACGCCGTGGGTTGCGGCGGCTGCCGCAGGGGAAGTAGGACTTCAGTCGCGGATCACGGGCATCCAGCTCTCGAGGACGCTCATGAAGACCGGACGCCAGAACTCGTTCCGGGCCGAGCCCCACTTCGGATCGATCTTCACGTGGGTGATGACCTTGTTGTCGTCACCGACGATGGCGACCATCCGCTCGTTGCCCTGGAGCCGTCCCATCACGCGGAAGACTCCGGTGGGAACGCCGCCGACGGCGCGCGGGTCCTTCTTCTGGCTGGCCGCTTCGACCACGCCGCCGCCGCCGCCGGCGACCAGGAGGATGCCGATGACGACGTCCTTCTTCTCGCCTTGCGGTGCACCTTCGCGGCTCCTCATGAGCTTCTCGCGAATCCCGGCCACCGGGGCGCCGGCGACGATGAGGTTGTCGGCCATCGAGGTGATGAGCAGGTTGCGCGGCTCGATGGTGTGGCCGCGCTTGCGCCCCTCGGAGTTGAGCAGGTTCAACGTGGTATCGCGCAGGCGCTCGTTGGCCTGGCGGAACTTCCGGACGGCGGCGGAAGTCGAGCCGCCGCCCTCGCCCTCGTCGACGCCGGGCTCCTGCGGGGGAGCGATGCGGCCCGCAGGCTTCATGGTGCCGGCGTCACCGACCTCGCCGACCTTCTCCTTGCCGGCTTGCTCGACCGGCTCCTGGGCGCTCGGCGCGGCCTGGGCTCCGCCGTCGGCCGAAGCGGAGACGGCGACGGGGACGTAAGCGGCCAACGCCAGGACGGCGAGGCCGAAGGGGAGCAGGAAGCTCCCGCTCTGGGATGGGGTGTTTGCGGAAGTACGCATGGAGGTCATCATACCGGCCTCCAGCTGGACCACCCCTCCCGCCCGAAGACTCCGTGCTCCCCCCCGAAGAGGACCTCGCCTGGACCCCTCCCCCGCCGGGGAGCCGTCTCCGGGGATGGCTGACGCTGCCCTTCGCCGCCCTGGCCGCATTCCTGATCGCCGGCCTGGCTGCGCTCGAACTGCTGCTGCTTCCGGGGCGGTTCCGCCGGCGCCGCGTCGCCTGGATCCACTTCTGGGGGCGCACCCTCTTCGCGATGATGGGCATCCGGCTGGAGGTGCACGGGCGTGAGAACCTGCCGGAGGACGTCCCTCTGCTGCTCCTGTTCGACCACGTCGGCCTGGTGGACATGATGGTCCTGGCCTGCCTGTGGAACGAGCGCTCCACGGTCGTGCACAAACGCGAGTTCCACCGCATCCCGGTGCTGGGCTTCGTGATGAAACGCCTCGACCTGGTCGCCATCGACCGCAGCAACCGCGCCGAGGCCATCCGCGCCCTGGAACGGGTCGCCGAGATCGTGCGCGAGCGCCGCGCCTGGGTGTGGATGGCGCCGGAGGGCACACGCTCCCGCGACGGTCGCCTCGGCCCCTTCAAGATGGGGCCGTTCCACCTGGCGGTCGCCACCCACGCCCCCATCGTGCCGGTCCTGCTGCGCGGCATCGAGGTGGTGAACCCCGGGGGCGGCCTGCAGGTGCGCAGCGGCACCATCCGCGTGGACTTCCTGCACCCCATCCCCACCGACGGCTACGACCAGGACCACGTCCGCGACCTCGCCGACCGCGTCCGCCGGGTCTTCCTGCGCTGGCTCCCCGACCGCTGCTCCGACGAAGGGACGGCGGCAGCGGCCTGACCCCTGCCGGGGGTCAGCTCTTCCACACCGCGGCGGCGGAGCCTTCGCCGACGATGCGGATGGGCCGGCCGCCGGGCACGCAGAGGTAGCGGTCGAGGTCGGTGACCCCGATGCGGGCGAGGACGTCCTCGTCCACCAGCCAGCCGCCCTGGACGTCGGCCAGCGGCAGGGCGATGGCGGCGAGCAGGGCGTGGGCCACGATCTCGGGCCGGCGCCAGCCCTCGGGACCGCCGAGCCCGAAGTGACGCGTCGCCTGGGTGTCGATGGCGGTCGCCGGCCACAGCGCGAACGACCGGATGGGGACGTCGCCGACCTCCTGGGCCAGGCCGCGCGCGAGCAGGCTCATCCCGAAC
>Ga0256830_1001268_pt1 | contig 18086 bp, 17 predicted proteins | sample 128326metaG_FD_190537 | JGI IMG/M metagenome (GOLD analysis project Ga0256830, IMG submission 190537) | Hydrothermal vent microbial communities from Lau Basin, Pacific Ocean - 128-326 | ecosystem: Environmental > Aquatic > Marine > Hydrothermal vents | place: Pacific Ocean: Lau Basin | collected... | reverse complement strand
TGATTCATAAGCGCCGATATCATGAACAAATCCGAAGTCTTAGAATTACTTAAATCGGTGACATATCCCGGTTTCAGCCGGGATATTGTTTCCTTCGGCATGGTGGATGACATCATTATCGAAGGTAACACGGTTACGGTCCGGTTAAAAATAGCCACTACGCAGGAAGATAAAAAAACAGCCATCGTCAACGATGTGAAGTCCACCCTGGAAGCTGCCGGTGTATTTAAACATATCCGGGTGGAATTGTTGCCGGACACTTCCACGGCGCAGGCGTCCCGGTTGGATGTAAAATCGACTTCGGCGATCCAGGGCAACGTGAAACATGTAATCGCCATTGCCAGCGGCAAGGGCGGCGTCGGGAAATCCACGGTCGCGGCAAATATCGCGGCCGTTCTGAAAGAAAGAAATTACCGGACCGGCCTGCTGGACCTGGACATTTACGGGCCGTCGCTGCCGATTATATTAGGGCTTAATGAGCGACCGAAAATAACCGCCGAAAAGAAATTGTTGCCCCTGGAGCGGTACGGGATGAAGGTCATGAGTTTCGGGTTCATCAGCGGGAACGAAACGCCCGTGATCTGGCGCGGCCCGATGGTGGCGCGCATGACGGAGCAGTTTTTCGCCGATGTCGAATGGGGTGACCTGGATTACCTGGTGCTGGATCTCCCCCCGGGCACCGGCGATGTCCAGTTGACGCTGACACAGAAAATTCAAATTTCCGGAGCGATAATTGTGACCACACCGCAGGACATCGCCCTGGCGGATGTGCGCAAAGGGGCCGATATGTTTCGCAAAGTGAATGCCCCGGTTTTAGGTGTGGTGGAAAATATGTCCGGTTTTCAGGTCGAAGGAGAAATCCTTGCACCGGAAGGCCGGTTGCCCTACCCCCTTTCCATACGGTTTGAAAAGAACGATCCCGTACCCGTGGATGAGACGGGAAGGTTCATTGTTCATTTCGAATTGTTTAAACGTGGCGGCGGCGCCCGCGAGAGCGAACGGTTAGGCGTGCCGTTATTGGGGGAAATCCCGATTTCGCAGGAAATCGTGGAATCCACGGATGCCGGCATGCCGATTGTGTTGAAAAACCCCGAGTCCTCCATCAGCGCCGTTTACCGGGGAATTGTAAACACTATCGAGGAAAACCTTTAGAATAATGGTCGTGGAAGCAAAAGGGTAATTCCCGGGCGTCTATCGATATGGATTTCTATACCGGCCCCATATTTATTTTGACCGCGATGGGTATTGCCGTTGTTTACCCGCTTTTCATGTCGTTGACGCATCAGGTGAATGGTGGGGTGAGGCTGGTGCGCAATAATTTGAGAGTCCTTACGATAAGCGGCGGGCTGGGGGTTTTGGGACTGTGGTTGAATGCGGTCAATTTCCAACTTCAAATTGCCGCCGTGGTATGGTTGGTTGTCGTTTTATCGATTACGGCCTACTACTGGAACTCGGAAGCCGTTAACCCCTACCTGATATTGGTCCCCACCGCTTTTGGAATCATCGTTCTTTACCGTATTTATTACCATCTGGTACAGACCATACCCCTTTGGCCGGCGGTAACGATGGGAGTGGTTAGCTCCTGCCTTTTGTCGGGAAGTATATTTTTGTTGGTTGTGAAGCCCTTGGCGGCGGGTAAACGTGCCGAACAAATCCGGTTCATGGAACGCCCCCTCATGATATTGCTGTTCCTGCTGGCTTTCCGGTTGGTTCGCACGGTGATGGTGATGTTCCTGGGAATGGTTGAGGATCCTTATGTTGGAGATACTTTGTTGTACGAGTTCATTTTCGCGAATGATCGCGATTTGTTCATCGCGGCGACGGAACTGGGTATCGTTCTACCCCTGGTGGGTTACGGACTTTTCCGGGCCCAAATTCACCATGCGCTTTCTTCGGGGAAATTAAATCTTTTACGAACGTCCGCAATCGGGATGTGGTGCGGAGAGTGGCTGGTGAAATTTTTATTGTTTCAGTACGGAATGGCATTTTAGCCCGGACAAATTTCCGAGGGCCGGCGAAAACCGGGTCGGGATCGTTGAAAACGGTGCGATTAAAGTTGAGGAACCGAAGAAATAATGGGACGTATACCTCGGGCGCGGAGTCGTGTTGACGACGAGAGTATTTATTGACTACCGCCCCCTAACAAGGTAATTTCGCGCGCGCTTTTCTCTTCAGGGGATTGATTTTTAAGATGACAGAATCAGACCTAAAAAAAACAGTCGAAGCCCGGGGAGACCTGCCTGCCCACATTGCGATTATTATGGATGGAAACGGAAGATGGGCAAAACAAAGGTCTCTCAGCCGGGTAGCCGGCCACCGGGAGGGAATTAATTCAGTACGTGAAATCACCCGCGTATGCGGAGAAATCGGGATTAATCACTTAACCTTGTATACGTTTTCGACTGAAAATTGGGCGCGACCAAGGGTCGAAGTCTCCGCGCTGATGCGGCTTTTGCTCAGAACAATCCGCAGTGAAGTGAGAGACTTGAATAAAAATAACGTTCGCCTTACCACCATCGGCAACATCGGGGATTTACCGGCCGATGCCCGCAAAGGCATTGAAGAGGGGATTGAACTGACGAAGAATAATACCGGTTTAAATTTAAACCTTGCGCTGAGTTACGGGAGTCGACAGGAAATTCTCCGGGCGGTGCAAAAGATAACGAAATTGATCCAGTCCGGTGAACTGACCCCGGATGAAATTACGGAGGCGACAATCGCCGCCCACTTGTTTACCGCTTCCATGCCGGATCCGGATCTGTTGATTCGCACCGGCGGAGAGTATCGCGTCAGCAATTTTTTATTGTGGCAAATTGCCTACACTGAAATTTATGTCACCTCCACCTTTTGGCCGGATTTCCGCGAAAAGGAATTATTGGAAGCGATTTCCGACTACCAGACCCGGGAACGACGGTTTGGGAAAGTTAGTGAACAACTTCAGAAAAAACGGTGAATTCTATTAAATCCTGGTTTATTTTGTTCATCCTGAGCGGGAGTCTCCTTTATTCCCAAACAACTCCCGATGTAAAATTGTTAGGAGTGGAAGTGGAGGGGAACACCCTGACAACCGCGAACATGATACGGTACACGGCCGGATTGAAGATCGGGGAAACAATAAAGCCCGGCGATTTTTCCCGGAGTGTAAAGCGACTGTGGCAGTTGGGCTTGTTCGGAAACATCCAGATCCGTCTTGACAAGGAAACGCCGGAAGGGGTTTACGTGACCATTGTCGTGGAGGAAACGCCCATCCTTGGCAAGCTGCGGTTCAAGGGAAATAAAAAACTGAAAGACAGCAAATTAGAGGAAAAATTAGAGCTGAAGTCGGGACAAAGAATTAAACCAAACCTGGTCACCGAATCGATCAATAAGCTAAAGAACCTGTATGAAGAGGAGGGCTACCTGTTGGCGGAAATCACCGCCGAATTGGTAGACACAAAAGTGAAAGACATAACGTCTGAAAAAGTGCGGGCGAACACCAAAGATATTGTTTTTCACATCAAAGAAAACAAGAAGGTTAAAATTAATAAGATCGTGTTCAAGGGGAATAAGGCGTATTCGGACTGGCGCTTGCGGCGGGTATTAAAAGATACAAAACAGGAACGTTGGTACTTTTTCTGGCGGTCCCATTTTGAAGAAGACAAGTTTGAAGAGGACTTGACGAAACTGAAGGAATTTTATCGCAACAACGGGTACCGTGATTTTGCCGTTCTTTCCGATTCGGTGGGTTACAGCAAAGACAAACGAAAGATGAACATCTATATTACCGTAACGGAAGGCCCGCGCTACAAATTCCGGAATTTCAGTTGGGAGGGGAATACACTTTTCACGGATGAAGAACTGGAAAGGCGCCTGGATATATCCACCGGGGATTACTATAGCGAGGAGGATTTTAATCGGGCCGTGTATGACCAGGTACAGGGATTATATATGGACCGGGGATATATTTACAGCCAGATTGATCCCCAGATAACGCCCGTAGGGGAGGATTCGCTGGATGTACATTTTGTTATTACCGAAAATCACAAAGTCTATGTACGGAATATTTATATCAGCGGGAACACAAAAACACGTGAAAATGTAATCCGCCGCGAATTGAAAATTTTCCCGGGCGATGTCTTCAACCGGGAAAAGCTTATCCGCAGTCAACGGGAAGTGTGGATCTTGAATTATTTTTCCAACGTGAACCCGGATGTGGTGCCGGTCGATGAGGATCAGGTGGACCTGGACATTACCGTGGAGGAGAAATCGTCCGATCGGGCCAGCGCCAACATCGGTTTCACGGGTGAATACGGAATGACCGGGGGAGGCGGTCTGGAGTTTAACAACTTCAGGGGGTTGGGCCAGAAATTCCTCCTGAGTTTTAATGTCGGGACAAATTATTCTTTTTACACGCGCACCCAACCCTCCAAATACCGGTCTTTCAGCCTGAGCTTTACCGACCCGATGATTTATGACACGCCCAATTTGGTCGGGGCTTCTTTGTTTTACACGTTCCGGGGTGCGTCTACAAATTATTATTATCCGATCGATTTTACCATTCGGGGAGGATCGGCCAGTTGGGGGCGTCGTTTCCGGTGGCCGGACGATTTTTTCCGGGGAAATTGGGTCTTTCGTGTGACAAGGAAAGATTATGAGGGATCAAAGGACGATATTATGAAATTTATCGGGTATACCGACCGGAGCGACTCCACGCGCACCCATTCCTCGGGAATCAGCCTGACGCAAGTTATAACCCGTGACAGTCGCAATCGTCCCGAGTTTACTACCCGTGGGTCCCGCATGGTTTGGGAAGCCACCATATCCGGTGGATCCCTGGGAGGAAATGAAGACTTTTATAAACACGTATTGAATTTGGAATGGTATACCCCTACATTCTGGAAATTTGTTTTGATGAGTTCTATTAAAGTCGGAACAATACAGCCCTTGCCGTCGGAAAAAGGCGAGCGGTCTATCATTCCTTTTGATGAACGTTTTGTTATGGGTGGGAACGGAATTCCGTATGGGAATATGCTTCGTGGTTACCCGGATAACGCCATTGGTCCGCTCACATCCCGCGGTGGTCCGCTGGGTGGGAACACCATGGTCAAATTCACCACTGAATTTCGATTCCCCTTTTCCGAAAATCCGGTTGTGTATGGTTTGGCATTCGCCGAAATGGGCAATGTCTGGAACGGTCTGAATATGTTTGAACCGTTTTACCTGCCGCGTTCCGGACCGCTTAACCTGAAGCGTGCGGCGGGTGTCGGAATTCGTTTCTTCATGCCCATGATCGGAATGTTGGGTTTTGATATAGGTTATGGTTTTGATGATATCACCGGTGACGGAAAACCGGAAGGCTGGACCTATACCATCACATTTGGACAACCATTTTAAATTGACAATAAGGAGGTACTCGTGACACGGAAAAATGTCATTTTCACCCTGTTAACCGGGATCATGTTATTTCCAATGTTAACCTTTGGCCAGGTAAAAATCGGTTACATTTCATCTGAAAGGGTAAGACAGGAATATGAAGAATTCAAAGAGGCCGAAACACAATTACAGTTGGAATTCAGGAAAGTCCAGTACGAATACCAGGAAAAACTCCGCGTATTGGATAGCTTAAAGCAGGCATACGAAACACAACGGCTCATGAGTTCGCCTGAATGGCGCCGGGAAAAAGAGCAGGAAATTACCGAAAAGGAAATCGCGATTCAGAATTATCAGACCGAGAAAGTAGGTCCCGAAGGCGAGCTCTATAAACGCCAGGCCCAAATGGAATACGATCTTTTATCCAAGGTAAAACAGGCCGTCGATAAGGTCGCCATTTCAAAGGGTTACGATTTTATTTTTGACGGATCGGTTTCTCTCCTCTATGGCAAACCGACCTATGACTTGACCGACGATGTTCTGTATGAATTAAGAAAAGCCGCCAGCGCCGCCGACAATAATAAAAGCAAATAAAAAAAAGTTTCTTTGTATACACTGCAGGAATTAGCATCCCTCGTCGGGGGAATAGTTATCGGCAATCCTGAATTGAAGATTGCGGGCGTCTCGGAAATTCAACATGGTAAACCCGGGACGCTGACGTTTTTAAGCAATCCCAAATATAAAAAATATCTTGCCGGCACCAAGGCCGCCGCCATCCTGGTGGCCGACGGTGACCTGTTGGGATCCAGGGCCGGAATTGTCGTGAAAAACCCGCAACTGGCAATGACGAAAATATTGGCCCGGTTCCAGTCTCCGCTGCGCACTCCCGAAGGAATTCATCCCACGGCGGTTGTTGATGAGACGGCCACCATCGATTCCGGGGTGTCAATCGGCGCCTATTCCGTGGTGGAGTCCGGCGCGCGCGTCGGGAAGAATACGGTTTTGGGTTCCCACGTAATCCTGGGGCAACAGTCGGAGATCGGAGAGGACGCATTAATCCATTCCCATGTCGTAATTTACCACCATTGTTTCATTGGTGATCGGGCTGTTATCCATAGTGGCACCGTCGTCGGAAGCGATGGCTTCGGCTTTGTGACGGAGGGGGATACCCACTATAAGATTCCACAAAACGGTTCGGTCATAATCGGTGACGATGTTGAGATCGGAGCGAATTGCGCGATTGACAGGGGTACGATCGGCAATACGGTGATTGGCGATGGAACCAAATTTGACAATTTGGTGCACATTGCCCACAATGTAAAGATTGGCCGCGGTTGTTTATTAACCGCGGAAGTGGCGATTGCCGGCAGTACGGAGATCGGGGATTATTGTATTTTTGCCGGCCAGGCGGGTGTGGCGCCCCATCTGAAAATAGGGGATCGGGCTGTTTTCGCGGCCAAAACAGGGGTTACCAAATCCCTCCCCGGGGGCAAGATTTACGCCGGAATGCCCGCCCGGGAAATTCGCGAACAAAACCGCCGTGATGCTGTTTTCAGTCAGGTGGTCCGTTTGGAAAAACGCTTGGAAAAATTAGAACACAAATTATTCTCTTGAGTACAACTTATGAATAGAAATCAACGCACAATCAGCCAACCGTGCTCGTGTACCGGTGTGGGATTGCATACCGGGTTGGAAAGCACAATCACGTTTAAACCGGCTGAAGAAAATTTTGGAATCCGTTTTGTTCGTATGGATATTGAAGGTTGCCCTGAAATCCGGGCCGATATCGATCACGTTGCCGATATTTCCCGTGGAACGACCATTGAATCGAACGGGGTGCGGGTTCATACCGTGGAACACGCCCTGGCGGCCGTCACCGGCCTGCGTATCGATAATATATTAATCGAATTAACCAGCAAAGAACCGCCGGTAATGGACGGCAGCGCGAAAGAATTCGTGGAAGCGTTATTAGCGGCTAAGATCAAGGAGCAAAGTGTTCCCCGTGAAGTACTCGAAATCGATCGTGCCATTGCGTATTCCGATCCGGAAAGAGGTGTCGATATTCACGTCCTGCCTTCGGATCGATTCCGGGTCACGTTCATGGTCGATTATAAATTCCCGTCGTTGGGAACCCAGTATACCGCTATTTACAACATGGATGAAAAATTCGCCACCCAAATCGCGCCGGCACGGACGTTTTGCTTTTTAAGTGAAATTGAAAAATTGAAGGAGCAGGGACTGATTAAAGGGGGAAACCTTGATAATGCGGTGGTAATCATCGACAAGGAAATAGATCCGGAAGAGATTAATCGACTGCGTTCGCTGTTTGGCATTAAAGATGAAATTATCATGGGCGCCAATGGTATCCTGAACGGAAAAAAATTACGGTTTAAAAATGAACCCGTCCGTCATAAGGCGTTGGATTTAATCGGCGACCTGGCGTTGCTGGGGATTCCGATTAAGGGGCATGTTATCGCCGCCCGCAGCGGCCATGCCGCCAATGTGGAACTGGTGAAGAAAATAAAACGGGAGTACGAGAAGAAAATCTTGCAGAAAAAGTATCAGAAAAAAACTTCCTCGGATTACATCCTCGACATTAATGGATTGCTGAAACTTTTACCTCATCGTTACCCTTTTGTATTGATCGACCGTATCCTGGAAATGACTCCGGGAGAAAAGCTGACCGCCATCAAAAATGTTACCTATAATGAACCCTTTTTCCAGGGACACTTTCCCGGTCAACCGGTAATGCCGGGCGTATTGATCCTGGAAGGGATGGCGCAGGCCGGAGCGTTCCTGGTCCTGAACAGCGTGGATAACCCGCTTGACAAAAACATGTTTTTTACCGCGATTGAGCGATCGAAATTCCGCGTTCCGGTCATCCCCGGAGATCAGTTACGGTTGGAGTTGACGTTGCTGAAATTCAGACTTCGGGCGGTCCGTCTCCATGGGAAAGCATATGTGGGTGATCGACTGGTCGCCGAAGCGATCCTGATGGCAAACGTGGTTGATCGGGCCGGAGGTTAATTATTCCTACCTCAGTCCATGCAACGGCACTGGTCGGAAAACGCGCCGTGCTTGGCGACGATGTGTCGATCGGTCCATATTCCGTCATCGAAGATGGTGTGACCATTGGCAGCGGTACCACGATCGGTAATTTTGTCACCGTTGTATCCGGCACTTCCATCGGCGAGAATTGCCGGGTTTTCCATTATTGTTCCCTCGGTGAAAAACCGCAGGATATGAAATACCGGGGGGAAGACACACGGGTTGAAATTGGCGACAATGTGGTTCTTCGGGAGTATGTTACCGTAAATCGGGGGACAGCCGCCCACGGCATTACCCATGTCGGCTCAAATACGCTTTTAATGGCCTATGTGCATATTGCCCATGACTGTATTATTGGTGAAAACGTTATCCTGGCAAATCTGGTAACCTTGGGTGGCCACGTTGAAATCAACGACTGGGCGTCCCTGGGAGGCGGTGTTTTGGTACATCAATTTTCAAAAATAGGAAAACATGTTTTTGTCGGTGGAGGATTCAGAATTGTGCAGGACATTCCGCCCTTTATTTTGGCCGCCGGGGAGCCGTTGCGCTATGCGGGTATTAATCGCGTGGGGCTGAAGCGTCGGGGATTTTCCGAAGAAAGCAGGCGCAATATTAAGCGCGCCTATCGCTGGTTTTTCCGTTCGCAGTTAACGCGGGCCGAGGCCCTGGAAAAGATGAAGACAGAGCTTGCCGCGGAACCGGCGGTGAAGGATATCATTGACTTTATTTCGAACAGCGAGCGGGGTGTCATATAGTACGGGCCCGGGCACGGACCATCATGAACATCCGCGGATTATCATCGTTCCTGATTGTTTTTAATTTCTCCCTGGGCTTTTCACAGTGGACAACGTTTGATTTATCCCCCGCCCGGGGACAAGGTTTTCAGGCAGAAGTAACACCATTTCTTAAAGGTCTTTCGCTGTCTCTGGGAAACCGTCCTGTTTATTCCCGCAATACCGGTTGGCGGATGCGGCTCGGGATTGCGTACAACTACGGGGTGGATTTAAGTGGAACCGAATTCGCCGCCCGCCGTTTGAGAGGATTACCCATCTTAAACGGATCCTTGATGGTAACGGATAATTTCCTGGTGAACGGTCAGCTAAGCGGGTTTAAAAGCAGAGGAGATGTGGTTCAAATTACCGCCTTTGGATTCGACCTGTTGTTTTTAAACGATGATGACAAAGGACAGGGATGGCGGATCACGAGTCAGTTTTCGAGGCTGGAGGGACCCGTAAACCTGCGACACCGGGTAATCGATGTAAATTTAATAAAGGTGTTTTCAATTTATGATAAACTACCGGCAATAATCGGGATCGGCATGAACGAATACAGAAGTAGATTTTTTCTGATACCCGATGAGAGAACCCACCTGAAAAGGAAATTTAATTATGTTTTGCTGGGTACACGGATTTCCATTCCGCCCTTTGTTTTGAATCCGCAATTACGAATTACCGGCGGTTCAGCCACCATCGGAGTGGATTTGATAAAAGGATTTTATTGATGGCAAAAAGATTATCCGTATTGGGATCAACTGGATCGATCGGGGTAAACACCCTGCAGGTTGTGGAGATGTTGGGTGATGAAATAGACATTCGCTACCTTTCCGCAAATAAAAACGGTGATCTACTGATTAAACAAGCCCGGACTTACCGTCCGAAAGCCGTGGCCGTTGTAGATCCTGCTACCGCTCGAAGTGTTGATAAGGCACTCGCCGGGGAAGGAATTTCCGTGTTGACGGGCAGGGAAGGATTATTGGAACTGGCATCACGGACGGATGTGGATTTGCTGTTGAACGGTTTGGTCGGTTCGGCGGGAATGGAACCCACATTGTTGGCGGTCAAAGCCGGAATAGACGTAGCCTTGAGCAACAAGGAAAGCCTGGTAATGGCCGGTGAGTTAATCGTCCGGGCCCAGGATGAAACCGGGGCGAGCCTTATGCCGGTGGACAGCGAACACTCCGCCATCTGGCAATGTTTGGCGGGGGAAAAGAAAGAAGACGTGCGGAGAATCATACTCACCGGTAGCGGCGGTCCTTTCCGAACGAGGAAGGCGGAAACCTTTTCCGAAATCACGGTAACCGAAGCGTTGCGACATCCGAATTGGAACATGGGGAAAAAAATTACCATCGATTCGGCAACAATGATGAATAAGGGATTGGAAGTGATTGAAGCGCATTGGTTGTTTCAATTAACTCCCGACCGGATTGATATCGTGGTTCATCCCCAGTCGATTATTCATTCCGCGGTGGAATTCAAGGACGGTTCCGTTAAGGCGCAAATGGGTGTTCCGGACATGAAAATCCCGATCCAGTATGCCTTGACCTACCCCCGGCACGTCGAATCGGAATGGGAGCGGTTGGACCTGATCGAGTTGGGCCGACTGACCTTTGAAGCCCCCGACAGGGAACGTTTCCCCGCTATCGGCCTCGCTTATGAAGCTTTGCGAAAAGGGGGATCAGCCCCGGCGGTGCTTAATGTGGCTAATGAGCAGGCCGTGTACCGTTTCATAAATAATGAGATATTGTTTACCGATATCCCTAAAATTATTCAGGCCGCCGGTGAACAACATGAATGGATTGAACATCCTGAACTGGAGGATTTAATACAACTTGAAGATTGGACAAAAGCATTTGTTAAATTATACAACTGAATTAAGGGCAAAATTTGTCAATGTTGGTAAAAACCTGTTGGATTTAGTATCATGACTATGTTGTGGGCTACGATCGTCGTTATCGGTGTCCTGGTTTTTATTCATGAACTGGGGCATTACCTGGCTGCCCGCTCCGTCGGAATCCGCGTCGATCGTTTTTCCATTGGATTCCCCCCCCGATTATTGTCCTTTATTTCCATAAAGGATGGCTGGAAATTCAAAGTATTCTTCTATCGTAAAGATTCCGGTGGAAAATATGTCTGGGGTCCGGTCGTGGAAAAAGTATTGAAAAAAGAGGGACGGGCGGGAAGCAATACGGAGTATTGTGTGGCGCTGGTTCCCCTGGGCGGTTATGTGAAAATGGCGGGGATTATCGATGAAAGCCTGGACACCGAAATCAGGCACGCGCCCGATGAATTCATGAGCAAATCGCCCTGGAAACAGGTTTGGGTAATGAGTGCCGGGGTGATCATGAATATTCTGCTGGCCTATTTTCTTTATACCGGCCTGGCCTGGAAGATGGGGATTCCGGAAGCCAAACCCGATCCGGTTGTTTCTCAATTGGTGGATGGGATGCCGGCCCAGGCCGCCGGACTGGAACCCGGGGATCGAATTGTGGCGATTAACGGCGAACCGGTTGAAACCTGGGCGGAGATGGCTAAGAAGATTCACGCGCTTCCGGAAAAAACCATTACCATCACCTGGGAAAGAGAAAATCAAACCTTCGAAAAAACGTTGAAGACCGCTTACCAGGTATCTATGAACGAGGGTCGAATGGATACGTTAGGGGCGATCGGAATTTATCCGAACTTCGATTATCGGCCCATCGGGCCGATTGAAGCCCTGGGAGCGGGTTTGAAATCAACCGTTAACAGTTTCGGGATGATATTTACCAGCGTCCGGTTGTTAATTACCGGTGGTGCGTCTATCAAGGAACTGGGAGGTCCCATAGCCGTCGCTCAGATAGCGGGTGAAACAGCAAAGGCAGGGTGGTTGCCGCTGTTGGGATTTATTGCCTTTTTCAGTGTGAATCTGGCCTTTCTGAATATTCTGCCGATCCCGGGATTGGACGGCGGTCATATATTAATCACACTTATTCAGGCAATAATCCGAAGGGAGTTAACCGTAAAAGCCCGGATGGTCATTCAGCAAATCGGAATGGCATTGCTTTTGTTGTTGATGATAACGGTGATCGTGAACGATATCGGGCGGCTGTTTACGGATTAAACTTTTTTAAACGGAGCAGCATCGATCCGTACTTCATCTTGACATGAATCTGTACCGGTAAACGACGCGCGTCGTCGCTGAACCAGATTTTCATTGCGCCTTGATTCTTAAATAAGGTACCCCGCTCACGATATGGCTTTACCAACACGCTGGCAAAGGTGCCTGCCGGAACGAAGATGGTTTCCTTGCCCGCCACGACAACATGGAAATTGGTCAATACATTGCTGTCAAAGGTCGTAAAAGGAATGACAGTACCCTCCGGGAGCGGGATTGTACGCAGATAGTAAAACAGCGAGTAGGGATCCCTGACGGGGTGAGTGATGGATAGTGTGTCGCCATTGGTAATGGCGATGGATTGCGAATAGTCGATAATCGTGTCGTATTTTTTACGATAGCTTCCCTCCCGGATACGTTTACTTTGTTTGTGAGTCGCCAGGTTATTTCTGTCCAGCCAGGTGTCGATTCGATCCCTGATTTTGTATAAACGGTCCGCAAGGGGGCTGGTTTTGGCTTCAAAACGGACATGAAAAGCGGGGACACCATTCACGGTGTCGATGGAAATAACCCGTAAGGAAGCCGTCCCGGCCGGGATAACGTTAAAATGCGCCGAATATTCCAGAATTTCCCCGACTTTAAAAGGTAGCGTCTGGCCTGTCGGGAAAGACAGAAAAAACGGCAATAAAAAGATTGGTAATGGGAAACGACGCATTTCAGGGTCGGATTATAATGAATTTACCTTTATGGTATTTGTAAATCTTCGAGCCACGTGATTTCGGCAACGTTCCCCCATCGATTAGCAGATCTATTTCCGTCCCGAACTCCTCATAAATTTGATCGGGATCATTCAGAGGTTCCCGGCCGGTCCTGTTTACGCTGGTGGTGGTAATGGGTCTCCCCGACTGTTTAACCAGGTCGGGACCGAATGGTTGAGCCGGGATACGGATTCCAAGGCACCCGTCGTCGCTTAGGATCGTTTCGGTGACCACACCCGGTTTCACCGGTAAAATTACCGTTGTGGCGCCTCCGAGGTAGGGTATGACCTTTTCCATTTCGGCTTGGGTAATTGAGGCCCATGCCCGAACCATATCCAAATCGGCGGCAATAACACTGATGGGACCGGTACGGCCCTTCAGCTCATTTAACCTGGCCACGGCCGCTTCATTCGTCGCGTCCACCCCTAAACCGTAGAGCGTGTCGGTCGGATACACAACGATTCCGCCTTGTGCGATAATTTGGCACGCTTTCGGCAGGGTGTCCGGATCCGCGAGAGACATTCGGACACAAAACGGGGTGGCGTTCATGGTTGTTTTCTCCCGGATCCGGATTCATTTATCTTTGTTTTCCACCGCCGATGGAACCAAAAGTACTGGGATGGATATTGACGCACTTTTTTCTCCAGCAGGGACGTGAATTGTTGTGTTATGGCCGTGACGTCATCTCCCCTTTTCACCGGTATGGGTTCAATGTCGATTACGTATTGGTAGGGTTTTGTCTCGTAACAGGAAATAAACAGCATCGGAGCGCCCTGCCGTAAATGAAACATGGCGGCTCCTTTAGGGGTCGATGCCGGCTGGTCGAAGAACTTCACAAACACGCCTCGTTTTCTGGCATCCTGGTCACTGGCCAAACCAAGGATTTCGCCGTTTTTCAAAACTGCGTACATTTTGTCCAGGGATGCTTTACGGAAAATATGGCGTATGCCGCTGCGTTCACGCAATTCGCGGAAAAACTTGTCGGCGCCGCGATTCTTTTGACGTTGGGCGACTCCTACGAAAGGGTATCGGTTGTATCCCAGCCAGGCGGCCAGAATTTCCCATGAACCGAAATGACCGGCAATCAGTAGCACCCCCTTACCTTCCCTGAGCGCCGTGTCCAGTAAATTCTTTCCGTTGATTGTGATTGGCGCCCGGCGATATGAATCGGGCAGCGCGAAAAATTGCAAAAAGTTACGAATGTAAGAAAGGTAGCAATATTTGAGAATCGTCTGCCGCCGGTTCGATGAATACGCGGGGAAGGCCCTCCGCAGGTTCCGCAGAGCAATATCCTTCCGGATGGGAAAATAATGAAAGACGACGCCGGCCAGACGTTGGGCCAGACGTTCGCGGTTTGCCACGGACAGGGAACGCACATACCTGGCGGTAACCGCCAACAGGTTGTAAGTCAATCGGTATTTCTTTCTCATGGTTTGTCAGGAATACTTGGTAATTAAATATTCGTAAGGGAAATGGGGTTATGAATTAATAGGTCGCATTAGATGCTTGTTTCGATATTCAAAAATTAAGGTTATGCTTCAGGATAATAATAACGGTAATTAATTGGAGTTGAAGCTGCTAAATCGGTTAAATCTAAGACGAATTCACTATGACCGACATTGATTTTATTGTTGATCTCGGGTAAACTTGTCGGCATGAAAAAAGCAATTATTTCCTTTCTGATTTTTACATCGTGCATTATTGCAGCGGAAAAGACCTTGGTATATCGCGTTCCTATCCAGGGAGTTATTGATCTCGGGTTGCCGCCCTTCATACGACGGGTCATTGAAGTTGCCGAAGAAAGAGATGCGGCGGCGATTATTTTCGATATTGATACCTTTGGCGGCCGGTTGGATGCCGCGACACAGATTAAAGACGCGATTTTGGATTCGGATGTTCCCACGATTGCTTTCATAAACCGCCGGGCGATTTCGGCCGGAGCCCTGATTTCATTATCCTGCGAAAAAATCTACATGACCAGCGGCGGTACGATCGGCGCGGCAACCGCGGTGGATATGTCCGGCAAAAAGGGATCCGAAAAGGTAATCAGCTATATGCGGGAGGAAATGGCCTCCACGGCTGAAAGTCGCGGAAGAAATACTACCATCGCAAAAGGAATGGTGGATGAAGAACTAACTTTCACGTACCTGGTGATCGATGGAGATTCGGTCGAAGTAACGGATTTGGAAGGCCGCAAGGAAGGAAAATTGATCACGCTTACGACTGAGTCGGCTTTGAAATACAAGATGGCCGACGGTAAAGCCGAAGATATGGATGAATTGTTGACCCAATTACAACTGGGGGATGCCGAGGTTATTTCAACAAAAGAAAGCTGGTCCGAAAGCCTGGTGCGGTTTTTGACCAATCCCGTTGTTTCTTCCCTGTTGATGACGTTTGGATTCCTGGGCGTTTTATTTGAATTACAGAGCCCCGGCTGGGGTATCCCGGGGACGTTTGGTATATTGAGCCTGGCATTATCTTTGGGAGCGTCATACCTGGCTGAGCTGGCAAGTATGACCGATTTGATCATCATTTTAGCCGGAGCGGCGTTTTTAGCGGTTGAAGCGTTGTTTATCCCCGGTTTCGGGTTTGCGGGTATTATTGGAATCGTTTTAATGATTTGGGGCCTGTATGAGTTATTGTTGCCGGATATTCCCGTCGGTGCGGAAATTCAATCCATGGCGGTAATCGGTTTAACGATTGGTATCATTGGCGGCCTGGTTGGATTGGTGCTGTTATTTCGATTGATGACCAGGACCAGGTTCTGGGCCAAACTTACCTCTCCGGGTATGGAGAGCCGGGAAGCCGGCTATCAAATTTCCATTGGCCTGGAAGAAATGGTCGGCGCGGAAGGTGTCGCCACTTCCGATTTGCGACCGTCGGGATGGGTACAGACGGGGGAAAAAAAGATTTTTGTAGTCAGCGAAGGTGAATTTATCACTAAGGGCAGCCCGGTTAAAATTTTGTCGGTTGAAGGCAATCGGGTTGTCGTTCGCGAAGTAAAGCAATAAACGGTTCATAGGAGGTTTATTATGACAATCTTTTCACTTATCTTATTAGCTCTGGTCCTGTTTTTTGTTATTCTGCTTTTCTACTTTGTTCCGGTCGGACTGTGGATTCAATCCGTTGTCAGTTTGGGACTGGGACGGATCACCATTATTGATCTGATCCGTATGCGGTTGCGGAAGATCGCGCCGCGACTGGTTGTTGACGGTGTCATTAATTGTCACAAAGCCGGGTTGGATACCGTTTCCACCGAAATGCTGGAAACACATTACCTGGCCGGAGGGGATGTGTTAAGTGTGGTGGCCGCGCTCATTGCGGCCGATAAAGCGAAAATACCGCTGACTTTCGAGACCGCAACGGCAATCGATCTGGCCGGGCGTGATGTAAAGACCGCTGTTCAGACAAGTGTTTACCCCAAAGTGATCAATGCCCCGAAAGAGGGGTACCTGGCCGCTGTCGCTAAAGACGGGATCGAGTTAAAAGCCAGGGCAAGGGTTACGGTTCGGACAAACATCCCCGGATTGGTTGGCGGCGCCACCGACGAGACCATCATTGCCCGTGTCGGGGAAGGAATCGTAAGCGCTATCGGGTCGGCTAAAACCTATTCCGATGTATTGGAGAATCCCGACAACATTTCAAAAGCCGTGTTGGCCAAGGGGCTGGATGCCGGGACGGCCTTCGAAATTCTCTCGATTGATATTGCCGACCTGGACGTGGGGAAAAATGTCGGGGCACGATTGCAGGCCGATCAGGCTGAAGCCGATTTACGGGTTGCCCAGGCCAGGGCTGAAACCCGCCGGGCTATGGCCGTTGCCGAAGAACAGGAAATGAAAGCCCGGACCCAGGAAATGCGCGCGAAAGTTGTGGAAGCCGAGGCGGAAATTCCTATTGCGATGGCGTACGCCTTCCGGGAAGGAAAATTGGGCGTCTTCGATTATTACAATTTGCGCAATATCCAGGCTGATACCACAATGCGGGAATCCATCTCCGGGGTAGGCAGGGAAGAATCAACACAAGCGCCTCCGGGATCGGAATCATAATTCATGGAAGGCATCGGCTACTGGCTGTTTCTCCTGTTCCTGTACCTTCTTTCCCTGTTGATGAAGAAGCGCCAGCGGGAAGCGGCCGGGAGGGAATTGGGTGAAGATAGATCAGCCGGTGAAAGGATAAGAAAAACCGTTCATTCCGATTTCTTAAAGGAGTTGTTCGGGGAAGAGTTACCGTTCGTCGAGGAATCCACGCGGGCGGAAGGAAAACCGCTCGATGTTGAATCGCTGTCAACCGAACCTCCTGAATCATTCGTACCGGAGAGCGAGCCCGCGCGGGAAACAATCACCGTTGATCACGTATCGGTCTCAGAAGCGCCTTCCCCTTCCGACATGTATAAGCATAAACATCATAGGGATGTTAAACGACCCAGAACGTATGGCCGGCATCCGTATGCCGGGATTCTACAGACCTTTGTAGGTTCCCCCGAACATTTGAAGCAGGCATTCGTTCTGAAAGAGATCCTGGGTAAACCACGAGCGTTAAAACGGCGATAAGGTAACTGCTGTTATCGCTGCGCGGGAATAAACATTTGTGTGGGTTTTAAAGTCGAAAGGCCGGGAGGTCTGAATTTCGATAATCGCTGATGAGGTACCGTTCGCCATGAGTTCCGCTGATTAGATCGAGGCGCGAACCCATGGCGGAAAAATTTCACCTTTCACCTTTCACCTTTCACCTTTCACGTTTCACGTTTCACGTTTCACGCATCACGCATCACGCATCACGTTCCCCCCGGCAATCGCTGCGCTTCGTCGGGATCTCCACTACGTTCCGACACGCATCAGTTTCCCGTTACGGATCCTGCCTCTGTCACAGACACCAGATCGGGAACGAGGGGTGTATTGTTTAGCCCTTAACCCGTAATCCCTTATCCTCATTCATAAAAATCCAGGCCGTGACTTTGCCGATATTCATGGGTTGTTGAATATTCCAGTATTGGATTCCGTGATGGTAACGGGAACTGGTATCGTCGGGGGGCAGGCTGTCAACGTAATGCAGTATTTTTGT
>Ga0256830_1001267_pt1 | contig 18087 bp, 12 predicted proteins | sample 128326metaG_FD_190537 | JGI IMG/M metagenome (GOLD analysis project Ga0256830, IMG submission 190537) | Hydrothermal vent microbial communities from Lau Basin, Pacific Ocean - 128-326 | ecosystem: Environmental > Aquatic > Marine > Hydrothermal vents | place: Pacific Ocean: Lau Basin | collected... | reverse complement strand
CATCTCTTTGATCGCTCGCCTGGCTGCCTGGGGATAATCTTTGGCGAGCAAATAACGCAACGCGTTGCCAGGGTCCCAGATTTTGAAATCCGGCATGTAAATATCCACCACCCCGTCCAGCAAGCGCAGACTTTCCATCGAGTCGTATGCCGAGGTGTTATACACAATCGGCAGGCGCAGTCCGCCTTCTACCGCCAGCAACAACGCCTCCAGCACCTGGGGAACCACGTGTTCTGGGGTCACGAAGTTGATGTTATGGCAACCAGCGGCCTGCAATTCGAGCATCATCTTAGCCAGCCGCTGCGGAGTGACTTCCAAGCCCTTTCTGGCCTGGCTGATGTCGTAGTTCTGGCAAAACACGCAGCGCAAATTGCACATCGAGAAGAAGATCGTACCGCTGCCCCGCCAGCCGCGCAGGCAGTCCTCCTCCCCAAAATGCGGGAAATAGCTGGACACCTGCGCGTACCTCCCGGTATGGCAGGCCGCGGTTTTGTCCGCCAGCCGGTCCACGCCACAATCCCGCGGGCAGATTCTGCACTCGCGCAAATCTTCCAACGCCTCCAGCACCCGCGCCTGTAATTCCCCCGAACGGTAGCGTTGCAAATAAGCAGGCTCAAACTCGCGAGAGGATAGCAGATATTTTGGGGGGACACTGGCCTCGAACCGCATCCAGCCGCTCCTTTCCGGGTAACATGCGTTTACCCCTTACTATACCGTTTCTGAAACGCGCAGTCAATCCGTTCTTGTGCTATACTTGTTTTATGGTCGGAAGAAGACGCATCACTCGCCGCGAATTTTTACAGGCAAGCCTGCTCTCCCTGGGCGCGTTCAGCTCACTGGCCTTTCGCTCATTTTTGCCCAAGGACGACCGCGTTCCTCTGTTTGGATATGGCCGCGTGACCGGTGACGCCATCCGCGTGCGCGCGCAGCCATCCTTGCGCGGGAAAAAGATCGGTTGGCGCCGAAAGGACGAGATCATTCCCCTGCTCGAGCAGATCGTCTCTCCCGATGGGCCGCTTCACAACCCGCGCTGGTACCGCATCGTGGGCGGATACATCCACAGCGCATACATCCAAATCGTGCAAACACAACTCAACTACCCGGTACTCACCAACCTGCCCGAAAAAGGCCAACTGGCCGAAGTAACCGTCCCTTACACCCGCGCGATGCGCCCCACCCACTCGCAAGGATGGCAAAAGCTCTACCGGCTGTATTATCGCTCCATGCACTGGGTGACTGGAATAGACCAAGGCCCGGACGGGAAGACGTGGTACCAGCTCACCGACGACCTGCTAGGGGTGAAATACTACGTGCGGGCCACGCATTTGCGCCCTGTTCCGGCAGAGGAGGTCTCCCCGCTATCGCCCGATGTGCCCGCGGACGAAAAGCGCATCGTGGTCTCCTTGCCCGACCAAACCGTCACCTGCTACGAAGGCGATCAGGCCGTGTTCCATACGGAGGTCTCCACCGGGGCAGGCGGCCCGACCGATAACGGCATCCCGCGCATCACCCCATCGGGCCGCTTCCGCATCGCCTGGAAGATGCCGGTACGCCACATGGGCGACGGGGAGTTGACCAACGACATCTACGCCTACGAATTGCCCGGTGTACCCTGGTGTTCCTTTTTTGTTTCGACCGGGGTGGCGTTTCACGGCACCTATTGGCACGACAATTTTGGCACCCCCATGAGCAGTGGCTGCGTCAATATGCGCCCGGACGAGGCAAAATGGCTCTTTCGTTGGACCTTGCCCGAAAACGGCCCGCAAGCGTGGTTCGCGGAAGGAGCGGGCACTGTGGTGGATGTGATCGAATGAGGCGTAAACAATCTCGTTTTGGCGCGCGAGAGGAGACAGTCGATATCGAGACCGCGGTCAAGATGCTCATCGCGCGCCTGCTCGAGACCGGGGAACTTAAAGCGAACGAAGCCAACGCCATCAGCCGCGAGAAACTGAACACCCTCATCCGGCGCCTTTCCCCGCGGGATACGGCCCCTGCACCAGTCGAAGAAAAAGTCTCCTCCCGAGCGCCCAGGATCACGCGCTTCAAGCTGGTCACCCATCCCGGGGCGGGCACTCCTCCAGAAGTACTTACCCCCAACAGGCTAGCCGGTCATCTGGCGCCCTATCTGAACGCGATCATCAACATTCAAAATGCAATCGACGAATTGAGAGGCCTGCCGCTCCAAAAGATCGGCATCCTGTCCATTCAAGGGCCGGAGCCGCTGCAAATCAGCAGCCATGGGGCCGCAGAGGCAGTTCAATTGGTGCGCGAGATCGTCATCCCCTGGCGACGCAAAAACTATCACAGAATCCGCCGCGTGTCCACGGGGCAGTTGCGCGGCGAAATCGAGCGCAAAACCATCGACCGGGGCAAGATCGAGTTGGCCTCCCGCATCATTCGCCGCGCAAATCCCAATCTGAGCGAGCAAGAAAAATTCGCCAGCCTGGCGAATTTCCTGCCGGCTTTGAACGTGTTGATCTTCAGTGATTTTGAGTTAGAATAGCTGCCTCAAAATCCTAATCCGGGAGAGAACGAGCAATGGCAAATCCCTATAACGCGCCGGAAATCAGTGTGCAGGAAGCCGCGCAAAAGCTAAAGAGCGGAGAAGATGTTATCCTGATGGACGTGCGAGAGCCGCACGAACTCTTACGGGCAAAGCTGCCTGATGAGTGGGTCACCTCCGTCCCCCTCAGCCGCTTGGCGCGCGAGTTGCTGGATGGGCTGCCGGAAAACGTGCGTCAAAAGGATGCCAAAATCATCGTCATGTGCCATACCGGGGTGCGCAGCGCGCAGGTAACAGCCTGGCTGCGCCAACAAGGATGGACAGACGTGTGGAGCCTGGCCGGCGGCATCGACGCCTGGGCACGGCACATCGATCCAAAAGTGGGATTTTATTAACAGTACTTACGCAGTTCATGCCAACTGTTGCTTGTGTTATTCGACCGGGGACCGGGGATGGTTGTTCGGGGCGTGGTTATTGCAGGTCGGGGCGACCGGCTTGCTTCCCGTGTCATTCTCTGAGCGACCAACGGGAGCGAAGAATCTCGGCGATGGCGGGGGGGGGATTCTTCGGGCACTGCGTGCCCTCGGAATGACGGGTGTGCACAGTTCCCAACTGCGTAAGTCCTGCTCTTGACTTTCATCATAGCTGTGCTCTGTGTTCCCGGAGTGTGCTTTTGCACTCCGCATAAATCCTTGCAGCGATTTTTACTTGCCATAATCATAGGGCTAAGGTATTATTTCATAGGGCTTACGCACTTGAAAAGTCGCACCCGGACCTCACAGGTCTAGTAGTAGACCTGTGAGGTCTCAAGACCTCGCAGGTCTCAATCGACTTTGGGTAAAGTCTTCCTGCATCGTGTGGTAGTAGACCTGTGAGGTCTCAACTGCGTAAGTTCTGTTATTTCACCATCATTGCGGATCGTAAAGAGACGGTTACGGGGGCAAGACCACCGAACTTTACGCGGTGGCGTTCGGGTAATGATTTCCAACTTTCGAGCAAGGAGCCATTCATGCACGCACTTCGTCGATACGCACTCATACCGGCTGTGGTGGCCGCGGGATTGCTGGCCGCAGCCGTTTTTTTGTCCTTATCGCCCGGCACGGCCCAGGCCGAAAACAGCCAGGCGGCTCCCGCGGGGAGCAATGTCATCATCAACGAAGTAGATGCCGACCAGACCAGTATAGATGCGGCCGAGTTCGTCGAGTTGTATGACGGCGGCACGGGGAACACCGCGCTGGATGGCATGGTGCTGGTCTTCTTCAACGGCAATGGCGACGTTTCTTACGAAGCCTTTGATCTGGACGGGCAATCCACCGATGCCAACGGCTACTTCGTATTGTGCGGCGACGCGGGCAATGTCCCCAATTGCGACCTGGACGTCACCCCCAACACCAACCTGATCCAGAACGGCGCGGACGCGGTCGCCTTGTATGTGGGGAATGACACCGACTTCCCCGACAACACCCCGGTCACCACCGCCAACCTGATCGATGCCATCGTGTACGACACCAACGATGCCGACGATGCAGGGTTGTTGGTGTTACTCAATCCCGGGCAGCCGCAGGTCAACGAAGGGGGAGCGGGCAGCAGTGCCACACACTCCAACCAGCGCTGCCCGAACGGCTCCGGCGGGGCGCGTAATACCGCTGCCTACATTCAGGAACTCCCCACCCCCGGCGCGGCCAACCTCTGCCGGCCCGATCTGGCCGTCGACAAAACCGGCCCCCTGCTGGCCCTGCCCGGCACGCTGATCACCTACACCATCGCCTATTCCAACAGCGGCGTGAGCGACGCGACCGGCGTGGTCATCGCCGACGTGCTGCCCGCCAACGTGTCTTACGTTTCGGATGACAGCGGCCTGCCCTGCCCGGCCTGCTCCCTGGGCGCCACCGGTGTGATCACCTGGAGTGCAGGTACAGTCAACTTGAATGCCAGCCAGAACTTCAACCTGGTTGCGCTCGTTTCTCTCGCCGCCCCCCTGGGAACACCGATTACCAACACGGTCGCGATTACAGGCACCAATGGCGATTTGACGCCCGGCAACAACACCAGCCAGTGGGCGACGGGCATCACCCCCGGTGATCTGGTTATCGATAAACAAGGCCCAGCCTTTGGGGTGATCGGTGATGTGATCGTCTACACCATCACCCTGGAGGCGCGCGGCGTGGTTTCCGCGCCCAACACCCTGCTGACCGACACCTTGCCCGTCAGCACCACCTACCTGTCCGACGACAGCGGCCTCGTACCTGCCAACCCGTTCCCCGGCGTGTATGTCTGGGATTTCGGCGACGTGCCCTCGGGAACGCTGACCACCTTCAACCTGACCGTTACCGTGGACGTGAGCGCCACCAGCGGCCTCGCCCTGACCAACCTCATCACCGCCTCCACCGCTGCGCCCTTCGACGATCCGGCCAACAACACCGCACAGGTGCAGACCATCGTCTACCCGCTGGTGACTATCCAGACGATTCAATTCGTCACCGACCCGGATACGGATGATGCCTCTCCGCTCGAAGGCCAGACCGTCTGGGTGGAGGGTATCGTGACCTCCGAACCGGGCGAGATCGACAACCCCAACCGCTTGATGGTGATCGAAGCCGCCGGGGGCGGCCCTTGGAGCGGCTTGCCAGTCTTCGACGCCGGTAATTTCGCCGCCGTGTACCCGCGCGGCACAAAAGTGCGCGTGCTCGGCACGGTCACCGAATTCTTCGGCCTGACCGAGCTGGTCGTCACCGGCGGCGCGGACGCGGTGCAGGTGCTCAGCAGCGGCAACCCGCTCCCCGGCCCGGATGTGCTGGGCACCGACGAGTTCGACGACCTGGACGCTACCAATTCCGAACCCTGGGAGGGCGTGTACCTCGAATTCCAGGACGCGGACGTGACCGACGAAAACATCGGCTTTGGCGAGTGGTATTTCGACGACGGCAACGGCCCAGCGCGCGCCGACGACCTGGGCGGTGTGGACGGTGATTTGACCTATTCCCCCGCCCTCGGCGACCACTACAGCTTCATCCGCGGTATCGGCTGGTTCTCGTTCGGCAACTACAAACTACAACCCCGCGACGACGACGATATCGGCATCGCCGACCCCGTGCCCCTGATCGAAAAAGACGCGCCCCCCCTGGTGCTCTTCGGTCAGCTCTTCACGTACACCATCAGCGTCCAAAACCGGGTGGGCTATGAGCTGACCGGCGTGGTGATCACCGACGTGGTGCCCGATAACGCCACGTTCGCGTACGCGCTCGACGGGGGCAGCGAATCCGGCGGCATTGTTACCTGGAACGTGGGCAGCCTGCTCAACCTGGAAACGGTCTCCGTGCGCTTCGCGGTCACCGCCACCAACGTGCCCACTATCACCCTCAACCAGTTTTACGCGGTCTCGGCCTCCAACTACCCCACCACCACCTTCGGCATCCCGGCCAGCACCGCGGTGTACAGCAACACCTCCCCACCCATCCACGACATCCAGGGCGCGGCGCACCTCTCCCCCTTCCTGAATGCCGACGTCACCAACGTCCACGGCATCGTCACCGTGGTGGGCAGCAATGGCTTTTACATGCAAGACCCCAACCCGGACAACGACCCGGCCACCTCGGAGGGCATCTTCGTGTTCACCGGCGCCGCGCCCACGGTGAGCGTCGGTGACGAAGTGTTGGTGGACGGCACGGTCAGCGAATTCTATCCCGGCGGCATCGGCACCGGCAACCTGCCTACCACCGAGTTGATCAACCCCACGGTTGTGGTCTCCTCCACCGGCAACCCGCTGCCCGCGGCCATCGTGCTCGGCAACGGCGGCCGCGTGCCCCCCAACCAGACCATCGACGACGACGGCAACACCAGCTTCGACCCCGACACCGACGGCCTGGACTTCTACGAGAGCCTGGAAGGAATGCTGGTGCAGATCAACGACGCCGTGGTGGTCGGCGGCAACCGCTTTGGCGAGATCGCAGTGGTGGGCGACAGCGGCGCCAACGCCGGGTTGCTCTCCCCGCGCGGCGCCATCGTCGTCCAACCCGGCGACTTCAACCCCGAACGCATCATCATCGACGACGCCATCGTGGATGCCGAGCCGGATGTCAACACCGGGGACTACTTCACCCAGCCGATCACCGGCGTGGTGGATTACAGCTTTGGCAATTTCAAGGTGCTCAACCCCTTCCCGCTGCCGCCCGTGGTCTCCGGCGGCCTGCTCTCCGAAACCACCACCGTGGCCGGTGACGCCGACAACCTGGTGATCGCCACCCTGAACGTCGAAAACCTCGACCCCGACCCCACCGACGGCGATGACGACACCGCCAAATTCGCCGGTCTTGCCGATCAAATCGTCAACAACCTGAACGCCCCCGACATCATCGGCCTGCAAGAAGTGCAAGACAGCAGCGGGGCCAACGATGACGGCACGGTGGACGCTACCGACACCTACAACACGCTGATCGCGGCCATCCTGGCTGCCGGCGGCCCGCAATACGAATTCCGCGAGGTCGCGCCCCAAGACCTGACCGACGGCGGGCAGCCGGGAGGCAATATCCGTGTCGGCCTCCTCTTCCGCCCTGATCGCGTCACCTTCGTCGACCGCGGCAGCGCCACCGCCACCACCAGCACCACCCCCGCCCTGGGCGCGACCGGCGTGGAACTCTCCCTCAGCCCCGGGCGCATCGACCCCACCAACACCGCGTTCGACGACAGCCGCAAGCCGTTGGCTGCTGAGTTCATCTTCAACGGCCAGAAAGTGTTCGTCGTGGTGGTGCATTTCAATTCCAAAGGCGGCGACGACCCGCTCTTCGGCCTCACCCAGCCGCCGGTGCTGGCCTCCGAAACCCAACGCCTCGCTCAAGCCCAGGTGGTCAATGACTTCGTGGACAGCCTGCTGGCGCTCGACCCCAACGCCAACATCGCGCTGATCGGCGATCTGAACGACTTCTACTTCTCCTCGCCGCTCGACACCGTCAAAGGCGGCGTGCTCCACAACCTGGTCGAGAACCTGCCCCCCGAAGAACGCTACACCTTCATTTTCGACGGCAACGCACAAACCCTGGACCACATCCTGGTCAGCCAGAATCTGTCCGGCACCCTGTCCGGGTTCGACATCGTACACACCAACGCAGAGTTCGACAGCGACTTCCAGGTAGCGGACCACGACCCGCTGGTTGCCAGCTTCTACCTGCCGCCGCTGGCGGCCAGCTTCACCAGCAACAGCCCGGTCGTGCTGGGCCAGGTCTCGATCTTCACCAGCACGGTCAACCAGGCCAGCTTCGTGAATTACCTGTGGGACTTTGGCGACGGCCTCATCTCCACGCTGGCCAGCCCCACGCACACCTACGCCGCGGCCGGAGTGTACCCCGTCACCCTGACGGTCTCCACCCCGTTCACATCCGTGGTCGTCACGGGTTCCCACGAAGTACAGCAGGCGGGATACGAAATCTATCTTCCCATCGTCACCAACGGCCCGGCCGCCACCGTGCTGGACCGTGGGCCGGTGATCAGCCTCGCTGTGCCGGTGATGGTCGCGTTCGCGGGGGCGGGATTGCTCAGGGTGCGCAAACGCCGGAAGGAGAATTGAATCGTACGTAACCACGAGGCCGCGCGGAAAGCGGCCTCGTAATTATTTCTTGGTGGGAGCAGGCGGAAAGTGGGCAGGAGAAGATTACCGGACCGCGTTCGTCTGTTTGCAACGAGCGCCCTGGCAGCGGGGATGATCGCTTTTTCTGCATGGTTCCTGGCAAGCCGGGCGCGCGCCTCCCCCACCATCCCCATCTGCCAGATACAGGGCAGCGGCGAGACCACCCCCTACGCAGGCCAGAGCGTTCACACCCAGGGGGTGGTGATCGCGGATTTCGACACCCAAAGCGAACGCGGCTTTTACCTGCAAGAGGAAAACTGCGACGCCAACGCGGCCACCTCCGACGGCATTTTCGTCTACATCGGGCAGCAGAGCGATGTGGTCAGCGTGGGGGATTGGGTGGAGGTGGAGGGCACCGCGCAGGAATTCTTCGGCCTGACCGAGATCAGCACCACCCCCGCGGGCGTCACCGTGGTCTCGAGCGGTAACCCCCTCCCCGCACCCGTCAATCTCAACCCGCCCTTCGACGAGGCGCAATCCCAAAACTACTTCGAGGCCCGCGAGGGCATGTACGCACAGCTGGCGGACGCCCGCGTGGTCGGCCCCACGGACGGCAACGGCGACACCTTCGTGGTGCGCTCTGACTGGGGGGTGACGCGTCTCTACCGCGATGACCCCGCGGGTACGGGCGCGATCATCCCGGTTGGATCGGGCGGCCTGTTCGCCATCACCCCGCACGCAAAAGTAGGGGATCAGGTGCTCGGCCTGCTGGGGGTGCTGGACTACTCCTTCGGCCTCTTCCGGCTGCAATTGCTGGCCGCGCCCTCGCTGGTGCCGGCCCCCGCGGCCTCGCTCCCCCCGCCAAACACGCTCCCCCTCTCCTTTGCCACCCTCAACCTGCACAACCTGTTCGACACCCTCGACGATCCGGCCACCGAAGACAGCCTGCCCTCCGCGGGCGAATACCAGCGCCAGCTCGAAAAACTGGCCCGCACCATCCACGACGGCCTGGGCGAACCCGCGCTGATCGCGGTGCAGGAGGTGGAAAACGACACCGCGTTACAAGCCCTGGTCAACCGCCCGGAACTGGACGTGGCGTATGCCTTTCTGTGGGAAAACGGCCCCGACCGCCGCGGCATCGACCTGGCGCTGCTCTACGATCCGGAGCGAGTCGTGGTGCTCAGCGCGGAAACCCGCCAGGGATGCACCACCCTGATCGACGGCCTCGGCCCGGACGGCAACCTGGACGTGGAAAACCCGCAAAACGCCCTCACCTGTGACACGGACGGGGACAACGTGAACGACGGCAACCGGCTGTTTTCCCGCCCGCCACTGTTGGCGCACGTGCAGTTGTGCGACCCCGCCTGCGGGGGCGGCGGCTCGACGCGGCAGCTGTGGCTGGTCGCCGTTCATCTGAAATCCAAAAGCCAGGACACGGACGAAACCGAGTACACCCTGCCGCGTCGCCTGGAGCAGACGCAATTTTTGGCCGCCCTCTACCAGGAAATTCTGGCCGCGGACCCGGACGCGCAGGTGATCGTGTTGGGCGACTTCAATGATTACCTGGCCTCCCAGCCGCTCGCCGTGCTGGCGGACGCGGGCCTGGTCAACCTGCTGCTCTTCGTGCCACGCGAGGAACGCTACACCTTCATCTACCGCGGTGTTTCGCAGACGTTGGACCACGTACTGGTCAACCCGGCACTGCTGGCCGCACCCGGCGAGGGCCTGTTCCCGAGCGTGATCCACCTCAACGCCGACTACCCGGCCTCCTGGGAGAACGACGCTTCCATCCCTAACCGGGCCTCGGACCACGATCCGGTGCTGGTGGAGGTACGGGCGTTGCCGTATGGCGTGTGGCTGCCGCTGGTAGTGAAGTAGGGACACAAAGATATTCAGCTCCCGATTCCCGATCTCAAGGAGGAAAAATGTACAAGCAGTTTTCCCGCACCACTTTTGCCCGCGCCCTGTTGGTTCTCTTGCTGGCGGGCTGGCTGGCGCTTGCTTCCATCGCTTCGGCGCGCTACACCGGCCTCTCGCCACAGGTTTTCCTCCCGCTCGTCATCCGGCCTTACGCCTTCGACCGCCTGCTGATCACCGAAGTGATGTACGACCCGGACGGCACGCCCGATCAAGGGGAGGTGGAATGGATCGAAATCTACAACCCCACCGCGGGGACGGTCGATCTTTCGGGCTACAAAATCGGGGACGAGGAGACGCTCGGCGGCCCCGAAGCCATGCTCCAGTTTCCCGCCGGGGCCAGCATCGCACCCGGCCAGGTGATCGTGATCGCGGGCGACGCGCTGGCCTTCCAGGCGGCCTACGGCTTCGCGCCGGACTACGAGGCCTCGGATTCCGGCTCGCCCGTGCCGGACATGCTCAAATACGCGGCCTGGGCCAACGGGTCGCTCAACCTCAGCAACAGCGGTGATGAGGTGTTGCTGCTCGACGTGAGGGACGAACTGGTGGACGCGGTCTCGTGGGGCAGCTCCATCTGGGCTTTCGACCCGGCGGTGCCCGTGGCGGGCAAAGGCAACAGCCTGGAACGATTCCCGGCCTATGTGGACACCGATAGCGCGGGGGACTGGCGCGCGCTGGCCGTGCCCCAACCGGGCGACGTGAACCTGGCCCCGCTGACCCCTACGCCCACACCCACCCCGCCCGGCCCCACACCCACCCCCTTCGGCGGCGGCCTGCTGATCAGCGAAGTGCTCTACGACCCCGTGGGCAGCGAACCCAACGCCGAGTGGATCGAAATCTACAACGCTACCAGCGCGACCATAGACCTGTCCGGCTTCAAGATCGGGGATGAGGAAACCCAGGGCGACAGCGAAGGCACCTACCGCTTCCCCGACGCCGCCACCATCGCCCCCGGCGAGACCATCCTGATCGCCAACAAAGCCGCGGACTTCGAGAGCGCCTACGGCTTCCAGCCCGATTTCGAACTCAACGAAAGCGACCCCGCGGTGCCCGATATGCTCAAATACACCCCCTGGTCGAGCGGCAGCATGTCCCTGAGCAATTCCGGCGATGAAGTGTTGCTGCTGGATTATGGCGACAACGTGGTGGATACGGTCTCGTGGGGGACTTCCAATTGGGCCTTCGACCCGCCCGCGGCGAGCGTGGCCGAGGGGCACTCCCTCGAGCGCGTCCCGGCCTATCTCGACACCGATAGCGCGCAGGACTGGCGCGATCAACCCAATCCAACCCCCGGCGGGGTGGACATCAGCACCCCCACACCCTCGCCCACGCCGACGTTGACACCCACCCCCTTCGGCGGCGTGCTGCTGATCAGCGAAGTGCTCTACGATCCGGCCGCACCGGAACCCGCCAACGAGTGGATCGAAATCTACAACCCCACCGCGGACACGCTCGATCTGTCCGGTTTCAAAATCGGCGACGAAGAGCTGCAGGGCGGCAGCGAGGGGATGCTGCAATTTCCGCCCGGCGCGTCCATCGGGCCGGGACAGGTACTGGTGATCGCCCGCGACGCCGGCACGTTTCTGGCGGCTTACGGCTTCGATCCGGATTACGAAATGCAGGATTCCGGCTCAGCCGTGCCGGATATGTTGGTCTACACCCTTTGGGGGGGCAGTAACGTCTCGCTTTCCAACACCGGCGACGAGGTGCTGCTGCTGGACTACAACGACAACGTGGTGGACGCGGTCTCGTGGGGGAGTTCCAATTGGGCCTTCGATCCCCCAGTGGCGGGCGTGGCGGAAGGCAGCTCGATTGAACGTTCTCCCGCCGGGCAGGATACAGACTCGGCCGCGGATTGGGTGGAGCAAGCTACACCCGATCCGGGCAATGTGAATTAGGCCGCGGCGGCTTCAATTCTTTGGCGTGTCCACCTGGCGGATGACCATCATCACTTTGCCTTGCACCTCCAGGTTGGAAGGGTCGTTGATGTAAATGGGGGCCATGGTGGGGTTGGCGGGTTGCAGGCGGACGCGGTCGTTTTCGCGGTAGAAATACTTGAGCGTAGTTTCGTCCCGGTCGCGCAGCCAGACGGCCACCATCTCCCCGTTGCGGGCCTCCTGGGCGCGCTGCATGATGACGATGTCACCGTCATTGACCATGGCGTCGATCATCGAGTCCCCTTCTACTTCCAGCGCGAACAATTCGCCGGGGTCACGGGCCGAAACCAGGCTGCGGGCTACCTCTACCATGCTCTCGGCATCGAAGTAAGCAAAGTCCGTGGAGGGGACCGGAACGGGCGCGCTGGCGTAAATTCGTCCGACGACCGGGATGCGCAACAGTTCTTCCGCCCTTGCTTGCACGCTTTCGGCGGCCTGCTGAACCTGATTGATCAACCCGCCAGCCGCGTTCTTGAGCAGGCGAACCCCACGCGAGACGTTACGATCCCGCTCGATGTATCCCATCTCCTCCAGTTGTTCCAGATAGTAATTGACCACGGAGGTAGAGGAGATGTTGGCGCGTTTGCCAATCTCCCGGATAGAGGGGGGGTAGCCGTGCTTCTCATAGAATTTTTCCAGGACTTCCAGGACTTTTTTATGTTTGTCACTCAATCCTTTGCGTCGTCTTGCCATGGTCATTGCTCCTAGTTATGCGAAAACAGGTCAAATGTTCTAAAATTATAATCGAACGGACGTTCTGTGTCAAGCGCATTTTCGACGCTTTGGATGCCAGGTGCAATTACTCTTAGTGATAGGACTTACGCACTTGAAAAGTCGCACCCGGACCTCACAGGTCTCGAAGCGCATGGAGATGCCCGCATGCAATCCATTTTGGGTAAAATCTTCCTGCATGGTGTGGTAGTAGACCTGTGAGGTCTCAACTGCGTAAGTACTGTTAGTGACGGTTTTCATCGCTTTTATGGCATAATTGGCCCGATGCGGCGCAGAGATTTTCACACCACACTTTTGTACGCCCGCCAAATGCCGGTCTTCGGCAGGCTGGCCTACTACCTGTTGAAGCTGCTGGGCGCGGAAATCCCGCTCTCCGTGCGCATTGGCCGGGACTGTTTGCTGGTTCACGGCGGGTTCGGGGTGGTGGTTCATCCTGCCAGCGAAATCGGCGAGCGGGTGAAGATGTATCCTGGTGTGACGCTGGGCCGGGCGGACATTTACCGCCCCGCGGAAGAATCGCGCTTCGAGGGTATCGTGATCGAGGACGACGTTATTCTGGCCCCGGGGGCCAAAGTGCTGTGCCGGGAGGGGGTGTTGCGAGTCCGCCGGGGAACGGTGGTGGGCGCCAATGCGGTGTTGTTGGAGTCGACAGGGGAGGGCGAGATATGGGCTGGGGTGCCTGCAACGCGGGTTGGGCAACGTGAAAAGCCGTTTTCTTGACAATCCGATACCCTGAGGTTAAAATTTGCGGGCGTTAGAAAACCCTTGCGCGCCGAGATAGCTCAGTTGGTAGAGCAGCGGACTGAAAATCCGCGTGTCGCCAGTTCGATTCTGGCTCTCGGCACTGGTAGAAAAAACAGGTGAAGAATTGACAACCTGAAAGCTCTTGATTACAATGTAAACGATGCGGGTGTAGTTCAGTTGGTAGAACGCCTCCTTGCCAAGGAGAAGGTCGAGGGTTCGAGTCCCTTCGCCCGCTCTACAGAAACACGGCTGATAGCAATGTGCTGCTATCAGCCGCACTATGTACGGCGACGTGGCCAAGATGGATAAGGCAGAGGTCTGCAAAACCTCGATCACGGGTTCGAGTCCCGTCGTCGCCTTTGCCCGAATGTTACCCAACACCCCCGGCAGCGGTATGCGGGGGTGTTTTATATTGCGTCAATGATAGGATGAAAAATGGTATCATACCCCCCTATGGACGATGGACAGACTGCGCCTTTGATCGCTTTGTTGACCGATTTCGGCACCCAGGACCCTTTCGTGGGCATCATGAAGGGGGTGATGGCGGGCATCGCGCCCGGTGTCCCGTTGGTGGACGTGACTCACGAAATTCCGCCCGGCGAAGTGTTGCACGCGGCGGTGGCTTTGTGGCAGGCGGTGCCCTATTTTCCTGCGGGGACGGTGTTTTTGTGCGTGGTGGACCCAGGGGTGGGCACGGCCCGCGCGGCGGTGCTGGTGGACACCCCCGCGGCACGCTTCGTCGGCCCGGACAACGGGTTGTTCACCTTCGTTTTGGGCCGGAAATGGCGCGCCTGGGAGTTGGAGAACCCGGCCTACCGGTTGCCCGGCGGCTCGAACACCTTTCACGGGCGGGACATCTTCGCGCCCGCGGCCGCGCACGCTGCCAGGGGCACGGCAGGCCCCCGGTTTGGGAGCGAGCGCAGCCATCCCGTCCGGCTGCCCCCTCCCCGGCTGGGGCAGCCTGTCCGGGGAGGGTTGTCCGGCGAGGTGCTGTACGCCGACCGGTTCGGTAATTTGCTCACCAGCCTGGGGCGTTTTCGCGAAGCCGAACACGGATGGGTTTTCAGCCCCTGGGTGGGGGAGCTTCAGGAACGCACCCTGCTCCCCGAGGGGGTGAGGTTGCCGGATGGCCGCAAGCTGCCGCTGGTGCGCACGTTTGGGCAGCTTGCCGAGGGGGAGTGCGGCGCGCTGGTAGGCAGTAGCGGGCTGCTCGAGATCGTTGCCAACCGCGCCAGCGCGCGGGAAATCCTCGGATTAGGGCGTGGGGACAGGATTACATTGATCGAAAGGAGAGTTTCCTGATGGGAAAGTTCATCATCGAGGGGGGCATTCCACTACACGGCGAGGTCACACCGGCGGGTAACAAGAACGCCGCGCTGCCGCTGATGGCCGCCTGTCTGCTCACCGACCGGCCCATCACGCTGCACAATATGCCCAACATCCGCGATGTTCACACGATGGGAACGCTGCTGAAAACGCTGGGCGCGCAGATCGAGCAGCCGGACGCGCATACCTGGCGGATTCAGGTGCAAGAGGTGCGCGATGCGCAGTTGGACGCGCAGTTGTGCCGGCGTTTGCGGGCTTCGATTTTGCTGGCCGGGCCGCTGACCGCGCGTTACGGGGAGCTGCACCTGCCCCCACCGGGCGGCGACGTGATCGGCAGGCGTCCGGTGGATACGCACGTGATGGCGCTGCGCGCGCTGGGCGCGCATGTCGAGTTCGAGCGGCCCGAGGGCATCTTTCGTTTTTACGCCGATGGCCTGCACGGCGCGGACATTCTGTTGCACGAGGCCAGTGTGACCGGCACGGAGAACGCGATCATGGCCGCGGTGACGGCCAAAGGCACGACCACGATCCGCAACGCGGCCTCCGAACCCCATGTGCAGGAGTTGTGCCGTTTTCTCAACCACCTGGGCGCGCACATCCGCGGCATCGGATCGAACACGCTGACCATCGAGGGGGTGGAGCGGCTGGGAGGGGGGGCGTTCACCATCGGCCCGGATTACCTGGAGGTGATGAGTTTCATCCTGGCCGGGGTGATGACCCGCGGGGAGGTGCGGGTGCGGCAGGCGCGGCCCGAATATCTGGACATGTCCCGGCTGGCGTTCAACCGGCTGGGGATCGACTGGCGGGTGGAGGGGGAGGACATCGTGGTGCCGCGGGAGCAATCGCTGGCGGTGCGCCTCGATCTGGACGGGTCGATCCCGGAGATTCGCGCCCAGCCCTGGCCAGCGTTCCCCAGCGATCTGATGAGCCTGGCCATTGTGGCGGCCACCCAGTGCCGCGGCAGCGCGCTGTTTCACGATTGGATGTACGAGGGGCGCATGTTCTTCACCGACAAGCTGAAGAAGATGGGCGCGCAGATCGTGCTCTGCGATCCTCACCGCTGCATCGTCAACGGCCCAACACGCCTCTACCCCGCGGAGGTGGACAGCCCCGACATCCGCGCCGGCCTGGCGTTGGTGCTGGCCGCGCTGGCAGCAGAAGGCCGCTCGGTGATCCGCAATGTGGAGCACATCGACCGCGGCTACGAGCACATCGACGTGAAGCTGCGGGGGTTGGGCGCGCGGGTGGAGAGGGTGTGAGGGGGGAGGGCAACGAGCGGCAAGTTGAAAGGTGGATACCCGAACAACAACGGGGCAGGCGAATTGCCTGCCCCGTTTCGTTTTCGTCGGGTTGCAGAAGCTCAGGCCTCTTCGGCCACGGCTTCCAGGAACTGCTCGACCACGCTGCGCAGCATGGGTTCGGGCAGCGCGCCCACCTGGCGGTGTACCACGTTGCCGTTGGCGATGAACAGCATCGTCGGAATGCCGCTCACATGATACTGCTGCGCCCACTGCTGGTTCTCGTCGGTGTTGACTTTGGCAATGACCAGTTTACCGGCGTACTCTTTGGCCAGTTTCTCCAGGGTGGGAGCAACCATCCTGCAGGGCCCACACCAGGGCGCCCAGAAGTCCACGATGACGGGCAGTTCGTTTTGCAACACGGTCTTCTCGAAGGCCGCGTCAGTGACGTTGATAGGTTCGGAAAGCATGTTCATTTTCTCCTTCAAATTTGATTCCGGGTTCAAAACAAGTATATCAGCGAATTGGTTTTTATGGGCAGTTGGCAGGCAAAAAAGCATCCTCCAACAATGCACAGACGACCAGTTGCGCGAAAAACTTACCCGTTTCTATAACAGTACTTGCGCTTGAGACCTCACAGGTCTACTACCACACCATGCAGGAAGATTTTACCCAAAATGGATTGCATCCGGGCATCTCCATGCGCTTCAAGACCTGTGAGGTCTGGGTGCGACTTTTCAAGCGCGTAAGCCTTATCTATAACGCAAGTGCTGATATAATGCCCGTATGTCGCTTTCCGTCGCGGCCTGGCAGGCTCGCAGCTACCAGGTCGAAACCCCGATTTATGAAGGGCCGCTGGATTTACTGCTCCAGTTGATCGAACGCGCCGAGCTGGACATCACCCGGCTGGCCCTGGCACAGGTCACGGATCAATACCTGGCGCACCTGCAAACCATCCAGGACAAAGCCGCGGACGAGGTCTCCGCGTTTTTGGTGATCGCGGCCCGGCTGGTGCAGATCAAATCCGAGGCACTGCTGCCGCGCCCGCCCGAACGCGAGGCCGGTGAGGAGGACCCCGGCGAGGCCCTGGCGCGGCAGTTGGCGCTTTACAAACGCTTCAAACAGATCGCCGAATACCTCGGGGAGCGGGAAAAGAACGGTTTGCGAACTTACCTGCGCCTGGCGCCCCCGCCCAAAGTGGAAGCCCGGCTGGATATGTCCGGCCTGACCCTGGACGACCTGATCGCCGCGGCCCGCCAGGTGTTCGCCAACCAGCCACCCAAAACGCCGCTCAACACCGTGGTGCGCGCGCCCAAGATCACCATCCGAGAGAAAATCTCCCAGATCATCACCACGCTGCGGGAACATGGCCGGGCGCGGTTCTTCGCACTGCTGGGCAAAGTGCGCTCCCGGCTGGAGGTCGTGGTCTCCTTCCTGGCCCTGCTCGAGCTGATCAAACTGCGCCGCGTGGCCGCGCACCAGCCCGCGCTCTTCGACGACATCGAAATCCAGCCCGCCGACGCCTGGAGCGATGACGAGGACTTCGAGTTGGAGTTTGGGGAGTGATTATGAACCGGCTGGCACACGAAACCTCCCCCTATTTGCTGCAACATAAAGACAACCCCGTGGACTGGTACCCCTGGGGCGAAGAGGCCCTGGAAAAAGCGCGGCAGGAGGACAAGCCCATCTTCCTGAGCATCGGCTACGCGGCCTGCCACTGGTGCCACGTCATGGAACGCGAATCTTTCGAGGACCCGGCCACCGCCGCGCTGATGAACGAACACTTCGTCAACATCAAAGTAGACCGCGAAGAACGCCCCGATCTCGACAACATCTACATGAAAGCGGTCGTAGCCCTGACCGGGCAGGGCGGCTGGCCGATGAGCGTTTTCCTCACGCCGGACCTCGAACCGTTCTACGGCGGCACCTACTTCCCGCCCGCGCCGCGTTACGGAATGCCCTCGTTCCGGCAGGTGCTGCGCGGCATCGCCAACGTGTGGCAAAACGACCGCCAGCGCGCCCTGCGCTCCGGCCAGCAGCTGCGCCAACACCTGCAACGCGAATTCGCCTCCCTCGAAGCTGCCGCCCCCCTCAGCGAAGAGAGCCTGCAAAAAGCCCTGCTGGGGCTGG
>Ga0256830_1001266_pt1 | contig 18119 bp, 20 predicted proteins | sample 128326metaG_FD_190537 | JGI IMG/M metagenome (GOLD analysis project Ga0256830, IMG submission 190537) | Hydrothermal vent microbial communities from Lau Basin, Pacific Ocean - 128-326 | ecosystem: Environmental > Aquatic > Marine > Hydrothermal vents | place: Pacific Ocean: Lau Basin | collected... | reverse complement strand
ACCTTTGAAATAAATGTCGCCTTGATCAAGAAGGGGGAAAAGCTTGAAACCAACCTGCAACTTGTTCCTGGTGACCTAATAATTGTTAAGGAAAGGATGTTTTAGTTAGAACATGGTCCAGGAGCAGACATCACAACCGCAGCTGGATATCCGGAAATACTTAGGGATAATCGCCCAGAGCCGGTTTCTTGCACTTGGGCTTTTTCTGTTGACTCTTTCGGTTGTGAGCTGGGGCAGTTTTTTTATGAAGAACATATACGAGGCGAAATCCCTTGTCTTGATGGAAAGAGCGCAGGTGCTAACCCCGCTTTTAAGGGGAATGGCGGTGGATTCGCGTTCAGAGGCACTTCTTAGGACCATAAGAAAAAATATGCTCAGCCGCAATATTATTGAACAGGTGATTAAGAAGGTGGACCTGGACGCCGAGGTTGAAAATGACGCGCAGTATGAACGGCTTATAGAAAGTATGCAAAAGATAGTCTCCATTAGAGTTCAGGGTAATGACCTGTTTGAGGTTTCGTACCGTGGAGATGATCCAAAGGTTGTAAGGGATGTTGTTAATGCTCTTGTGAATACTTATATAGAAGCAAATGTGGGTTCTGCAAGGGGGGAGACTTACAAAGCAATTGATTTTATACAAGAGCAGATAATGGTTTACAAGGAGAGGCTGGATGAGTCTGACCGTCTGCTCCGGCAGTTTAAAGAGAAAAATCCGGGTATTTTGAGTATAAACGAAGGAGCCTTGCTGGAGCGTATTCGCAGATTGAAAGCACAGCTTTCAGAGTCTGAGCTTACGCTTAAAGGCCATATCAGGGAAAAGGAAAGCCTGGAGTCTCAGCTTAAAGGAGAGGAGCCGTTGGCAGTAACTCTTGTTTCAAGGGGCGGTGGCGGTCTCTCCAGCCTTGAAAGACGTATAAGTGAAGCTAAGACCCGGCTGAATATGCTGCTTGCCCAGTACACATACAGGCATCCGGAGGTTGTAAAGCTTAAAAGGGAGATAGAAGAACTTGAGAAAACCCTGAAAAACGGCGGCGAGGTTGAGGACGATGCTCCTGAAAACCAGGAAGTCGGTATAAATCCTATATATCAGCAGATAAGAGAGCGGCTTTCCGAGGCTCAAACCAATATAGATCTTCTGACTTCAAGGAATGCCGAACTTAAAAATATGATCGAGAAGGATGAAAAGATACTAAAAAGCATCCCCAGGGAGCAGGAGGAACTGACAAGACTGACAAGAGGCAGAGAAGTTTACCAAAACATGTATGATACCCTGATGTCACGGCTGGAAAGCGCCAGGGTTTCAAAAGCCATGGAGGAGGCTGACAAAGGAGAGTCGTTCCGCGTAATGGATCCGGCGATAATGCCGGTTCGGCCGGTTAAGCCAAACAGGGTGATGTTCATCTTGCTTGGTTTTGCGCTTGGTATCGCGGTTGGCATCGGGGTTCCCATAGGTCTTGATATGCTTACTCCTACCTTCAGGGATGTAAAAACCGTTGAAGAGGCACTCGAAGTTCATGTAATCGGTATTGTTCCGGCGATGCAACTGGGACCGGAATTTTCTAAAAATCGAAGACGCTGGATCGCATTTTCAGGGTTCTCAACAGTTTATGTGATTGCAGTGCTGGTGGTACTTGTGCGTGAATTTGTTTTTCAATCAACAGGAAAGTTTATTCTGTTTTAGTATGGGATACAATAAATGAGCAGAATCGAAAAAGCGCTGGAAGAAGCGCTTAAACACAGAGAAGAAAAGCAGGTGGATGAGTCGCCGGGAAACGGCGGCCCCAAGCCTGATATGCCTGACGTCCATAAAGAGAAACCCCAAGAGGATACAGGCGTAAAACATATATTTACGAGTTCCGGTATAGAAATTGATCCGAACGTTGTTTCTCCATATCTGGTATCGATAAACAACCAGAATTCTTCCTATGTGGAAAACTATCGTAAAATTCGTACAAGCATTATCAGTAAAACAAGGGGGAACGCGGGAACCACTATTATGCTGACCAGTTCTCTCATGGGAGAGGGTAAAACAATTACGGCTGTCAATCTCGCTGTTGTAATGGCCAGGGGTGTGGATCATACAGTGCTTCTTGTAGATGCGGATCTGAGACGTCCTGCGGTTCACAGATATTTTGGAGTTGATATAAATAAAGGCCTTTCGGATTACCTGGACAACGAATCGGCTGATATCTCGGATATTTTGATAAAAACCGGTATCGGGAAACTTGTTATTCTTCCTGCCGGAAGCCCCAAGGATAATCCATCTGAGTTATTGACCTCCATGAGGATGCAAAACCTTGTGAAAGAGTTGAAGAGCCGTTACAAAGACAGGTACATAATATTTGACACCGGCCCCCTGTTGTTGTCTGCCGAGGCCTCCACCCTGGGGTCATGGATGGATGGTGTTGTTTTTGTAATTCAGGAGGGCAAGGTTCCACAAAAAACAGCAATGCAGGGATTTGAGTTGATAAAGGGTTGTAATATTCTTGGCGTTGTGATGAATAATGTAAACGAGTTTTCTCTGGCCGGAACCAGATTAGGAGCATATGACTATGCATACGGCTATGGGGCTAAGGAGAAGGGTGTCAAGGGTAAGGGTTGAGTGACTGATTTTTGTATCTACTACCGTCTTTCACCCTTTGTCCTTTGCTTCCTTTGCTTCTGTGGTTATCCTTATACGGCAAAAGCTCAGCTTTCCGAAGATCTGGTTTCGGGCACAGCTGATGTCGCCCAGAGCCTGCGACCGGCCATAGGTATCTCTGTTGAAGAGGAATATAATGATAATATATATCTTAGACCTGATGGTGAACTGGATGATTATATTACACGGATAAGTCCTTCATTTCTATGGAGTCGAAGTAACCCACGATGGAATTTTGACATAAGTTACTCACCCAGGCAGATTCTTTATGCAAAAAACACGGGATTCAATGAACTGAGACACACGGCATTTCTGACTGCCGGCGCGACTCTGGTTAGAAACCTGGCTTTTATTGATGTTACTGACACTTTTACGCGTGTTTCCCTTGATTCGCGGCGGGAAAGAACGGGTATCAGCTCATTTGCCGGTCAGACGGATAGTAACACACTGGTTGTTAATCCTTATTTCAGGAGGAATTTTTCTAGATCCTCCAGGCTGGAAGTCGGTTATGAGTATACAAATACGGACTATAATCGTGTTGACGCTTCAGGGTTGGTTTATGGTTCCTCTTACGGTACTGACAGGCAGTCCCATGGGATTGCCGCGATATTTGAAAAAAACTTTTCGGAACAACTTGACAGTGAGGTATCATACCGGTTCACGCGTGAAATAGTTGAAGATAGTGCTGGCACGCTTTATGGGTATTTAGGGTATTTACAAAACTACGATCGTCATGAGGCGGATTTAACCATACGATACATTTATAGCCGCCGGCTTAACCTGTCTGTTCGTGGAGGTTTTAACAGGATTAAGTTTGATGACGGTAACTCTAACGATGGGTCAATATGGGAAATCGAGATGTCCTATAGGATATCCGCAGCAGTTAACAACTCTTACCGTTATTTACAGTCTTATGAGAATAGTGTGCAGTACGGTGTGTACAAATTAAAACGCCAGAGCCTTGAGTTTGATTATGAGCGTCGTATAAGCTTGGCTTTGGGATTTTTTACAACAGAGTATGATTATCTTGAGATAAACAGGAAAGACAGCTCTTGGGGAATTACCACATCTGTGGGTGTCCCTATAAAAAGAAATCTGGATTTTGGTCTGACAGGCGAGTGGCGAAACAGAACTTATGAACCTGAGGATGAAAACCTCATAAGGAGCATTGCACGTGCATCAGTACGGTGGGCGGCTTCCGAATACCTAAGTTTTGAGTCCGGCTACAGGTATGCCAAAGAGAAATCCACTTCTTACTACAATACATATGAAAACAATGCTGTCTATTTAAGAGCCAATGCAGAGTTTTAACTTAATAAGAAAGGAATTATGTATACAGAATATTTCGGGCTTAAATGTAAGCCGTTTCAAATAACTCCTGATCCTGAGTTTCTTTACCTGAGTAAAACCCATAAAAAGGCTATGAATTACCTGGATTATGGGATTCGTGAGAACTCCGGGTTTATCCTGGTGACAGGTGAGATAGGCGCCGGCAAGACTACTATTGTCCGGAACATGATGAAGAGTCTTCCTGAAAATGTTCAGCTGGCAAGAATCAATAACACCCGTGTGGATTCAGATACGCTTATAGCGATGATCAACGAGGAATTCGGCCTTGAAACCATTGGTAAGAGCAAAATTGAGATGCTTAGGAACCTTAATGATTTTCTTATCGCTCAGTATGCTGAAGGCCATCAATGCGTGCTTGTTATCGACGAGGCACAGAATCTCTCTATGGACCTGGTTGAGGAGGTACGGCTTCTTTCCAACCTGGAGACAGACAAGTCCAAGCTTCTGCAGATAATTCTAGTGGGTCAGCCGGAGTTAAGAGCTACATTGTCCCGGCCTGAACTCGAGCAGCTTTCACAGAGAATTACTGTCAGTTGCCATCTCCGTCCTCTTTTGCTTGAAGAGACAGAGGAGTACATAAAGCATCGTTTGTCGGTTGCCGGAAATGCGGATGCTGTAGCTTTTGATGAGGGTGTTATTGAAGAAATCTACCGGTATAGCGGAGGAAGGCCCCGGTTGATAAACGTGGTCTGTGACTATGCTTTGTTAGGCGCTTTTAGCGATCAGTTAAAATCTATAACTTTAAAGCAGATAAGCGAAGTAACCGAAGATCTTATTGCTGAGCGGGAATCAACCGAAGAACTACTCGAAAAAGTTGACTCAAGTGGACATGAGACGGCTTCTCCGGCATGTGGTGATGGGCTTGATGCTATAAATGATCGGCTTTCCAGGCTAGAAACGTTGATTGGCAGTCTTGGAATCACACTTCTTGAAAAGTTACTAAAAGCGCCTGAGGATGCGATCAAAGAAGTTGATGCAGCATCTGCGTTTGAGTCTTTGCTGGTTGATTTTATAGAAAAGCGTGAGAAAACGGAGTCGTTGCCCAGGAACTCGGATGCTCAGAGTAATAAACAAAACAGTAAAGTAGTGTAGAAGAGTAAACCTGCTTGAAACAACAGTATTTAGTATAATATTTGTAGTTGCAGTTTGAGTTTCAACTTAGATTCAATATAAACAACGGGCTTACTAATTAGTGAAGCCCGAATGGCGGTAGCTTGTCCACAAGATTAGAGCATATGTTTATTTATGTCGAATTGGTACCTTTTATATACAAAACCCAAGCATGAAGATGCGGTGGCTAAAAGGCTGAGTGATGCCGGTTACAAAGTGTTGAATCCGAAACTCAAGGAACGGCGTTTTTACAGACGCCGGCTTCAGGAGATGGTTTCTCCTCTATTTCCCCGCTATATTTTTGTTGAGATGGAATTTGCCAGAGACTATCGTATGGTTAAGTATACCCGTGGAGTGTCGCACCTTGTGGGAACCGGTGAATCTCCTATAGTTGTTGACAGAGATATTATAAATTCTATTTTATCACGTATCAACAGTGATGGAGTTGCTGTTTTGCCCCCTCCCGAATTCACCTCTGGCGAAGAAGTCGAGATACACAAAGGCCCATTTGCCGGTTTAACCGGAGTATTTATCAAGCCTATGAAGGGGATCGAAAGGGTAAGTGTTCTGCTCAAAGCTCTAAATGCCCGTGTGGAAATAGATACGGCATACCTAGCCAAACCCGGAGTACTTTAACACCAGCCGATACAGCTGAACCGTGACTAAAAATAAACACAGTCGCGGACATAGACGCTTTTTGTTTGACTCTCTGTGGTTAATACAATATGTGTGGAATAGCAGGAATTTTTAATATTACAGGCGGGCCTGTAGTTAGCCGCAGGAGGCTGGAGAGAATGATTTCCCCAATCTCCCATCGAGGACCTGACGGCTATGGTTTTTTTCTGAATGGTTGTGCGGGACTGGCTCATGCCAGGCTGAGCATTATTGACCTGGAGGGAGGATGGCAGCCGATCCATAATGAGGACAAAACCAAGTGGATTGTTTTTAACGGTGAAATTTTTAACTATCTTGAACTCCGTCCGGAACTGGAAAGGCGTGGTCACAGGTTTTATACGGATTCGGATACCGAGGTTATTCTGCACCTCTATGAGGAAAAAAGGGAAAAGTGCCTGGACGACCTAAACGGGCAGTTTGCTATGGCTATCTATGATTCCGACAAGAAAGAGATTTTTTTTGCAAGGGACAGAATGGGTATTAGGCCGTTTTATTACACATTTCACAAAGGATGTCTCTATTTTGCCTCGGAGATCAAATCCATCTTCGCAGTTGATCCAGCCATGCCAAGGCAGATTAATCCTGAAGTTCTCTCTGAAATATTTACTTTCTGGATGCCTGGAGGCGACGAGAGTATTTTTAATGGGATCAGACAGTTAAGGCCGGGACACTGGGCACGGATAGACCATGCCGGAGAATTTCACGAGGAAGAATACTGGGATATTCCATTTGCCGGACAGGAAGCCATGTTTCCCGGCCAAAAAGGACAGGCTTATTGCACGGAAGAAAACTATGCTGAAGATTTGCGTGAACTGCTTATTGATGCTGTGCGTCTTCGTCTTCGCTCGGATGTGCCTGTTGGGGCGTATCTTAGCGGAGGAATAGACTCTTCGGCAATAACCTCACTTGTACGCAATTTTACGGATAATCCGTTAAAAACTTTTTCGGTGACATTTTCAGATAATGTTTATGACGAACGATCCAAGCAGAAGGCGATGGTGGATTATCTTCAAACAGATCATCATACGGTGAACTGCAGCTACAAAAAAATTTCTGATGCATTTCCTGAGGTTGTCTGGCATACGGAAACGCCTATTCTAAGGACGGCACCTACACCGCTTTTTCTTCTATCCGAACTTGTAAACCGGCATGATTACAAGGTGGTTCTGACCGGTGAGGGAGCCGATGAATTATTGGGTGGATACGACATTTTTAAAGAGGCAAAGATCAGGGCGTTTATCAAGAAGAATCCGGATTCCGCCTTTCGTCCGCTGCTTCTAAAGAGGCTCTATCCCTACCTGGCATTGTCACCGACGCAATCGGCTGAATACGCAAAGAAATTTTTCGATACCGAGGCGCCGGTTTCCGATATGTTTTACGCTCACCGTCCCAGGTGGAAGACAACAGAGCGGACAAAGGCTTTTCTATCAGAAGAAGTGATCGAGCGGTGTAATGGAAGCAATCCTGTCGAGAAGATTTGCGGCAGGTACCAGGCCAGGCTTCAAGGGCTTGATTACTTTTCCAGGGCCCAATACCTGGAGTCAAAAATGCTTCTTGCCAATTACCTGCTTTCTTCTCAAGGAGATCGCATGGCGATGGCCAACTCAGTGGAAGGTCGATTCCCTTTTCTGGATCATCGCGTTGTGGAGTTCGCCTGCACTATACCGTCGCAGTACAGGATGAAGGTTTTAAATGAAAAGAACATCCTGAAGAAGTCTATGGATGGCCTTCTGCCCGAGGTCATTGTGGAACGCAAAAAACAACCTTACATGGCTCCCGATATCCAGAGTTTTTTCGGCGATACCGTTGCGGAATACATCGACTATTATCTCTCCGAGGAATTGTTGAACGAGGCAGGCTTATTCAAGCGAAATGCCGTAAGCCGGCTTGTTGCAAAATGCCGCAAGGGAGTTCGCCAGGGGTTTCGTGAAAATATGGCCTTTGTGGGCATACTTTCCACACAGATCGTTTATGACAAGTTCATCAAGAATTTTAAGATAGATACGCCGGATAATTTGAAGAATGTAAAGATTTTTTAGGCATAATTACAGGATCAACATGTTTGTTTTTTAACTTGGCGCATATTGTTATTCCTGTCAGAAAATGGAGGAAGAGATGTCAGATACAGTACAGAAAATTCGAGCATTCATATTCGATAATTTCTTATTTGATGCTGATGAGAATGCTCTTGGTAATGATGACTCGTTTTTGGATAAAGGTGTGATTGATTCAACCGGAGTTCTGGAGTTGGTCGGTTGGATGGAGGAGGCCTTTGCCATACAGGTTGATGATATGGAGCTTACACCAGAAAATCTAGACAGCGTGAACAAACTTGCCGTCTTTATCCAAAGCAAGTTAAAGGGATAATAATGCTTGTTCATGACTACCTGCTGAAATCGGCTGAACTGTACCCCGGCAAAGACGTTGTGATTCATTCAGCCGGAAAGACAGGTGTAAGAAGCACGTATTCCGAGGTTTTATCTTCGTCGATTGCTATAGGCGATTGGCTGCTTTCAATTAATCTGCAGCCTGGTTTCAGAGCTGCGATACTTACTGATGAACCATCCGAGTATGTAAGTTGCTATTTCGGTATATTACTGGCAGGCGGAACGGTTGTCGGATTGAACACGCAGACATCCGGCCGTACTCTTAAAAAAATACTGAGTGACTGTAGCGTTTCGGTTGTCTTTGCTCACAGTAAATTTATCAGGTATTTTAAGGAAATCTCGTCTTCCACTCCTTCGGTTAAGCTGGCGGTGATAAGCGGCTCGAACTCCGGCGCTGCCGATGATCTATCTTTTGACTGTGTCGGCTACCACGACATAATGGATTCATACGGAAAACGTGACGTAAAGTCGTTCCCAAAGATTTCACCAACCGATATTGCCCAGATAATATACACATCAGGAACCACTGGAGAACCCAAGGGTGTGATGCTTCGTCACTCAAACCTTGTTGCAAACACGAACTCCATTGTCAGGTACCTGAAGTTGACTAATGACGATCGTGTTATGGCGGTGCTGCCGTTTTTCTATTCCTACGGGAACTCTGTATTGCTTACTCATATTGCTGCAGGCGGATCCTTGGTCGTAAACCAGAATTTTATCTATCCAAACGTAATACTTGATGATATGGTTGAAGAGGAGATAACAGGGTTTTCCGGAGTTCCATCGACATATGCGATTTTGTTGCACCGCTCTGCAATTCATAAGTACAGATTTCCACACCTGAGATACATTACACAGGCTGGCGGGGCCATGTCCCCGAAACTCGCCGGTAAGCTGCAAAATATATTGTCTGGTGTGGATATATATATAATGTACGGACAGACAGAGGCCTCGGCACGGTTATCCTATCTTGCCCCGGAAAAGATTCACTCTAAAGCAGGATCCATAGGCAAAGCTATCCCCGGTGTGACATTAGAGTTATTGGATCCCGAAGGGAAGCCTGTTGCGGTTGGTGAAATTGGAGAGATAGTGGCCAAAGGGGATAATATTATGCAGGGATACTGGGGGAAGCCGGAAGAAACAGCCAGGGTGCTAAAAGAGGGGAAACTCTGGACAGGGGATCTTGCCCGGATGGATGCGGAAGGGTATCTTTTTATTGAGGGGCGTAAAAGTGATATGATTAAAAGCGGCTCTCACCGTATCGGACCTAAAGAGATAGAGGAGACGATTCTTGAGCATGAAGCAATACATGAGGCCGCAGTTATTGGGGTGGAGGATGAGATTCTGGGCGAGGCGATTAAAGCATGTGTTGTGCTGAAACCTGGTGCATCCTGTACGTCAAAAGAGCTTATCAGGCATTGCCGAAAGCTTTTACCGGCTTATAAGACACCGCATCACGTTGAGTTTTATAACGATCTGCCCAAAACCACAACCGGCAAGATTTCTAAAAAAGACCTGTTTTAATTAAGGTGACACCATGATTCGTTGCACAAAATGTATTCTGCCGTCCACGTTCCCAGGAATTTCATTTAATTCCGAGGGTGTGTGTATGCATTGTCAAAAGTATCATGGACATTCGTCCAATGAGGTTATGAAGAAAAAATATGAAGACAAATTTTTGAAATTGCTGTCTGAACATAAAAGGGATTTTTCATACGACGTGTTAATGGCATACAGCGGAGGGAAAGACAGTACATATACATTGGATTTGTTTGTAAACCGTTATAACCTTAGAGTTCTGGCTTTGACTTTTGATAACAACTTTATTTCGGAGAAATCGTTCGAGAATATCCGTAAGGTTGCTGATACGCTCGGGATTGATTACATGATAGTCGGCCCCGGTCCAAAAGTATTAAAAAAAATATTCAGTACGGCAGCAGAAGAAGAACTCTATTCCGTTAAAACCCTGGAGCGGGCAAGCACGATCTGTACGAGTTGTATAGGCTTGGTGAAAGCCATTGTGCTTAGGACCGCTATTGAAAAAGATATTCCTTTTGTAGGGTTCGGATGGTCGCCTGGGCAGGCTCCGGTGCAGGCATCGGTTATGAAAACCAATGCGGCCTTGATGAAGACGACACAAAAAGCTATTTATGATCCACTTCACGAAATTGCGGGAGATTGGATTAATCCTTATTTTGTCACGGATGAACAGTTTTCAAGGCCCGAAAAATTTCCATGGAATATTCACCCTCTTGCTTTTCTTGACTATAATGAGAAGAAGATTATCGCCAGAAATAATGAGATTGGATGGGAAAAACCGGATGATACCGATCCCAATTCTACTAACTGTCTTCTGAATGCTTATGCTAACTATGTCCATAGAGACAAGTATGGATTTCATCCCTACGTCTGGGAGATTGCAAACATGGTGCGCGGTGGCTCCATGAGCCGCGAAGAAGGCCTGGCAAAGATCGAGCCGCCTGAAAACCAGGAGCTGGTAAATCACGCAAAACAAAGGTTACAAAGTGAAGGCTCAAGATAACTTCCTGGATGAAATTCGTCAGATAATTCTCAACGGTCTCAAGCAGTATAGAGTCCAGGTCTACCTGTTTGGCTCTCAGGCCACAGGGAAAGCAGGCCCTCTCTCTGATGTTGACGTAGCAGTTCGCCCTCTGGAGCCGATCCCGCCAGGAGTCTTAAGTACAATTCGTGAACAACTTGAAGAAAGCAACATACCTTATTCCGTGGACCTAATGGATCTCTCGCAATTGAACCACAAATGGCTCAATTCTATAAAAAGTGGTGGTATATTATGGACAGGCTGAAAGAAAAACTTTGCAGTGCCCGAAATGCACTGAACACTCTTCAGGAGTTAGTGGGCATTGTTGACATCTCGCTCATCCAGAGAGATGCAGCCATTCAACGATTTGAATATACTTTTGAGGCGACCTGGAAAGCGGCTAAACTTTACCTTAAGGAGTTTGAAGGAATAGACGTAGCCTCCCCCAAGGGGGTTGTCAGAGCTTGTATGCAGGTGGGTGTTTTCGATGAGTTGCAGACGCGTCACGCACTGGATATGGTTGATGACCGTAACCTGACATCCCACACATATAATGAAGGTTTGGCGGAGAGTATCTATTCACATCTCAAAACATATGCCGATATCTTCGATCACTGGATTTTTAAAATGATGGAATTTACCGGGCATAAAGAATCATGAGGGTAAGTTCAGCCGCAAAAACATCTGTTTCAGTCTGAGGGTGTCTTTGGTTAATATAAACAGTTACTATATCTAATTTTCTCAAATACAAATAAAAAGGAGGGGAAAGATATGAAGAAGGTAGTACAGGTATTCGTTATTTTGTTGGTGTTATGTCTGTGGGCTATTTCATCGGAGGCAACCAGCATATTTATCAATGAGATTCATTATGACAATGTCAAGCGTGACGCTGGTGAGGGGATAGAGATAGCCGGTCTTGCAGGAGTGAGCCTTACAGGCTGGAGCGTTGTTTTCTACAACGGACGCAATGGTCAGCAATATGGTAGGTTATCTTTGAGTGGCACTTTCTCCGACCAGGAGAATGGTGTTGGAGCCCTCTCTTTCTTGTTTCCAAACATTCAGAATGGTAAAAGGGGCATGGACGGTTATGGTGACGGAATGGCTCTTGTTGATTCAAATGACGCTGTTGTACAGTTTCTGAGCTATGAGGGCTCATTTAGAGCCACAAACGGTCCTGCAGATGGGCTTACCAGTATAGACATTGGTGTCTCTGAAAACCGTCGTACACCCGTTGGCCACTCGTTACAATTAGTTGGCATTGGTAGTGTTTATGAAGATTTTACCTGGGCTACACATATGGAAAGCTCATATGGTGAGATTAATAATGGGCAGTCAATTGTTACTCCTGTTCCTGAACCATCAACGGTGCTCATGCTGACAACCGGCATGGTAGGACTGCTTGTCTATAGGAAGAGATTTTTTAAAGGTGAAAATTATGTCACTAAGTAAAGACCTGCTTGAAGTTCTAGCTTGTCCTAAGTGCAAGGGGGACTTGATACTGGCGGATAATAAAGAGGGACTTCTATGTACGCAATGTAATCTTCTTTTTCCGATTCAAGGGGGTATCCCTGTAATGCTGATTGATGAGGCGGTTCCATTTAAGTAGTTTCGATTAGTCACAGACGAACACAGACTGGTACAGACATAAAAAATGACAGGATAACAGAGTTAACATGATATAACCTAGGGCAGCAAAGGACAAACGCCCGTGTCTGTCCGTGCTCGTCTGCGATCAATAAATGAATTACAAATACGCAAGCCTTACCGCGCTCAGTGCCTTAGCCATAACTTACATGTCATCTATACCGGGCTACTCTGTCTTTGGTAGCGGATCCTTAACCGACCAGTTTGTTTCTAATCTGGCACATATTCCGGCATATGCTGTTTTAAGCTTCTTGTGTTTAAAATCTTTCAAGAAAAAAGAAGATCGAAAACAGCTTTTTATGATTAATGGGCTTATCTGTTTTGCTCTACTACTTTTTGCAATATCTGACGAAATACACCAATCATTTGTTCCCGGACGCATAGCATCCTTTATGGATATCGGTCTGGATATCATTGGCATTGTCGTTGGTTTAGCAGCAGCTAAATCTTTAAAGATGCCTGTTGTCATAGCTGAGTCCTGAAAAGAAGGTTCTTCTGGGTTTATGGGGGGATTTTTCCTTGTCGCTGATCAGCTCAATTTGGGTAGAAGTGAAGATGTGTAATGAAGGAATATGTTCACTCGCTAAGCGCCTACTTTTTCTTTCGGCTTGGCGTCAGCCGCAAAAAACGTCCTTGTTCGTCTGTGGTTAAAAAAGAAGTCGTTATCTTTTTGTTTTCGTTATATTAATTCGTAATGTCCAAGTTATTTAACCCTCATGACAAGTTTTTCAAGGACGTCTGGTCTCGTCAGGAGGTAGCTCGTGACTTTCTTGCCCGTTACCTTCCTGTCGAGCTTAGCGGTTTGCTTGATGTGGATTCTTTGGAGCTGTCCAAGGATAGTTTTATCGATGAGTCGTTGAACGAGCACTTTTCTGATTTACTGTATAAAATTTCGACGAAGGACGGTATGCCTGCCTATGTGTATATGTTGTTTGAGCACAAGAGCTATCCTGATCGGTTGATTACTTTCCATCTGCTTCGTTACATGGTGAAGATCTGGGATCTTGGTCTGAAGCAGCAAAAGTACAATGAAGGTTTTCCACCTATTATCCCGTTGGTTTTGTATCATGGAGAAGCCGAGTGGAAAGTTGCCGATAATTTCATTTCTCTTGTTCTTGGGAATGATGCATTGAACTCATACATTCCTGATTTCAGGTATCTGTTATACGACATTTCGCACAAAGATGATGCAGAGTTAAAAGGAGATGTAGTTTTAAGGGTGGGATTACTGTTGTTTAAATATGTTTTCCGTGATGATTTGCCTGAGCATCTTCCCTTGATATTGGGATTATTGAAAGAATTGTCTGCAAAAAGGACTGGCTTGGAGTTTCTTGAGACGGTGTTGAGGTACTTATCTGGTGGTACTGAGAAGATTGACGAAGAGAATTTGCGCAGAGCAGTAGAAACTGTTTTGCCGTACGAAGGAGGTAAGTTAATGCCTACAATAGCAGAAAAATGGGTTGAAAAGGGAATGCAGCAAGGAAAGCTTGAAGGTCTGTTGGATGCTATCGAGTTGGGCCTGAGCCTCAAGTTTGGAGCTTCCGGCCTAAGCCTTATGCCATCTATTCGAGGGGTTGAGAATCTTGCTTTGCTTGAAGCAGTGAAAGAAGCGATAAAAGTCGCTAAGGATCTGTCGGAGATAAAATCAGTGCTTCAATCCAACAATTAACCTTAAACCTTTCTGACAGGATAACAGAATTAACATGATAGAATTGATAGAAGCGAAGATGGCGAAGAGCAGTAGCTGTTCCTTCGCGAAGCGCCTACTTTTTCTTTCGATTTGGCGGCAGCCGCAAAAAACGTCCTTGTTCGTCTGTGGCTAAAAAAGGTAGTTTTAAAAAAAAGCCGATTAGCCACAGACCCACACAGACTGACACAGACATAAATAAAATTCTGACAGGATAAATGGAGGTGCAATCATGGAAAGAGTTGTTAACTTGCATATCGAAAAACTTCCAGAAGGCTTTTTTTTAGCCACATCGAGTGATATCCAGGGTCTGGTTGCGCAAGGCAGGACGGCAACGGAAGCCATAGAAATTGCAAGAGATGTGGCAAAAAAGATATTAGAAGCCCAGTATGAAAGAGATGAGGAAGTTATGCTACCTGAAGTATCTGAAGAATTCGACTGCCAGCTGATGGTTGGGACATAGATGGGCCGGCTTGCAGGGTTCAGATATCGAGAAATTGTAAAGCGATTGAAACGCTTCGGTTTTGGTTTTGATAGGCAAGCGGCTGGAAGTCACGAAATTTGGTATAATCCAACCACTAAACGCTATACCACAATACCAAATCATCCGGGAGACATGCCAGAGGGAACATTAGGGGCAATACTCAAGCAAGCTGGCATAACAGTCGAAGATTTTATCAACAAATAGTCGATCCTCAGCTTATTTCTCTCTTTGCGCTTTTGTAGTGAGATCAGATCGACTTTGTTCAGCCTTTTCGCTAAGCGCCTACTTTTTCTTTCGGCTTGGCGTCAGCCGCAAAAAACGTCCGTGTGTGTCTTGGCTCTATTAAAATGAACCCAAGTTTTTTGCTCACCGTTGATGTCGAGGATTGGTTTCAGGTTGAAAACTTCAAGCAGTGGATACCATTTTCTTCCTGGTCATCACGCGAACTGCGTGTCGAAAAAAACACCCATCGCCTCCTTGATTTACTCGACTCAGTAAAGAGTAATGACCCGAAAGCAACATTCTTCATTCTTGGTTGGCTTGCAGAACGTCTTCCCGGTCTCGTCCGCGAGATACATGATCGTGGTCATGAAGTGGCGTCGCATGGGTATAATCATAATCTTTCTTCTAAGCAAGATCCAGAGGAATTAAGAAAGGATTTAAGTGATAGCAAAAAACTCCTGGAAGAGATCATCGGTTCTCCAGTTTATGGCTATAGAGCTCCCAGTTTTGCAATAGATGATGCCAGCTTGAAAGTGGTTGAAGAATGCGGGTATATGTACGACTCAAGTTTTAATTCCTTTGCTATGAATGGTAGATATGGTCAGGTGGATCTGTCGTACAACGGCAAGAAAGGAATTGCTGTCCAAGTCTCGGAAACCTTTTATGAGCTTCCTATCAGTAATTTATCAATCTGGAATCAAATTCTGCCTGTGGGGGGTGGAGGATATTTTCGGGTAACACCTCCACCTTTTTTTAAGCTGGGTGTTCGAAAAATTCTTAAAAAAGAAAATGCCTATTTGTTTTATACGCATCCATGGGAACTTGACCCGGAACAGCCTATGGTGAGAGAGGCGTCACCATTTTACAGATTCAGACATTACGTTAACCTGGACAAGACCCATTCCTGGTTGTCTGAACTTTTGGAAGATTTTTCTCAATGCCATTTTGTCACCTGCCGTCAATATCTTGAGAATGCCAGACGGATGCATAACTAAAAAATCGCCACGGCGCGAAATGTCACAAAAGTGGTATGCGATGCCGAGTCAGTATTACATATTTGATGAGCAGTATATAATTCTTGTTATCTTTCATGAAATAGAGAGGTGAATAGATATGGGCAGTAAAGAGATTCTTGAACAGGTGTTGAAGTTAAACCCGATGAAAGATTTACGGTCGTAGAGGGGTTGGTAAAAAGCCTTGATGAACCAGACAAGAAGCTTGATGACATATGGGCGGAAGAGGCGAACAAAAGGCTTAATGCATACAGGGAAGGTAGACTAAAAGGAATTCCAATGGAGGAAGTATTCAAGGACGAATAATGAAAGTCCTTTTTTTTAATACGCCAAGCAAGAGCTGGATGATGTAGCGAATTATTATGAACTTGAATATAAAGGGCTTGGCAGAATGTTTAGGGGTGAGATTAAGAAGGCGGCATTAAGAGTTGCTGAATATCCAAAGGCGTGGTCTATAGAGCGTGGCGATATAAGAAAATGCCTGCTGTTCATAGGTTCCCATAGAAATTGCAAGAGATGTGGCAAAAAAGATATTAGAAGCCCAGTATGAAAGAAATGAGGGAATTATGCTACCTGAAGTATCTGAAGAATTCGACTGCCCGCTGGTGGTTGGGACATAGATGGGTCGGCTTGCAGGATTCGGAGAATTACAAGTATTTTTTGACACTTCCCATGTGGCAATTGACAATCTGTACTGATAATATGTATTCCGTTTACATATAGTCAGTATGTATCAAGGAGGTCTTATGAAAACTACTGTACTCATTGATGACCAACTGTTGCACGAAGCTATGCAGGCAATTGGAGCGCGTACTAAGAGAGAAGCTATCCTTGCCGGACTCAGATCCATTATTCAGGCGAAAAACAGAGACTTATTTCGCAAGGAGCTAGGTACGTTTGACCTAGACCTCAACCTTAAGAAGCTGGAAAAGTTAAGAAATGCAGACTGAACTCTTTTTGGTCGATACATCTGCCTGGATTTTTGTTTTGCGGAAAGACTTTGTTCCACAAATCAAAGATCGAGTAGATTCTTTATTAAAGGAAAACATTATCCTTACAACCGGGATAATAAAACTTGAACTGCTGGGGGGCACACGAACTAGAGAAGAATATCTCCGGCTTAAAAGTCGCTTGTCTGTATTGGACGAGGTGAAAACTGACAGTGCTTTGTGGAATGCATCCTTTGAATTGGCTTTTTCTATGCGTCGAAAAGGCATTACCGTTCCGTATACAGATATTATTATTGCAGTTTGCGCGCAGAGTAGAAATGCCACACTCATCCATGCTGATGCCCATTTCAACCTCATAAGCGAGCATGGCGATCTTCAAATTGAAAGTTACATTGATATCGCAACAAGGAGAACAACTTAACTTTCCCCCTTAGCCATAGACCCACACAGGCTGACACAGACATAAAAGAATTTCAGACATGATAAACAGGATTAACATTAATACAGCGAATGATGGTAGCTGTTCCTTCGCGAAGCGCCTACTTTTTCTTTCGATTTGGCGGCAGCCGCAAAAAACGTCCTTGTTCGTCTGTGGCTAAAAAAGAAGTCGTTATCTTTTTATTTTCGTTATATTAATTCGTAATGTCCAAGTTATTTAACCCTCATGACAAGTTTTTCAAGGACGTCTGGTCTCGTCAGGAGGTAGCTCGTGACTTTCTTGCCCGTTACCTTCCTGTCGAGCTTAGCGGTTTGCTTGATGTGGATTCTTTGGAGCTGTCCAAGGATAGTTTTATCGATGAGTCGTTGAACGAGCACTTTTCTGATTTACTGTATAAAATTTCGACGAAGGACGGTATGCCTGCCTATGTGTATATGTTGTTTGAGCACAAGAGCTATCCTGATCGGTTGATTACTTTCCATCTGCTTCGTTACATGGTGAAGATCTGGGATCTTGGTCTGAAGCAGCAAAAGTACAATGAAGGTTTTCCACCTATTATCCCGTTGGTTTTGTATCATGGAGAAGCCGAGTGGAAAGTTGCCGATAATTTCATTTCTCTTGTTCTTGGGAATGATGCATTGAACTCATACATTCCTGATTTCAGGTATCTGTTATACGACATTTCGCACAAAGATGATGCAGAGTTAAAAGGAGATGTAGTTTTAAGGGTGGGATTACTGTTGTTTAAATATGTTTTCCGTGATGATTTGCCTGAGCATCTTCCCTTGATATTGGGATTATTGAAAGAATTGTCTGCAAAAAGGACTGGCTTGGAGTTTCTTGAGACGGTGTTGAGGTACTTATCTGGTGGTACTGAGAAGATTGACGAAGAGAATTTGCGCAGAGCAGTAGAAACTGTTTTGCCGTACGAAGGAGGTAAGTTAATGCCTACAATAG
>Ga0256830_1001265_pt1 | contig 18134 bp, 13 predicted proteins | sample 128326metaG_FD_190537 | JGI IMG/M metagenome (GOLD analysis project Ga0256830, IMG submission 190537) | Hydrothermal vent microbial communities from Lau Basin, Pacific Ocean - 128-326 | ecosystem: Environmental > Aquatic > Marine > Hydrothermal vents | place: Pacific Ocean: Lau Basin | collected... | reverse complement strand
CGACGCGGCGCTGGAGACGGCCATCGCGGATCTGCGCGCGGCCGGCGAGTGCGTGCTGCGCGGCCTGCCGGGACAGTCGGGCGATGCCGCCGCCATGGGTTGCGAGCGCCAGCTGGTGAAGTCCGGCGGAAAATGGCGCGTGGCGCCCCTCGCCGACTGAAGTCCCGACGGCGCGCCCTTCCTCGCGCACGGCGCATAAATCCCGTTGATTAGCGAATAAACTTTCCCCCTGTGCGCCCGGCGGAAAAACCATTATCATGCGCAGGCCGTTTTGCGTGCCGCCCGGCAGGACCGGGTGGACAGGGAAGGCGCGCGGGCAGGGACTTCATCCCCAACAGTGAGTAGCAGGCAGGACCAGTCATGGGCAAGAACGTCGTAATCATTGGCACCCAGTGGGGTGACGAGGGCAAGGGCAAGATCGTCGATCTGCTCACCGAGCAGGCCGATGCCGTGGTGCGATTCCAGGGCGGCCACAATGCCGGTCACACCCTCGTCATCGACGGCAGGAAGACCGTCCTGCATCTCATCCCTTCCGGCATCCTGCGCGAGGGCGTGCAGTGCATGATTGGCAACGGCGTGGTGCTGGCCCCCGATGCCCTGCTGCGCGAACTGGACATGCTGCGCGAAAACGGCATCGCGGCCGAGGAGCGCCTGTTCATCAGCGAGGCCTGTACCCTGATCCTGCCCTATCATATCGCGCTGGACCAGGCGCGCGAGAAGGCGCGCGGCAAGAAGGCCATCGGTACCACCGGGCGCGGCATCGGTCCGGCCTACGAAGACAAGATCTCCCGCCGCGGTCTCAAGGTGGGCGACATGCTCCACCGCGAACGCTTCGCCGCGCGCCTCGGCGAGGTCCTCGACTACCACAACTTCGCGCTCAAGCACTATTTCAAGGCCGAGACCGTGGACTTCCAGCAGGTGCTGGACGAAGGCCTGGAAATGGCCGAGCGCATCCGCCCCATGGTGGCCGATGTCACCGGCATGCTGCACCGGATGCGCGCCGCGGGGAAGAAGATCATGTTCGAGGGCGCCCAGGGCACCTTGCTGGACATCGACCACGGCACCTACCCCTACGTGACCTCCTCGAACCCCACCGCCGGCGGCGCCTGCACCGGCACCGGCGTGGGTCCCCGTGACCTCGACTACATCCTCGGCATTACCAAGGCCTATACCACGCGGGTCGGTGCCGGACCGTTTCCCACCGAACTCTACGACGGTGACGAACTCAACGATCCCATTGGCGCGCACATGGCGCGCGAGGGCCACGAATTCGGTTCCACCACCGGGCGCCCGCGTCGCTGCGGCTGGCTGGATGCGGTGAGCCTGCGTCGCTCGGTGCACCTCAATTCCCTCTCCGGGATCTGCCTGACCAAGATGGATGTGCTCGACGGTCTCGAAACCCTGCGTATCGCGGTGGGCTATACCTGCGATGGCGTGGACATGGATGCGCCGCCGGTGGGCGCCGATGCCTACGAGACCTGCGAGGCGCGCTACATCGATCTGCCCGGCTGGAGCGAGTCCACCGTCGGCATCACCGACTACGACGCCCTGCCGGAAAACGCCCGTGCCTATATAAGGAAGATCGAGGAAGTCGTCGGCGTACCGGTGGACATCATCTCCACCGGCCCCGAGCGCAACGAAACCATCGTCCTGCGCCACCCCTTCGACTGAACACCGCCGTCGCTTACCACATGCGGCCCGGTGGGCGCATGGGTGGTGGCGCGGGTCGCACCGGCGGCATGCCCATGCCGGCGGGCATGCCCGGGTGGCTGGTCCCCGGCATGTCCGGCAGGGCACGCCCGCGGGGCAGACCCGCGTCGGGAAGCAGCATCAGCGCACGCCAGCCGTCCTTCTCCCTGCGCAGGGACAGTCGCAGTGGTCGGTGGGCGGACAACTGCCCGCGGATGCGCGTGGTGATGCGGGCCTGCAGGCTGGTCTCTCCCAGTCGCACGCGATCACCGGCAAGCCGGCGCGGGAAACCCTGCCAGATGAGCGCCTCCACGGGACGCGTGAAGGGCAGGTCGGCAAGCTTCTGCACGCGCTCGATGTGCAGGGCATCACCCTCCAGCCTGCCCCACAGGCGAAGCCCCTGCATGGCAGGCCGACCCCCGGCAGTGGTTTCCGGATTGCCCGCATCGAGTCCTTCCAGTTTGAGGTTCCCGAGGAACCAGCTATTCCCTCGACGCGTCGGTATGCCGGTGATCATGACGCTCGCAGGTTCGCTCACGGCGAGATGGGTGGCATGGATGACGCCATCGCCATCGCGGAAACCGCTGACCGCGACGCCGGTGCCCACCCTGGGCAGGGCGACACCTTCACCCACGCGGACAGGCTGGCCGAGGACCACCATGCTCCGGCGGGCCGTGTCGATACTGGTCACCGGACCGATGAGCAGACGGGCGACGAAGGCCTCGTGGGCGATGATGTGATTGCCCTCACGACCCACGCGCAGCGCGACCACTTCGCCACGCTGGAAACGATACGCGCCGACCTGCTCGCCATCGACGGCGATACGGGTCTGCGGAGTGATTTCCACTTCCACGCCGTTGACGAAGATACTGCCGAAGCCGGTGATCTCCCCGACGATGCCCGTACCGCCGATGCCGTCTTCTCCCGCCAGGATGCCGGTTCCGCCGATGCCGTTCTCGTCGGGCAGCGCGTAACCGAGCCGGTCGTTGGCGGGGCTGCCGCAGGCGCCGAGGAGTACGCCAAGCAGGGCGCCCAGCACCATGCCCGGCAAGCTGCTGCGCGCGCCTCGCCATGAACGGGAAATGCGGCTCATGAATCCTCCTCCTGGCCATCGTCTTCGCGGCACTGGAACCAGTAACTGCCGAAGCGCATGCGCCAGTTCTTGTCCCCGGCCCCGGCATCACGTTTCTTGAGTTCCAGCGCGCGCTGGTTGATCCGGTGCAGCACCGCCATCCCCTCGTTTTCCGCCAGTTTACGCAATTCATCCACCGAGGCGTGGCTGAGGTCGGAATAATAGACGCTGCGCTCGAGGAAAGGGGGCGCCTGCTCTTCCATGTTGTGGACACAGGCGGCGAGATGATCATGCACGTTGCGCGCGAGAAAGAAACTCTGTTCCACGAAATCGCCGTCGGGGACGAAGGCCTCGCGGCGCAGGCAAATGCGTTGTCGGTCGTCCATCTCGACGATGCCCAGGCGAAGCCACTCATCCAGTATGGTGCGCGGCCGTACATCCTTGCTGACGCGGCCCACCAGTTCATCGAATCCCGGGCCGTCGGCGTCCCCCTTGCGCGGCAGGCAACGGGGACGGCCATCGGCATCCTGCCAGGCCGGGTCGCCGAGCCAGCAGCCAAGGACGGCGCCGCCAAGCGAGGCGGCGCCGGGCACGTCCGAATCACGCACCTCCTCGCGCAGGCGCCTGATGTCCTTGCGATGGACGCCGGTCATGAGAAACAGACGGCTGTCCGTGGGCGTGGCGCCGTCGCGGCCGAGTTCCTGGGTGGCGACATCCACATACAGTCCCTTGAGTAGTTCGCGCATCTGCGGGTAGGCGATGCCATGGGCGATCAACAGGCGGATCAGCGGACGCAACAGGTGCGTGACGGCCTGGATCAACGCGGTGGTGGCCTTGTCGTGTGTCTGAGTGCCCATTTTCCTGTAGATGTGCTCATCGCCGTCGGTGGAGCGGGCCACGGGCGGCGTGTTCGTGATATTGATCACAGCGCGCGATGTTTCCACGCTTTCGTGGCGATTTTAGCTTGACGTGGGAAAAATTACCACGTATTCTGATTGCAGGAGGTGGGAAAAAATCCCACGTTTTAAGAAACCCTTGTTGAAACATAGAGTTAACCAGGAGGAATCCTATCATGCGTATCTCGATGCTTGTCCTTGCCGGCCTGCTGGCCACCGCCCCCCTTGCCGCCAGTGCCGATGAAGCGGCCGGTCGTGCCCAGGGCGCGGAGGCCGAGGCCGATGCCCGTGCCATTGAGGCCGAGGCCCACCGTGTCGCCGAGCCCAACGAACACGAACTGCGTGCCCGCGAGGACGCCGCGGCCCGTGAAGCCGAGGCCCGCCAGCGTGGCGCCGATGCCGAGGCGGCCGGTCGTGCTCACGTACCGCAAACGCGTCCCGCCATGCCCGCCCGCCCGAGCATGCCCTCGCGGCCGAGCATGCCGACCCGCCCCATGCGCTAAGGCGAGTGTGGCCTCCGGCGTATCCCGGCGGCGCGTTGCCCGTCGGGGTATGCCGCTGGGCCGTATCCCTGGAGACGGACGTGGCCCATTACGACACCGATGACAGGATACCGGACGAGGCGGCAAGGCCCGCGGTCCGGTTTGCTTCCATACACGGAGAACTGAACATGCAAAAAGACTTTCTACGGCCGGCGCGCCATGCCCTTGCGGTACTCGGCGTGCTTGCATTGAGCCCCGTCGTGTCGGCGGAGGAGACCGTGACAGGTTTGAGTATCGGCTATGACTACACCAGCGGCGACTATGGCCAGGGTAGCACCACCGAGATCGAAACCGTACCCATCGGCCTGGAGGTGAGCAGGGGTCAGTGGCGCTTCAATGTGACCGTCCCCTTCATCGCCGTTACCGGTGATGGCGCGGTGGTGCCGGGGGCCGGCGGACCGATGGGTTTCTTTGGCTCGGGGGGCGGTTCTACAACCACCAGCACCGAGTCCGGGCTGGGTGACGTCACCGCCGGCGTGGCTTATGCGCTGTCGAGCACCGATGACTTCTACGAAGTGAGCGCCAGGGTCAAGTTCGGAACCGCCGATGCCGCGCGTGGCCTCGGCACGGGGGAAAACGATTACTATTTCCAGTTCGATGGCGTCCTCGGCGGAGACATCGTCAACCCGTGGTTCACGCTGGGCTACATTCTTACCGGTGACTCGGCCACCACCACATACGAGGACGTGGCCTATGGCAGCGTGGGGATCATGGTGAGTCGCGACACCGGCGGCTCCCTGGGCATCGGCTACGACTATCGCCAGTCCACGGTGAGCAACTTCGATGACTTCGAGCAGGCCAGCGCTTTCATCAGCTGGAAGACGGCGTCGGGTGGGTCGGTGACGCTCAGCGGATCGCTGGGACTGAGCGATGGCGCGCCGGACTATGGTTTCAATCTCACCCTGCGCGGGGGCGATTGAGGCACGGGTATCCCGCGGGTGGTTCCCTGAGGGCGCCTGCGGAGAGCAACGGGATTCTTGCTTCACCCTCCGCTGGCGGGTTTGTCGCGGCCGTCTGTGGCGATCACTATTCCCGGCGGCTATACTGCACGGGATACTGGCTTTTAGTGGGAGCGACAATGGGAAGCAGGCCGCCCGGGAGAGGCAAGATCCCGTTTCTCTTCTTGGTGTTCTGGCTGCTGTCCGGTCACGCCGTCGCCGACGAGGTCCTGGTGATCAACTCGGGGCGCGGCGCGCCTTTCGCCACGCCGCAGCAGGACGGTTTCTATGATCGCCTCGTGGTGGCATTGTTCTCGCGCCTGGGGCTGCGCGCCACCACCATCAGGTTGCCCTCCGAGCGCGCGCTGATCAACGCCAACAGCGGCATCGACGACGGCAACCTCGCACGCATCCGCGGTCTGGAAAAAAAGTATCCCAACCTGGTGCGGGTGCCGGAGAAGATCGTCAGTTTCGAATTCCTCGTCTTTACCAACGGCCTGGAGTTTCCCGTGCAGGGCTGGGAGAGCCTCGCGCCCTATAATATCGCCTATATCACCGGCTGGAAGATCCTCGAAAACAGGGCGCAATACTACCGCTCCGTGACGCGGGCGCGCGATGGCCCACAGTTGTTCGGTCTGCTGGAAGCCGGCCGGGTGGACCTGGTGCTCTACGAACGCTGGAGCGGACTGTTGCGCATGAAGCAGTATCCCGGCAGGCTGCGCTATCTGGAACCGCCCCTGGAGCGGCGCGACCTGTTTTTATATGTCAACCGCCGACATGCGGACAGGGTGCCGGCGCTGACCGCCGCCCTGCGCGAGATGAAGCGGGATGGCTCCTACCAGCGGATTTTCGATGAAACCCTCGGCGTTCTGTTGCGCCCGGCTAGCGGCCCGGATGGAAGTGGTTGATGCGCACGCGAATTGCCCGTAAATTCATCCTCTATATCATCCTGTTCAGCTCCGCCATTACGCTGGTTACCACGGCCTTCCAGCTCTACGGCGAATACCGCCGGGATCTGGGACAGATCCGCCAGTCACTTTCCCTCATCGAAACCGGCTACGTGGACAGCCTCACCCAGGCGGTGTGGCTGGCCGACCGCGAGCAGATCAGGCTGATCCTGCGTGGCGTCCGTGAGTTGCCGGACATCGAGTATGCCTTCGTGCGCTTCGACACGGGAGAGGAAATGGCCGTGGGCGAGGACCCGGGGGGTAACAGCCCGCGCCTGACGGCCACGCTTACTCATACTTATAATCAACGGCAACTGGAGATCGGTCGCTTCGGTGTCGTGGCGAGCCTCGACGGCGTCTACGGGCGACTGCTCGACCACCTGTGGGTGATCCTGCTCTCCAATGCCATCAAGACCACGCTGGTGGCGCTGTTTATCTACCTCCTGTTTCATCACCTCGTCGGTCGCCATCTTTCATATATCGCCGAGTTCTCCGGCGAGGATGCCGTGGGCAGGGCGGATGAGCCCATGCAACTGGCCCGCAAGGAGGGGGAGGACGATGAACTGGAGTTCGTGGTTCGCGCCATCAACCGCATGCGGGCGCAGCTGCACGACTATATCGGCGAGCTGGATCGCCAGGCGCACTACCTGTCGCAGACCCTGGACAGCATCGGCGACGCGGTCATCGTCACCGACACGGAAGGCAGAGTGACGCGCATGAACCCGGTGGCGGAGGCGCTCACCGGCTGGCCCATCGACGATGCCAGGGGCCTGCCCCTCAAGGACATCTTTCCCATCATCGATGCGACCACACGCGAGGCCATCGAGAACCCCGTGGACAAGGTGCTGGCCAGCGGCGAGACCGTGCACCTCAGCAACCACACCACCCTCATCGCGCGGGACGGCAGCGAGTACCAGATCAGCGACTCCGCGGCGCCCATTCGCAGCGATGGGGAGATCCTCGGCATGGTGCTGGTCTTCAACGATGTCACGGAACAGTACCGCCTGCGCATGGAGGCGGCAAAGAACCGCCGCGACCTCCAGGCCGTCATGGACAACTCGCCGGCGTTGATCTGGGTCAAGGATCTGGACGGGCGCTATCTGTTCGTCAACAGCCGTTGCGAGGAGGTGTTTGGCGTCGGCAGCGAGGAAGTGGTGGGCAGCACCGACTCGCAACTGTTTCCCGCCTCCATCGCCGAGGAGATCCGCCGCTCGGACCAGGACATGCTGGGCGTGGGACATGCCCTGGAGGCCAACGATACCGTTCCCGTTGAGGGTGGGCAGTTGCGCACCTTTTCCACCACGCGCTTTCCCATGCGGGACGAGAATGGCGAGATCTATGCCATCTGCGGCATATCCCGGGATACCACCCGTGTCGAGGAGGCCGAGGCGCGCTTCCGGCAACTGGTGGAATCCACCTCGGCCATCCCCTGGGAAATGGATATGCAAACATGGCGTTTCACCTACGTCGGGCGCCAGGCCGAGACCATACTGGGTTATCCCGTGGAGGAGTGGTACGAGGAGGGCTTCTGGCACAAGCACATTCATCCCGAGGATCGCGCCCAGGCCGTCGATTACTGTGTCACGGCGACGGAACGCGGCGAGGATCATGACTTCGAGTACCGCATGCTGGCTGCCGACGGGCGTGCCGTGTGGCTGAGCGATCACGTGCGCATCGTGCGCAAACGGGGCAGGGTCGTGAAACTCCAGGGCTTCATGTTCGACATCACGGAGCGCAAGGAGAGCCAGAGACGATTGGAACAGAGCGAGGCCAAGTTCCGCGCCCTGTTCAATACGGCCAGTGACGCAATCGCTATTTTACAGAATGGCGTTTTTATCGATTGTAATCCTGTTGCGCCATCTATGTTTAGGTGTGTGCGTGATAAGTTTCTCGATCTTACCTTGTTGGATTTTTCACCTGTTCGTCAGTATGACGGTACCCCTTCTTCCGAGGTGGCAGCGATGCGAATGGAAGCGGCCTTGCAAGGGGGTTCGCAGACTTTCACTTGGTTGTGCCAGCGCAAAGACGGATCTCAGTTTGATGCGGAAATTAGCCTTAATCGTATCGAGTTTGGCGGTCGTGTCTGTCTTCAGGTGACCTTGCGCGATATCAGTATCCAGCGTCGTCAGGAGGAGGCCCTGCGCGAGATCGCCGCAGGCGTGGCTGGAATCGCAGGGAAGGACGTTTTTGCCAACGTGGTGGCCCATCTCGCCGGGATCTTCGAGGCGGCCTATGCCTTCATCGGCATGGTCGATGATGACGATGCCGATCACGTGACGACGCTGGCCGTGTACGCCCACGGCAGCGTGGCGGAGAATTTCTCCTACGCGCTGGAAGGCACGCCCTGCGCCAATGTCGTCGGGCAGTCCACCTGTTCCCATCCCACCGGCGTGCAGGCGGAGTTCCCCACCGACACCCTGCTCGCCGAGATGGGGGTGGACAGTTACATCGGCAGTCCCCTGTTCGGGCACGACGGCACGGCCCTGGGTCTGCTGGTGGTCATGGACACGGGACCGCTCAAGGAAGTTCCTCAGGCTACTGATCTGATGGAGATCTTTGCCGCCCGCACCAGCGTCGAGCTGGAGCGCCTGCATATGGAGGAAGACCTGCGCGAGTCGCAGCGCCTGCTCAAGCTGGTGCTCGATTCCATCCCGGTGCGCGTGTTCTGGAAGGACCGCGAATCGGTCTATATGGGTTGCAACCAGCATTTTGCCCATGATGCCGGCCTGGACTCCCCCGAGGCGATCATTGGCAAGACGGACTTCGAACTGGGCTGGCGCGAGCAGGCCGAGTTGTATCGCGCCGACGACCATGAAGTCATGGCAACGGGGATCGCCAGACTGGACTACGAGGAACCCCAGAGCGGCGAGCATGGCGAGCGGCGCTGGTTGCGCACCAGCAAGCTCCCCCTGCGTGACGAGCATGGTCGGGTATTCGGCGTGCTGGGGATCTACGAGGACATTACCGAGCGTCGCCATACCGAGGAGGCCCTGCGGCGCTCACAAAAGATGGAAGCCATCGGTCAGCTCTCCGGCGGTATTGCCCATGACTTCAACAACCAGCTGGGCGTGGTCATCGGCTACCTCGATTTCCTCAGGAACCGTCACCGCGACGACGAGACGCAGCAAAAGTGGGTAGAAACAGCTTCACGCGCTACCTTGCGCTGCATGGACCTCACGCGCCAGTTGCTGGCCTTCTCCCGCCGCCAGGCCCGGGAGACGCGCATCATCGATATCAATGCCGCGGTGCGCGAGCTGGAAGACATGGTGGTGCGTTCGCTCACACCGGAAGTGGAGGTGCGCTACCATCTCGCCGAGGATCTCTGGCAGACCGAGATCGATCCCGGAGAGTTCCAGGACGCCATGCTCAACCTGGTGATCAATGCCCGCGACGCCATGCCGCAAGGGGGTACATTGAGCATCGAGACGGCAAACCTGCATATCGATGCGGCAAGCAGAGACGGATCACCGGAACTCGAGGCGGGTGACTACGTCCAGTTGCGGGTCACGGATACCGGCGGGGGCATGGACGGCGAGACCCTGGGACGCGTCTTTGAACCCTTCTTCACCACCAAGCCCGAGGGCAAGGGCACCGGTCTCGGCCTGGCCATGGTCTATGGTTTTGCGCGCCGTTACGGCGGCAGCGTCAGCGTGAACTCCCAGCCGGGGCGTGGGACCTGCTTCAGCCTCTATCTTCCCCGCGCCGGCCGCACGGCGCCCGCCCCGCGGCGCGAGGAGATGGATGCCGACAGGCTTCCCGGCGGCAGCGAGGCGATCCTCGTCGTCGATGACGAGGTGGATCTGCTGCGCCTCGCCGAGACCTATCTCCGCGACCTGGGGTACCGGGTCCATACCGCCGAGAATGCCGCACAGGCCGTGGAAGTCCTCGAAGGAGACACCCCCCTCGATCTGCTGTTCACCGATGTGGTGATGCCCGGCGGCATGAACGGCTATGAACTGGCACGCAGTTGCGCTGAACTGCGGCCGGGGCTGCCGGTGCTCCTGACCTCCGGTTTTACCTCCCGCGCACGGCCGGCGGAGGCAGATGAACAGGCCGGCGTGGGCATGCTCAGCAAGCCCTACCGCAAGGAGGATCTTGCCCGCCAGGTGCGCGAGGCCCTCGATGCCGCGAAGGGGGGAGCAACGGCGAGTTCGCAGCAGTCAGAGAAGACGTCGCTGGCGGGCCGACGGGTGCTGGTGGTGGATGACGAGGAAGACGTGCGCGTGCTCTTCGAACTCAAGCTGGAGCGCCTCGGCGTCGTGGTGCAGACGGTGGCCACCGGCGAGGAGGCGATCACGCGTTACGCCGAGGCGGCCGACGAGGGCCGGCCCTTCGACGCCGCCATTCTCGATCTGAGCCTGCCCGGCGGCATGGGGGGCGTGGCCGTGGCGAAAGAACTGCGCCGTCTGGATCCCGGCGTCTGCCTCATCGTCTCCAGTGGCGACCCCGGCGCGGCGGAGATGCAGGATCCGGAGGGCCACGGTTTTTCCGCCAGCGTGGAGAAGGACGTGGACACGGCGACCCTGAAGGCGTGTCTGGCGCGGGTTTTCACCCGTTGTTGAAACACAGGCGGCCCGGGGCTTGCAATCGTCGCATGGCGCTGCGATGCTCTGCCGGGTTCCCGCCACGGAGAAATGCCCATGAACCAGCAGGAGAAGCACTACGCGGCCCTGGCGCCGCTGCTGGCCCTCGCCGGCATCTTTGCCCATCCCGCGGCCAGTCCGCTGCTGGCGCTGGGCCTGTTCTTCATTTTTTACTGGCGCGGCATGAAACAGGCGCAACGTACTGCCCTGCGCGCCGCCGACATTGCCTTCAGCGCCCAGCTCTACCTCATCGGCGTGAGCCTCGTGCTCGCCCTGTACTACAAGTTCGATCCCGGCAGCGCGGGCCTCATCAGGCAGGTCATGGTCTCCGCCACCTGGGCGGTGCTGGCCTGGCTCGTTCTCTCCCTGCTCTATGGCACCCTGCAGGCCCTGCGCGGTCGCACCGTGCGCTACCCGCTCTCCCTGCGCATCTCTGAACGGGTCTTCGACGCGGTACGCCGGCGACCGGATGGGGAGAAGTCCTGAGCCTGATCCTGCCGCGGCCCTTTCAGCCCGTGTGGGGGCGCAGATCCTTCAGGCGGCCATCCAGTTTCGGATTGAGTTCCGCGAGCAGGGCCAGAAACAGCTCGGCGGTGGCCAGGGCATCGTAGAGCGCATCGTGGGCGGTGTAGTCCGGCAGCCCGAAACGGCGGCGCAGGTTGAACAGGCGCAGTTCAGCTTCGCGAGGGGGGAACTCGCTGCCTCCCAGACAACGCCGCGCCAGCTCCCGCGTGTCCAGCCAGGTGCAGATGAAGGGCGCGCCGTACAACTGGCGACAGAGGCGTTGCAGAAAGCCCAGTTCGAGGCGCGCGTGGTGGGCGACGAGGATCTTGCCCTGCAGGCGTCGGAGCAGGGCGGCCATGACCGTCTCCAGCGGCTCACCGGCGGCAAGGGTGTCGTCGGTGAGCCCGTGGATCACGGTGCTGCGCTCGGGCAGGGCGCGCGGCGTGCTGACCAGCGCGCGCCAGGCGCCGGCGAGGGGGATGGCCAGCCGGCGGATCTCCACCAGCCCCACGCTGATGACATGGTCCCGCCGGGGATCCAGTCCCGTGGTCTCGAAATCCACTACGGCGAAAACGCAGTCCTCCAACGGGGTTTGTGGCGACGGCAGGGGCGGGGCAAGGAAGTCCTGCAGGGGACCCGGCGGCAGGCGCTGCGCCAGACGACGCCGGCGGTGCGCCTGCAGGAAGGGCGGCAGGAAGGTGGCGAGATCCCGGATCCGTGCGCGCATCAGATCAGCCGGCCGCTCTGGTGGCGATTCTCGAGGACCTCCTGCATGGACTTGATGATGGCGAAGGCATCCTTGAGGTGGCCGCGTTCCAGTCCGCTGAGGCTGCGGGGATCGATGTAGTTGTCCGGCGGCAGGCCGCGACGGATCCGTTCCGCATGGTGGCGGTTGCGCAGGGCGGCGATGTAGGACAGGGCATCCAGCAGATCGGCGCCCATCTCGCGGCTCAGCGCGCCACCGGCCTGCGCTGCCTCCAGCCGCTCCCAGGTATTGACCGGGCTGAGACCCTCGCCGAGGGCATAGATGCGCGCGATGTCCACCACCGGCACGATGCCGCGGTGCTTGATGTCCAGCGTGCGGTCATGCTCGTGGTCATGGATGAGCACGAAATTACGAAAGAAGCCCAGCGGTGGGCGGTGGCTGAGGGCATTGGACACCAGGTGTGCGATGAAGATGCGGTTGTCCCGCGCGCGGGCGAGGATCTCTTTCTGCAAGCCGGCGTACAGCTCGCGCGCCCCGTGCACCGGGCGCAGGTCGAAGAAGATGCTCGACAGCATGAGGGCCTTCGGTTGCGGCCGCTCGATCCAGTCCTCGAAATAGCCGCGCCAGACACGCAGGGGCTGGCGCCAGCGGGGATTGCTGGCCATGGCTTCACCGGGGCAATGGACGAAGCCGCAGGCATCGAGGCCGTCGCACACGAAGCGCGCGAGGGCCTCGAACCAGCCGGCGTGTTCCGCCCGCATGGCGTCGTCGATGAGCAGGGCATTGTCCTGGTCGGTATGGCTGGTCTGTTCGTTGCGGCCCTGCGAGCCGCCCGCCAGCCAGACCCAGGGCACCGGGGCCTCGCCAAGCTCGGCCTCGGCCAGGGCGATGAGGCGGCGGGTGATGGCGTCGCTGAGCATGGAAATGATCTCGCCCAGCCGGCGTGCCGGCGTATTGCTGATCACCAGTTGCAGGTGCAACTCGGGCAGGCGCGCGCTGACGCGTTGCAGGGCCTCGACGCTGTTGGCGCGGTGGATGTCGCTGGCCATGAAGGCGGCATTGGTGCCGAGATGGCGCACGATGTCGGCAACGCTGAGGTTGCCCACCGGTCGCTCGCCGCGCATCACCGGCAGGTGATGGATCTGGCGGCGTGTCATTTCCATCAGGGCGTCGGCGAGCAGGGTGTGATCCTGCACGGTGACGAGATCGCGGCTGATGATCTCGCTCACCGGCGCGTGGCGACTGAGGCCGGCGGCAATGCAGCGCTGGCGCAGATCGCGATCGGTGAGGATCCCCACCAGCCGCTCGCCTTCCATCACCAGCACGGCGGAGACATTTTCCTCGCCCATGCGCCGCGCTGTATCGAGGATGGAGGTGTCGGCCTGCACCATCACCGGCTGGCGGTCGGTGAGATCGCCCACCGGCAGGCGCATGACGATGCGCTCGTGGCCGGTCTCGTCTGCCGGCGCGGCGCCCTCCAGCGCCAGGCGCATGCGCTGCGGCGCGGGCAGGGAAAAGTAGTGATCGAAGTCGGGGCAGCGGGCCCGCAGGTCCCGGATGGTCGCGCAGGGCACGAGATAGAGCAGGCTGTCCTCGCTGGCATGGGCCTGCGGCGGCAGGCCCGGCGGCGCGGTGCAGGGCAGGACATAGCTGTCCGGTTCCGCCAGCTTGTCCAGCAGGCTCCCGCGCGCATCGCGCATCTCGATGGCGCCGCTGCGGATGAGGTACAGGCAGGCTTCGGTGACACCGGCGGGCGGGAAGGCCTGTCCACGGCGCAGGTAACGCACGCTCACCCGGGGCACCAGTTCCGCCAGCAAATCGGCGGGCAGCAGGTGAAACGGGGGCTGGCCGGCAATGAAGTCGCGGATCTCCCGCAGCTCGATTTCCATGTCTCAGGCTCCGCCGTGGTCCGGCGCGGGCCGGCGGCTGGTGCGGTGTGTGCTCATGGTGGGATCATAAACCAGCGAAGAAAAAAAGCCCCGCGCGAGCGGGGCTTTTCTCTGGCATGGATGCCCATTCAGTGGCCGGTGGCGGCCGCGGCGCCTTTCGGTACGCGGATGTCTTCCACCAGGTGCTGAATGTGTTCGGGGGGCGCGGTCGTGAGCTTGCTGACGGTAATGGCCACGACGAAGTTGATCAGCGCGCCCACGGCACCGAAGGACTCCGGCGCGATCCCCATGAACCAGTTGTCCGGCGTGTTGGGCAGGTTGTTGGTGCCGGGAACGAACAGCCAGCCCTTGTAGATGAAGATGTAGACCAGCGTCGCGCCAAGGCCGGTGAGCATGCCCCACACCGCGCCGGTGTTGTTCATCTTCTTGTAGAAGATCCCCATCATCAACGCCGGGAAGATGGACGAGGCCGCAAGACCGAAGGCCAGCGCCACCACCTGCGCCGCGAAGCCGGGCGGGTTCATGCCCAGGTAACCGGCGACGAGGATCGCCCCCGTCATGGCGATGCGTCCCGCCATGAGCTCGTTCTTCTCCGAGATGTCCGGTTTGAAGATGCCCTTGAGCAGGTCATGGGAGATGGCCGAGGAGATGGCCAGCAGGAGACCTGCGGCGGTGGACAGGGCCGCGGCGAGGCCGCCGGCGGCCACCAGCGCGATGACCCAGAAGGGCAGATCGGCGATCTCGGGATTGGCCAGCACCATGATGTCGCGGTCCACGTAGATCTCGTTGGCGAAGGGCGCGCCTTCTGCCGGCTTGCCGTCGCCGGGGTTGGTGACCACGCGCTCGCCGTGGGAGCCATGCAGCGGGCTGCCGTCCTCGACGCTGGCGAATTTCGGCTTGCCCTTGAAGGCATTGCCGGCGGCATGCTGCACGCGGCCGTCGCCGTTGTGGTCATACCAGGCCAGCAGGCCGGTCTGTTCCCAGCGCTTGAACCAGGTGGGCAGTTCCGTGTAGGCCGTGCCCTGCGCGTCAGGCCCGTTGACCGTGGTGATCAGGTTGAGCCGGGCCATGGAACCGACGGCCGGCGCCGTGGTGTAGAGGATGGCGATGAAGACCAGCGCCCAGCCTGCCGAGGCGCGGGCATCGCGTACCCTGGGCACGGTGAAGAAGCGGATGATGACGTGCGGCAGACCCGCGGTGCCGATCATCAGCGACAGGGTCAACAGGACCATGTTGAGCGTCGTGCCCTTCTGTACCGTGTAGGCCTGGAAGCCGAGTTCGGTGAGCACCGTATCCAGCTTGGCCAGCAGGTAACCGCTGCCATCGGCCAGCTCGCTGCCCAGGCCCAGTTGCGGCACCGGGTTGCCGGTGAGGGTCAGCGAGATGAAGATCGCCGGGATGGTGTAGGCGAAGATGAGCACGCAGTACTGGGCGATCTGCGTATAGGTGATGCCCTTCATGCCGCCGAGCACGGCATAGACAAAGACGATGGCCATGCCCACCAGCACGCCGATCTCGAAATCCACTTCCAGGAAGCGTCCGAAGGCCACGCCCACGCCCTTCATCTGGCCGATGACGTAGGTAATGGAAACGACGATGAGGCAGATGACCGCCACCACGCGCGCGGTTTGCGAGTAGTAACGCTCGCCGATGAACTCCGGCACGGTGAACTTGCCGAACTTGCGCAGGTAGGGGGCGAGCAACATGGCCAGCAGCACGTAGCCACCGGTCCAGCCCATGAGGTACACCGAGGCATCGTAGCCCTTGAAGGCGATGAGACCGGCCATGGAGATGAAAGAGGCCGCCGACATCCAGTCCGCCGCCGTGGCCATGCCGTTGGCGACCGGGTGCACGCCCTTGCCGGCGACGTAGAAGTCACCCGTGGTGGAGGCGCGCGCCCACACCGCGATGCCGATATAGAGGGCGAAGGTGCCGCCGACGAAGAGGTAGATCCAGGTTTGCAGTTCCATCGTTGTCTCCTCCCCTTCAGTCTTCGTGGACGTTGAACTTGCGATCGAGGTCGTTCATCTTTTTCGCATAGACGAAGATCAGGATCAGGAAGGTAAAGATGGAGCCCTGCTGCGCGAACCAGAAGCCCAGCCCGACGCCGGCGATGCGGATTTCATTGAGCAGGTCGACGAGGATGATGCCGAACAGGTAGGAAACGACGAACCAGATGACCAGCAGGATCGAGACCAGCCGGATATTCGCCTTCCAGTAGTCTTGGGGTGAACCGGACATAGAGACCTCCTGAGGAATTATTGTTGGGATTGTTCTCGTGGTGTTGTTAGTTCTTCTTCAATGTCCTTGTCAGTACTGTGGATGTTCCCTCTGAGCCAATACATTGGCCGTATGGCATCATAAAATAAGCATGGGTGCAGGTACAGGGGAGGGCGCGGGTGGCGCATGGCGCCGTGGCAAGCAGGCGAACACCTGCTTCCATGAAACATCAGTGAATAAGAAAAAACTTATATGATGGCGTGGCCCGGCGCACGTGGACTCAGGGCGTCTCCACGGTGACGTGCTTCGTTTCGCCGATCCCCAGGGCGTTGATGAGATCCGGCACCCGCACCGGCTTGGGGAGGCACACCTCGGCGCCGGCGAGCAGGATCTTCTGCAGGTTCTCCACGCTGGGGTAGCCGGTCATGGCGATGACGCGGACGTGGCGCGTCGCCGAGTTGTGCTTGATGCGGCGGCAGGCCTCGAAGCCGTCCATGCCGGGCATCTTGAGATCCAGCAGCACCACGTCGGGGCGGAAGCGGTGCAACTGGTCGCCGGCCTCGAAGCCGTCGCGGGCCCGCGCCACCTGGATGTCGCCGGCCAGCCCGGCGATGAGTTCCTCCAGATAGTGGGCGAGATCCTCGTTATCGTCCACGATGAGCACCCGCAGCCCGTGGGACGCCTCGCCGTGCAGCCTCACCCCCTGTTCCCGCGCGAAGGTCTCCACCGCGGCGCGGGTGAAACGCCGGTGGCCGCCGGGGGTGGTCTCGAAGGGCAGCTTGCCCTCCAGCGCCCAGTGGCGCACGGTCACCGGCGACACCCGCAGCAGCGCGGCGACCTCGGTGGGCGTGAGGAGTTTGTCGCCGGCGGGGGACGAAGCGGACCTGGGAGCGGACTTACCGGAAGCAGCCATGCCATTATTTCCCTGTATTATCTGTGTGTTAACAACGAATTCATCGAAACCAACGAATTCAGCGTTTAGGACGATTATAGCGGTTTAACGGCAGGGGGAAAGGAAACTTTAGAAGAATTCCAGGGCCCGGTTTCCACCCCTCGAGATGGCGCCGCCAAACCCCCGCCACCAACGTCGTTTGTCCGGACTACCTAAAGTTCGCCTCCGGACTGCCGTTAAGGCCAACGATGGTTGGCTGCTATGGAGTGGTCGGGCATTCACACCCGAGTTACGGAACTAAAGACAGACACTTGTGAAATTCGGCATCCGTCACCTGAGTATCCAGGCCCGCATCATGTGGTTCATGGGGAGTGTGCAGTTTCTCCTCCTCTCGGCCATGTCGGCCGCGGGCGTCGCCTTCTATTACGCGGAAGAATCCGAACATGTGGAACAGCGCGTGACGGGTCTTGCCGACGGTCTCGCCGTCGTCCTGAGTGATGCCATCGCCGTGCAGGACACCGCCACCCTGACACGCTACAGCGGCAGTGTTTTTCACCAGAAACACCTGACCTTCATTCGCGTGCGCGATGCCGGGGGTAGTTTGGTGCTGGAACTCGGTGGGCGATCCGTCGAGGGGCGGGTGATCTCGGCGGACATCAATACCGCCCTGCATACAGGCGGTGTGTTCGCGGTGGCCAGGCCCATTCGCAGCGGTGCCACGGTGCTCGGCGAGGTGGAGCTGGGCCTGGATCTCACCGATGTTCGCGAGGAACTCGTGAGCCTGGCTGGTTCGGCGCTTCTCGCCGTGCTCGGGGTGTTTACCAGTGTCATGTTGCTGACGTGGTTCGCGCTCAAATGGTTGATGTCCAACATGCGGCGCCTGCGCGGGGCCTTCTTCCAACTGGTTCAGGGCGAGGCCAGTTTCTCCACCCGCATGGATCTGGAAGGCGAGGACGAATTTTCCCAGATCGGCATGTTCTTCGATCTCTTCATGGGGCAGTTGCAGGAGATGGTCAAGTCCATCATGGCACTGGCCGAGGGCCTGTCGCGGGCCGCGCATCGAGCCCAGGAAGTGACGGTCACCACCAGTAACGCGGTGGAACAGCAGGCCGAGGCCATCAACGATTTTGCCCGCAGCATCGACCAGATGGCGGCCTCGGCGGAGCGGGTCAGCGAACAGATCAACACCACCACCCGACAGATCGGCGAAGTGCAGCAGAACGCGGAGTCGGGACGCACGGTGGTGGAATCGGCCC
>Ga0256830_1001264_pt1 | contig 18137 bp, 16 predicted proteins | sample 128326metaG_FD_190537 | JGI IMG/M metagenome (GOLD analysis project Ga0256830, IMG submission 190537) | Hydrothermal vent microbial communities from Lau Basin, Pacific Ocean - 128-326 | ecosystem: Environmental > Aquatic > Marine > Hydrothermal vents | place: Pacific Ocean: Lau Basin | collected... | reverse complement strand
CACCTCTGGGCCTATAGGGTTTGTTTCTTTACTTGTTTTAGTGTATAACAATAAAAAAGAGGTTACTTTATTGTTTAATCCTGTGGTTGGCTTATTTTTATGAGGTGCCCTGCCTTGACAGGGATTTCTTTTAGACAGATATGATGAAGGGTTCATTAAAGGAAAAGATCGCCTCCCTTCCGGAAAAACCGGGGGTGTATATCTTCAAGGACTCTATGGGACGTGTGCTCTATGTGGGCAAGGCAAAGAACCTCCGTAGCAGGGTAAAGAGCTATTTCACAGCCACAGAACGTCTTGACCCGAGACGACAGAAGATGGTGACAAAAACAAAGGAGATCACCTTTACGGTTACAGACACAGAGGTGGAGGCGCTTGCCCTTGAGGCAAACCTGATAAAACAATACAAACCCAGATACAATATTATCCTGAGGGATGATAAGAACTACCCCTATCTGAGGTTGGGGCTCAATGACCCCTGGCCAACCCTTGAGGTTGTAAGAAGGGTGGCCAGAGATGGCGCACTCTATTTCGGACCCTTCATCCCTGCCGCCTCTGTGTGGGAGACACTCTCCTTCATCAGGAGACACTTCGGCATAAGACCCTGCCGGTACAGGCTTGACAGGCCAATGAGGCCCTGTGTCCAGTACCAGATGAAACGGTGTCCTGCACCCTGTGCAGGACTTGTGGACAGGGATGAGTATATGAAGGAGGTCAGAGAGGTGGAGAGGTTCCTCAGGGGCCAGAGATCGGAACTAATAGAAGACCTCACAAGGAGGATGGAACTCCTGGCTGAGGAGCTCAGATTTGAAGAGGCAGCAAAGGTAAGGGACAGGATCAGGGCTATCAGGAGATCCCTTGAGAACCAGAAGGTTGTGGCCCCTGAGCTTGGTGACATGGATGTTATAGCATTTTATCAGGAGGGGAGCGATACGCTTTTTCAGGTCTTCTTTATCAGAAGGGGGATACTCGTCAGCACAAAGGATTTCTACTTAAAAAACACAGGTTTTTTAACAAGAGAGGAACTGCTGGAGGATTTCATCAAATTCTTCTATGCAAAGGACACCATACCTCCTGAGGGGATACTCCTTCAGCACCCCCCTTCCTCAAGGAATGAGCTGCAACAATGGCTTACCTCTAAAAGAGGCGAAGAAGTCAGTATACTCCTGCCTGATGACGAAAAGAAAAAGGAGATTATTGAGATGGCTGTAAGGAATGCAAGGCTTCTGCTCCACTCAAGAAGCGGAAAGGTAAGCAGAGAGATCCTGGAATCATTGAAGGAGAGGCTCTCCCTTAAAGCGGTCCCCAGCACCATAGGCGCCTTTGATGTATCAACCGTGGCAGGTGCCTATTCCGTTGGTGCCTTTATATGGTGGGAGGATGGCGAGTTTAAAAAAGACCTCTACAGACATCTCAGGATAAGGACTGTTAAAGGTGTTGATGACTACTCCATGATGGCAGAGATCGTGAAAAGGACACTTAAAGGCATGGGTGAGAATATTCCCGATTTGATTATAATAGACGGTGGCAGGGCTCATCTCACTACAGCACTCAGGGCAGCCACCGAGGTCCTGGGTGAGGGAGTAAAGGGTATTGATTTCCTCGGTGTTGCAAAGGCACCTGACCGTGCCATCCTGCCTGACGGAAGGGAGATCCCCATAGTGGATACCCGGGCAGACTCCCTGCTGCTCAGGCGGATCCGTGACGAGGTCCACAGATTCGCCATCTCATTCCACAGAAAAATAAGGGCAAAGGATATGAAAAGGTCCAGGCTTGACATGATAAAGGGGATAGGAAAAAAGAGGAAGCTTGCATTACTCCGCACCTTCGGCTCTGTTGAGGCAATCAGCATGGCCACAGTGGATGAGATTGCAGCGGTTGAGGGGATGAACAGGAGGATAGCGGAACATCTCCTTGATGAGCTCAACAAAGGGGGTCAGAGGGTTGGCTGAGATAAGGATACTCCCTGAGGAACTAAGGAACCAGATTGCAGCTGGAGAGGTGATAGAGAGGCCGGCATCGGTTGTCAAGGAGTTGATTGAGAATTCCATTGATGCCTCTGCGACAGAGATAAACATAGAGGTTCTTGGTGCAGGAAAAAGACTGATAAGAGTCAGTGACAATGGCACCGGCATGGACAGGGAGGATGCACTTCTTTGTTTTCATTCTCATGCAACAAGCAAGATTAAGGACAAAGAAGACCTCTTCAGGATAAATACGCTGGGGTTCAGAGGCGAGGCCCTCTCATCCATCGCCTCTGTGGCAAGGCTCACCATAAAGACATGTAAGAAGGGTATGGATACGGGCATAGAGGTCTCTGTGGAGGGCAGCAGGGTCAGGACAAGGGAGATACCCTACAGGGGTACGACTGTAGAGGTAAAGAATCTCTTTTATAACACACCCGCAAGGAAAAAGTTCCTCCGCTCTGACAGGACAGAGGTATATCATATCATTGAGACCGTTACCGAGACAGCCCTGACAAACCCTGCCATCTCCTTCACACTGAGAGTAGACGGCAAGGAGGTTCTTGGACTTACTGCCGCTGAAGATATAAGAGAAAGGATACATCAGGTATTCGGGGCAGAGGTGGTATCCTCCCTTATAGAGGTGGCCACCCCGGACTTGACGGTCTACACATCAAGAGAAGACCGTTTCAACCCAAGGAGGATAAACCAGTATATCTTTGTAAACGGCAGGCCCGTGAAGGATCAGACCCTCAGAAGCGCTGTCTATCGGGCCTATGAAAACCTTCTGCCCCGGGGTAAACACCCCATGTTTTTCATCTATATGACCATGGATCCTGAAGAGGTTGATTTCAACGTCCATCCTGCAAAGAGAGAGGTGAGGTTCAGAAACAGTGAGTTCATATACAAAAGGTTATATCTACTCCTCAGGGACCATCTTTTCAAGGGTACCGGGTCTGCAGCAGCCATGCAGGTGGGTGAAAAGAGAGAGGGGCCAGGCACTGAGATAACGGCCATACCCGGTAGCCCACAGTCCGGACAGGGGCTGTACTCTCTCCTTGAGGAACCTGCACAATATGCATTCCCTCCATTCAGTAGCCTCTCCATAGGTAACGCCTTTATAGCATATACGGATGGAGAGATGCTCACAATACTTGACTATCATGCAGCCCATGAGAGGATTTTATATGAAAGACTCAGGGACTCTGATGACATCAGGGTATCAGCCTTCCTCTTCCCCAGGCAGGTCAGGCTCAGCCCAAAGGAATATGAGATAATACGCGACCATATTGATACAGTAAGGGCCATTGGCATAGACATGGATGAGTTCGGCAACAATGTCTTTATGGTGAGGGCTGTGCCGGAATTTCTCTTCAATACGGATATTGGTCAGATCATCAGGGATATTGCAAAGTCACTGATTGAGGGAGGAAGGGGGGAGTTTGAAGCGATAAGGGATAACATCGCCAGGACCATTGCCTGCCACAGCGCGGTAAGGGCTGGACATAGGCTCACGGACACAGAGGTGAGGGAGCTGTTAAGGGAGCTTGAAAACTGTAAAGACCCCGAGCACTGTCCCCATGGAAGGCCAACAAGGATAAAATTCAGTCCTGACAATCTCAGGAGGATGTTCAAAAGACGATAGACGAGAAGTACTCACTGGAACCTTGAAAGTCTCACCCTTATCCTGAGTACCCTCTCAGTTGATGGGCTGACCCTGTAACGGTCATCTATCCTGTAACCCACAACCCAGATTATATCACTGCCTGAGACCAGCAGTGGCACTGAATCCCTTTCGTCCCTTGGCACCTTCTCATCAACAAAAAAGTCCTGGAGCTTTTTTCTTTTACCAAGTCCGAAGGGATAGAAATAGTCTCCCTCCCTTCTTGCCCTTATCCTTAGGGGGAAGCTCAGCAGGTCCAGATCAAAACAGGCCATCTCCTTCCCATCCCCGTAATGGCCCCTGTTTTCCTCCACATTTGAGATGAGCACTATACCCGCCTCTTTTATCAGTGTCTCACCTGGAACCTTAAGCTCACATTCCTGGACCCTTTGAGGTTTCCTTGCCGTAATAACGAGGGTGGAATAGCTCCTGATTGCCCTTATGCCCCCGGGAAGGTAGACCCTGTCACCTGTTTTACCCTTCTCTATCAGATCTATGATATCCTCAATATTCTCCATCTTGACTGACCTCAGCCCCCTTGTCTCATCTATCACCCTGAGAAGGGCCCTCCTTAGTACCACCCTGTGAAGGGCCTCAAGGGGAGAAAGAAACAGCTCAACAGTATCATCTGTTTTTCTGCTTATGAGCCTCATCAGGGCCTTGTGGACAGAGAGATTGATAAAGTCATCCTCCTCCCTCATTATCTGTGCTGTTCTTGAAAGGGTTTTGAGGAGATTGGGGTTAAACCTTTTAAGTACCGGCATAACCTCTCTTCTTATCCTGTTACGAAGGTATTCATCCTTGAGGTTGGAGGAATCAACAATATACTGGAGCCCCTTACGGGATAGATAGGCCTCTATCTCATCTCTCGGGATCTCGATCAGGGGTCTTATCACCCTGCCCCTTACAGGTGGTATTCCGGAAAGCCCCTTCCTCCCTGTACCCCGTATGAGTCTCATTACAATGGTCTCCGCCTGGTCATCCAGGTGATGACCGGTGGCGATCCTGTCTGCATCAGTCCTGATGGCCTCCTGTTCAAGACAGTGATACCGTAATACCCTTGCAGCCTCCTGGATGGTAAGACCTGTCTGCCCGGCATAATCCTTCACCTTTACGGAGATGGCATTAAACTCAATACCGTACTGTCTGGATATGTTTTTGCAGAACTCTATCTCCTCCGGGGTCTCCTCGGGCCTCAGACCATGGTCAATATACAGGGCTGAAAGGAAGAGACCCCATTGCTCCTTCAATTCGTTTAAGATGTCAAGCAGGCAGACAGAGTCTGGCCCACCAGAGAGTGCAACAAGCACCCTCTCACCACCGGAGAGCATATTGTATTTTCTTATTGTTCTTGTAACCTTCTCTATAATATCCATCTGCCGATTAAAATCTGAAATACTCCTCCCTGACCCTTCCCATCCTGTCAAACCTCACCCTTGCTATGAAGTGGTCTCCGGGGAAGAAACCATAAGAAAGTTCATGCCATGTCACAATGGTCTCGCCATCCTGCCTCTTCACTTCGGCATAGGGTTTCTGTGCAAAATAGAGAAAGTTCCTTACCGTCCTCAACTGCTTTGACTCTTTTATCTCGGGGATCCTCTCCGTATAGTTCAGGACCCTCTTCACACATACAGTCTCTGTCAGCAGATCAACAAACCCCACCTTGTATAGATCTCCGGAACGTGTCACGAACCACCACCTGAAGAAATCATTTGGCAGGGGATACAGGCTATAGTGGTACTCATCAAGCTCTGTTCTGAGATAGTCCTCCACCTTGCCCTTGATATAGAACCTTCCAAAAAGATATACAATAAGAAAGAGTATACAGATGAGCGATGCCAGCCGCCTGTTCACTGACTTCCTCATTGAAAAAAGTATTGCAAGTACTATGGCAGCAGAGACATAGGGATCAATTATAAAGGCAATCCCCAGAGAGTAGGCTGACCAGTCAAGGGGTGACAGCACCCGGGTGGGATACTGGGTCATGAGGTCCATTGCAATATGAACACCGTAGCAGAGATAAGAAAGCATAACAAAAAAGAGCAGCCTCCCCCTGTATGCCCTCCTTGCAGCCATGCCAACCAGGAGAGGTACAAGTAGGAGCGCCCCTATCCCATGGGTTATCCCCCTGTGGTAGCGGAGAAACACCTCTGTTCCCCAGAACCTTGTTACATAGTCCAGATCAGGTGCAAGTGAAGCAAAAAGGGCAACAAGGAGTGTACCCTTTTTTCTTGGAAAAAGGTTTGAAAGCATCACCCCTGTAAGCCCGTGTGTGACAGGATCCAATGAAGTCCTCTCCCTCTTTACTCCTTTGTCTCTTACAAAGACCGGAACCTAACTGAATCTGTGTTAATAATTTACTCAAGATATCTGTTCAAAATGAAACCCTACAAGGTAGCACCTCATAAAAAATCTCACCCGACCCCCGATTAAAACCCTCGGGGGCATACCTGACCGGTACTGACTGCTCACTGTTAACTCCTGACTCCTGACTGCCGTATTGGCACCCTGCCTTGTTTTATAAAACTGAGATTATTTTGGACACTACTGATTTTGGCACTGCTGAATTACTCACTATTTTAAGTCAGCACACATGAATCTTGCAAACATAAAGATCAAAGAATTATAATAACCTTCCAGGAAAGGGGGTTTCCCTGTATCTGTCATTGCGAGCACCCGGGTGAGGTGTGTGGCAATATCACTAAAAAAACAGATGCCCCAGGCCTGTCAGGAGATGTCTCGGTCTACGCAATCCTCGCAATGACGTCTTTATCCCTGAACTGGATTAATACTTTATTAATACTTAATGGAGAGAAGAGATGGAGCTGTACAACTCAGGCATCATTGAGGCGCTTGACCTGATGGACAGTGGAGAGGTCTCACCAGAGGAACTCCTTGATGCAGTCTTTCAGAGAATAAACTCCGTGGAAGACAAGGTGAAGGCCTTTGTAACGGTTACAAAAGACAGGGCCTACGAGATGCTTGATGAGGCAAAAGGGGAAAGGGGAGCACTGAGGTGCATTCCCCTTGCGATAAAGGACAACATCTGCATCAGGGGCATACCCACAACCTGCTCATCAAGGATACTCAAGAATTTCATCCCTCCCTATGAAAGCACTGTAACAAAGAGACTGAAGGAGGAGGGCTATCTACTTGTGGGCAAGACAAACCTTGATGAGTTTGCCATGGGCTCATCAACAGAAAACTCAGGTTTTCATACAACCCGTAACCCCTGGGCAACAGACAGGGTTCCGGGCGGCTCCAGTGGAGGTTCAACTGCAGCAGTAGCAGCAGGTGAGTGTCTTGCCGCCCTCGGCTCGGACACAGGGGGCTCAATCCGCCAGCCTGCTGCATTCTGTGGCGTGGTAGGACTGAAGCCAACCTATGGAAGGGTCTCCAGATTCGGCCTTGTTGCCTTTGCCTCATCTCTTGACCAGATCGGCCCTATCACCAAGAATGTTGCAGACGCTGCCCTGCTACTGGGGATAATCTCGGGCCATGACCCTTCTGACAGCACATCAGCCCCTCTACATGTAAAGGATTACACCGCCCTGCTTTCAGAAGGGATCAGGGACATAAAGGTGGGGATACCGAAGGAGTATTTTATTGAGGGTCTTGACCCTGAGGTTGAATCCGCAGTGAAGGACTCCATAAGACACCTTGGCAGCCTTGGCTGCAGTGTCAAAGAGATCTCCCTTCCCCACACAGGCTATGCAGTGGCTACCTACTACATACTTGCCACATCTGAGGCAAGCTCCAATCTTGCACGCTACGACGGTGTAAAATATGGCTTCAGGGCTGAAAGCAAGGACCTGCTTGAGATGTACAGAGAGACCCGGGCCCAGGGCTTTGGTGCAGAGGTAAAGAGAAGAATAATGCTCGGCACCTATGCACTCTCGGCAGGATACTACGAGGCATTCTACAGAAAGGCCCAGCAGGTTCGCACCCTGATAAAAGAGGATTTTGATAATGCCTTCAGGGAGGTGGATATAATCATCACACCCACAACACCAACCACTGCCTTCAGAATCGGGGAGAAGATCTCTGACCCGCTCCAGATGTATCTGAACGACATATTTACCATTTCGGTAAATCTTGCAGGGCTGCCGGCCATTTCAATCCCCTGCGGTTTTGACAGCAAAGGCCTGCCCATAGGACTGCAACTCATTGGCAGGGCCTTTGATGAGGAGTCAATACTGAAGGTTGCCCATCAGTACGAACAGTCCACAGAGTGGTACAAGAGGAGGCCACCATTATGAACTATGAGGCTGTGATTGGTCTTGAGATACACGCACAGCTCCTTACGGAGACAAAGATATTCTGCGGATGCTCTACAAGATTCGGCTCTGAGCCGAACACCCAGACCTGCCCTGTCTGTATTGGCATGCCCGGGGTGCTTCCTGTATTGAACAGACGGGTGGTTGAATTTGCCATCAAAACAGGCCTTGCAATGAACTGCAGGATCTCATCATACAGCAGATTTGCCCGCAAGAACTACTTCTATCCGGACCTGCCAAAGGGTTACCAGATAAGCCAGTATGAGCTGCCCATATGTGAGAAGGGATATATAGATATCACCGTTGACGGCACAACAAGGCGTGTGGGGATCACAAGGATACATATGGAAGAGGATGCCGGGAAAAACATCCATGAGAAGGATTGCAGCCTCGTTGACCTCAACAGGGCTGGTGTGCCACTGCTTGAGATAGTCACAGAACCTGACATAAGATCCCCTCAGGAGGCATCGGCCTTCATGAAAAAACTGAGGGCCATACTACGCTACCTCCGTGTCTGTGACGGGAACATGGAACAGGGTTCGCTTCGCTGTGATGCAAATGTATCAATAAGACCAGAGGGCTCGGATGAACTGGGCACAAAGACGGAGATCAAGAACATAAACTCCTTCAGGTTCGTTGAAAAGGCCCTTGATTATGAGATCAAAAGACAGATCAGGGTCATTCGGGATGGTGGCGAGATCGTACAGGAGACAAGGCTCTGGAACTCGGAGACAGGTAAAACCGAATCCATGCGCTCCAAGGAGGAGGCACATGATTATCGTTACTTCCCAGAGCCTGACCTGGTACCCCTTGAGATAAAGAGAGAGATGGTTGAGGAGATAAAGGCAGCCCTGCCTGAGCTGCCTGACGAGAAAAAGGCCCGTTTTGTCAGGGATTATAAACTTCCAGAATATGACGCTGAGATACTGACAGAGGAGAGGTCCATAGCAGAGTGGTTTGAGGAGGCGGTCCGTCTTGGGGCAAGACCAAAAGAGGTAAGCAACTGGATGCTTACAGAGATTATGCGCTACCTCAACGAAACAGGCAAAGAGATAGAAGAGATAGACCTGAGGCCTCCACAGCTTGTGGAGCTTCTTGAGTTGATAAAGGGAGGCACCATCAGCAGAAACATTGCAAAGACTATACTACCTGAGATGATCAGCACGGGACGGTCCGCTGAGGAGATCGTCAGGGAGAAGGGGCTTGTCCAGATATCAGACACCTCAGAGCTTGAGGCGCTTGTGGATGAAATACTCTCTAAAAACCAGAAGGAAGCCCAGCGGTACAGGGAAGGGGAAACAAAGCTCCTTGGCTTCTTCGTAGGCCAGGTGATGAAGGCCACAAAGGGTAAGGCAAACCCGAAGATCGTCAACGAGATACTGAGAAAAAAACTATCATAGCTGAGAAGGGCGATGAAAAAGGTCATGCACAAATGAGGCACATAGGTATAGTTGAGTGGGTGGTCAAACACTGATCTGGTGCTGTAACAATTGCTTGACCTACATCTGCCGGGATTATTATAATTAAATTTGTCCTTTAGGGCCCATAGCTCAGCTGGAAGAGCTACCGGCTCATAACCGGTTGGTCCCAGGTTCGAGTCCTGGTGGGCCCACCAGCTGTTCATTTCACACAGTGAGGAAAGATGAAAGAAGATTTAGAGTACCTTATACGGCTTCAGGAAATAGATACCCAGATCATCCAGAAAAAGACAGAGATAGAGAAGATACCCCAGGAGATTAAGAATTACACAGCCCCCCTGAAGGATGCGGAAAAAGAACTCCAGTCCCAGAAGGCCCGCTACGAGGCATCAGAGAAGAAAAAACGCAGCAAGGAACTGGAACTTTCCGAGATATCCGACAGAATAGAAAAGCTCAAGGCACGCACATCAGAGCTCAAGACCAACAAGGAGTATCAGGCACATCTGAAAGAGATTGAAAAGGTGGAGAAGGAAAAATATCTCATAGAGGATGACATCCTCTACCTGATGGAAGAAACCGATGAGGCCCTGAAAAAGGTAAAAGAGGCTGAGAAAAGGGTTGAAGAAGAAAGAAGGAAGCTGCAGGAGATTGAAAGGCAGCTGAAGGAGAAACAGAAAGAGATAGAGAAGGAACTCCTTGAGTTAAAGGCCCGGCGTGGAGAGATCGTCTCAAAGATCAGGAAAGAACTATATGAGCAATACATGCTGCTCCTTGAGAAGAACAACGGACTTGCCATTGCCGAGGCAAAGGACGAGGTATGCCTTGGCTGTTACATGAGCATACCTCCCCAGCTATACGTGGAGATAAAGACAGAGAACAGGATATTCACCTGCCCTCAATGTGGCCGTTTTCTCTACAGGTCATAACCCATGAAAAAAGCCCTGATCTATACTGATGGTGCATCAAGTGGCAATCCAGGGCCAGCCGGGATCGGGGTTGTCATTGAGATTGACGGTCAGAAGAAGACCCTCTCGGAGTATATCGGGGAAACCACAAATAATGTTGCTGAATACACCGCCCTTGTCAGGGCACTACAATTGGCACATCAGAGAAGGGTCGGATCTGTAGAGGTCTTTACAGACTCGGAACTTCTTGTAAAGCAGCTAAACGGCCAGTACAGGGTAAGGAACGAGGGGCTCCTGCCGCTGTACAGAAAGGTGATATCCCTCCTGAAGAGCTTCAAATCCAGCAAAATAACACATATCCCGAGGGAACAGAACAGAGAGGCTGACAGGCTCTCAAAGGACGCAATAAAGAAGGCCAGAAACACCAGGTAACAGATTGACAGGTCACATCTTCCTTTTATATTCTAAAGATAGAAAGGCTCTTTAATGGGCAGGTAGATGGTCGCTCCTGCAGCAATGCAGGGGAGGAAAGTCCGGGCTCCGTAGGGCAGGACAGTGGCTAACAGCCACCGCCAGGCAGCTGGACACAGGTGTCTGGCAGGGAAAGTGCCACAGAAAAGATACCGCCTGGCACCTATGGCATTGGTGTCAGGTAAGGGTGAAAAGGTGGGGTAAGAGCCCACCGCTGGGGTGGCGACATCCCAGGCATGGCAAACCCTGTCCGGAGCAAGGCCAAATAGGTTCCGCCCCGAGGGTGGCCCGCCCGATTGTGCGGAACGGGTAGGCTGCACGAGCCAGGGAGTAATCCCTGGCCACAGATAAATGACCATCCACGACAGAACCCGGCTTATTCCTGCCCATTAAAGAAAATAGTATAATATTCAGATGAAAAAAATATTTCTCCTTCTGATCCCATCGTCTGTAATCACTGGCGTGGTCCTTGGCTACCTCCTCTGGAGCCTTTCAGACCTGCCAAGGGTGGAGGCACTGGAAGAGTACACACCCCTTCAGGCATCAAAGGTCTACTCCTCATCGGGTGAGGTGATAGGAGAGTTTTATATTGAAAGAAGGACATTCATCCCCTACTACAGGATACCAGAGCATGTCAAAAAAGCCTTCATCGCCATTGAAGACGAAAGATTCTATAAACACCACGGTATTGATATCATTGCCATTGCCAGGGCCATCTACAGGGACATAAGGGCAGGAAGGATAGTCCAGGGTGGTAGCACCATCACCCAGCAGCTTGCAAAACAGCTCTTTCTCAAGCCGGAAAAGTCCCTCTCAAGGAAGATCAAAGAGGCTGCCATGGCAATCCAGATTGAGAAGCGATACACAAAAGAGGAGATACTCGGTCTCTATCTGAACCAGGTCTTTTTTGGTAACCATGCATATGGTATTGAGGCTGCAGCACACACATACTTCGGCAAATCCACTGATGAACTCACCATAGCCGAGGCAGCACTACTTGCAGCAATCCCCCGTGCGCCAGCCTATTACGACCCAATAAAAAGGCCCGAAAAGGCCCTGAGAAGACGTAACATCGTGCTCAGGAAGATGCTCCAGTCCGGTTATATCAGTAAAGAACAGTATGAGGAAGCGCTCAAGGAGCCCCTGCCCACACAGCTTCACAGAAGGAAATACAGGGCACCATACTTCATGGAGTTCATAAGATCCACTCTTTCAGAGAGATACAACGACGCCCTTTTCACCAGGGGGCTCAAGATCTACTCCACCATAGACACAGAGATGCAGAATGTCGCTGAGGAGGCTGTCAGAAGGGGTATTGAGGCCCTGAACAAGAGGGTGGAGCCAGGGGTACAGGCCGCACTTCTTGCTGTTGATCTTGAAGAGGGGAAGATAAGGGCAATGGTAGGAGGTACAGACTTCTGGAAGACACAGTTCAACAGGGTTACCCAGGCAATGCGTCAGCCCGGTTCAGCCTTCAAACCCATCGTCTATCTGGCCGCCCTCAGGAAAGGCTATCTCACAGATGATACCATTTATGACAGGGAGGTTGGTTATCCCACACCTGAAAAGGACGATGTATGGACTCCAAGGAATTACGAGTTGAAATACAATGGCCCGGTTACAATAAAAGACGCCCTTGCCCACAGCCTGAACGCAGCCACCGTCTGTCTTGCTGATAACATTGGCATGGACAGTATTATAAAGACAGCGAAGGAACTTGGAATAAAAAGCAGGATACATCCCTATCTCTCCTCTGCTATAGGAGCATCGGAACTGACATTATACGAGCTTGTCTATGCCTATGCAGCGCTTGCTACCGGTTACAGGATCTCACCCCTTTATATTGAGGAGATAAAAAACCCTGACGGAATAATCCTGGAAGAAAACTACCCCCGCATACAGAGGGTCATTGACGAGGCTGTGGTGGATGAGATGAGATACCTGCTGCGCTCCGTTGTCCTTGAAGGCACTGGCAGAATGGCACGGGTGATAAAAAGACGGGTCTACGGGAAGACAGGTACAACAAATGATTACACTGATGCGTGGTTTGTCGGTTTTGACGACAAGCTGGCGGTAGGCGTATGGGTGGGTAGGGATGACCATACCCCCATAGGGAAGAAGGAAACAGGTGCAAGGGCTGCACTGCCAATCTGGATATACTTCATGCAAAACTATCGCAGATAGAGGATATGCCGGGATGTGTGAAAGGGAACCTATCCCTTGACAACCCCCATGGGCCTCATCCTTGCCACCTTCCTGGATATGCCTGCATTATGGACCACCTCAACCACATTGGATATGTCCTTGTAGGCCTCGGACATCTCCTCGGCAAGGGTCTTTTTACCCGCACTTCTGACTATTATCCCTGCATCCTCCATCTCCCGCCAGATCGCCCTGCCCTTTGCCTGGCGGATTGCCTGGTGTCTTGAAAGGACCCGTCCGGCACCATGACATGTGGAACCGAAGGTCTCCTCCATCGCCCTCTCCGTGCCAAGAAGCAGATAGGATGCCCTTCCCATGTCACCGGGGATCAGGACAGGCTGTCCCACTGGCCTGTAGTCATCGGGCAGTTCCCTGTGGCCTGGTGGAAATGCCCTGGTCGCACCCTTTCTGTGTACCACAAGGCTTTTGATCCTTCCCTCTACCATGTGTTCTTCAACCTTTGCTATGTTGTGGGCCACATCATAAATCAGGCTCAGGCCAAGGTCTCCTGGTGAAAGCCCGAGGGTCTTCATGATAGCCTCCCTGCACCAGTGTGTAATGCACTGCCGGTTAGCCCAGGCATAGTTCGCAGCAGCCTTCATTGCAGCCATGTAGTCCTGTGCCTCGGGGGAATTAAAGGGTGCACAGGCAAGCTCCCTGTCAGGGAGTTTGATACCATACTTCCTTACCGCCCTTTCCATCACCTCAAGATAGTCGGTGCATACCTGATGTCCAAATCCCCTGGAGCCTGTATGAATCATTATTGTTACCTGCTCCGGAAAGATCCCCAGTCTGCTGGCAGCTGCCTCATCATAGATCTCCTCAACATACTGGATTTCAAGAAAGTGGTTCCCCGACCCAAGGGTGCCCTGCTGTGCAGCACCACGCTCGTAGGCCTTGTCAGAGATAACAGCAGGGTCTGCGCCCTCCAGGACACCACCTGATTCCGTATGGTCAAGATCTTCTTTTTCACCCATACCATTCTCAACAGCCCAGAGGGCACCCTTTCTTATAATCCTCTTTTCATCCTCCTTTGAGAGCCTGAGTTTACCCTTGGAGCCAACACCGGAAGGTATCTCTCTGTAAAGGACCTCCACGAGGTCCCTCATTCTGGGAAGCACCTCTTTACGGGTGAGGTTGCTTCTCAGAAGACGGACCCCTCAATTTATATCATATCCCACACCACCGGGAGAGATAATCCCCTCCTGGAGATCAAAGGCAGCCACCCCTCCAATGGAAAATCCGTATCCTGTATGAACATCAGGCATCGCAAGGGATGCCCTCACTATACCCGGAAGGGTTGCCACATTTGCAACCTGTCTGACAGAGGCTCCTTCAAGATATCTTTCAAGCACTGAATCAATATAAATGATGCCAGGCACCCGCATACCATCCACAAACCCCAGAGGGACCTCCACCCTGTTACTGTCTATCCTCTTTGTACCCTCTATCATGTAACCACCTCCTTAAATGTCAAAGATTACCTCTGCAGTCCAGACACCGTTTCTTTTTTCTATCTTGAGGTTGTGGTATGTGGCAGCCTTCAAAAGCAACCCCTTTTCATGCCTGTCAGGATCAAAGTCCTCACCCTTAAGCTTTGCCTCAATACGGTTTTCATTGAGGGATTCTATCTCTATCTCCCTTCCAATGAAGCCATAGGTATCAAACTGGAATATTATCTCGTTCAGCCAGCTGACGAACAATCCGTCAATGGATTCACTGTAGACATTTACATTGATACTCTTTTCTGGTTTAACCCTGGAAAGATCAGTGACAAGACTGTAAAGTCCAAGTGCTCCGTTTATGAACAGCTCCTCAAGGGTTTCACCGCGAACCTTGAGACCCACATCACCAGATATATCTAAAACTTCGTAACCGGGTTCTTCCATCTTATATTAAGATGATACCATTAAAGAATAAAGAAGTCAACAATTCCGGTGTTTCACTCCTTAAGGACAGGCTTGATCGGGTGTCCCACAATGACAGTATCAGTTTGTAAGTTCCGCTGTAAAGATGCTATCATTTTCTATGCCCTATTTTGTCGTACATGAGCATCACTCCAGGCGGCTCCATTATGACTTCAGGCTTGAGATGGATGGTGTGCTTAAGTCATGGGCAGTGCCAAAGGGGCCATCCCTGTCACCAAAGGACAAAAGGCTTGCCATTATGGTGGATGACCATCCCCTTGAATATGGGAGCTTTGAAGGGATAATCCCTGAGGGCCATTACGGAGCCGGCCCTGTTGTCATATGGGATTCGGGAGAGTATGAACTGCTCTCGGGCAGCCTTGAGGAGGGAAGGATAGAGTTCCTGCTGAAAGGGAAAAAACTTAAAGGTATATTTGTACTAACAAGGCTCAAGGGAAAGGAAAAGGAGTTTCTTCTCATCAAAAAGAAGGACAGCTTTGCAGTGGCTGACTACAGGATCAAAAAGGCCCTGACAGAAAAGAAGCTAAAGGAATTGAAGGAGAGGATCCCACCCTGTGAAACCCAGTAGGTGACTTACCCTTTCAATGCCTCTGTAATCCTTGCGAAGTCCTCAATGGTCAATGTCTCTGCCCTCCTCTTCGGATCTATCCCCAGCTCTTCAAGGATATCCCTGATGTTCCTGGACAATGGTTTCAGGGCATTGGAAAGCGTCTTTCTCCGCTGGGAAAAGGCGGTCTTTATAACCCTGAAAAGCATTGCCTCATCAGATACAATGACAGGTGGCCTCTCACGCCTTCTGAGATGTATAACAGCGGAGTCCACCTTTGGTGGTGGCACAAAGGCCTTTCTTGAGATGTAAAACAGTATGGCAGGTTCTGTGTAATACTGTACCATCAGGGAAAGAACACCGTAGTCCTTTCCTCCTGGTAGTGCGATTATCCTCTCTGCAACCTCCTTCTGCACGGTGAGGGTGGCGGTCTCAAGCCTGACACCCCCTTCAAGGAGTTTGAAGATTATGGGTGTGGTTATATAATAGGGTATGTTTGCAACCACCTTGAAAGGTGGAAGAGCATTGAATGGATATCTCAATACATCCTCACATACAATCTCTATGTTTTTTACATTACCTATCCTGGTCTTCAACTCCTCACAGAGATATCTGTCATACTCAATGGCGATAACCCTGCCCGCCTGTCTTGCGAGCATCTCTGTCATCCTGCCCTTGCCAGGGCCGATCTCCACAACAAGATCCTCCCTGCCAAGCCCTGCAGAGGATACTATTCTCTCCAGAATCTGTGGTTCAAAAAGGAAATGCTGTCCCAGCCTTCTCTTCATCTGCACCTGAGATTGCCCATCATATCAGGTATGACATCCATTTTGTGGGGAGGTAAAATACTCTATAATTGAGTTGACCATATCCTCAATAGTTGCCCTTGCAGGCACTACATGGACCTTAAGCCCCCTCTTTTCAATCTCCCTCTTTGTAACAGGACCAATCGCAACAATGGTTACATCCCTTAGAAGCTCCGCCACATCATCCTCAAGCATCTCACAGAGGTTGGTGAATGTGGCACCGGATGTGAATGTGGCTATGGTTATCCTGCCCTCCTTGAGGAATCTCTGCAGCCTCTTTGCATGCCTCTCCGGCCTTACCGCCCTGTATGTAACTGGTACATCAATCCTGCCGCCAAGCTCCCTTATCCTCTCGGGGAATACCTCCCGGGCCACCTCGGCCCTGGGCAGCAGTATCCTCAGCCCCTTAACAGAGTCCTCACCCCCAAAGGCATCAATAAGCCCCTCTGCCCTGAATGATTCAGGGACAAGGTCAACCTTTATACCATACTCTCTGATTGCACCGGCTGTCTTTGGTCCCACAGCACATATCCTTATCCCTTTCAGATCCCGTATATCCCTTTCAAGATCAAAATAACGCCTGAAAAAGAACTCCACACCCTTTGCACTTGTAAAGACAATCCAGTCGTAGTTGTGGATCTCATCTATAGCCCTGTCAAGATCATTGTAATCCTCAGGAGGAACAACCTCAATTGTGGGGAACTCAATTATTTCAGCCCCGAGGTCCTCAAGGGGCTCATACTCTTCCGTGTAGGGTCTTGTTATGAGAATCCGCTGCCCGAAAAGGGGTTTCCTCTCATACCAGTTAAGCTGTTCCCTGAGCCTTACCACATCACCAATAACAACCACGGCAGGAGGCCTTATCACATGGTTTGCCACTGCTTCGGACACCTCACCCAATGTGGAAACCACCGTCCTCTGATCTGCCCTGGTTCCCCACCTGATGACAGCAACAGGTGTGTCAGGAGGCTTTCCATGGGAAATCAGCTTTTCCGTGACCTGCCTGATATTCTTTACCGCCATCAGAAAGACGATGGTGCCCTTCTGGGCAGCAAGAAAGCCCCAGTCAATACTGCTTTCCCCTTTGGTTGATGCCTCGTTGCCTGGAAGCACAACGAAGGAGGAGGCATACTCCCTGTGGGTAAGGGGAATCCCTGCATAGGCAGGCACCGCAATGGCAGAGCTTATTCCCGGTACAACCTCAAACTCAATCCCTTCCCTGGCAAGAACCTGGGCCTCTTCACCGCCACGACCGAATACGAAGGGGTCACCTCCCTTAAGCCTGCAGACTCTTTTACCCTCAAGTGCCTTCTGTACAAGGGTGGCATTTATCTCGTCCTGGGTCATCTCATGGTGGCCACCCCTTTTACCGGCATAGACGAATTCGGCATCCTTCTTGATGTAATTCAGTATCTGTGCGTTGAGATGGAAATCATATACCACCACATCAGCCTTCTGAAGGCATCTGAGGCCCTTCACAGTAAGCAGCCCCATATCACCCGGGCCAGCACCAACAAGATAGACCTTTCCTCTTTCTGTCTTTTCTTTCATAAGAGCAGTAAGATTATAACATAATCAGTAGTGTACAAAATAATTTAGTTTTGTAAACAAGGCAGGGTGCCGAAAAAAAATAAGCACCACACCATTGAAAAGAAAAAAACATCAAAAAGTAATAAAGGCCCAGAGGTGGTTCATCATGGCATTGATGCAATGGGATTTAAATAATAAAAGACAGAGTATTTTAAGACTTAGGTGGATAGACAAGGGTCTTGATGTAAGACACCTGAGGTATTGCTACATGGCATTCTTCACCACCTCTGGGCCTGTAGGGTTTGTTTCTTTACTTGTTTTAGTGTATAACGATAAAAAAGAGGGTTACTTTATTGATTAATCCTGTGGTTGGCTTATTTTTATGAGGTGCCCTGCCTTGACAGGGATTTTATTTGGAGAGTTATGAAC
>Ga0256830_1001263_pt1 | contig 18149 bp, 15 predicted proteins | sample 128326metaG_FD_190537 | JGI IMG/M metagenome (GOLD analysis project Ga0256830, IMG submission 190537) | Hydrothermal vent microbial communities from Lau Basin, Pacific Ocean - 128-326 | ecosystem: Environmental > Aquatic > Marine > Hydrothermal vents | place: Pacific Ocean: Lau Basin | collected... | reverse complement strand
CGCGGCGGCCACCGCGGCGGCGATGGAGCCGGCGGCGAGGATGTGGTTTTCCTTGATCAGAAAGGCGTCGAACAGGCCGATGCGGTGATTGCGGCCGCCGCCGCAGGCCACCGCGTATTTTTGCGCGCTGCGCAGGCCGGGCAGGGTCTTGCGGGTGTCGAGGATCTGCGTGCCGGTGCCGTCGATACGCTGTACGAATTCGCGGGTGCGGGTGGCGGTGGCGGACAGGGTCTGCAGGAAGTTCAGCGCCGTGCGTTCGCCGCTGAGCAGCGCACGGGCGTTGCCGGTGAGGGTGCACAGGGTCTGGTCGGCGCCGATGCTGTCGCCGTCGGCGGCCTGCCAGTGGACGCGGATGCCGGGGTCCAGTTGCCGGAACACCGCGTCGAACCAGGCGCTGCCGCAGAGCACGGCGTCTTCGCGGCTGATCACCCGCGCGCGGGAAATCGCGTCGGCCGGGATCAGTGCGGCGGTGATGTCGCCGCTGCCGACGTCTTCGGCCAGCGCGTGTTGCACCACCGCCTCGAGGTCGGCCGGCAGTGGGATGTCGGTGCTCATGGTGTGTCAGTCGTCCCGTTTCAGCACCAGCAGGCGGTAGGTCTTGTAGCGCTCGAACACGGCCTGGGTGCGGTTGCCGCTGAAATACTTGTATTTCTGCTTTTCGATCTTCTTGCCGAAAAACAACTTGAACACGGACTTGATCAGCCCCCAGCTGCGCGGGTAGTTTTCGGTCAGGAAGCGGTTCAGGGTCTTGCCGGCGGGCACCAGTCGCAGCATCAACGTGTCGTCCAGCAACTTGATGTTGGGGCTGACCTTGCTGGTGATGTCCTCGTCGCGCAGCAGCGTGAACGGGTGTTTTTTCAGCTCGGCATAAAAGGCGGCCATCTTGTGCCCGCCGCCGAAGCTGCGGTCGCCGGGCTGGCCGTCGCCGGCATTCTCGGTCTTGAAGAAATCACAGATCACCACCAGCCCGCCGGGCTTGACGATCTGCGCGAGGATCGGGAACGACGCCGACATCGGGATGTACTGGTAGCTTTCGCTGAACAGCGCGGCGTCGTAGTACTGGCGGCGCTCGTCGATGGGGAATTTCTCGAAGGTGCTCTCGAACAGCCGGGCGGCCTTGCCGCTGCGTTCGGCGAGGCGCTTGCGCACCTGCTCGGCGAGCTTCGGGGCCGGCACCAGGCCGTCGGCGACGAAGCCGCGATCCAGCAACTGGGCGAGGATGTGGCCGGTGCCGCAGCCGATGTCGATGACCCGGGTGTCGCCGCCGTCCGGCGACGGCAGCGCACCGATGATCATGTCCGTGTAGCGCTGCTGCGCCTCGGCCAGGTTGGCGAAGGACAGCGGCAGGTCGTCGTCCCACAGGCCGTAGTGCAGGTCGTCCACGCCAAGGATCTGCTGGCCCAGTACCAGGCCCAGCTCCTTGCTGTTCATTTTTTCGGTGCTCAAAGGCTTGTCCTGTGTTGTCGGGGCGATTTTTCGCCCGGGGCATACTAATGTCTGTCAACCACGCGTACAAGCGGCGGTTGGCTCACTGGTCCAGCAGTTCCTGTATCCGGGTCTCCAGTTGTTGCCGGTCCTCGGGGCGAAAGCCGATGTGGGTTGACACGATGCGCCCCTCGCGGTCGATCAGGAACGAGGTGGGCATCGCGCGCAGGCGGTAGGCCGTGGCCACGTCCCCGTCGGCGTCGTGGGCGACGATGAAGCCCGGCTGGGCGGTTTGCAGGAAACGTTGCGCCTGCTCAGCCTTGCGGTCCAGGCCGATGGCGATGATCGACAGCCCGTCCTCCCGGTAGCGTTCGGCCATCTCGTCCATCCACGGGAAGGACTGGCGGCAGGGCGGGCACCAGGTGGCCCAGAAGTCCAGGTACACCACCCGGCCGCGGAACTGTGCGAGGCTCACCGATGCCGGTGCGCTGCGGTTTTCCGGGGCGTCGGCGGCCGGCGCCGTCAGCCGCGGCAGCGTGAAATCGGGCGCCGGGCGTTGTGCCGACTGGGTGGACAGGGGCAGCAGCAACAGCAGCGCGCAGGCGCCTAGCAGCCGGCGGCGGGTGGTGGCCATGGTGCTGGCCACGGTGGCGGTGCGGGGCCCTGTTTCAGGCAGCGTGTTTCCCAAGTGTTTTTCTCGACTTTTCTTGGCTATGGTGACGGAGTGCGACAAATGGTTGCGAGCCGTGCTGTCCGGTAAACTTCCTTCTCCCTTTCGACTCAATGGGACAGGGGCCGGTTCTACGGGCCGCGCCCGTGTCTCGCGACGATCGCAACACGTCGCAGCGATCCGGTACCGGGACGGGGTCCGCAAAGGTTTGCGGGACAGCAGTGACCGGCGATGATTGTACAAGAGTCCCGGTTCCGGGGCATGCCGATGCGGCCCCAACGTCGAGGAGTGAACCATGTTGATCAAACGCCCCGTGGATATCCCGGCTTCCGAGATCACCGACCCGGGTATCTACGCGCAGCGCCGCGAGTTTCTGCGCAACAGCGCCGGCACCGCCCTCGCGCTGGCCGCCGGGGTGGCCTTTCCGGGCCTGCTGGCATCCGGCGGTGCGCAGGCGGCACCGCTGCGCTTCGCCACCGGCTCCGCGCTGTCCACCGACGAGGAGCCCAATTCCCTGAAGGACATCACCCGCTACAACAACTTCTACGAATTCGGCACCGGCAAGGAAGACCCGGCGCGCTATGCCCACAGCCTGCGCACCGATCCGTGGACGGTGCGCGTGGACGGCGAGGTGGAGAAGCCCGCCGACTATCAGCTGGAGGACCTGATCAAGACCAGCCAACTGGAGGAACGCATCTACCGGCTGCGCTGCGTGGAGGCCTGGTCCATGGTGATCCCGTGGGTGGGCATCCCGCTGGCGACGTTGATCAAGCGTTTCCAGCCCACGTCGCGGGCGAGGTTCGTGGAATTCACCACGCTGTACGATCCCGAGCAGATGCCCGGCCAGCGTCGTGCGGTGCTGGACTGGCCCTATGTCGAGGGCCTGCGCATGGACGAGGCGGTGCACCCGCTGACCCTGCTGGCGGTGGGGCTGTACGGCAAGGTGCTGCCCAACCAGAATGGCGCGCCGATCCGGCTGGTGGTGCCGTGGAAATACGGTTTCAAGAACGTGAAGTCCATCGTGCGCATTCGTTTCACCGAGACCATGCCCCGCACCACCTGGGCGCTGGCCGGTCCACGCGAGTACGGCTTCTACGCCAACGTGAACCCCGAGGTGGACCATCCGCGCTGGAGCCAGGCCCGGGAGCGGCGCATCGGCGAGTTCTTCAAGCGCAAGACGCTGATGTTCAATGGCTACGCAGAGCAGGTGGCGGGGCTGTATCGCGGCATGGATCTGCGGCGCTGGTTCTGACTCGTCGCCGGTGAGCATGTCGCGCCTTTTCAGACCCGGCGTTTTTCTGCTCTGCCTGGTGCCGCTGCTGTGGATGGTGGCCGACGGCCTGACGGATGGGCTGGGCGCCAATCCCATCGAGACCATCACCCGTCGCACCGGCGACTGGACCCTGCGCCTGCTGCTGATCACGTTGTCGGCAACACCGGCGCGGTGGCTGTTCGGCTGGTCATGGCCGCTGCGGCTGCGGCGCATGCTCGGGCTGTACGCGTTCTTCTATGCTTGCCTGCATTTTCTGACCTACCTGGTGCTGGACCAGTTCTTCGACTGGGGCGAGATCGCCGCGGATATCCTCAAACGCCCGTACATCACCATCGGCTTCGCCGCGTTCGTGATGCTGATCCCGCTGGCGCTGACCTCCAGCCGGGCGATGATGCGGCGCCTGGGCCGGCGCTGGTCACAGCTGCACCAATTGGTCTACGTGGTGGCCACCGCCGGTGTGTTTCACTATTTGTGGTTGGTCAAGGCCGACACCCGGTTACCGCTGCTGTACGCGTTCATACTGCTGTTGCTGCTCGGGGCGCGGGTCTGGCACCAGCGGGTGGGTCTGCCGGTGCGTTCGTCCGTGTCGCCGTAGTGTCGGCTGCCGGGGCCGGGTTTTTTCACCCCGTTTTTTCGCTATCATGGCTGACAACCAACGGTGGTAGCAAAAAGGCCTTTTCATGGATTTCAGTTTCTTGCAGGGTGACAGCGCGTGGATCTGGCAGGTGTTTTTCGTGGTGGTGGCCGCGCTGGCCCTGGACTTCCTGCAACGGCGGGTGTCGCGGCATCTGGCCCGGCGGCTGAAGAGCACCGCCAACCCGTGGGACGACGCACTGCTGGAGGCCTGGCGGCGGCCGCTGAGCCTGCTGATCTGGGTCGTGGGCCTGGGCATCGCCGCCGAGATCACCGGGCGGCAGACGGACTCCAGCCTGTTCGAGCTGGTGGACCCGGCGCGCAGCGTGGCGGTGATTTTCGCGCTGGCCTGGTTCGTGGTGCGTTTCATTCGTCTCGCCGAGGCCAACATCGTGCGCCAGCGCGAGGCCCGCGGCGAGAGCGTGGACCGCACCACGCTGGACGCCATCGCCAAGCTGCTGCGCCTGTCGGTGATCATCACCGCGACCCTGGTGGTATTGCAGACCCTGGGCTTCAGCATCTCCGGCGTGCTGGCCTTCGGCGGTGTCGGCGGCATCGCGGTGGGTTTCGCGGCCCGCGATCTGCTGGCCAATTTCTTCGGCGGGTTGATGATCTACCTCGACCGGCCGTTCTCCGTGGGTGACTGGGTGCGTTCGCCGGACCGGGAGATCGAGGGCACCGTGGAGCGCATCGGCTGGCGCCTGACCCTGATCCGCACCTTCGACAAACGTCCGCTGTACGTGCCCAATTCGGTGTTCGCCAATATCGCGGTGGAAAACCCGTCGCGCATGAGCAACCGCCGCATCTACGAGACCATCGGCATCCGCTACGACGACCTGGCGCAGATGCCCGCTATCGTCGCCGACGTGGAGGCCATGCTGCGCGCCCATCCGGCCATCGACACCGAGCAGACCCTGATGGTGAACTTCGTCAGTTTCGCGCCGTCGTCGCTGGACTTCTTCGTGTACACGTTTACCAGGACCACGGTGTGGACCGAGTTTCACGAGATCAAGCAGGACGTGCTGCTGAAGATCGCCGACATCATCGGCCAGCACGGCGCGGAGATCGCGTTCCCGACCTCCACCGTGCATCTGCCCGACGGCGTCACGCTGAACAGTGGCGGTGGAGTCGAGGCACCCGGCTGCCTATAATCGGAACAGACATCCCATCAACCTCGTTAGCAGATCGAATCATCCATGGCCGACAAACTCCTCATCGTGCTGATGAACACCGACCCGAAAAACCCCTCGGAGCTGGGCACCCCGTTCCTGCAGGCCAGCGTGGCCGCGGCGATGGAATACGACGTGGAGGTGCTGCTCACCGGGCGTGCCGGCGAACTGGCCAAGGCCGGGGTGGCGGAGGGCCTGCGCTTTACCGAGGACAGCAACAAGACCGTCTACGACCTGATGCGCGACGCGGTGGAGGCGGGCGCCAAGTTCAAGGTCTGCACCTCCAGCCTGGACCTGTGGGGCGACGACCTGATTCCCGAGATCGACGAGACCGTCGGCGCCGCCTACATCATCAGCGAAGCCATGGATGACGAGACCGTCACCTTTACCTATTGATGCAACTTCCGTCTCCCACGCCGGCGCGCCGCCCACGATGAGTGTTTCCCCCGAGCACCTGCAGGAGGTACGCGCGCAGGCCGATTGCCTGCACAGCGGGGCCGACGTCGCCTCCGCGCTGGACCGCATGGCCGCGGCCATCACCGAGGAATACCGCGACCGCAACCCGCTGCTGATCTGCGTGATGAACGGCGGCCTGATCGTCACCGGCGGCCTGATGCTGCGGCTGGATTTCCCGCTGGAGCAGGACTACATGCACGCCACTCGCTACCGCGGCGCGACCCGGGGCGGGGAGCTGCACTGGGCGGTGGAGCCGCGTATCCCGTTGCGTGACCGGGACGTGCTGGTCATCGACGACATCCTCGACGAGGGCTACACCCTCGCGGCCATCGTCGAGCATTGCCGGCAGGCCGGCGCGCGCAGCGTCAAGAGCGTGGTACTGGTGGAAAAGCTGCACGATCGCAAGCATGGCATCGCGGCGGATTTCGTCGGCCTGCAAGTGCCGGACCGCTACGTGTTCGGCTACGGCATGGACTACAAGGGGTTCCTGCGCAACGCCAACGGCATCTTTGCGGTCAGGGGCATCTGAATCCCGCGGGCACCCCCTTCGTCGCGGGCGAACGCGTTTCTTCCAACGTCAACTGGGCAACATCATGGACAAGCTGGCAATCATCGGCGGCACCGGCCTCGATACCCTGGGCATCCTGGAGGTCCACAAGCGCGAGGTCGTGGAGACGCCCTACGGCGAGGCCGCCGGCCCCGTCACCCGCGGCATGCTGTTCGGCAAGGAGGTGCTGTTCCTGCCCCGTCACGGCTACAGCCATCACCTGGCGCCGCACCAGATCAACTACCGCGCGAACCTGTGGGCACTGCGCGAGATGGGCGCGGACAAGGTACTGGCCATTGCCGCGGTGGGTGGCATCCGCGCCGACATGCCGCCGGCCCGGCTGGTGGTGCCGGACCAGATCATCGACTACACCTGGGGACGCATCGCCACCTATTATCACGACGGCGCCGACCAGGTGCGCCACATCGACTTCACCCATCCCTACTGCGAAGACCTGCGCCAGTTGTTACTGAAGGCCGCCTTCGCCGCCGGCGTGGACATCGTCGACGGCGGAACCTACGGCGCCACCCAGGGCCCGCGGCTGGAGACCGCCGCCGAGATCGAAAGAATGGAGCGTGATGGCTGTCACCTGGTGGGCATGACCGGCATGCCCGAGGCCGCGCTGGCGCGGGAACTGGACATTTGCTACGCGAGCTGTGCGGTGGTGGCCAACTGGGCGGCCGGCAAGGCCAGCGAAGAAATCACCATGGACGAGATCGAGCGCAACCTTCAGTCGGGCATGGGCAGGCTGGTGGAGCTGCTGGAGCAGTTGATGATATGACCACGCCGGAACAGGTCATCGAATTCTGGTTTTCCGGGCGGGTACAGCCGCTGTGGTTTCATTCCACAACGGAATTCGACGCGGAACTCGCCGAGCGTTTTCTGCCCACCTGGCAGGCGGCCCGGCAGCGGGCCTTATCGGATTGGGAAGATACCGCCGATGGCGCGCTGGCGCTGGTGATCGTGCTGGACCAGTTTCCGCTGAATATGTTTCGCGGCCGGCCGGAGGGGTATTCCACCGAGGCCGCCGCGCGCGAGGTTGCCGGGCGGGCCATCGCGCGCGGCTTCGATGCGTCGCTGGACGATGCGCAAAAGGCCTTCCTGTACATGCCCTACATGCACAGCGAGACGCTGGCGGACCAGGACCGCAGCGTGACGCTGTTTCGTGAAGCCGGGCTCACGGAGAACCTGAAGTTCGCGGAGCACCACCGCGACCTGGTGCAGCGCTTCGGGCGCTTTCCCCATCGCAACGCGATCCTGGGCCGGGAAAGCACGCCGCAGGAACTGGCGTATCTTGCGTCGGACGAGGCCTTTCACGGCTGAGACGATCCCGGCCCGCCGGCCGCGCCGCGAGTCGTTCAGGGTGTGGTCGAGAAACAGATGCCGTCGAGGCTCGTCCAATTACTGGCATCGCCGTCGCTGTAGGCGACTACCGATCCGTTGTTGAAGATGTCCACGCGGTCTGCTCCAGTCTGGAACAGCAGCCTGGCCGGCGGTCGGTAGCCGGAGGGGAGTGTCGCCATGGTGCAGCTTGGGCAGGCCGTTACGCTACCCACCAGTCCCCGCAGACAGACCTCATCGCCCACCTTTCGGTACTGGGGTACCTGATAGCTACCGCCATACGCGGTCGCTCCGCCGGTGAGGCTCAGGTCGGTCCACGCGCTGCGCGGTGTGGCCTCGAATATACCGAGGCCCTGAACCTGGAAGATGCGATTGCCCTCAACGCCGCCATCGTAGTTCAAGAAGAAGCCAACCGTGGCATAGCGCGCCTCGGGTGGGAATTCACGCGCGGTCCCCGCGCCGAACTCGGCGCTGTAGGTGGCCCACTGGTTATCGGGTGGAACGACGCCGCCTGCCGGGTAGTACCAGTAGCTGCCATCGCCGGTGATCTCCGCGCCCGCCGCATCGCGCAGCCTGACCGCAAGATAGAGGGTGCCGGCGGAGCCCCCGGACAACAGTCTGAAACTGCCCATCACCCGGTAGGTCCGGTTACGGTTGATCGGAATCCAGGTGTCGCTGCCGCCCCGGACCAGGGTGTTGGCGGGGTTCTGCGCCACCGCATCGCCGGCCGGCCCGTCCTGGCCGGTGGCCAGTTCGAGGCTGCCGAGTTCCATGCTCCATCCCGCCAGGCCGTTGGAAAAATCGCCGTTGGGTATGCGGTTGCCATCGGTAATGCGCTGGGTGTTGGTTGTAATCCGGGCGTCATTGTCGTCGACGGCCGTTTCGATCGCGGTGAAATTTGCGTTCACATCGTCGGCGACGGCGGTGGTGCCGGCGGTGAACTGGTTGGGGATATCCACCGGTGCGGCCAGGGTGGTGGTGGCCACGGCCAGCAGGGCTAGCGTGGTAATGAACCTGGACATGGTCATATCGAGACTCCTTTCGACGAAGATAACAGCGCTCGATGCTACCAGATGTCCCGTCGGCCGCGAAACCGGGGTTGGTTCGCACATGTGAACGGGAAAGAGGGGGAGCGTTGCTCGCCCCCCTCTTTTGCCGTTCAACAGCTACGCCGCCGTTTCAGCGTGCGGCGCGTTTGTGTCGGCGCCGCCACGCGGCTGCGGCCAGTGCCAGCAGGCCAGCCGGCAGCGTGGATCCGCCACCGCCACCGCCACCACCGCCGGTGTCGCGGTTGTCGGTGCCGTCACAGGCATCGCCCACGCCATCGCCGTCCATGTCTGCCTGTCCGGCATTGCTGTCCACCGGACAGTTGTCCACGGCGTCGGCAATCCCGTCGTTGTCGTCGTCGCTGTCGGCATTGTTGCCGATGCCGTCGCCGTCGGTATCGACGGATTCGGTGGCGTCCAGCGGGAACGTGTCGCTGCCGTCCGGCACGCCGTCGTTGTCGTCGTCGGTGTCGGCGTTGTTGCCGATGCCGTCGCCGTCGCTGTCGATGGTCTCCGTCGCATCGTTGGGGAACGCATCGGCGTTGTCGCCGACGCCGTCGCCATCGCTGTCGGCGGACTCGCTGGCATCCAGCGGGAACGCGTCGCTGCTGTCCGGCACACCGTCGTTGTCGTCGTCGGTGTCGGCGTTGTTGCCGATGCCGTCGCCGTCGCTGTCGATGGTCTCCGTCGCATCGTTGGGGAACGCATCGGCGTTGTCGCCGACGCCGTCGCCATCGCTGTCGGCGGACTCGCTGGCATCCAGCGGGAAGGCGTCATTGATGTCCGGCACGCCGTCGTTGTCGTCGTCGGTGTCGGCGTTGTTGCCGATGCCGTCGCCGTCGCTGTCGATGGTCTCCGTCGCGTCGTTGGGGAACGCATCGGCGTTGTCGCCGACGCCGTCACCGTCGGTGTCCGCGGTTTCGCTGGCATCCAGCGGCATGCCGTCGAGGCTGTCGCTGGTGCCGTCGTTGTCGTCGTCGGTATCGGCATTGTTGCCGATGCCGTCGCCGTCGCTGTCGATGTATTCGCTGGCGTCCGCCGGGAACGCGTCGTCCGTGTCGGGGATGCCGTCGCCGTCGCTGTCCGCGCCCACCAGCGAGATCGATGGCGTGGAATTCGCGTCGTCGAGCAGGCTGCCCAGTGCGTATTCCAGCGCATTGGCGTAGCCGTCGCCGTCGAGGTCAAAACCCGCGTCGCTGGCGTTTCGCGGGTCCAGGCCACGCAGGGTTTCGTAGGCATCGGGCAGGCTGTCGCCGTCGTCATCCAGGTCGGTGTTGTCGCCAATGCCGTCGCCGTCGGTATCGGCGGTCTCGGTGGCGTCGTTGGGGAACGCGTCGCCGTTGTCGCCGACGCCATCACCGTCGGTGTCGACGGATTCTGTGGCGTCCAGCGGGAAGGCATCGCTGCTGTCCGGCACGCCGTCGTTGTCGTCGTCGGTGTCGGCGTTGTTGCCGATGCCGTCGCCATCGGTGTCGACGGATTCTGTGGCGTCCAGCGGGAAGGCGTCGCTGCTGTCCGGCACGCCGTCGTTGTCGTCGTCGGTGTCGGCGTTGTTGCCGATGCCGTCGCCGTCGGTGTCGACGGATTCTGTGGCGTCCAGCGGGAAGGCGTCGCTGCTGTCCGGCACGCCGTCGTTGTCGTCGTCGGTGTCGGCGTTGTTGCCGATGCCGTCACCGTCGGTGTCGACGGATTCGGTGGGGTCCAGCGGGAAGGCGTCGAGCTTGTCGTTGACGCCGTCACCGTCGGTGTCTGCCAGCAGTGGGTCGGTGCCGAGCGCGATTTCCTCGGTATCCAGCAGGCCGTCGTTGTCGTCGTCCAGGTCGTCCAGGTCGTTCAGGCCGTCGCCATCGGTGTCCAGCAGTTCGAATTGCTGGTACAGGGTCGGGGACCAGTTGCCGTCCACGTCCTGCGCGCGGAAGCCGACGCGGTACGTGCCGGCGGCGAGTCCGGCGTGCAGCCCGGTTTGTTCCGCGAGTTCCAGCGGACTGTCGAAATTGCCATCGACGGCGCTGACCGCGGTCGCCGCACCCACACCGGGATCGCTGCCGATGAAGATCTCGGCGTTGGCCACGGTGTTGTTGGGGACGAAGACGGCGGGCCGGTTGAACACCTGCCGGATCGCCGGGCTCCAGTTGCCGAAGCCGTCTTTGGTGCGGGTGTAGATGACATGGATGCCCGGCGCTAGCGCGGTGAGGTCCAGCTGGCCGCTCACCTCGGTGATGTCGCCCACGGCCGTGATGGTGATGGGCGTACCCGCACCCGCTGCAACATTGGGGTCGTCGAAAAAGGCCTCTGCGGCGACGATGTCGCCTGCCCGGGCTTGCGCGCTGGCCAGGGCGATCGCGCCGGCCAGCAGGGTCTTGCGAAAGATTCTGTTCATCGTGACGTCTCCTGTCGTTGACCGACTACTGCTGGCGGCCGTAGGAGACGAATTTCACCCGCACATTGCCGTTGGCCACGGTTTTTGCCGTGTCCAGCACCGAGTAGATATAGGGACCCACCGCGGCGGGATCGCGCTGCGAGTCATACTGGTCGATGGACCAGCTGCCGCCGTAGATGCCCATGTCGTTGCGGCTGGTGTCCAGGTCGGACAGGATCGCGTCGCTGGGGCCGGCGTCGATCGCCGGGGAGCCGGTGCCCGGCTTGTAGTCCACGGTGTCCACGAACAGCGGGTCACTGGCCAGATTGCCGTTGCTGGTGCCGCAGTTCACGGCGTTGTTGAAGCAGATGTTGTTTTGCGCATTCAGGTCCACGCCAGTGCTGGGCGCCGGCAGGATGTTGTCGTTGTAGTTGACGAAGATATTGCCGCGGATGGAAACCGAAGGCGGCACCCAGCTGTTGCTGCTGTCGATCATCCCGGCTTGTTCGGTCTCGCCGACCCCCGGTTGCCAGATCGCGATATTGGCCGCATCGACGACGTTGTTCTCGAAGATGAACGAGGTGGCGTTGCCGAACACGCCCATCGGGCTGATTCGTCTGACCTCGGTAGTGGCCGGGTCCGCCAGGCGGTCGGTGGTCGCCTGGAACAGGTTGTTGCGCAGCGTGATACGCCCGGAGCCGCCGGTCAATATGAACGTGTAGTCGCCTCCCCCGCTGTAAGTGCCCCCAATCGGGGCCCACTCCTCCACGAAACGGTTGCCGACGATCAGGGTCTCGGCCGCCGCGTACACGGACATCGGGGTAGCGCCATCCTGGCCGGTAACGCTGTTGCCGATGAAGTTGATCGTTTCGTTGCCCAGGCTGGTGGTGCGCAGGTTGCTACCACCCCCAAGGTCGCTACTGCAGATCGTGTTTCCCGCGATCGTGATGTCACCCGCTTCGACATACAGGGTGGGGGTGTTGATGTTGCATGGTATCGTGCTGCCGATCAGGGTGAAGCGCCGCAGCTGCGACGCGGAACGAATGCTGTTCTGGCCGTCCACCAGGGTGACCTCGAGCAGCTCCAACTCGCCAAGGGTGGCGGTGCTGTCCACGCTGATGTTGTCGACCTGCAGGCCTTGCAGGGTCAGCTTCGTCACCGCGGCAGCCGCGGGCACATACAACGCATCCTGGATGATCGGGTTGGCCAGGGCGGTCTCCGCCTTGAAGGTCAGGGACTTGTCTACCTCGATGGACGGGTCCGCGTTGGTGTAGAGGCCATCCTGCAGGATGATCACGTCCCCGTCCGCGGCGGCGGCAATGGCGGCCTGCAGGCCGGAGCCCGGCGCGACGGTGATTTCAACGGCGGTGGCGGCAGAGGAGACTGCGAGCATCGCAGCGACGACGGAGTGTTTGAACATGAGCTATCCCCCAAAATATCTCATCAGGCCAATTCCGATGGCGTGTCATGTACGCCTTGGTCCATGGGCGTAATGCGGAATCAAACTGAAGGATAAAATAATAACTTGCCAGTTTCATCCCACAAACAGGGGGTTCTTACTGTTGGATCAGTGCCGTCCCATTAACTTCAGATTTGTCATCCCGGCGAAGGCCGGGATCCAGTAACCCGTTGAAACCACTGGATTCCGGCCTTCGCCGGAATGACGGAAGAAAGCCCGCGATATTCATGTCTCCGGTGCCGCCTGGCCCGCTGTTTTTCAGTGGTTTCAACAGCCACTCCAATATCAAGAGGCAAGTTAACGGGACAGTAGTGATGTTGGGCAGGAAATTAAGACCACGGTTTTAATCTCAATCGAAGATAAAGCGAGCCCGGTGGCCCGTCTTTGCGCCCGGGGCGTGCCCGAGCCTCCGGGTAGTGCCGGCCAGTTTCAAGATCGCGTTAAAGATATATCCCAGGTGGACGAAATACCTGGTGTGAATCGTTTAAAACGTTAGAAACGTTTGAATCGTTAGAATCGCTTGAAACGTTGGGTTGCGGCCACCCGAATCACGGATAGAGGAACCATGGTCAAGAACAATAAACATGACAACACGCAGTATTTGACGCCCAGCCAGGCAGCCGAGCGCTTGATGGTGTCGCCGGTAACGCTGCGTCACTGGGCGCTGGCGGGCAAGCTGGCCTACACCACGACGCCCGGCGGGCACCGGCGTTTTGCGCTGGACGAGGTGGAGCGTTTCGCCGCGGAATTCTCCGCGGGAACCCCGGCAACGGGTGAGTCCGGGCGGGCGGCGGCGGGTACCGAGCAGCGCCGTATCCTGGTGGTGGACGACGACCGGCAACTGGCCGGCTATCTCGCGGAGCTGTTTTCCGGCCTGTCCGAGTCGCTGGTGTGCGAGGTGGCCTACGACGGTTTCGAGGCGGGGCGGAAGATGTCGGAGTTTTCCCCCGATGCGCTGCTGCTGGACCTGATGATGCCCGGGCTGGATGGCTTTCAGGTCTGCCGGGCGATCAAGTCCGACCCCGACAGCCGCGATACCCGCGTGGTGGTGATGACCGGCTACCACACCCCGACACATGTGCAGCAGGCGCTGGACGCCGGCGCCGAGGCCTGCCTGGCCAAGCCGCTGGACAGGGAGCGGCTGATGGTGGCGATGGGGCTGAAACAGATGTTTGACGAGGCGGCAGGCCGTCGCACCTGGCCCAGCGAATTTTGACGCGTAGTAATTAGTACCTGGCAGGAGATCAATTCTCATGAAAAAGAACTTTCCCGTTACCGGTCGAGAAAACGATTACCCGAGTGACATCCACATCGTGTCCACCACGGACACCAAGGGCGCGATCACCAGTTACAACCAGGATTTCCTGGAGGTGAGCGGTTTCTCGCCGGAGGAACTGATGGGCAAGAACCACAACGTGGTGCGCCACCCGGACATGCCACCGGCGGCGTTTGCCGATCTGTGGAACGTGATCAAGCCGGGCAAGCCGTGGATGGGCATCGTGAAGAACCGCTGCAAGAACGGCGACCATTACTGGGTGGATGCCTATGTCACCCCCAGCGTCGAAGGCAACCAGACCGTGGGTTACCAGTCGGTGCGGGTGAAGCCGGATCGTGACTGCGTGCGGCGAGCCGAGGCCCTATACGACCAGATCAACAACGGCGCGAGCCTGTGGCAGCGGCTGCGGGGCAAGCTCCGCTTCGGGCTGATGGGCAAGATCAACATCGCCGTGGTATCGACCCTGCTGCCGGTGTTGCTGGCCATGCTGGCCGGCGAGGCTTACCTGCCGGCCGGGCTGGTGCTCGGCGCCATCGTCGGCCTGGTGGCCGGCAAGCTCATCGCTCAACCGTGGCAGCAGGCCGCGCGCGACAGCCGGGAGATCTTTTCCAACGCGGTGGCGCAGCAGGTCTACACCGGCCGCGCCGACGAGCTGGGCCAGTTGCAGTTGGTGATACGCGCCCAGCGGGCCCGCCTGCGTACCGTGGTGTGGCGGGTGGATGCAGCGGTGTCGGAACTCGATGGTATCGCAGGCGCCACCGCCGCGGTGGTGGAACAGAGCAACCAGGGTGTGCAGCGGCAGCAATCCGAGATCGAACAGGTGGCCACCGCGATGAATGAAATGTCCGCCACGGTGCAGGAGGTGGCGCGCAACACGGCCCAGGCCGCCGATGCCGCGCACCAGGCCGAGGAAGTTGCGAGTGCCGGTGCGCTGGCGGCCACCGAATCCATTGGTGGCATCAGCAGGCTGGTGGACGACGTGGAGCAGGCGGCCACGGTGATCAAGCAACTGGAACAGGAGTCGGACAATATCGGCAGCGTGCTGGACGTGATCCGCGGCATCGCCGAGCAGACCAACCTACTGGCACTGAATGCCGCCATCGAGGCCGCCCGTGCCGGCGAGGCCGGGCGCGGCTTCGCGGTGGTGGCCGACGAGGTGCGTACCCTGGCCAGCCGCACACAGCAGTCCACCGCGGAGATCCAACGCATGATAGAGCTGCTGCAGTCCGAGGCCCAGCAGGCGGTGCAGGCCATGGGCAAGGCGGAGGATGGCGCAAAGATAGGGTCCGACCAGGTGCAGGCCCTGGCGGAGAGCCTGGCCGACGTGTCCAGCGCGGTGAATGCGATCAACGAGATGAATGCCCAGATCGCCACCGCCGCGGAGGAGCAGTCCGCGGTGTCGGAAGAGATCAACCGCAATATCGTCAACATCAGCACCCTGGCGGAGCAGACCACCGAGGCCTCGATGGAGACCTCGCGGGCCACCGACAACCTCGCCCACGAGGCCGGCAATCTGCGCGCGGTGGTTCACCAGTTCGGGGAGGAATGAGATCCCATGTCACCTGCAGTAAACGGTCAGCCTTATCGGGTGCTGATCGTCGACGACGAAAGCATGCATCGCGCGCTGGAGAAGGAGGTGCTGGGCGACGAACAGTTCACCATCACCGAGGCGAGCAACGGCGAGGAGGCGCTGGCCCGGCTGCATGAACAGGAGTTCGACGTGGTGCTTGCCGACAAGCGCATGCCGGGCATGGACGGCGACATGCTGTGCCGGCGCATTCGCGGGAATCCCGGCCTGGCCCTGTTGCCGGTGCTGATGGTGACGGGCAGCAACTCCCGCGAGGATCTGCTGAAGAGCCTGGACTGTGGTGCCAACGATTTCATCCGCAAGCCCTACAACCCGCTGGAACTGGTGGCGCGCACACGCAACTTCGCGGCCCACAAGCGGATCACCGACCAGTTGGAGAACGCCGAAACCCTGCTGTTCGCGCTGGCGCGCATGGTGGAGGCGCGCGACGAGCATACCGGTAACCACTGCTCCCGGCTGGCGCACACCTCGGTGGTGTTGGGCAAAGCGCTGGGCCTGGAGGGGGACGAGCTGACCGCGCTGCGCCGGGGCGGGGTGCTGCACGACATCGGCAAGCTGGGCATCCCCGACAGCATCCTGCTGAAGAACGGTCCCCTCGACGATGAGGAATGGGCGGTAATGCGCAGTCACACCGTCATCGGCGCGGAGCTGCTCGGAGGCATGAAGAGCATGCAGCTGACCCTGCCCATCGTGCGCAGTCACCACGAACGCTGGGACGGCGGTGGTTACCCCGACGGCCTGAAGGGCGAAGACATCCCGTTGCTGGCGCGCATCTTTCAGGTGGCAGACATCTACGACGCGCTGGCCCACGAGCGGCCCTACAAGGCGGCCACCAGTCACGACAGGATCGCGGAGATCCTGGAGGAAGAGGTGCGGCGCGGCTGGCGAGATCCGGAGATCACCGCACTGTTTCTGGAAATCCTGCGCCAGCGTCCCGGGGACCTGAAGATGCCGCCGCAGACCGAGCGCGACATGGGCACCGAGATCTTCGAGAACATCCTGCGCACCGGCGCCCTGACCTGGCAGGCTCGGGAGGGCGACGTGCAATGAGTGCCGACCAACGCTTGCAGACCGACGCCATCTACCCGATACAGCCGCAACAAAACCTGCTTCTGCAACGCATCGTCGATCTGCATTCCATCGTGTCCATGACCGATGTCACCGGGCGCATCACCTACGTCAACGACAAGTTCTGCGAAACCAGCGGCTACAGCCGCGAGGAACTGCTGGGCGCGAATCATCGCATCGTGAAATCCGGCGCCCATTCCGCGGAGTTCTACCGGGACATATGGCGCACCATCGCGCAGGGCGGCACCTGGCAGGGGCAGGTACAGAACCGACGCAAGGACGGCAGCGACTATTGGGTGCAGACCACCATCATGCCGGTGCTGGATGCCCGGGGAAAACCGGAACAGTACATTTCGTTGCGTACCGACGTCACCGCCCAGGTCTGCGCCCAGCGCGCGCTGGCCCGGTTCAAGACCACGCTGGATCAGACCCTGGACAGCGTGTTCATCTTCGACGCCATCAGCCTGCGTTTCACCTACGTCAACCTCGGTGCGGTCGAACAGGTGGGATACACCGAGACCGAGCTGCTGGCCATGGGGCCCGTCGACATCAAGCCGGATTACGACGAGACGCAGTTCCGTGCCCAACTGGCGCCGCTGTTGAGCGGTGAACAGGAAAGCCTGACCCTGGAGACGGTGCATCGACACAAGTCCGGGAACCGGATACCGGTGGAAATCTTCCTGCAGTATTTCCCGGAGGGAAAGGGCACCGGCCAGTGTATCGCCATCGTGCGTGACATCAGCGAGCGCCGGCGCACCGAACGCACGTTGCGTGCGCTGACCGTCGCCCAGCCCTCGCCGGAAGTATTTCACGACATCGCCCGCACCATGGCCGAATCCCTGGACGCCCGCTGGGCCGGGGTTGCGCGCCTGGTGGACGGGGGTGAATCCGTGCAGATGGTGGGTTTCTGGGACTCCGGGCAACGCGGCAAGCTGATGAGATACGAACTGACGGGGAGCCCCTGCGCGGAAATCTGCGCCACCCACAAGCCGCTGCTGGTTACCGAGCAGGTTGCGGGGCGATTTCCCGAGTCGCCCTGGTTGCAGCAGATGGGCGCCGTCAGCTACCGCGGCGAACCCCTGCTGGACGCCAACGGCGCAGAACTGGGGGTGCTGTTCGTCGTGGATGACAAGCCCTGCTCGGAATCTGCCACCGACTGCGCCCTGATGGGCGTCGCCGCGAAACGCGCCGCGCTGGAATTACAGCGCCGGGATGCGGAAGAGACGGCCCACGCGCGCAGCCGGCAACTGTACGAAACCCTGGAGCGCGTCAGCGACGGCTTCTTCTCGTTGGACGAACAGTGGCGCTTTACCTACATCAACCCGTCCGCCGCCGCCATGTTCCAGACCTCCTGGTTCAACCTGAGGGGAAAGAGCATCTGGGAGGCCTTTCCCGAAGCCAGTGACTTCTTCCAAAAGCCGCTGCGCCGGGCGATGGAACAGCAGGCGCGGGCCTGGTTCGAGGGCCTGTACCAGCCCCGGGATCGCTGGCTGGGGGTCTATGTCTACCCGTCCCCGGCCGGGGTTTCCGTGTACCTGCAGGACATGTCGGAAACCAAGCGCCTGAAGCTGGAGCACGAGCGGATAACCGGCCAGATGCAGCAGGCGCACAAGATGCAGGCCATCGGCCAGCTCACCGCCGGCATCGCCCACGATTTCAACAACATCCTCGCCAGCATCATCGGATACACCGACCTGGCCAAGACCCGTTGCGTCGGAGAGGGGCAGGAAAAACTCGGCGAGTACCTGGCACAGGTGTACAAGGCCGGCGAGCGGGCGCGGGACCTGATCCAGCAGATGATGGCCTACAGCCGCACCACCAGCACCGAGGTGGCGGCAC
>Ga0256830_1001262_pt1 | contig 18151 bp, 21 predicted proteins | sample 128326metaG_FD_190537 | JGI IMG/M metagenome (GOLD analysis project Ga0256830, IMG submission 190537) | Hydrothermal vent microbial communities from Lau Basin, Pacific Ocean - 128-326 | ecosystem: Environmental > Aquatic > Marine > Hydrothermal vents | place: Pacific Ocean: Lau Basin | collected... | reverse complement strand
CCGCGGGATCACCTCGGCGGCGCCGAGGGCGCGGAGATAGTCGCCGAGTTCCGACCGCCCGGTCACCGCCACCACCCGATGGCCGCGCCGCGCCAGGAGGGCGGTGGCGATCGAGCCGACGCCGCCGGCCGCGCCGGTGACGAGGACGTCGCCCGCTCCGGGTACGACGCCCTGCTCGGCGAGGGCCATCACGCACAGCATGGCGGTGAAGCCGGCGGTGCCGATGGTCATCGCCTGCCGGAGCCCGAGCCCTTCCGGCAGCGGCACGAGCCATTCCGCCGGCACCCGGGCGAGCTCCGCGAGGCCGCCCCAGTGGCGCTCGCCCACCCCCCAGCCGGTCAGCACCACGGGATCGCCCGGCCGGTAGTCCGGCGAGGCGGATTCCCGCACACGACCCGCGAAGTCGATGCCGGGGACGAAGGGGAACTCGCGGATGATCTTGCCGGCGCCGGTGATCGCCAGCCCGTCCTTGTAGTTGAGGGAGGAGTAGGCGATCTCCACCAGCACCTCTCCCTCCGGCAGCGCCGTGACCGGCAACGCCTCGATGCGCGATGCGATTCCGCCGTCCTCGCGATCGAGCACCAGCGCCCTGAAGGTCTCGCCCATCCTTCCTCCCGTTTCCGCTGTGTCGTGCGATCCGTTCCCGACCGGCCGCAGATGGGACCGAAGCGGCCGCCGGTGAACCGCGACCGAGGCGCGCAGCCCCCCGTCTGGCCAGTCCGCGCGGCGCCGTGTAAGCAGGGGCCGCGACGGCGGTCGCCGCCGTCGGGGCCATAGAACAGGGCACGCCCATGGACAAGCTCGAAGCCTTCGCCCGGACCGTGGACCGTCTCAACGAGGCGGTGGGGCGGGCGGTCTCCTGGCTCACCCTCGCCATGGTGCTGGTCACCTTCACCGTGGCGGTGATGCGCTACGGCTTCAACTGGGGGCTGGTCTGGGTCCAGGAGACCTACGTCTGGATGCACGGCCTCGTGTTCATGCTGGGCGCCGGCTACACGCTGCTGCACAACGGTCATGTACGGGTCGACGTCTTCTACCGGCCGGCGGGGATCCGCTACAGGGCCTGGGTCGATTTCCTGGGCTCGCTGCTGCTGTTGATGCCGCTGGTTCTCGTGATCTTCTACGTGAGCTGGCCCTATGTCGCGGAATCCTGGAGCAAGCTCGAGGAATCCCGCGAGGCGGGCGGGCTGCCGGGCCTGTTCCTGCTCAAGACCGCCATCCTCCTGTTCGCGGTCCTGGTCGGGCTGCAGGGGCTGTCGCTGGCGGCCAAGGCCCTGCTGGCGCTGCGCGGACGCCCGGAGCTCCTGACCGCCCAGGACGCGGCGGACGCCCGATGACCGGGGAGATCCTGAGCCTCCTCATGTTCGTCGCCACCTGCGGCGTACTGCTGCTGGGCTTTCCGGTGGCCTTCTCGCTGGCCGGCACGGCACTCGCCTTCGCCGCCATCGGCTGGGGCCTGGACGCGTTCGACATGCGGCTCCTGGGCGGGCTGCCGTCGCGCTACTTCGGGGTGATGGTCAACGAGGTGCTGGTGGCCGTGCCCCTGTTCGTCTTCATGGGGGTGATGCTGGAGCGCTCGAAGATCGCCGAGCAGCTCCTCGAGACCATGGGCCTCCTGTTCGGCACCCTCCGCGGCGGGCTCGCCTACTCGGTGACCATCGTCGGCATGCTGCTCGCCGCCTCCACCGGCATCGTCGGTGCCACGGTGGTGACCATGGGGCTGCTGTCCCTGCCCACCATGCTCAAGGCCGGCTACGATCCGAAGCTCGCCTGCGGCACCATCTGCGCTTCCGGCACCCTGGGCCAGATCATCCCGCCGTCCATCGTCCTCGTCATCCTCGGCGACATCCTCCAGGGGGCCAACACCCAGGCCCAGCTCGCCCTCGGCAACTTCGCCCCGGAGCCGGTCTCGGTGGTGGACCTCTTCGCCGGCGCGATGCTGCCGGGGCTCGTGCTGGTGGGCCTCTATCTCGTCTACGAGGCGGCGGTCGCCTTCTTCCGCCCGCAGGCGGCGCCGGCCCTCGTGGTCGCCGGCGAGACGCGCGACGGGCTGGCCCGCCAGGTGATGGTGGCGCTGGTGCCGGCGGCGCTGCTGATCGTCGCCGTGCTGGGCTCCATTCTGCTGGGCATCGCGACCCCCACCGAATCCGCCGCCGTCGGCAGCGTCGGCGCCATGCTGCTGGCGCTCGTGCGGCGCCAGCTCGACCTCCGGATCCTGCGCGAGGTCATGCGCCAGACCACCATGGTCAGCTCCATGGTGTTCGTCATCCTGCTCGGCGCCTCGGTGTTCTCGCTCACCTTCCGCGGCCTGGGCGGCGAGCGGATCGTCACCGATGTGCTGCACAACATGCCGGGCGGTGCCTTCGGCGCCATGTTCCTGGTCATGGCGCTGATGTTCGTGCTCGGCTTCTTCCTCGACTTCATCGAGATCGTGTTCGTGGTCGTCCCCATCGTCGGGCCGGTGCTGCTGATGATGGGGCTCGATCCGGTCTGGCTCGGGGTGATGATCGCCATCAACCTGCAGACGAGCTTCCTCACGCCGCCCTTCGGCTTCGCCCTCTTCTATCTGCGCGGGGTGGCGCCGCGATCGGTGACCACCATGGACATCTACCGGGGCATCATCCCCTTCGTCGTGCTGCAGCTCGCGGGCCTCGCGGTGATCGCCGCCTTCCCGGGGCTCGTCACCTGGCTGCCGGACCTGCTGTTCGACTGAGGGCGGACGGAAAAGGCGGCCCCGGAGGGCCGCCTTCCACCGACCGGATGCCGGCGCCTCAGCCCCGGCTGGGCTTGGCGTATTCGAAGGGCAGCAGGCGCGCCGTCATGTAGGACTGCTCGGAGACCTTGGTCCAGGCGATCAGCTTGCGCCGGAAATCGAGGATGCTGTCCAGGACCTCGCGCGACATCGGGTCCTGGTCGGCGAGCTCCGTCAGCACCTGTCCGGCGAGCCCGCCGAGACCGTTCAGCACCTCGTCGGGGAACTTCTTGAGCACCACCCCGTGCTCGTTGATCAGCACGTCGAGGCTGTCGTTGTTGCGGGCCTGGAACTCGCTCAGCACGGCGAGGTTGACGGCCCGGTTGGCGCCCTCGACGACCGCCTGGAGATCGGCCGGCAGGCTCTCCCAGGCCTTCATGTTGACGAAGCAGTCGAGCACCGTCGCCGGTTCGTGCCAGCCCGGGTAGTAGTAGAACTTGGCCGACTTGTAGAGGCCGAAGGCGAGATCGTTGTAGGGACCCACCCATTCGGTGGCGTCGATGGCTCCCGACTGCAGGGCCGGCGGGATCTCGCCGCCCGGCAGATTGACGACGATGCCGCCGGCCGCCTTGACGACCTCGCCGCCGAGGCCGGGGATCCGCATCTTGAGCCCCTTGTAGTCGTCGAGGCTGTTGATCTCCTTGTTGAACCAGCCGCCCATCTGGACGCCGGTGTTGCCGGAGGGGAAGAACTTGGTCCCCATCTCGGCGTACACCTTGTCGGCCAGCTCCTGGCCGCCGCCGTAGTAGAACCAGGCGTTCTGCTCCTGGGCCGTGAGGCCGAAGGGCAGTGATGCGATGAACTGGGAGGCCGGCACCTTGCCCTTCCAGTAGTAGGGGGCGCCGTGGCCCATCTCCACCGTGCCGCTCGAGACCGCGTCCATGCTCTCGAAGGCGGGCACGATCTCGCCGGCGCCGTACACCTCGACCTCGAGGCGGCCCTCCGACATCTCGCCGATCATCTTGGCCAGCAGGTTGGCGCCGGTGCCGAGGCCCGGGAAGTTCTTGGGCCAGGTGGTGACCATCCGCCATCTGAAGGTGCCCTGGGCGATCGCCGGCTTGGGGAAGCTCGAGGCGGCGGCGAGGGCGCCGGTGGCACCCGCCGCGGCCGCTCCGGTGACGAAATCGCGGCGCTTGACGTTCTTCATCGTGCACTCCCTCGTTTCGCTGGGAGGCGGCGTGGCCGACCGCCGGCCCCGCGGCGGTCGCCGCCTCGGTTCCCCCGCACCCTCGGAAAATGCGGGTCGCGAATCAAGGGGTGTCGGTCGTCGCTTCCGTCTCCGGCGGGAAGGGCACCCAGCTCGCACCCTCGAGGCACTCGAGGGGAGCGAAGCGCGACTTGTAGGCCATCTTGCGGCAGCCGGCGATCCAGTAGCCGAGATAGACGTGGGGCAGCCCCAGCTCGCGGGCGCGCAGCACGTGCCAGAGCACGATCTCGGTGCCGAGGCTGCGCCGCCCCTCCGCGGGGTCGAAGAACTTGTAGACCCCGGACAGCCCGTCCGCCACGCGATCGGTGAGGGACACGCCGAGCAGGCGGCGGTGACCGTCGCGGAACTCGATCAGCCGCGTGCCGGCGGTGCCGTCCTCCACCATCTCCCGGTATTCCTCGAACCGCATGCCCTGCATGCCGCCCTCGGTGTGGCGGTGATCGAGATAGCGGGCGAACAGGCGATACTGCTCCTCGGTGGCCAGCGGCGCCTTCTCGGTCGCCACCAGATCGCGGTTGCGGGCGTGGATCTTGCGGAAGCTGCGGCTCCAGACGAAACGCTCGACCAGGATCCGCACCGAGACGCAGGCCTGGCAGCCGAAGCAGCTCGGCTTGTAGACGAAGCGCTGGCTGCGGCGGAAGCCGGCCGCGGTCAGGGTGTCGAAGGCCGAAGCCGGCAGTTCGTCGAGGCAGGCCACCACCCGCCGCTCCATGCGTCCGGGGAGGTAGGGGCAGGGAGCCGGCGGGGTGATGAAGAACACGTGCGGCGCGGTGACGGTCACGCTTCGGGCGGCCTCCACGCGGATGAATCGGCGAACCGGCGGCGCCGGTCCGTCGGCGCTCCAATATGGGCCAAAGCGGCGCCGGGATCGAGGGCCATCGGCGCCGCCGTCTCAGGCGGTATCGTGCAGATGGCAGGCCGACAAATGCCCGGGTGCGATCTCCCTGAGCGCCGGCACCTCCTCGCGGCAGCGGGCGAAGGCCAGCGGGCAGCGCGGGTGGAAATGGCAGCCCGGTGGTGGATCGACGGGCGAGGGGATCTCTCCCTGGATGGGGCGGAAGCGGCGGCGACCGGCATCCAGCCGCGGCACGTCCTCGAGCAGCGCGCGGCTGTAGGGATGGGCGGGGTGGCGGTAGAGCTCCTCGGTGGCGGCGAGCTCGACGAGACGCCCGAGATACATGATGGCGATGCGGTCCGAGATGTGCTCCACCACCCCGAGATCGTGGCTGATGAAGAGATAGGTGAGGCCGAGATCGCGCCGGAGCTCCATGAACAGGTTGAGGATCTGGGCCTGGATGGAGACGTCGAGGGCGGCGATGGCCTCGTCGCAGACGAGAAACTCGGGCTCCACGGCGAGCGCGCGGGCGATGCCGATGCGCTGGCGCTGGCCGCCCGAGAACTGGTGCGGATAGCGGCGCGCGTAGGCCGGATCGAGCCCCACCCGCTGCATGAGCTCGGCCACCCGGTCGGCGATCTCGGCGCGCGAGACCAGCCCGTGATAGAGGGGCGCCTCGCCGATGATCTCCGCCACCCGCAGCCGCGGGTTGAGGGAGGCGAAGGGATCCTGGAAGATCATCTGCACCTTGAGGGCGGTCTCGCGCCGCGCCGCACGGTTCGAATCGTCGTGCCGGCGGCCGCGGAACAGCACCTCGCCGGCGGTGGGCTCGAGCACACCGGCCACCATCCGCCCGAGGGTCGACTTGCCGCAGCCCGATTCCCCGACCAGACCCACCACCTCGCCGGGCATCACCGACAGGCTGACACCGTCCACCGCCCGCACCACGGTCGGGCGGTAGCGCGCGCCCAGGAGGTTGGCGATCCGCTCGGAGAGGTCGAGATCGCGCACGAAGGTCCTGGAAACCTCGCGGATTTCGACGATGGGGTCGGACATCGAGACGGGCTGCCCTCGGCTCCTGCGCGATCGGCGACCTTCTAGCAGGCGGCGACGGGAGGCGCCACTTCGCCGTCAGGTCCGATCGTCCGCGGCGACGCGGCCGCGGAACCGCCACCAGATCGCGGACAGGACCAGGAAGGCGGCGAGGATGGCGCCCCACATCCAGCCCGTCAGATGTTCCAGATGATCGCCCATCGCCACCATGGCGACGATCGGCGGCAGGATGCCGAGTCCCGTCGTCCAGAGGAAGGTCCAGAGCGGCACGCGGGTGAGTCCCGCCCCGTAGTTGACGAGATTGAAGGAGACCACCGGCAGCAGCCGCACCAGCAGCAGCACGGGCACGCTGCCGGCGGCGATGCGCCGGTCGAGCCGTTCGAGATGGCGGCGCTCGACGAACCGCTCCACCAGCGGCCGGCCGGCACGGCGGGCGAGGGCGAAGGCCACGAGGGCGCCCAGCATGGCGCCGACCCAGGTCACCACCGTGCCCCAGACGGGGCCGTAGACCATGCCGTTCGCGAAGGCCAGGAGCTCCGCCGGGAAGGGCAGGAAGCTGTGCAGCACCATGAGGGCGACGGAGGCGAGCACGCCCCAGGCGCCGAGGTCGCGGATGACGCGCTCCACCGTCTCGGGACGCAGGTCGAGACGGTAGGCGAGAAGGGCGAGCGCCAGCAGCAGAATGAGCAGCGCCAGCGCCGCCCATGCCTGCCCGACACTCTTCCCGCGTCCCGTCGCCTCGCGCACGATCCGCTCCTCGCCCCCGGTGGAACCCCGTCTTCGCGCAGCCTGCGGAAGCGGAGCCGCTCCATGTCAACTGTCTCCGCCGTGGCGGGACGGTGGGCAACGCCTTCTCGCGCGCATGTGATGGCGGGGAGAATCAAAAACGCCCGGTGGCGTATTCCGGTGGAGCGATTGCCTGCCGGGCGAGCGAGCGTTAGATAACGGCGAACGGCAACCTCCAGCGACGAGGCCAACGCCTTGAGCGGGTCCGCGCCTTCCCTTCCGCCCCTGCCGCCCTTCCCGCGCACGCGCCTCCGCCGCCTGCGGCAGTACGGCTGGAGCCGGCGGCTGGTGGCGGAACACCGGCTGCACGCCTCGGATCTCGTGCTGCCGCTGTTCGTGCTGGAGGGAAACGGCCAGCGCGAGCCGGTGCCCTCCATGCCGGGGGTCGAGCGGCTGTCGGTGGATCTGCTGCCGGCGGTGGCCGAACGCTGCCTCGCGCTCGGCATCCCCGCGCTCGCCCTCTTTCCGGTGACGCCGCGGGAGCGCAAGAGCGAGGGCGGGGAGGAGGCCTGGAACCCCGACAATCTGGTCTGCCGGGCGATGCGGGCGCTCAAGACCCGCCTGCCGGAGATCGGCCTCATCGGCGATGTCGCCCTCGACCCCTACACCACCCACGGCCAGGACGGGATCCTGCGCGACGGGGTGATCCTCAACGACGAGACCCTGACGGCGCTGGCCCGCCAGGCCGTTTGCCTGGCCGAGGCGGGCTGCGACGTGGTGGCGCCCTCCGACATGATGGACGGCCGCATCGGCGTCGTGCGGAGCGCCCTGGACGAGGCCGGGTTCGCGGGCACGCTGGTGCTCTCCTATGCCGCCAAATACGCCTCGGCCTTCTACGGCCCCTTCCGCGACGCGGTGGGCTCGGCGGCAGCGCTCGGTGCGGCCGACAAGAAGACCTACCAGATGGATCCGGCCAACAGCGCCGAGGCGGTGCGGGAGGCCGCCCTCGACATCGCCGAGGCGGCCGACATGCTGATGGTCAAGCCGGGGCTGCCCTATCTCGACATCATCCGCATCCTCAAGGACCGCTTCGGCATGCCCACCTTCGCCTACCATGTGTCGGGCGAGTACGCGATGATCAAGGCCGCCGCCGAGCGCGGCTGGCTGGACGGGGCGGCCTGCATGGACGAGGCGCTGCTGGCCCTCAAGCGCGCCGGCGCCGACGCGATCCTGACCTACGCCGCCCTCGAGGTGGCGGAGCGGCTGCGCGAGCGGGGCTGAACGCCGTCCGCAGGTCCCTCCCGTCGCATTGACGGGGGCGGAGGGGGCCGGTACCTCGGCGGCGGTGCAACGCGGGGAGTGGCCGGTGCAGTTCGGACTCGACGAGGATCGCGCGGCGCTACAGGCGGCGGCCCAGCAGTTCGCCCGCGAGCGCATGGCGCCCGAGGCGGGGCGCTGGGACGAGGAGCACATCTTCCCCGAGGAGGTGCTGCGGGAGGCGGCGGCCCTGGGGTTCGCCGGCATCTACGTGGGCGAGGACGTGGGCGGCAGCGGCCTCGGCCGGCTGGACGCCGCGGTCCTGTTCGAGGAGCTGGCGACCGCCTGTCCCTCCACCGCCGCCTACATCTCGATCCACAACATGGTCGCCTGGATGATCGACCGCTTCGGCGACGAGGCCCAGCGCCGCCGCTGGCTGCCCGAGCTCGTGACCATGGCGAGGTTCGCGAGCTACTGCCTGACCGAGCCCGGGGCCGGCTCGGACGCCGCCAGTCTGCGCACCACCGCCCGCCGCGAGGGCGATCACTACGTGCTCAACGGCACCAAGGCGTTCATCTCGGGCGGCGGGCGCAGCGATCTCTACGTCGTCATGTGCCGCACCGGCGGCGAGGGGCCGCGGGGGATCAGCGCCCTCGTGGTGGAGCGGGACACCCCCGGTCTCTCCTTCGGCGCCCAGGAGAGGAAGATGGGCTGGCACTCCCAGCCCACCTCGCAGGTCCTGTTCGACGACTGCCGGGTGCCGGTGGCGAACCGGCTCGGCGAGGAGGGGCAGGGGTTCCGGATCGCCATGCAGGCCCTCGACGGTGGACGGGTCAACATCGCCGCCTGCTCGCTGGGCGCCGCCCGCGCCGCACTCGAGCGGAGCCTGGAATACGTCCGCGAGCGCCGGCAGTTCGGGCAGCGGATCGCCGACTTCCAGGCCACCCGTTTCCGCCTCGCCGACATGGCCACCGACCTCGAGGCGGCGCGTCTCCTGGTGTGGCGGGCGGCCGAGCGCCTCGATCGCGGCACCGCCGACGCCACGGCCGCCTGTGCCATGGCCAAGCGCTTCGCCACCGACGTCTGCTACCGCGTCGTCGACGACGCGCTCCAGCTCCACGGCGGCTACGGCTACATCCGCGAATACGGGATCGAGCGGCTGCTGCGCGATCTCCGCGTCCACCGCATCCTCGAGGGCACCAACGAGATCATGCGGGTGATCGTCGCCCGCCATCTGCTGGACCGCGCATGACCGCCGACACCGACACGGAAAGGGAGATGACCGAAACCGCCGACATCCGCATCGAACGCCGGGGCGCCCTCGGCGTCGTCGTGCTGGACCGCCAGCGCGCCCTGAACGCCCTCACACGGGAGATGGTCCGGGCGTTGAGCCGCGCCCTCGCCGCCTGGCGCGAGGACGACGGTATCGCCGCGGTGCTCGTGCGGGCGGTGCCCGGCCGCGCCTTCTGCGCCGGCGGCGACATCCGCCGCGTGATCGAGACCCGGGACCGCGAGGGTATCGAGGCGGCCTGCGGCTTCTTCCGCGACGAATACCGCATGAACTGGCGGATAAAGAACTTCCCCAAGCCCTACATCGCCCTCTGCGACGGCATCACCATGGGGGGCGGGGTGGGCATCTCGATCCACGGCAGCCATCGCATCGTGACCGAGAACACCCTCTTCGCCATGCCGGAGACCGGCATCGGCTTCTTTCCCGACGTCGGCGGGACCTGGTTTCTGCCCCGCCTGCCGGGGGAGCTCGGCATGTACCTCGGCCTCACGGGCGTGCGGGCGAAGGCCGCGGACTGCCTCTACGCGGGCATCGCCACCCACTATCTGCCGGCCGAACGGCTGCCGCTCCTGGAGGAGGAGCTGGCGGCGGCGCCCGCCGGCCGGATGGAGGCCGTGCTGGCGGGCCTGCTGGCCGATCTCTCGGAGACGCCGGAGCCGGTGCCGGCGCCCGTCGAAGAGGAGCGTGCCACCATCGACGCCCTGTTCGCGGGCGAGGAGCTGCTCGCGATTCTCGATCGCCTCGAGGCGGATGGAAGCGGCTTCGGTGCCCGCCAGCTCGCGCTCCTCGCGGAGAAATCGCCCTTCTCCCTCCACGTCACCTGCGCCCAGCTCCGGCGCGGTGCGGCGCTCACCGATTTCGCCCAGGCGCTGGCGCTCGAGTACCGGATCGTGCACCGGTTCCTCGAGGGGCGGGAGTTCGCGGAGGGCGTGCGGGCGCTCCTGGTGGACAAGGACAGGAACCCGAAATGGACCTGGCCCGATCCGCGGGCGGTACCGCGGGAGGCGGTGGAGGCCTGCTTCGCGCCGCTGCCCGGAGGGGATCTCCTGTTCGACTGGAACGACGTCTAGACGGTCTCGCGGCCGCGCACGGGAGGAAGAGATGACACGCATCGGCTTCATCGGCCTCGGCAACATGGGCCTGCCGATGGCCCGCAACCTCGCGAAGGCGGGGTTCGCCGTCGTCGGTCACGACGTGGTGGCGGCGGCGCGTGCGCGAGCCGCCGAAGCGGGGCTCCCGGTAGTGGAGGAGCTCGACCGGGCGGTGGCCGACGCCGAGATGGTGATCACCATGCTGCCGGCCGGCCCCCAGGTGCGCGAGGTCTATCTGGCCGACGGCGGGGTGCTGGACAATGCGGAGCAGGGCGCGCTCCTGATCGACTGCTCGACCATCGACGTGGAGACCGCGCGGGCGGTGCACGAGGCGGCCCGCGGCCAGGGGTTGGCGATGCTGGACGCGCCGGTCTCGGGTGGCGTCGCGGGCGCCGAGGCGGCCAGCCTGACCTTCATGGTGGGGGGCGAGGCGGAGGCCTTTGCCCGCGCCCGGCCGGTTCTCGAACGCATGGGCAAGGCGGTGGTCCACGCGGGACCGGCCGGGACCGGCCAGGCGGCCAAGATCTGCAACAACATGATGCTCGGCATCCAGATGATCTCGGTCTGCGAGGCCTTCGTGCTGGCCGAGAAGCTGGGGCTTTCCGCCGACAAGCTGTTCGAGATCAGCTCCCGCGCCTCGGGCCAGTGCTGGTCGCTCACGAGCTATTGTCCGGTACCCGGTCCCGTACCGGCCTCGCCCGCCAACCGCGACTACCGGCCGGGGTTCACCGCGGCGATGATGCTCAAGGACCTGCGCCTCGCCCAGCAGACCGCCTCGGCGGTGGGCGCGGCGACCCCGCTCGGCGCCGAGGCCTGCCAGCTCTACGCCCTGTTCGCGGCGGCGGGCAAGGAAGGGCTGGATTTTTCGGCGATAATAAAGATGATTGCCGGCAGGCTGTAGTCGCGGTTGAATGCTCGCCGATGCCGGTTTCCTCCGGCGTGTAGCGGATCTGGGCGCATCTCATCGAGGCTGACGTGAAAGAGCAGTATCTTCTGACATCCCGACTGATCGAACGGCTGCACCGCCGGTTCCTCGACGTGATCAAGGCCGAGCTCGATCGCCTCGGGGTCGAGGACATCAACAACGTCCAGACCCTGATTCTGTTCAACATCGGCGAGGAAACGCTGACCGTGGGCGAACTTACGCTGCGCGGCTACTATCTCGGCTCCAACGTCTCCTACAACGTCAAGAAGCTGGTGGAGAACGATTATCTCATCCAGGAGCGCTCCGCCCATGATCGCCGGATGACCCGCGTGCGACTGTCGGAAAAGGGGCTGGCGCTGATCCGCCAGATCGACAAGCTCTACGAGCGCAACGCCCAGGAGCTCGCGGAAACCGGTATCCGCCCCGAGGATCTCGAGCAGATCAACAAGGTGCTGATGCGCCTCGAACGGTTCTGGAGCCTCCAGGTCTCCTTCGTGCGCTGACCGACGGGCCGTCGCGCCCGCCTTCCGGGGAGGCCCCCGTCGCTGCGCGTGGTCAGGACTTGCGACCGCCCCGGCGGCCGCGTTCGCCGCCGTTGCGGCTGCGGGTCAGTGCGTCGATCTGCCGCTGCAGGACCTCCATCTGGCGACGCAGCTCGCGCACCTCGTCGCTCAGCGCCTGGGCCTCGCCGGCCGCCTCCTCGGGCTCGCCGGCGGGCTCGCCCCGTTCGCCGCCGGCCGCCGGCTTCTGCTCGCCGGCGAAGGGATTGAACATGCTCGCCGCCTGCTGGAACAGGGCGAGGTTCTGGCGGGTCAGCTCCTCGAACTGCTTGACCGGGAAGAAGCGCCCGAAGGTCTGCTCCATGTAGGAGCGCATCTGGTCCTGATGGCGCGCGAAGTTCTCCATGCTCAGCTCGAGATAGCGGGGCAGGAGGGTCCTCAGGCTGTCGTCGTAGAAGCTGATCAGATGGCGCAGGAAGCCGATGGGCAGGAGGTTGCGGCCCTTGCTGTCCTCCTCGAGGATGATCTGCGTCAGCACCGAGCGGGTGATGTCCTCGCCGGTCTTGGCGTCGTAGACCACGAACTCGCGCCCCTCGCGGGTCATCCGGCTGAGTTCCTCGAGGGTGACGTAGCTGCTGGTCTCGGTGTTGTAGAGGCGCCGGTTGGCGTACTTCTTGACGACCGCGACCTTGGCCTCGCCGTGTTCCCGGTCCGGGGAAGGTGGGTCCGGCGCCGTCCTGTCCTTCATGATGACGCTCTCCAGCCTACCGTCGCCGCCCATGATGCAAGCCGAGGGCCGACCCCCGCATCATGCCGGGGCCGCACCGGTTTGTCACCCGTGCGGGGCGGAACGGATCAGGCCGGCTCGCCGGCGGTCTCGGTTTCGGCGGGCGGTTCCCCGGCCACGGCGGGCGACTCCTCGCCGCCTTCCTCCTCCTCGGGTCCCTTCTCGCCGGCCTGGATGGCCGCCTCCTCCTCGGAGCGGGCGACGTTGACCAGGAGCTCCACCTCCACCTCGGGATGCAGCGCCACCGTCACCCGGTGGATGCCGATGGTCTTGATCGGCTCCTCGAGACGGACCTGCTTGCGATCCAGGGTGACCCCGGCGGCGGTGAAGGCCTCGGCGATGTCGCGGGCGCTGACCGAGCCGTAGAGATGGTTGCTCTCGCTCGCCTGGCGCAGGACGACGACGCTGCGGCCGGCGATCTCGACCGCCACCTTCTCCGCCTCCTGCCGGCGTTCGAGATTGGCCGCCTCGAGCTGCTTGCGACGCTGCTCGAACTCCCGGAGCGCCTCCTTGGTGGCCCGCAGCGCCTTGCCCTGGGGGATGAGGAAGTTGCGCGCGTAACCGGGCTTGACGTCCACCACATCGCCCATCTGCCCGAGCTTGGGGATACGTTCGAGAAGGATCACCTGCATGATCGGCTCCGTTCAGATCAGTCTGCGACGCAGCCCGGCCCAGTCCTCGACCAGGCCGAGGCCGACGACCCCGAGGATCAGGGGCCAGCTGAAGAAGAGCAGCGCGGCGTAGAACAGGGTGAGGGGCACCGCCGGGGTGCGCGCGCGCCGCGCCAGCACGTGGATCACCGCGAGCCCCTGGAACATGTAGGGGACGGCCGCCATCACGAGAGCGGTGGCGGCGAAGAAGAGGGGCGTACCGCTCAGGAAGGCGGTCCCGAGGGCGCTCGGCAGCAGGAGCATCAGCGTCCAGGGTGCCACCATGAAGGTGACGAAGGACGGCGCGGGGCGGATCGCCATCTGTGCCCGCTGCGCCAGCGCCTGGGCGAGGACGGCGTTGATGCAGGTCATGAGCAGCCAGGACAGGCCGAGGATGCCGGGCACCAGCGGCAGCCAGGCGGGCGGCGCCATGCCCTCGGCATCAACCCCGAACATCGCCAGCGTCTCGCGCAGCGCGGTGGCCAGCACCGTGGCCACGTCGCCGACGAAGAGCTGCAGGGCGAGCAGGCCCAGCAGGACGGCGCCCAGGCAGTAGAGGAGGAGCTGGCCGACGAGCAGTCCCGGCGGATACCATTCGACCTCGCCGTCCTCCTGCCGGCGGGAAAGCAGCGCAAGGCGCGTCACCAGCAGGCTGGGCAGGCTCTCGAGCACCAGATAGAGGGCGGCGGCCAGCCAGCCGCCGAACAGCCCCACCACCAGCAGCGCCAGCAGCGCCGTCAGCCCGGCGTGCGGGACGCCGAGCGCGAGGCCCACGAACAGCAGCGGCAGCTGGACGAAATAGGCGAACAGCGGCAGCACCGCCATGCCCGAGCTGTAGGCCAGGTAGAGGAGCGCGCTCGCGGCCGCGGCGAGTGCAGCGATGGCGAGCGGCTGCCGCATCGCCGGGCGGTCAGCGGGAGGCGGTGAAGGGCAGGAGGGCCAGGATCCGCGCGCGCTTGATGGCCCGGGCCAGCGCCCGCTGTTCCTTGGCGGTCACCGCCGTGATCCGCCGCGGTACGATCTTGCCGCGCTCGGAGATGAAGCGCTGCAGGAGCCGCACGTCCTTGTAGTCGATGCGGGGGGCGTCCTTGTGGGCGAAGGGGCTCGCCTTGCGACGGCGGAAGAAGGGACGGCGGATGACGATCGTCGGCGGTTCGGTGCCGCGGCCGCCGCGCCGCTCCTGCCCGGGACGTTCGGTTTTGGCTTCGACCATGTTCTGCTCCTGCATCCTCAGCGGCGACGGTCGTCGCGTCCGGACCGCGACTGCATCATCACCGACGGACCCTCCTCCAGGGTCTCGGTACGCACGGTGAGCCAGCGCAGGATGTCCTCGCTGATGCGCTCCCGGCGCTCGAGCTCGTCGACGACCTTGCTGGGCCCGTCGATGTTGAGATGGAGGTAGTGGCCCTTGCGATGCTTCTTGATGCGGTAGCTGAGGCTCTTGAGCCCCCAGTACTCGGTCTTGAGGACCTTGCCCCCGAGTTCCTCGACCACCTGTGCGAAACCCTCGGCCAGCCCTTGCGCCTGCTGCGGAGTCAGATCCGGCCGGGCGATGAAGGTGTGCTCGTAATACGGCATGGAGCGCGCTGTCCCTTCGAGCTTTGCGCCACGTCCGAGCGGGAGCCGCCGCCTTCTCCGGCGCTCCTGCCCGCATGTTCACGCCTCTGTCGTAAGCCGGACCCTCTCCGGCTCGGCGAACGGTGCGCGGAATATACGGAAAAGCCGCCGGGTGACAAGGGGGCGGAGCCGCGTGGAAACCCCGTATCGCATCGCGTCCCGGGCCGCCCGCCGGCGGGCCTTCGGCCGCCCGCCCGTCCGCTGCTACCGGCGATTGACCGGAACCGGGCGCTTCGATAGTCTGCGGTGAAGAACGGGATCGGGGAGGAACGCATGGCCTTGCGTCGGGGCAATCGCGGCGCGCCCGTTTTCGACCTTCAACGGCGCCTCGAGACGCTCGGCTATCCGCCGGGCCCCATCGACGGCATCTTCGGCCCTCGCACCGAGGCGGCGGTACGTGCCTTCCAGCGCGATGCCGGGCTGGTGCCCGACGGCATCGTCGGTCCCCGCACCAGACGCGCGCTCGCCCGCGGCGGGGCGGCGGCCGGTGGTGGCGGTGGCGATCCGGCCTCGCGGCCGGTGCGTCGGGAGCGGGGCGCGCCTCCCGGCGAACCCCGCTGGATGGCGATCGCCCGGCGCGAGATCTGTACCCGCGAGGCGCGGGCCGGCCAGCCCCCCAACGCCCGCATCGTCGAATACCACCAGTCGACCTCCCTGCGGGCGACGAGCGACCGCACGCCCTGGTGCGCGGCCTTCGTGTCCTGGGTGCTGGAACAGGCGGGCATCCGCTCGACCCGTTCGGCCCGCGCCAAGTCCTATCTCGACTGGGGTCACGCGCTCGACGCCCCGCGCGTGGGCGCCGTCGCCGTCTTCCACCGCGGGCCCGGCGCCCCCACCGCCCGCGGGCCGGGGCACGTCGGCTTCCTGGTGGAGGAGCGGGAGAACGCCGTGCTGCTGCTGGGAGGCAACCAGAGCAATCACGTCAACATCAAATCCTACGCCAAGAGCCGGCTCATGGCCTACCGCTGGCCGGCCACATCACCGTGAACGACGGGAGGAGCTGACAGATGGCCGTCACCCCCAACTTCGCCCAGGAACTGGGCGCCATCGATTTCGATCGCGTGATCGGCGGCCCGCTGATCGCCGCGATCGAGGCCCACAATCTCGCCCAGGTCACCGTCGCCGAGTTCATCCAGGAGGTGGGCTTCACGGGCGGCGGCGGTGGCGGCGGCGGCGACGTGCGGATGGTCACCTTCCAGTACCAGAAGCAGGTGACCAACCCCGACGGCACCACCGAGACCAAGACCTTCACCTTCGAGGTGCCGTTCCTGCTGCTGCTGAACCTGCCCTATTTCGAGGTCGATTCGGTGGACATCGCCCTCAACGTCGAGCTGACCTCCGTCCAGACCCGGAGCACCACGACCAAGCTCGGCGTCGATTCCTCGCTCGCCGTCAAGCACGGCTGGCTGTTCGGCAAGGTGGACTTCAAGGTCAACGTCTCCTACCAGCGCACCACCAAGACCGGCTCGCGGGTGGAGCGCAAGTACGCCTATCAGGTGCGGGTGCACGCGGGAGCGACGGAACCGCCCGAAGGGGTCAACAAGCTGATCGACGCCCTCACCGCGCTGGCGGTCGAGAAGCAGGCAGCGTGACGGGATGGCCAGCGACAAGCCGGATCTGCGCTCGCTTCCCTTCCACGAGATCCTGGCGGCGCCGCTGATCGCCGCCACCGAGGCCCAGCTCCAGTCCTCCCTGCGGATCCTCGAGGTGGTGCAGGAGGTGGGCTTCGAGGCGGGGGACGGGCAGGAGAAGCCGGTCGCGCGGACGGTGGAATTCCGCTACGAGCGGCAGGGGCTGGACGCCGAGGGTCGCCCGGTGCGCCGGGAGACCCGCCTGCGGGTGCCCGTCCTGGCGCTGCTCTCCCTGTCCCAGCTCGAGGTCGAGAAGCTGGAGATCCGCTGCCGCCTGCGGCTGCGGAGCGTCGAGCGGCAGCCGGCATCGCCGAGGCTGCGGATCGACGACCGGCTGCGGCGCAAGTACGGCTTCCTCGAAGGCGCGGCCGGCCTGCGGGTGGCGCCGGTCGCGAAGCGAATCACCCGCGGCGGCGAGCAGACCAGCCAGTCCTTCGATCTCGACGTCACCCTCACCGCGCGGTCGGAGGACGTGACCGAGGGGCTCGACCGCGTGCTGACGGCGCTCGGAGCCGCGGTGAGCGAGGAGACGGAGTAGGCGCGTGCCGGTGAAATTGAGCGACCTCGTCGAGGCGGTGGCACGGGAGGTCGCGCTCGGCCGCACGCGGGCGGCGCTCGCCAGCCTGGAGATGGCGGCCGATTTCCGCGACCATCCCCTCCTGCGCGAGCTGCCGGTTCCCGGCTTCCGCATGGATCGCGTCGAGTTCGAGCTGCGCTTCGCGGTGGCCGGGGTCGATCCCGTACCCACGCGCCGCCTCTCCCTGTCGCCCGAGCTCGTGCGGAAGCTGGTGGATGAGGCCGTCACCCGGCTGCCGGAGAGCGAGGGCGCCGAGAAGGCGTTCGCGGTCACCGGCCGGCTCGCCGAGATCTGGAAGCTCGAGGCGGCGCGGTCGATCGTCGCGGGCCTCGATCGCGAACCCCTCGGGGCGCTGTCGATGGAGGCGGTGCTGGCGCTGACCGTCGCCCTCGCCCGCAACCGCTATCTGGAGCTCCTGTCCGATCCCCGCGCACGGGCGCCGCTGCGGCGCATCCGCGAGGCGGTCCGTGCCGGCCTGCCGGACCAGCTCGCCCGCGTCCTGCGCCGCGAGCTCGGCCCGCGGCTCCTGAAGGCGGCCGAGGAGGAGCGCGGCAAGTTGCCGGCCGCGGCGCGGATGGCGGTGCTGGTGACTCCCGAGGAACTGCGGGAGGCGCCCGAGGTGTCGAGCCTGCGGCTGGTGCTCGAGGAGGAGGAACTCGAACTGCCGGAACCGCCGTCGGAGGGGGACGGGCAATGAGCGGCGGCGTGCGCATCCGCATGCGTCGGGTGACCTACGCCGAGGTGCAGGAGCTGCGCCGGCGGGAGAAGAAGTACCGCCGGGCGCTGCGACGTAAGGGCTGGACCACGCGGACCCTGATCGACCGGACCGGCTGCTTCGCCCTCGTGATGGTGGAGGACGAGGCCGGCGGGCGCGTGGGCGTGCTCCAGGCCGACGGCAGCGTGCTGTGGCTGGACGAGGCGAGGGGCGTCGGCGCGCTCGCCGCCGCCGCGGTCAGCGGCGCCGCGGTCGAGCCGCCCGGCGAGGGCTCCGGCTGAGGCGGACCACCGCCCGGCGTCAGCCGGACGGCGGCTCGTAGCGCTCCACCGTCTGGTCGATGGCGCCGAAGATGCTGTTCCCCTCCGCATCCGGCATCTCGATCCGCACCCGGTCGCCGAAACGCATGAAGGGGGTGCGCGGCGCGCCGTGGAGGATGGTCTCCACCGTGCGCTGCTCGGCGATGCAGGAGTAGCCGCGGCCGCCTTCCGCCACCGGCCGGCCCGGACCGCCGTCGGGATCGCGGTTGGAGACCGT
>Ga0256830_1001261_pt1 | contig 18153 bp, 14 predicted proteins | sample 128326metaG_FD_190537 | JGI IMG/M metagenome (GOLD analysis project Ga0256830, IMG submission 190537) | Hydrothermal vent microbial communities from Lau Basin, Pacific Ocean - 128-326 | ecosystem: Environmental > Aquatic > Marine > Hydrothermal vents | place: Pacific Ocean: Lau Basin | collected... | reverse complement strand
GGGGATTGGGTAATTGGGTAATTGGATATTGGGTATGCAACCGCGGGTCACTCCCATGGATCGTAAAACACCAACACCGGCTCTTCGTTGAAGCCCAGGTCGGGGGCGCGGGGCTGGGGCGCGGGGTCGAGTTGGGCGTAGCGGCCTTTGTAGAAGAGCAGCGGCTGGTGGGGTTCGATGCCCCGGTGGAGGGCGATCACCTCGCCGATCACGATCCAGTGGTCGCCGCCGTCCAGGATTTGGGCGCGGCGGCAGCCGAGCGCGGCCAGCGCGCCCTCCAGCCGCGGCCCGCCCTCCCAATGCACGAAACGGAACGGCGGCGGGGTCTCTTCTTTCCAGCTTCCGGCGAAGTAGTTGGAGAGCGACTGCTGTTCCCGGCGCAAAATGTTGATCGAAAAAAGCCGGGTTTCGGCCAGGTACGCCGCCATACGCGCCTTTTTGCCAACGCACACCAGCAACAACACCGGCTCCAGCGAGACCGAGGTGATGGCGTTAGCGGTCATGGCGTGAATCTCGCCCTCCACTTCGGTGGCGACGACCGTCACGCCGGTGGCGAACAGGCCGATGGTCTGGCGGTATTGGCGGGGATCGACTTTCATGTGTTTTGTGCTTCTTCGCGAGCGCGGGCGAGGAACTCGCGCACCTTGTCCGCGTAGGGGGTGAAGTCGTGGGAGCGTACCAGCGCGCCGGCCATGCGCACCGGGTCGCCGAAGAAGTAGCGTTCGTACAGCACCTGCCGGGTGGCAAAGGCAGACAGCACCGCGTCCCAGGCCAGGCGGAAGATGGGGATACGTTCGTGGGCTTCGGCGCGGGCCGCCTGGTAGAAGCGTTTGATCTCCTCGCGCATCGGGCCGTTGACGTCGGCTTCGGTGGGCGCGGCCACCAGCCCGCTGGCGCCCAACTGCTGGATCATCTCGACCATGCGGGGGTACAGGTGGGGGTACAGGTTGCGGGCTGCGTCCAGCGGGTCCCAGGCGGGGCGCATCACGCCGTACTCGTCCGGTTGGGCGTCGGCTTCCGCGGTGCGCAGGAAGGCTTTCATGGTTTCCAGGTTGACCCAGATGGCGGCCAGTTTCTCCTGCACGTGCTGGAAGACCTCGATGCCGATGGTTTGGGTCATCAGGTGCGCCAGGCCGAGCAGAAATTCGGTTTTGGCGATGTTCTTGACCACCACCTGGTGCGCCATGTTGACGATGGCGCCGGTGGCCGCGTAGGCCCGGTTGCAGGTGTCCACGTCGCGATACAGGAAGACGCGCTCCCAGGGCACGAACACGTCGTCGAACACCACCACCGCGTCCATCTCCTCGAAGCGCGAGCCGAGCGGGTGGTCGTAATGGGAACGCCCGTAATCCAGGCTTTCGCGGCAGATGAACTTCAGGCCGGGCGTGTTGGTCGGGATGGAGAGGCCGAAGGCGTAGGGCGCGTCTTCGGGGCGGTTGCGCAGCAGGGTGGAGGGGAAGACCATGATCTCGTCGGCCATCGGCAGTGTCGCCAGCATCCGCGCGCCGCGGATGACCAGCCCGGCGTCGGTCTCCTCTTTGACGCGCGCTGCCAGGTAGGGGTCGGCCTGGTCCGCGGTTCCTTTGGCGCGGTTGGCCTGGGGGGTGATCAGGGTGTGGGTCAAGCAGAGGTCGTTTTCGCGCAGGTGTTCGTGGTAATCCCGCACGTGCTGCGAGAAGCGCGGGTCTTGCACGGCCAGGAAGTCCGCGCCGCCCGCGTAACCGCTCAGGGCGCGGTTGAGGTAGTCGGGCGCGCGGCCCATGAACCCGTGGTGGTAATCCGCCCAGACCTTCATCATGCGGCTGATGCTGGCCAGTTCCTCGCGGCTGCGCGGGATCATGAAAGAACGCCCCACTTTTTCGCCGCTGGTGGGCGAGTCGAACAGCATCACATCCGGCTGCTGCCATTGCAGGTCGTACAGTTCGGCCAGGCTGTGAACGCCGTTTTTGAAGGCCGGATGCGTGGTGACGTCCTTTACGCGCTCCCCGCGATACCAGATTTCGGGGCTGTCTTCACGAAGTTTATCGAGAACCTGCTGTCCTGTGCGTGCTGGCATAGGTGCTCCTTACGAGAATCGATATCAGGGTCATCTGTGTGATCCGCGGTTCACACTTGCGCGCCCAGTTTCGGGATGCGGTGTTGCCCGAGGGCGACGTGAATGGTGGTGATTTCGGTGTAAAAGTCGAAACTGTAATGGCCGCCTTCGCGGCCGATGCCGGACTCTTTGGCGCCCCCGAACGGGGTGCGCAGATCGCGGACATTTTGCGAGTTGATCCACACCATACCGGACTCGATGGCCTCCGCGACGCGGTGCCCGCGGGTCAGGTCACGCGTCCAGACGTAGGCGGCCAGCCCGTAGCGGATGTCGTTCGCCATTTTCAGGGCTTCGGTTTCATCTTTGAAGGTGATCACCACCAGCACCGGGCCGAAAATCTCCTCCTGCGCCACGCGCATCCGGTTGTGCGCCCCGGTGATCAGGGTGGGCTGGAAGTAGTTGCCTTCGGGCAGGTGCGGGGGACGGTCGCCGCCAACGCGCACGGTGGCGCCCTCCTGCCGGGCCACGTCGATGTAACTTTTCACCCGCTGCCAGTGTTCGGGGTGGATCAGCGGCCCGACCTCGGTGCGCATGTCGGTCGGGTCGCCGACCACGATGCGCTCGACGCGTTCGGCCAGGCGTTCCAGAAACTGGCTGGCAATCGACTGCTGGAGCAGCAGCCGCGACCCGGCGGTGCAGCGCTCCCCGTTGAGGGAGTACACCTGCCAGATGGCAGCGTCCAGGGCGCGCTCCAGGTCCGCGTCCTCGAACACGATGGTGGGGGATTTGCCGCCCAGTTCCATGGAGAAGCGTTTGAGCGTGTTGGCGCCGTTGCGCAGAATTTCCTTGCCGGTGCTGGTTTCGCCGGTGAACGAGATCAGTTGCACGCCAGGGTGGGCGACCAGCGCGGCCCCGGCCTGCTCGCCGATGCCGTGTACCAGGTTGAACACGCCGGGCGGCAGATCGGCTTCCTGGATGATTTCGGCCAGTTTGTTGGCGGAGAGCGGCGCCCATTCCGCGGGTTTGAGGATGCAGGTGTTGCCCGCGGCCAGCGCGGGGGCCACTTTCCAGGTTTCCAGCATGAAGGGCACGTTCCAGGGGGTGATCAGCCCGGCCACCCCGACCGGCTTGCGGATGGTGTAGTTCATGAACTGGCCGTTTTTGGGGAAGGATTCGCCGGTGATTTTGGTGGCCATGTCCGCGAAGAAGTAGAAGTTTTGCGCGGCGCGCGGGATGGCGCCTTTTTTGATCTGGCTGGCGGGCACGCCGGAGTCCATGATTTCGATGTCTGCGATTTCGTCGGCGTGTTTTTCGATCAGTTCGCCGATGCGGCGCAGGGCTGCGGCACGTTCTTCCGCTTTCATGCGCGGCCAGGGGCCTTCGTCGAAGGCTTTGCGCGCCGCGGCCACAGCCGCGTCCACGTCTGCCGCGCTGCCGGAAGCCACCGCGGTGATCGGCTGGTTGGTGGCCGGGTTGAGGGTCTCGAAGGTTTCGCCCTCCAGCGGGGGAACGAAGCGGTTGTTGATGAAGTGAAGTACGGTCATTATCGGTTCAGGGTTCAATCATCGAGTATTACTGAATTTTCCAGCTCCCCCAGGCCGTCGATCTCCAGGCGCATGGTGTCGCCGGGGTAGATGTGGGAGATGCCTTTGGGGGTGCCGGTCCAGATCATGTCGCCGGGTTCCAGGGTCATGATCATGGAGATGAATTCGATCAGTTCGGGCACCGGGCGGATCAGGTGCGCGGTGTTGCCGGTCTGGCGCAGCTCGCCGTTGACGTAGGCGCGCAGCTCCAGGTTGCCGGGGTCGGGCACTTCGTCCGGGGTGACCAGATACGGGCCGACCGGGCCGAAGGTGTCGTAGCCTTTGGCGCGCACTGGCGGGCGGTAGAAGTCGTAGACGAAATCCCGCACGGTCACGTCGTTGCCGATAGTATACCCTGCGATCACCTTTTCGGCGTGTTCGGCTTTGACGCGGCGGCAGCGCTGCCCGATCACCACCGCGAGTTCGACTTCGTAGTGCATGTATTCGACGCCAGGGGGCGCGAGCACTTTGCCGCGGTGGCCGATCAGCGAGGAGAGCGGTTTGAAGAACAGGGCGGGTTCCGGGGGGGATTCCATGTTCAGTTCCGCGGCGTGGTCCGCGAAGTTGAGCGCCAGCCCGATCACTTTGGTCGGCGTGACAGGGGGCAGCCAGACCACGGTTTCGGGGTCGAACTGCCGCCCGCCAGCGGTTTCCAGCAGGCCGTCCGGGCGCAAATGGCCTTCGAAGATGTGTCCGTCTGTGGAGAAGCGTGCGAGTTTCATGGGTGGGGGGTGTTGGATATTGGGTATTGGGTATTGGGTATTGGGTATTGCATCCTGAGCGGAGGGCGAAGCGGCTATGGCATCAGATTTCTACAATTTTTTCATACAGTTCAGGGAATTTATTTCGGCGAAGTCTAAATTTAGTCCCATGATTGTGTCCGGTACGAGCGTCAAAATCAATAAACACAAATCCCTGCTCCAACCCACGCAATAATCCTTCCAAATTAAAGGATTCCAAAATAAAAATCTTTGAATACCGGAAGAAAAGCTGCCCTTTCTCTCTCTTGGTTTCGGCTTGTACGAAGAAACAATTCAAAAGTTTAGTGCCCGCCTTGTGCTCTAAATCTGCGAACCCCCAATATGGCTGAGGGTCTAACTCACCTAATCCTGCCTGCCTTTCTACCATTTGAAGCCACTGCGAATGCCGCGAATCAACAGCAGAAGCATCAAAGGATACAAGCACTTTGCGCTCACTCCTATCAACAACGACCATAAATCCCCGATCGCTCCGAGATACTCCGCTAATAGTTTGGCGAAAGCTCATTTCTGTTGCGTCGTACTTCCGTCCCGCTTCTTGGTGAGGCCATCCGTATCTAGGCAACAATATAGATGGTACAAACTTGAGAGCTCGCGGAGACGGTTCCATGTGAAATAAAGTGACCAACGAAGTGGTATTCAGCTTTTGGCATTTTAATTCCCATTCAGATGCGTTTGGGATTGGGAGGTTGTTTTCTTCAATACCAAGCAAATCTTCCAATGTATTCCCTATACCACCATCGTTGCCTGCCCTGGCATTGGGTATCCACCCCATGTCACGGATCTGGCATAGTGCTTGTATGAGAGATTCTTTTGTGTAGATTTTCATATGAGTTTCCGTGTCGCAAGCAACGCCGCAGATTGTAGGAATAATCCTTGCTGACAGGACTTGCACACTTGAAAAGTCGCACCCGGGCCTCACAGGTCTCAAAGCGCATGAAGATGCCCGTATGCAATCGATTTTGGATAAAATCTTCCTGCATCGTGTTGTGGTAGACCTGTGAGGTCTCAAACGTAAGTACTGTTACTGAGCCGGACGCCAGAAATCCAGCAAATATTCGAATGTAGTTCCCATAGTAATGTAGTTAGACGGCCAACCAAAAATACCAACCCGATTTACGATATTCGTTCTATCCCAAATAATGGTATTGCGCAATTCATAACCCCGTTTCCGAAGTTCTTCTACAAGAGCAATATGTATGGTAATTCTCTTGTTTTCCCACCACATATCGGGCACGTTAATTACACAATGCCCTTTTGGCTTCAAAAGCGGCAACAGGTTCTCAAAAATATCGCCCATCGCAGTTGTGTATTGCTCAATTGTCATTGTACCCAAATCACGAGGGTCTTGAGAGTATTGCTCAATTTTGCCAAATTGCTCATTTTTCCGTTCCATACCGCGCCTGGATTTATTTTTGCGCTTACGATTAAGTAAATTCGCGTAGGGCGGAGATGTCCAAATCAAATTCACACTTTCAGGTTCCAGATACTCTGGAATATACAAAGCGTCATCTTGAATAGCTATCTGTTGCGCTTGGTTAAAGAGATTGTTATTTTGCAAGCGCTCCGCGCATAAATCAACATATTTCTCCTGCAAATCAAATCCAATGGCGTTACGATTTAGGTCTTGGGCAGCCAACAAAGTAGTTCCACTTCCAACAAAAGGATCTAATACCAGTTCTCCCTGATGTGTGAACAAACTAATCACTCTTTTGGTTAGCGAAAGAGGAAAAGTTGCTGGATGCAAGTTTTTATCTCTAATATCGCGTTTTTCATATGTAAACTGCCATATTCCTAATTGACACTTAATCCATTCCTTGGCTGTCAAGCAATTAATATGGTTGGGTTTGCAACCACACGTTTTTGTATTGTTAATCGGTAACCGTGCTCGGAAGAGCGGCGAACCGGGCTTGATGGTCAAAGGCAACCTGACTTGCTCTTGAATTTCCATTACACCAAATCTCCTTCTGAAACTATTGGCGAGCAAAAGTATAAGGCCATTATACTTTGACCGCTACGCTATTAGCAACAAGCCACCTAACGTGAGCATCCCCCCGCCGGATTTGCCAATCCGATTACTCCCCACTCCCCGCCTCCAAAAACGCCCGTATTGGCCCCGCGACCAGGGGAGGGTCGTCCAGGATCATGGTGTAGTGGTTGACGCCGGGCAGATCGACCCGCCAGCAGTTGGGTATCCAGGCCACGAACGCGGCGGCCTCTTTTTCGTCCAGGATATGGGCTTTGTCGCCCAGCAGCCCGTTTTGCGGGCGGATGAAGAGGGTCGGGCATTGCAGCGTGGGGAAGTGAACGCACATGCTGTACATGAAGTGCATATCCAGGTCGCGTCTGATGGCCTGCGGGGAGGATTTGGAGCGCAGGCGGCCATCGGGCAACGTTTGCAGGTCTTCCAGCAGGTAACGTTCCAGCGCGGGGTTCCAGGGCTGGTAGTAGGGCACTTTCTTCATGGCGGCCAGGTAGGTTGCCGGGTCCGGGTAGGTTTTTTCCAGGTGCCGGATGGCCGGGTACATGGCTTGCAGCACTTCTTCTTTGGGGTCTGCGCCGCCGTCGATCAGCACCAGCGCGGCCACGCGGCCCGGCCGGATGGAGGCCAGATACACGCCCGCGGTGGCCCCGAACGAGTGCCCGATCAGGGTGAACGTCTCCCATCCCAGCGCGTCCGCGAACCCCAGCAGGTCGCGGGCGTGGTAGGCGAACCCGTAGCCCTCCGCGGGTTTGTCGCTGTCGCCGCGCCCACGCAGATCGAGCGCGTACAGGTGAAACTCCGGCGCGAGCCGGCGGGCGAGCGAGTCGAAGGTGCCTTTGTGCCCAGTCAGGCTGGGGAGGCACAAGACCGGCCCTTTTTCGCCCGGCCATTCGCGGTAGCTCAAGGTGATGCCGTTGACCTGGAGGGCGGCGTCTGTGAAGGAGGGCATCGGGGGCCTAAAGCGTGAGGCGTATGCCTATACCAGGCCGTATTGTTCCAGGATACGCCGGAGTTTCGCGCTGTTTTCTTGCGAAAGCGGGGCCAGCGGCGGGCGCACTTCGGGGCTGATTTTGCCCATCATGCCCAGCGCGGTCTTGGCGGGCACCGGATTGATCTCCAGGAACATGGCGTCGTTGAGCGGCATCAGGTGGTAGTGCAGCGCCCGGGCTGCCTCCCATTGCCCCGCGGCGACTAGATCGTACAACTGCGCCACTTTGCCGGGCAGCACGTTGCCGGTTGCGCTCACGTAGCCCACCCCGCCAATCGCCAGGATCGGAAAGCAGAGCAGCTCGATGCCGGAATACACCTTGAAATCCGGCCCCAGTTTGCCGATCAGCCGCGTGATGTGCGAGAAATCCTTGTTGGATTCTTTGATGCCGATGATGTTCGGGCAGGAATCCCGCAGGCGGGCGACCGTGTCGATTTCCAGGTTGACCGCGGTTCTGCCGGGGATGTTGTAGAGGATGACGGGCAGGTCTACGCTGTCGGCTACGGTTTTGAAGAAGCGGAACAGCCCTTCCTGGCTGGGGCGGATGTAGTAGGGGACGATCAGCAGCAACGCGTCCGCGCCGGCTTGTTGCGCGAACCGGGAGAGATGCAGAGTCTCGTCCAGGTTGTTCGAGCCGCTGCCGGCCACCAGCGGAACGCGCCCGCCAATCGCTTCCGCCGCGATCCGGATGACGCGTTCCCGTTCTTTCAGGGTCAACGAACTGGGTTCACCCGTGGTGCCGGTTACGGACAGGCCGTGGCTGCCGGAGGCGATCTGCCATTCGATCAGCTCTGCCAGCGCGTTTTCGTCGAGCCGGCCCTCCCGGAAGGGGGTGACGAGGGGGACGATAGAGCCGTGGAACATGTTGATCAGTGTACAGTGTACAGTATACAGTGTTCAGTGGACAGTGTTCAGTATACCAGGGGACACTGAAAACTGAATACTGAATACTGAAAACTGAATACTGAAAACTGAATTCACAGTTCGCGTTTATCCACGATGCGTTTGGCCTTGCCCAGCGAACGTTCGATGGAGTTGGGCCCCATCAATTTTACGGTAGCGCGCACACCCAGAGTCTGGGCGAGTTCGTTTTCGGCCTCGTCGCGCAGCTGGTCCAGTTTGCGGGTGTCGATGGGTTCGAAGAACGAATGATGGGCCTCGACCAGGATTTGCAGCTCATCGAGCTGGTCTTTGGGGCGGTCGAGGATGATCTGGTAGTGGGGTTCCAGCCCCTCCACGTTCAGCAGGGTTTTTTCGATCAGCGAGGGGAAGACGTTGACCCCGCGCACGATCAGCATATCGTCGGTGCGGCCGCGGATTTTCTCCATGCGCACCAGGGTGCGGCCACAGGCGCACTTGTCCGCGTGCAGCACGGTGCGGTCGCGGGTGCGGTAGCGGATGACCGGCATGGCCTCTTTGGTCAGGGTGGTGAACACCAGCTCGCCTTCTTCGCCGTAAGGCAGTTTTTCGCCCGTGGCCGGGTCGATGATCTCCGGCAGGAAGTGATCCTCGAAGATGTGCAGGCCGTTGTGGTGCTCGCACTCGATGGACACGCCCGGCCCGATGATCTCGGTCAGGCCGTAGATGTCGTAAGCCTCCAGCCCCAGACGGTTCTGGATTTTTTCGCGCATCTCGTTGGTCCAGGGTTCCGCGCCGAAGATTCCGACGCGCACCTTCATGCGGGCTTTGAAGTCCACGCCCAGGTTGTCGGCCTCCTCGGCCAGCACCAGCGAGTACGAGGGGGTGCAGGTCAGCACGGTCGCGCCGAAGTCCTCCATCAACATGATCTGCCGCCGGGTCATGCCGCCGGAGACCGGCACCACGGTGGCGCCAACGCGCTGGAATCCGATGTGGAAACCCAGGCCGCCGGTGAACAGGCCGTAGCCATAGGCGTTGTGCGCGATGTCCTTGCGGGTCACGCCGCAGGCGGTCACAGTGCGGGCCATGACCTCGGTCCACAATTCGAGGTCGTTCTGCGAGTAGCCGCCCACGGTGGGTTTGCCGGTTGTGCCGCTGGAGGCGTGGATGCGCACCACCTCTTCCAACGGGACACAGAAATTGCCGAACGGATACGCGTCGCGCAGGTCTTGCTTGGTGGTGAAGGGAAGTTTCGCCAGGTCGTCCAGGCTCTGGATGTCTTCGGGCTTCACGCCCGCGGCGTCGAATTTGCGCTTGTAGAAGGGGGTGCGCTGGTACACGTATTCGACGATTTTGGCGAGCCGCTCGGCCTGGAGCTTTTCCAGGTCTTTGCGCTCCATGGTTTCTGCTTCAGGATTCCAGATAGGCATTTGATCCTCCTTTGATGATAGGACTTACGCACTTCATGCTAACTGTTGCTTATGTCGTTCTGAGCGATAGCAAAGAATCTCGGCGGTGGTGGGGGAGATGGAGACGGACGACTGGGGACGGGAGACGGTTGTTCGGCGCGTGGTTATTGGTGGTCGGGGCGACCGGCCGGTCGCCCCGACGGTCGCTGGGTTCCGGATTCTTCGGTCGCTGCGCTCTCTCAGAATGACAGGTGCTCACAGTTCCCAACTGCGTAAGTTCTTGTTGATGATTGTACTACTTCTACACCCCGCGTCGGGATCGTGCCGGGCCTGATGGATGGCGTTTTGCAGGGCTTGTGTGACCGCGGCGGGGTCGTGTTGCAGGCGTTCGGCCCAGTTGGCAAACAGGCTGTGGAGGCGGCGCAGGCCGCGGGCGCGCACTTCGCCGTAGCCCCGCGCCCAGACGGACGCTTCTGCCGCCAGCAGCGCGATCTGGTAGTCCACCGGGATGGCGAGGCGGACAGCCTGGAGCCAGTTTTCGATGGCCTTTTGCTCACGGGCGTAGGCCAGGGTGTGGGGGCGCAGCGGCTTGAGGGCGGCCAGCAGCTTCAACGCCGCGAACCCGAAGGGGTTGGAGGTTGGCCAGGCGAGGTGCAGGCTGGGGGAGGGGGAAGTGTGGTTGTTGTTGCGCCAGAACAGGCGGGCGAGGGGCGCGGGCAGCATACTCATCAGCTCCTCGCGGCCCGGGCTGAGGTAATCCACCACGCGGACGGGGTCGCCGGGTTGGGCGCGCAGTTCGCGGCGGATGCGGGCGAAGCGTTCGGCGCGGGTTTTGAGTTGGGCGACGCGGAAGACGTCTTCGCGGCTCATCCAGGCGGCCAGGCGGCGGGCGGTCTGGATGCTGAGGCGAAAGGCGTGGGCGTCGGCGTAGGTTTGTTCTTCGGCGAGGATGACGGGTTGGATGCGTTGCAGGAACAGCTGCGCATAGCCAATGTTTTGGTAATCTGCCAGGCGGGCGAGGGCGTGGCCGATCAACCGCCGGGTGGGTGGTGGCAGGCGTTCGACCGCGGGTTGCAGCGCGTCCGGGGCCGGGTGGTAGTGTACCGTTGGGGGGCGGGGATGATCGGGAGCAGTGCCGCGCGCGAGTTGTGTCCCCAGGTCGAAGGCGGCCAGGTTGGCGGGGACGGCCAGCCCTTTTTCGCGGATGGCCCGGCGCGCGGTGGTCTCGTCAAACGGCAGGACCCCGGCGGCGATGATGGCGCCGAACACCAGCGCATTGAGCGGGGCGCCGGGGGCCGCGGAGGGGTGGATGGCGATCATTTTTCGGGCAACGCGTTCGAGCGCGGCCAGTATGGGCGCGGTGTCGATGGTGCCGTCTCCGGCGACGGATTTTTCCGCGGTGCTGTATTGGCGTTGTGTGCTGGTGATCACAGTGGTGTTGGCGGTGACGTAGCCGTTTTCCAGGGCGCGGCCGGCTTCGGTCGGCTCCAGCGCGGCCACCAAATCCACGTTCCCCACGCTGGGAAACAGGCAGAAGACCGGGTCCGCGGGCGGGTTGCGCAGGGGGAACAGCTCGAAGTAGTAGGTGGTGGCGCCGGTGCGCTGCGCCACGCCCGGAATCGAGGTGGCCTGCGCGGGGAAGCCTTCCAGCCGGGCGGATTCCACCAGCCAGTCGGTCAACACGCCGCCGCCCTGCCCGCCCAGGGCCGCGAGGAGTAGGCAAATGGGGGAGGGGGTCATGTTCAGTGGTCAGTGGTCAGTATTCAGTGGTCAGTGGTCGGTGGTTAGTGTTTAGGTGTGCGGGGTGTCTTACTTGTCTTACTTGTCTACCTGTCTACCTGTTTACCTGTCTACCTGTTTACCTGCCTACCTTGTCTCCCTGTCAACGCCTCAGCAGGCGTGAGCGGGCGCGCTGCCAGATGGTCGGGTTGGCGATGCGTTCGGCGCGGTAGAAGGAGGGGCACAGCCGCTCGGTGTGCGCGACCGAGCCGCACAGCCCGCAGGCCAGGCAGTTTTCGTCCACGTACGCGGTGGGGCCGTCTTTGAGCGGGTCCGTGGCCTCCCGCACGGTCAGGGAGGGGCAGCCGCTCAGCCGGATGCAGGAGTGGTCGCCGGTACACACGTCGGGGTCCACGCCGAAGCGGGCGATCACGGTGGGCTGGCCGGATGCCAGGGCGTGGTGGCGGTGTTTGCGTTCGCGGCGCTGCCGGGCGAGCATACACTCCTGGTCGCTGATCACCACGCGCAGCTGCGGGCCGCGGTGGTCGATGGCTTCGCGCAAAACCGCCAGCGTGCGCTCCACGTCGTAGGCGTCCACGCGGCGGACCCAGCGGATGCCCATGCCGCGCAGAGTGGCTTCGATGGAGATGCGGGTGGGCCGGCCCCAGGGGGTGGAGCCGGTGGAGGGCACGTGCTGCTGCCCCGTGGCCGAGGCGTAGCCGTTTTCGACGATGATCAAGACCGCGTCGTGGCCGTTCCAGTGGGCGTTGGCCGCGCCGGTCAGCAGGCCGTTGTGCCAGAAGCCGCCGTCGCCCATCACCACGATGGCGGGCTGGTCGAGCGCGTGGTAGACCGCGCCGCTGCTGGCCAGGCTCATGCCATAGCCCAGCACGGTGCTGCCCAGGTTGAAGGGCGGCAGGGTGGCGAAGGTGTTGCAGCCGATGTCCATCGAGATGTGCAGCGGGCCGCGCTCGCGTTGCAGCAGCTTGAGCGCGGAGAACAGCGGGCGTTCCGGGCAGCCGGTGCAAAACCCCGGTGGCCGGGGGGGCATGGGCACGGGCAGCGCGGCGCGGCTGTCTTTGGCGGCTTTCTCCAGCGTATCCTGCTTTTTGCGAGCCTGGGAGGCGATTTTGGGGGGCGCGGTGCGGGCCAGCCATTCGGCCAGGCCGCCGCGCACCACGTCCGCGGTGTATTCGCCCGCCGCGGGCAGCACGTCCTTGCCCCAAATCCGGCAGCCGATCCCGGCCTGCTGCGCGATGGCGCGCACTTCCTGCTCGATGAAGGCGGGAAAGCCTTCCTCCACGATCAGCACGTGCTCCTTGCCGCGCAGAAAGCCCTCGATCTGCTCCGGTACGAGCGGGTGAATCACGTTGAGCACCAGCAAGGAGAAATCGGTGTTTCCGTACACGTCTGCCGCGCCCAGCAGCCGCAGCCCGCGCAGCACCACGCCATACGCGCCGCCTTGCATGATGATGCCGGTCTTCCCGCCCGCACCCGGAAAGTGCTCGTTCAGCCCGTTTTCCTGGATGTAGCGCCGCGCCGCGGGCAGCCGTTGTGCCACTTTTTCACGTTCGTGCGCGTAGGTGGAGGGGGGCAGCACGATTTTGCCGTAATCCCGCCATGCTTCGGGGAAGGGGTTTTTCGGGCTGTAGGCCGGCGCGCGGTTGTCCTTGCACACGAAGCTGCCGGTCATGTGGATGGCGCGGATGCGCAGGGTCATCATTACGGGCAGATTGCTGGCCTCGGAAAGCTCGAAGGCCTGCTCGGTCAGTTCGACCAGTTTGGGCATGTGGTAGCGCGGGTCGATCAGCGGCAGGGAAGATTTCAGCGCGAAGGCGTGGGTGCGTTCCTGGATCACGCTGGCTCCCGCGCCGTAGTCTTCGCCCACCAGGATCAGGCAGCCGCCGGTCACGCCCGCGGAGGCCAGGTTGGAGAGCGCGTCGGAGGCCACGTTGGTGCCGACGATGGATTTCCAGGTGACCGCGCCGCGCAGGGGGTAATGGATGGAAGCCCCCAGCAGGGCTGCCGCGCCGGCTTCGCTGGCCGAAGACTCGAAATGTACCCCCAACGGTTCGAGCACGCTATCCCGCGCGTCCGCCAGCACGTCCATCAGGTGGGAGATGGGCGCGCCGGGGTAGCCGCCCACGTAGGACACGCCCGCCTGGAGCAGGGCTTTGGTCAGGGCCAGGATGGCCTCGCCGTGGAAGGTTGCGCCCGCGGGGAGGGTGAGCTTGTGGACATCGCGGGCGAAGGAGCGTTCCATGCCCTTGGAGGCGGTGTAGCCTTTCCGGCGGGAGGGGGAGCGGAGGAGGGGTATTCGGAGTTTGAGTTGGTGCATCTACGGCCTCACCATCCCGGTTTCGCGCCTGGCCCGGCTGTGCCGGGGGTGCGCGCCGGGGTACGGGCGATGGCGAATCCCTGGTTGTACGCGGCGCGGGCGATGATGGTGAACTTGATCAGCCAGCCGCCGTACAGCGCGCTCAGGCTGAGCAGCAGGCCGGTGAAATTCACCACCGCGGGGGATACGGGCAGCAGCCAGGCCAGCGCGGCCAGTAGCAGCGGCAGCACGTGCCCCAGCGAGAGCACGCGCGCATGAACGCCCGACAACACTTCCGCGGTGTACAGCGGCGCCGTGCCCGGGGCGGTCACGTGCTTGAGGTAGCCCGACCACGCGGCCCAACGCGCCCCCAGCAGCGCGAGCAGCACGACCAACAGCCACAAGCCCGCGCCGCCAAAGAGCACGCTGGCGCCCAACAGCAGCGCGGCCCCCTCTGTCAGGCCGGTGGCGACGATCAGGGGGACGATGGCGGGTACGCGCCAGGCCGGGATGCCGCGCGAGGCGTGCAGGATGCGCGCCTGGGAATACAGGTAGCCCAGCCCGAACAGGGCGGCGGCCAACGCCAGCGGAGGGGAGGCCAGCAGGATGGCCAGCCCGCCCGCGACGAGGTACACCACCGAGAACAAGGCCTCCCGCGTCATCCAGGAGGTGCGCGGGTTGAGGATTACGTACACCGCGCGCAGTTTGCGGCCCAGCTTGATCCACACGAAAAACAGCCCCACCGCGACGAAGGCCAGCGCCAACAGGCCGGTGCGCCACAGCCAGGCCGGATCGCGGTAGCTCGCCAGCGCGGTGAACAACATCAGACCGGTGCCCGTGCCGCCGCAGATGAACTGTGCGGCCGCGCGCCAGTCCCAAACGGTTTGGTGCCAGGGTCTCACTCTCATTTCAGACCGCCTTTCTGTCCCAAAGATAGTAGAAGCCGGGTTCCGCGCCCAGTTCCTCGTGCATACGGAAGGATTCGTTTTCGCGCAGCAGCACGGACACGTTGCTGTCCGGATCGTCCAGGTCGCCGAAGTGCAGTGCCTGGGCGATGCAGGAGTTGACACAGATGGGCGTCACTTCGGGGTCGATGCCGGGGGTCAGGCCGTTGTTTTGGGCCGCGTCGATGCGCTCGATGCAGAAGGTGCATTTGGTCGCCACTCCGATGCGGGCCGGGTCGAACTGCACGGCCTCGCTTTCGATGGGCGTATCGCCGTAGGCGTAGCGCGGTCGGGTGTATTTGTAGCGCGCCTGGTAGGGGCAGGCCACGATGCAGTAGCCGCAGCCGATGCACAGGTCGTAGTCGATGGTGACCAGGCCGTCGGGCCGCTGGCGGGTGGCGGTGGTGGGGCAGACGTACATGCAGGGCGGTTTGGCGCAGTGCTGGCAGCCGACCGGCACGAAGGTGCGCGTCACGTTGGGGAACTTGCCGTTCTCCAAATCGAGCACCGCGCGCCACTGTACGCCGGGGGGCGTGCCGTTGGCATGTTTGCAGGCGATGGTGCAGGTCTGGCAGCCGACGCACAGGCGCAGGTCTGCCACCATGACGTAACGGGTCATCGGCGGCCTCCGAGGGGGGTGACTTTGGCGGGCACGATGTCACCGGACGAGCCGGTGGCGTCCGTCAGGTCGAGCAGCATGGGCACCAGCGGGTTGACGCTGGGCAGGTCCAGGTCTTTGGCGTAGGGCGTGACCCAGTGGTCGAACTGCCCCATCATCAGCAGGGTGTCGGGCCGGATGCCCTGGCGCAGCACCGCGCGGCCGCGGGTGGCCCGCAGGGGGGAGCGCACCTCGATCAGGTCGCCGTCCCGGATGCCGAGTTCCGCGGCTTTTTGCGCGTTGATGATCACCCCTTTGTGCCCTTTGATGTTATCGGCCACTTCTTTGACCATCTGGATACTGACGTTGCTGCCCCAGGAATACTGCATACTGCGGGCGGTGAGCACCCAGAAGGGGAAGTCTTCTTCTTTGCCACCCAGGTTTTCGACCACGGCTTTACGGATCATGGCGGGGAGATCGTGCCAGCGCGGCAGCGGTTCGTACTCGGTGAGTTGTTTGTCCCACCACTCGATCCCGTGTTCGTGCAGGCGGTTGCGCAACTGCTGGCCGACCCGGTACAGCCGCTCCTGGTAGGGCATCTCGAAGCGCAGGTTGTTATCCTCCATGTGAGGGTAGAGGTACCACTTCAGTTTGGGGTAGGGTTTGACGCGGAAGCCGTGCTCGCGGTACCAGTCCAGCCCCTGGTCCTCCTGACCGCCGGTCAGTTCTGCGCTGGCCGCGCGGCAGACCGCGTCCCAGATGTCTTCCACGGAGTGGGCTTTGTCCACCGCCAGCGAGAAGTCGTAGTTTTTGCCTTTCAACTTTACGCCGGCGGAGCCGCGGTTGAGCGCGGCGTTGAACTTTTCCAGCAGGCCGGTGCGCCGCGCCAGCTCGACCGCGATCCAGGTGAAATCACGCGCTTCTCCGCGCGGTGCCACGATGGGCTGGCGCAGCGCGAAGCCGGTGTATTCCCAGAACTGCTCGACGTACTTGGTGCCGCCGATGCGCAGCAGTTGCAGCCCCTCCAGGTCAGTGGCTTCGGGCAGCAGCACGTCGGCCATCCAGTTGGTCTCGTCCAGGGTGTAGGCGAAGGCCACCACGAAGGGGAACTTGCTCATGGTTTCGCTGACGCGGGGCGTGTCCCAGAAGGAAATGGCCGGGTTGGTGCGGTAGACGATCCACACGTCCGGGACGGTGGGTTTAGGCCAGTTGGGGAAGGGCTTTTGCAGCTGCATCCAGGCCAGATGGGTGGGGCCGAGCGCCTGGCTCCAGGGGGAGTCGGCCACCAGGGGGATGAGGGTGCTGTGGGCATGGCGGACGGCGGGCCGGGCGCGCCAGTGGTCTTTGTCGGTGGGGTTCCAGGGGTACTCCATGAAACCGTCGGGGCCGGGGCGGGCGCTGGTCTGGCGGTCTTTGGCCGGGCGGTTGAGGCGCACTGCGGTGCCGAGTGTGCCGCCGGGCACCTCCAGCGCGCCGACCAGGCAGGCCAGCAGGGTGCGCGCCCAGGCGCAGTCGTAGCCACCCCAGCCGTTGTTGACCGTTTTGCCGAGCATGATCGCCACCGGGCGGAAGGGCAGGGTGCGGCCTTCGATCTCGATGGTCTCGCCGACGCGGGCGTGCGCCAGGTACTCGTTGGCCAGGCGGCGGATGGTCTCGGCGGGCACGTCGCAGATTTCAGCCGCCCATTCGGGGGTGAAGTCTTTCTCGTGTGCCACCAGGTGTGAAAACGCGGTGGCGCAGGGGACGCGTTCGTATTCCCAGGTTTCGTCGTCCGCGCCCACCTCCAGGCCGCTGGTGACGAATTCGCCTTCCAGGGCCGGGTCTGCGTCCGGGGTGTCGAAGGGCACGGCCCGGCCGCGGGTCAGGTCCCAGACCAGGGGTTTGCGGGTTTGGGGGTCGCGCAGGTAGTAGCCGTGGGGCGCGACCAGGTAGGGGGAGGAGGTGCGCTGTTTGAGGAAGGGGATGTCGAGCTTTTGGCGGTCGGTTTCGTGCAGCAGCACGTGGATCAGGGCGTGCATGAAGGCCGGGTCGGTTTTGGGACGGATGGGGACCCACTCGGCGGAGCAGCCCGCGGTGACGGACAGGTGCGGCTCGATCTGCACGCGTTTGACGCCCCGCGTGCGCGCTTCCGCGTGGCGCCACACGCCGCACACCCCGCCGGAGGCCTCCACGTTGGCCCCGAAGGACAGGATGTACTCGGTGCGCGGGGTGTCGGGGCAGACGGTGAAGGCGCGGTGCCACAGTTCGCCGTACAGGTGCTCGGAGTGGTAGCACTTGACGCCCTGGCCGCTGCCGAAGCTGAAGTCGATTGGCCCCCAGGCGGAGAGGAAGGCCGGGAACGCGCCCATGTAGGCCGGTGCGGTGCCCCCGCCGCCAAAGGTGGCCGCCAGCCGCGGGTAGCCGGATTCGTCCAGCAGCCCTTTGGCGCGGATTTCTTTGAGTTTTTCGGCCACCAGGTCGAGGGCCTCATCCCAACTGATGGGCACGAAGCCGGGGTCCTCGTCTTTGCCCTTTTTGGGGTTGGTGCGTTTCATCGGGGTCAGGATGCGGTGGGGGTTGTAGGTTTTTTGCACCAGGCCATACGCCTTGACGCACACCGTACCCCCCGCGGGGTGGATTTTGGCGGCCGCGTAGTTGGGTTCGACCGACACGGCCACCTCCCCCTGCACGTTCACCTGGAGCAAATCCGGCCCGGCAACGCACTGGTAACAGTAGGTGGGGAGGGTTTTGGTCATTTTGTCTCGCTCCCGCCCCCCGCCTTCGCGGCCTTTGCCTTCAGCCGCTCGAGGCTCATGTTGACATCCACGATGAAGCGGTTGTGTTTGCCGCGGGCCACTTCTTCGACCGGGTCGCGGGCGGTGATCTCGAACGCCACCCGGCGGCCTTTGACTTCCACCAGGGTGGCGGTGATTTCGACCCACATGCCCAACAGGGTGGGCGCGGTGTGGTCGAGTTCCACG
>Ga0256830_1001260_pt1 | contig 18162 bp, 11 predicted proteins | sample 128326metaG_FD_190537 | JGI IMG/M metagenome (GOLD analysis project Ga0256830, IMG submission 190537) | Hydrothermal vent microbial communities from Lau Basin, Pacific Ocean - 128-326 | ecosystem: Environmental > Aquatic > Marine > Hydrothermal vents | place: Pacific Ocean: Lau Basin | collected... | reverse complement strand
GTCTTCTTTGGCGCCGCCGGCGGGATGTACGGCTGGTTCGACCCGGACCTCCCGCCCGCCAACGTCACCGGCCGCACGGGTCTGGTCCGGATGCCGCTGATGAACGCCCAGACCGGAGAGACCCTGGTCAATAACATCCGCTTCTTCGGCATGAGCCCGACCTTCAGCGCCCTGGCAGGGTCTCCGGACCAGGTGCTCTACTTCACCGGCTGGGCCGGCAACGTCTGGCGAAGCCTGGACGCGGGACTGACCTACGAAGAGGTCAACGCCGCGGCCCAGGGCGTCGAACTCGGGGAGTTCTTCGACATCGTGGTGGCACCCGGCTTCAACCCGGTCCCGCCGCACAGCGACATCTACGGGATCTCCTTCGGCGCCGTGTACCGCCTCCAGGACGACGTCTGGCAGCTCCTGCTCTCGGGCTCTGGCACCCTCAACGACCTGGAGCTGCACCCGGACTTCAACACCAACGGCAACCGGACGATGTGGATCGCCCTGGACCAGGGCGGCCGCATCTTGGAGCTGGACGACCAGCCCGGCGGGCTCGTGGTCTCCGATCTGGCGGGGGGCGGCCTGCCCGAGGCCACCCGGGTGACGGCCCTGGACGCCCGGCGCGACCTCCAGGGCGAGCTCTGGCTCTACGCCGCGACCTTCAGCCGCGGCATCTTCAGGAAGAACCTGGACCAGGGCGGGGCCTGGGAGGCTCTGCCCATGGACGGGATGCCCTCCCTGTGGATCCAGAGCATGGAGCTCGCCGCCGACTGGGAGATCAGCGGCCGCGTTCTCGCCGGCACCAGCCGCGGCGCCTGGATCCTGGACGAGACGGCCGCGACTCCCGCCTGGACGCCGGTCTTCGACTTCACCTTCGTGGACGACTTCGTCCCCCAGGCGGTGACCTGGAGCGGCCCCGCCGACCCGAATCCGGCCGATCCCTCTCAGCCCTGGCCCTGGCTGGGCGTTCCGGGCGGGCGCTTCCCGGAAGGGAGCATCGGCGAGGAGGGAGCGACCTACACGAAATGGGACGGTGCGCGGCTCCAGGCCGACGGCCTCGCCCGGCGCGTCGAGATCCGCACCGCCAGCGGACCTGGCACCGCCACGGTGGACCTCAGCCTGACGGATCTGGAGACCGGGGCCGTCCTGAGCGCCACCACCGTGGATCTGGGCGCCCTGAGCCAGGCCGCCGAGGAGACCTTCCTGCAGCTGGATCCGGGCCTCTCCGAGCCCCGGCCGGTGCGTCTGGAGGTGGAGGTCCGGGCCGATCCCGGGGAGGTCTTCGCCTGGGACTGGCTCCGCTTCCAGCGCTGAAGCGGGGGGCGGCCCTTGACCCGGCGGGGCAAGGAATCTATCCTGTTTGCGAACTTGTCGCAATCCCAGCCCCTGGCCCCGCCATGCGAAAGACCTTCCTCCTTCTCCTTCCCGCCGCCCTCCTCGCCGCGGCCGCCGCCTCCCCGCCGCCCCAGGACAGCGCCGACTCCGCCCGCCCCGGGACCTGGCCCCTGGAAGAGATCCGGGCCTGGCTGGAGACCCCCGGCATCCACGATCCCTTCCTGCCGGAGAGTCCCCTCGGTCTGCCCGAGGACCTCTCCGAGTTCATTCCCGCCGACAACCCTCTGACTCGCGCCAGGGTCCGTCTCGGGGAGCAGCTCTACTTCGACAAGCGTTTGAGCCGGGACGGCACGGTCTCCTGCGCCACCTGCCACGATCCGGCCCGGGGCTGGACGGACAACGCCCCGGTCTCCACCGGCATCGACGGGCAGAAGGGCCTGCGCAGCGCCCCCTCGGTCCTGAACCGGCTCCTCGGCAAGACGCAGTTCTGGGACGGAAGGGCAGCGAGCCTGGAAGAGCAGGCCCTCGGCCCCATCGGCAACCCCATCGAGATGGGCTTCAGCCCCGAGGAGGCGGCGGAACGCCTGAACGCCATCGAAGGCTACCGCCTCCAGTTCGAGGCGGTCTTCGGCGGACCCGCCACTCCCGAGCGCATCGCCCAGGCCATCGCCGCCTTCGAGCGGACGATCCTCGCCGGCGCCAGCAAGAACGACTACTACGAGCGCGCCCTGCCCTGGTTCGAGTGGGATCCCGAGGAGGAGGAGGACGAAGAGTGGGTCGAGATCGGCCTGCGCATCCTCGAGGAAGAGCGCCAGAACCGCATGAGCGAGGCCGCCCGGCGCGGACGCGAACTGTTTTTCGGAAAAGCCCAATGCAGCACCTGCCACTTCGGCCCGGACCTCACCGACGAGCAGTTCCACAACCTCGGCATCGGCCTGGACCGGCCCGACGCCGCCGGACGGGCGGCAGTCACGGGCAAGGACGAGGACTGGGGCAAGTTCAAGACTCCGGGTCTGCGCAACATCGCCCTGACCGCGCCCTACATGCACGACGGAAGCCTCGCCACTCTGGAGGAGGTCGTCGAGCACTACAACAAGGGCGGCACCCCGAACCGGAACCTCTCGGGCAACATCTTTCCCCTGAAGCTCACGAAGGAAGAGGTCCGGGATCTCGTGACCTTCCTGGAAGAAGGACTGAGCGGCGAGCGGCCGCCGGTGCGGACCCCGCGCCTGCCCTGAGGCAGGCCCCTCCTCAGGAGCAAGGAGGCCCGGGCGCCGGCCCGGGCCTCTTTGCAGCTTCCTGACGGTGGCCGCCTGCCGGGGTGACGGGACAGGAATTCCGGGCGCTGCCGGTGACCGCTGACGCAGAGGGAGCCGCCTGGGGGCTTGTCACAGCCCGCCCCCGGAGGGCAGGATCCCCTTGCCTCCGAGGTTCCTTCAGCCCCCCTGGACCATGCACACCCGCCATACAGCGTTCCTGGGTGTCGGTCTGCTCCTCGGCCTCGCGGCGGCCTCCCCGATTCCGGGGGAGACCGGCGTGATCGGCCGGCCCTCTGACTCCCAGAGGGAGACCGCTCCCCCTTCCTCCACCCCCCGCCCCCGTCTGCCCCTGGCCGGCGCCGAGGGTGTGGTCTTCGTCAGCCGTCCGATTCCCGACAACGGCAGCCGCTTCTGGCCCGAGACCGGGGCCATGCCCGGGGCGGCGGGCCACTGGGGGCGCTTCCTGATCACTCCAGGAAGCCGCCTCCTGGCGCGCACCGCCGACGGCGTCGTCCAGGTCCTCATCGACGGCACGAATCCCACGCCGGAGACCCTCAATCTGGTGGACGTCAACGCTCCCGACGTCTCCTGGAACGGACGCAAGATCGTCTTCGCCGGCGTCACCCTGGAGTCCCTGGACGCCGACCGAGGACCCGGTGCCGATCCGGGCGCCTGGCGCATCTTCAAGATGAACCTGGATGGGACCGGTCTCGAGCAGTTGACCTTCACGGACCTGGACACTTCCTCGTACGCCAGCATCTTCCTGCCCGACCTCGCCCGCGACTTCGAGAACTACGACGACACGGACCCGGTGTGGCTGCCCGACGGGCGGATCTGCTTTGCGAGCACCCGCTACCCGATGTACGGCGAGTACAACCAGGCCCGGACCACCCAGCTCTTCGTCATGAACGCCGACGGATCCGGGATGCACCGGATCACTTCGGAGAAGGGCGGGGCCGAGCGCCCGGTGGTGGATCCGGTGACCGGGAAGATCGTCTTCAGCCGCTGGATGCGCAACGCCCACCTGCCGGCGGCGAGTTGCGCCGACGTCCCCTCCGGGATCGGCTGGGCCCAGAAGGACTGCCTGACCCACGAAGAGGACCGGCGCCAGCCGGACCTGGCCGCCAACATCGAACACAATTTCTGGGCCGCCGCCAGCATCCGTCCGGACGGGACGGAGCTCCAGGCCTGGACCGTGGATCGCCGGACGGATACCGACAACCAGTTCGCCGGCGGCAGATTCCTGTACGAAGGGGAGTTCTTCGGGGATCTCCTGGGAACCTTCATCCCTCTGCCGAGCCTGACGGAGCAGGCCGGTTTCGGTGGCGTCGCCCTGTACCACCGGGGCGCGGCCGCACGGGAGCCGCTTCTCGGCGTGAACCGGGTGACCCAGTTCCTCTTGCGCCAGGACGTGCCAGGAGTCTATGCGGGACCCTACGCCGCGGCCGGTTGCGATGCCCTCGGCAAGTGGATCGTCCCGTACACGCTGAACCCCGCCTCCTACGACGCCCAGTACCCCTATGTGGGCCAGGACTACGACCTGGTCGAGGTGGACCCGGCCACCCGCGAGATCACCGGCGTCTTCTTCGCCAGCCCGGGCACCGCCGAACTCCGGCCCTGCCGCCTCGGGCCGCGGCCGCGGCCGCCGGTCCTGGAGGACACGGTGACGCAGACCGCCAGCATGCTCCCGCCGCCCGACGGCGGCCCCTACGACGGGGACGGGACCTTCGTCTTCGACGCTCTCAACGTCTACTTCAACGCCGAGGTGGACGTGCCGATCCTCTCGGCACCCCAGGTCGGCAGCGCCGCCTTCCTGAGAAGCTTCGTGAAGCCGCAGCGGTCCAACTGCATGGGACTGGCCTACTGCGACTATCCTGAGCTCGTGGCCGAGGTGCCGGTAGCCGCCGACGGCAGCGCCCGCATCGACGCCGTACCGGCGGACCTTCCCCTCTTCGAGGATCTGCGAGGCACGAACGGCGGCGTGCCTCTGACCGGGGGTCTCCAGGGCCGCGTCAGCGGCGGCCAGGGGGCGGCCATCGTCGTCACCCACAACTACGGGCGGCCGGGGACGACCGTCCAGTGCGTGGGCTGCCACGCCGGCCACTCTCTGATCCCCGTGCCGGAGGATCTGCAGGACGCACGCTGGACCAACCTGGCACCCGGCGCCCTGCCGCGCGCCAGCTCATCCGCGGAGCCCAAGGGCCCGATGTTCGCCATCGACCGGGTTGCCCGGAACGGGGAGACCGCCAACGGCTGGCGTACGCCGGCCGGACAGACAACGGGGCAGTGGATCAGCCTGGAGTTCCCGGTGGACATCGCCGTGCGCACGGTGCGCCTGTGGAACCTTCGCCAGGGCGGCCCCCAGAACGTCACGGTCCAGGTCCACGCCGCAACGGTGATCCTCTACGCCGACGCGGCGGGGACCGTCGAGGCCGCTCGCGCCTCCGTCACTGCGGATCTCTCCGAGACCGGTACCGACATCGCCTTCCCCGGCGTCCGCTGCCGGCTGGTGCGGGTGGAGATCGACGACGTCAGCGGCCGCTTCGACGGCGACCGCGTCGCGGGCCTGGCCGAGATCGAAGTGATCGGCCAGGGCCTGCAGATCCAATGACAGGCCGGCGCCGGCCGGGTTTCCTCCGTCCCGGCTTCCCTGGGCGCGCCGCCGGGCCGGGGCCGCTGCGGCGGCCCCGGCTCTTCTCCTGAGGCTCCCGGGCAGAATGGAGGGCGTGGACGGCCGCCTCCTGCCCGCCGGTCTGCGTCTGGGTACCAGCTCCTGGATCTACCCCGGGTGGAAGGGCTCCATCTACCGGAACTGGTACCGGACGGAGCAGGACTTCCAGCGCCACTGCCTCGAGGAGTACGCGCGCTGGCCCTGGTTTCGCGCCGTCGGGGTGGACGCCACCCACTACCGCCCGCCGCGCCGCCCCGAACTGCAACGCCTGGCCTCCCAGGTCCCGGAGGACTTCCGTTGGGTCTGCAAGGCGGGGCAGCGCGTCACCCTGCCCCGCTTTCCCCGGCAGAGGCGCTTCGGATCGCGGAGCGGGCTCCCGAATCCGGAGTTCCTGCGCCCGGAGCCGATCCTCGGGGAGGTCCTGCCGGCCTTCGAGGACGCCGAGGTTCGGCAACGGACCGGCCCCTTTGTCCTGCAATTCCCCCGCCTCGGCCAGGACATCCCCTTCCGCGAGTTCCTGGCCGGTGTGGACCGGCTGCTCCGCGCCCTGCCCCGGGAGTTCGAATGGGCCGTGGAGATCCGCAACGCCTCCTTCCTGCAGCCGGCCTGGTTCGACCTCTTGAACCGGCACGGGGCCACCCACGTCTTCAATCACTGGACCTCGATGCCGCGGCTCCTGGACCAGATGCGGGCCGCGGCCCGGGCGGGCGGACTGGAGGCACCCTTCTACCTCGCCCGACTGCTCACGCCCCGGGGGCTCCGTTACCAGGCGGCCGTGGAGCGCTTCCAGCCCTACACGCATGTCCAGGAGCCCGTTCCCGAGATGCGGGAGGACGCGGTCCGCATCCTCCGCCGCGCCGTCCGCCGCGGAGCTCGGGCCCTGATCCTCGCCAACAACCGCGCCGAGGGCCACGCTCCTGGGACCGTGGAGGCCATCGGCCGCGCCTTCCTGGCCGCGGAGCCATCCCCGGCAGTGGCCGAGGAGCTGCGAGAAGGCGAATCCCCGGCAGAGGAGTGACCGGGCCCGTCTCCCTGGCATACTCGAGGCATGGCCTTCGGCTCCGGAAGCGCCCGGGCCCCCCTCCTGAGCCTGGCGGGGGCCGCCCTCCTGGCCGGATCCCTTCTCTGGCTCGCCGGAACGGCCGTCTCCGAGCCCGGCGACGGAGGATCCGGCGCCGGCGGGGAGACCGGGGACCGCCCGCCTGAGGCCGCGGCCCTCGCCGGCCCGGTCGAGAAGGCGGAGGACGGACCCGCCCGGCCCCGGCGGGCGCCGGCCGGCGAGGCCGCCGAAGGCGCCCTGCTCGTGACCGTGCACGCCTCGCCGGCCTGGCGGGCCGGGGAGAGTGTCCGCCTCGAACTGGCGCAGCTGCCCGGTCTCCCCGAAGGAGGCTGGCGCGATGTCCACGACGTCGCCGGCCGCGCCGCGGAACGCACGGCCCGCGCCCGGATCGGGGAGGCGGTCCGCATCGAAGGCCTGGCCCCGGGCGGCTGGGAGCTCCGCGCCTGGCAGCCCGGGGACTCCGGCCTCGTCACCGAGCGCCGGCCCGTGGAGGTCCCCGCCGGCGGGCTCGCCGAGGCCGTCCTCCTGGCGCAGACGACCGGGATCCAAGGGACCGTCCGCAGCGCCTGGGGAGAGCCGCTGGCCGGAGTGCCCGTGACCCTCCTCGCCGGGGCCCCGGTTCCTCCGGAGGTCCGCCGAGTGGCAGTCACCGGAAAGGACGGCAGCTTCCGCTTCGGCGAAGCCGTGTGGCCCGGAAGGCTCGCGCTGAAGGCGGCCTCCATCGAGGGTTGGCTTGGAACCGGAAGCGGAGAGTTCGAACTGGTCCTGGGCGAGGTCCGGGAGGTGCATCTGGTCATGAAGCGGGCCCACCTCGTGACCGGGACCGTCCTCGGCGCCGACGGCGCGCCCGCCGCCGGGGCCGTGGTCTTCCTGCGCTCGGCGACCCAGGATCTCCAGACCGAAGCCGGCGCCGACGGAAGCTTCGCCTTCGACGGTGTCGAGTCTGCCGCTCCTCTGGACCTCTACGCCCGGACCGGCGGCCTTCAGGGCCATGACGACAGCGCCCGCTGGACCGGCAGCCTGCGGGAAGAGGATCCCCGGCTGGAGGTCCTCCTGTCCCTGGCGCCGAGCTTCCAGGTGGCGGGGAGGCTGCGGAGCAGCAATCCGGAGCTCGTCCTGGGAGGACGTGAGGTGGCCCTCGTTTCCCTGGACCCTGCCCGCGTCCGCCGCGTGGGCAGGTCCCGGGCGGACGGTTTCTTCGAGGTGAAGGGGCTCTACGCCGGCACCTACGAAGCGATCGTGGACGGGATTCCCGTGACCGGTGCGGTCGTGCGCGCCAACACCCGCGGCCGCAGCGTCACCGTCGGAGCGGACCGGCCGGCTCCCTTCCTGGATCTCGACCTGGGACCGGCCTGGAGGCGCAGATACGCGGATCGCGCCGCCGAGCAAGGATCTCAGCTGCCGGCACACAAGGACGGCGGCGGCTAACGGCCGATCACCGAGCCCCCTTCGCCGGCCAGGATCTCCACTTCGGACCAGCCACAGCGGCCGGGGTGGACACGGCCGGGTTCACGCTCCAGGATCCGGATGCGCAGACTCCGGATCGGTGCCCGCGAGTCCAGGGGAATGCGGACCGGCGCGAGGGGATCCTCGGGGCAGGGGAAGCTCCTCTCCTCGCCCCCGTTCAGGGAGAGACCGACCCGCAACACCCGGTCGCGGTGGCCGCGGCGGAAGAGCGAGGCGTCGGCCGGCCACAGGACCAGGGTGCCGCCGCGCAGCGGCCGGCGCAGGTCGGCCTGCAGCCACGGGTCGGCGTCCTTCGCCTCGCAGATCCAGGCGGTCCCCTGGCGCTGGTCGAAGGCCCGGCCGGCCGCCGTAGCGCGCCCCTGGCGGCTGGAGGAGCTCGCCTGAACGGGAACGCGCAGGAGGAGGTTCTCCCCTGGAGGCTCCGCCAGCCACTGCGCCTGGAAGGCGGCGGTGTCCGGCGGGACCGTCAAACCCAGGGGCTCGCTCGCCAGGACCCGGCCATCCGCCAGGACCGCCTCGGCCACCAGCAGATGCTCCCCTTCCTCGGTGAGCCGGAGCCGGGCGGGCCAGCGCTGCTGGCCGGCGGGTACTCCCGGATCCGTGGGCACGGCGACGGCCTCCTCGCCATCCAAGCGATAGACGACCCGATCCACGACGGCGTCCCCCAGGGCCGAAGGGTCGAACTCCTGGATCCAGAGAGTCAGGTCGTGGCGGCCCGTCACGCGCAGGCGGAGCGGTGCCCCGGCACCGCTGGTCCAGGCCTCGGCCAAAGCCGGCTCGGGAAGCCCCGAGACCGGCGCCGTCGCCCGTACGAGGAAGAGGATGGCGAAGGCGGTCTTGGCCTCGTCGCCGGCCCAGGTCCCGTCCTCTTTCTGGTCCTGGACCAGAAAGGCCGAACCCTCGCCGTACCAGTCCCAGGGGCCGATGCGCTCCAGCCCGTGCAGAGCCGCGACCCGTTCCACGCCGTACAGGTAGTAGTAGAGGGTGGAAGGGCGCCCGAGGTTGCGGCGCACCGACCAGTGGTACTCCAGCCAGTTGAAGGCCCGATCCCGAGCCTGCTCGGACAACCGCGTCGCCCGCCCGCCGAGGGCGGCTCCGGCGGAGCGGCCGGCGGCGCCGAGGATGCACAGGCCGGCGGCGGTCATGCTGCCGCTCACGGGCGAGCCGGCGCCGCCCGCCCGGTAGCTGAAGCCTCCAAGGGAGCGGCGCGAACTGCCCGTGCCGCCAAGGGCGCCGGAGGGGCCGAACTCCCGGGTGACGGCCTCCGGCTGGTAGTCGTTGCAGGTGCTCTGCACCATGCGGCGCCAGACCTCGGGGTCCACCTCGATGCCGAGGGCGTGGGCGGCCCAGAGGCCGAGGGCGGCGTACTGGGTGTTCGAGAGGTCCGGCGTCCCGCCCGGATAGCCCCAGGTCCCCGGCGGCGACCGCTTCTCCCAGTCGAGAAGGCGCTCGACGATGGCCTCGGCTTCGGCGCGACGCTCCTCGCCGCCGAGGGCGGCCAGAAGGAGCAGCTGGCATCCCGCGGAGTAGGTCCGCTGCGGCAGCTGCCGGGAGAGGAAACGCAGGGCGTTCAGGATCGCCGGGTGGTCCTCGGAGACGCCGGCCTTGAGCAGGGCATAGGCCGCCAGGGCGGTCATGCCGTTGCGATAGTTGGAGGCATGCCCGGACCAGCTGCCGTCGCGATTCTGGCGGAGGAGGAGCGCCTCGACACCGCGGTCCACTGCCCGCCGCACCGCCGCGAGGTGCTCCGGGGTCCGTGGTACTTCCAGGGACGGCGCCGGCACCTCGGGCAGGGTGTCCAGCCCTCTGCGATAGAGACTCCGCGCCTCGTCGCGGCGCAGGGCGCGCGTCCAGACCCGCACCTCCTTGAGCGCTCCCGTGAAGCGGTATTCCTCGTTGGAATCCAGGTAGGCGCCGACCGTCAGCGGGTGGCTCTCGTCGTAGAGAAGCTTTCCTCCGGGAGCCTCGGACTGCGTCTCCAGCTCGCCGTTCACGAAGAGGCGCAGCCGCCGGCCGTCGTAGTCGAAGGCCAGGTGGTACCAGACACCGGGCACGAGGGTGCGTGTGCCGCGCAACCAGGTCATGCGGCCGGTCTCCTCGGTGGCGACGCCGCAAAGGGCGTTGCGCTCGCGCAGCCCGAGCAACCAGCCCCGTTCGTGCGAGCCGGTGTCCTCCACAGCCCCGACGATGCCGTTCCAGGGCAGGGACTCGAAGGGGGCGATCCAGGCGGCAGCCGCCACCTTGCGCCGGGGCAGGTCTTCGGCCGCAGCCTGCTCCAGCACGATCCAAGGTGGAGTCCCGGGCAAGCGCAGGACCGCCGTGGCCTCGCCCTCGCCGAGCCACTCGAAGGGGAGCTGCAGGGGAAGGACCGGCCCGCGGGGCGAGAGGATCCGGTTCGGGTGTTCCGGGTCCGGACGGAACTCCCAGGCGCCGAGGAGGTTCGAATCCTGTGGAGCGGCAAGGACCAGGGCGAGAAGCGCGAAGGCCGGCATCTCAGTAGAAGTCGACCCTCTGGCGGCACTTGCCCAGCCAGTAGAAGTCCAGGACCAGGAGAGCGAGGAGCCCGGCCGCAGCGATCCAGCGGCCCAGGGAGAGCCCCGGGTCCTCGCCGCGGATCAAGGCCTGGAGAACGACCACTTCCAGGAAGACCCAGAGGGGAATGCGGCCCCAGGCCAGGGAATGCAGCCGCAGACGGTCGGCGCGGCGCTGCAGGGTCTCGTTGCCGGTGCGCCGGGCCCAGGCGTTCAGGCCGGTGGTGATCGGGAGGATCTCCGTGATCATGGTCAGGAGGGCGAGGGCGTGGCCGATGCCCAGGACCAGGGAGGCGCCGAAGCCGATCACGCCGAGGCCATGATGGATGATCAGGTCGCGGCGGGGCCGGATCCCGTGAAAGCGTGCGCCCTGGAACATCCACAGGAAGTCCGCGAGGAGGTGTCCCAGGACCACGGCCACGCCCTGGCGCATCCAGTCGTCGGGGGCGTTGCGGTAGAGAAAGGCCCGCGGCCACTCCGGGAAGGCATCCACCAGAGCGGCAAGGCCGAGGGCGGTCAGAGCCACGGCGGCGAGACCGCGGGAGATCTGGAAGGCCCGCGGCCAGTAGGGCTCCACCAGGCTCAGGACCACGGCGTGGACCGCGGTGAAGAGCCCCCATGCAAGAGCGAGAGCGAGGAGGGCGCCGTCGTTCATGAGCGCAAAGCCGAAGAGGAGGGACTCCGGTCGGGGTCCGCCCTTCCCTGCCGGAGTCTAGCCGACCCTGGATGGAGCCCCCGGCGCGCCTTGGTTGAGGGCTGGCCTCCTAGGATGCGCGCGTGCGCCTCTTCGCCCGGCCTTCTCTCCTCGCCCTCATCCTCCCCGGCTTCCTGGCGGCCGCGGCGCGGGCCGCCGCCCAGGAGCCGGCCTGGCTCACGACCTGGAGGAGCCTCCCCGTCGCCGGCTCCGGACTCCAAGCCTTCCAGGGCGACCCCCTCGTGGATCCCGTGGACCGGAGAACGGGCCTCTTCCGCAACGAGGGATCACCCCGGACCCTCATCCTCGACAACGGCCTGATCCGGCGCACCTGGGTCCTGGAGCCGGACGCCGCCTGCATCGCCCTGGATCTCCAGGCCCCCGTGCGTTCCGCCGCCACGGTCCTGCGCGCCGTCCGTCCCGAGGCCGAGTTGCGGGTGAACGGACAGGAGATCCGGGCGGGCGGACTCCTCGGCCAGCCCAACCACGCCTGGTTCGACCCGGCCTGGCTCGCGGAGATGCGTGCCGACCCCGAGGCCATGCGCTTCTCCGGCTTCGAGATCCTCGGCCCTCCCGGCGAACGGCTGCCCTGGCCCCGGGTCCGCCACCACGCCCCCGACGTGGCGTGGCCGCCGCCAGGCCTGCACCTCCGCCTGGACTTCGAGCCGCGGCCGGGCGCGGCTTCCACGCCGCCGGGCCTCCAGCTGGCGGTCCACTACGAGATGTACGACGGCCTGCCGTTGATGGCGAAGTGGCTCGAAGTGCGGAACAAGGGCGGAGAGACCCTGGAGATCGACCACTGGACCGTGGAGATCCTGGCCGTCGTCGAGAGTTCCAATCCGGTGGAAACCCGCGAGGGCGTCCCCCTGCCCGCCCCGGACCTCCTGCACGTCGAGACCGACTACGCTTTCGGTGGCTTCCAGGCGGGCCAGGCCATGCGCCATTCGGTCCACTGGGTGCCGGACCCGGAGTACCTCACCCAGGTCAACTATCTGCGGCGCACGCCCTGCCTCCTGCGGGTCGAACCGGTCCGCGGCCCGGACCGTCTCCTGGAACCCGGCGAGAGGCTGCAGAGCTTCCGCGCCTTCGAACTCGTCCAGGACTCCCGGGAGCGCGAGCGCCGGGGGCTCTGGCAGCGGCGGATGTACCGCGCCCTGGCTCCCTGGGTGACGGAAAACCCACTGATCCTCCATGTCGTCAGCGTGGATCCGGAGGTGGTGCGCCGCGCCATCGACCAGGCGGCGGAGTGCGGCTTCGAAATGCTCAGCCTCAGCTTCGGTTCCGGCCTGAACATGGAGGACGTCTCCCCCGCCAACCTGCGGAGGTTCCGGGAGCTCGCAGACTACGCGCGCGAGCGCGGCATCGAACTCGGGGGCTACTCGCTCCTGAGCAGCCGCCGGATCGGGAACGGGCAGGACGTCGTCCCGCCCCCGGGGGAACGCCCGACCCACGGCTCCTGTCCGGCCCTGACCTCGGAGTGGGGGCAGGACTACTTCCGGCGCCTGCGCACCTTCTTCCGCGAGACCGGATTCCGCCAGTTCACCCACGACGGGAGCTATCCGGGCGACTTCGACCTCACCCCCCGCCCGCCCCTGCAGCGCGGCCTGGAGGACAGCCAGTGGGCGCAGTGGCAGGTCATCACCTCCTTCTACCGGGACCTGCGGGCGGCCGGCGTCTATCTGCGGGTTCCCGACTACTACTTCTTCAACGGCTCCAACGAATGCGGCATGGGCTACCGCGAGACGAACTGGTCCCTGCCGCGGGATCAGCAGGTCCTCCACACCCGTCAGAACATCTACGACGGCACCTGGGAGAAGACGCCGAGCATGGGCTGGATGTTCGTGCCCCTCACCCAGTACCACGGGGGAGGTGCGGCCGCGACCATCGAACCCCTGGACGAGCATCTCGATCACTACCGGCGCATGCTCCAGAGCAATCTGGCCTTCGGTGTGCAGGCCGTCTACCGGGGCCACCGGCTCTACGACACGCCGCGGGTCCGCGACATGGTCCGGGAGCAGGTGGCCTGGTTCAAGGAGCACCGTGACATCCTGGAGAGCGACCTCCTGCACGGCCGCCGCGCCGACGGGCGCAACCTGGATTGGATGCTCCATGTGAACCCGCGCCTGGAGAAGCGCGCCATGCTCGTCGTCTTCAACCCGCAGGCCCGGGTACTGTCCGGCACCCTGGATCTGGACCTGAGCCTCGCCGGCCTGTGGCGGGATGCCCTGCTGGAGGACCCCTCCGGTCCGCTCGGGGCACGCAGCCTGGACTGCGGGCGCCTGCGCCTGCCGGTCCGGGTGCCGGCGCGCGGCATGACCTGGGTCCTGTTCCGGGCGCCGGCCCGGGAAGGGCGAGAAACCTCGCCGTCCGGGGAGGGTTGATCTCCCCGAACCCATGGACGCCTCCCGACGCCTGCTGCGAAGTGCCGCCGTCCTCGGACTCTCGACGGCGCTGACCTGGACCGCCTCCGGCCTGGGAAGCCCGCCCGCTGGCGCTCCGGACCCAGCCCGGCAGCTGGAAGATCGGGCCCGGGAACTGGACCGGCTGGTCGAGGCCGGACTCGAGGAGGCCGGGATGCAGCGCAACCCCGCCCTCGACGACGAGGCCTTTCTGCGCCGGGCCTGGCTCCAGATCGCCGGCCGCATTCCCACCCCGGAGGAAGCCCGGGAGTTTCTCGAGGATCCGAGCCTCGACCGGCGCGCCCGCCTCCTCGACCGCCTCCTCGAGAGTCCCGGCTACCGGAGCCGGATGTTCCACTTCTGGGCGGATCTCCTGCGCGTCCGGGACCGGCTCAGCAGCCGGGTCTCCGGTGAACCCTGGAAGCACTTCCTCCAGGAGGCGATCGCGGAGAATCTCCCCTATGACGAAATGGTCCGCCAGATGCTGACCGCCGGGGGTCCGGCCCACGCCCCCGGCAACGGCGCCACCGGCTACTTCCTGCGCGACCGCGGCATGCAGGTGGAGAACATGGCGATCACGTTGCGTGTGTTCCTCGGCAGCCGGCTGGAGTGCGCTCAATGCCACGACCATCCCTTCGACGACTGGAAACAGCGCCAGTTCTACGAGATGGCCGCCTTCACCGGCGGCCTGAGCTACCGGGCGGACCTGCGCGGGACGGGGCTCGCCGAGACCCTGGCCGAGGTCCGCGACCGCGTTCGCGAGGAGTTCGGACGCAGTGGGCAGCGGGCCTTCGGAATCCTGGCCGACACCCTCACCGCCGGCCTCTCGGGCAGCGGAACCGGCTATGTGCGCCTGCCCGACGACTACGCTTACGACGACGCAAGCCCGGGGCAGTGGATCACAGCGGGCGCCCTTTTCGGCGAGGACGTGGTCCTTCCGGACCAGATCGCCGACGATCAGCGGGTCCGCAGCCGCCGCCGGCGCGACCGGCCCTTCCGGCCGCGGCCGGTCGGAAGCCGTCTCGCCTTCGCCGACTGGATGACCTCGCCGGACAACCCGCTCTTCACCCGGACCATCGTCAACCGGATGTGGAAGCTGGCCTTCGGCCGCGGCCTGATCGAGCCGGTGGACGACCTCAAGCCCGGGGACCTGGGGCCGAACCCCGAGCTTCTGGCCTGGCTGGAACGCCTGATGGTCGAACTCGACTACGACCTCAAGGCCTTCCTTCGGGTCCTCTACAACTCGCGCACCTGGCAGAGCGGGTCGAGCGCCGAGGAGCCTGGCCCTGAGGCGCCCTGGCCCTTCCCCGGACCGGTCCTGAAGCGCATGAGCGCCGAGCAGGTCTGGGACTCCCTGATCACCCTGGTCCGGCCCGATGTGGACGCGACGATCCGGGAGCCCGGAGCGGGCGCCCAGGAGGTCTACCGCCGCTACGAGGAACTGACCTCTCTGGACGCCGAAGGCCTCTTCGAGCGGGTGAGGGAAGCCAGCCTGCGCTTCACCGACCCCGAGGAGTTCCGCCGCCTCCAGCGCGAGCGCGCCCGGTCCGCCCGCCGCGCCCAGGAGGAGACCCGCGCCCGCGCCCGTCCCCTCTACCGCGAACTGGCCCGCGCCCGGCGCCGCGGGAACCGGGAAGCCGAAGAGGAGGTCCTCGCCCGTCTCCGGGAGCTGGGCCTCGGCCCGCCCGAGGAGATCCGGCGGCAGCGGGCCTGGCGGGACCTCGTCCGCGCCAGCGAACTTCCCAGCCCCGCCCCGGCCGGGCACCTCCTCCGCCAGTTCGGCCAGTCGGACCGGGAGCAGGTGGACGGTGCCCGCCACGAGCCCAGTGTTCCCCAGGCCCTGGCCCTCATGAACGGCTTCACCGAGGAACGCATCCTGGGACGCGAGGAATCCGTGCTCTGGTCCACGCTGCAGGCGATCCAGGACCCCGCGGAGAGGGTGCGCACCGCCTTCCTCGCCATCCTCAGCCGCGAGCCCGCGGCCCGGGAACTGCGTCTGTGGGAGAAGGAGCTGGGCCGCGACCTGGAAGCCGGAACCCGCGATCTGGTCTGGGTCCTCCTCAACAGCCACGAGTTCCTCTTCCTTCCCTGACGCCATGAGCCGTAGCGATCCCTTCCATCGGGCGGACGAACCCACCCGCCGCGCCTTCCTGGGCCAGGCCGCCGCGGGCCTTCTGGGCGTCTCCGGCCTCGCGATCTTCGGCCCGGGAGTGACGGCTCGAACGACCTCGGGGGGCACGGCCCGCAACGTCATCTACCTGTACATGGCCGGAGGGATGTCCCACCTGGACACCCTGGACGTGAAGCCCGGCGCCGAGACCCAGGGCGCCACCGAGGCGATCCCGACGCAGGCCGAGGGCGTCCTGATCGGCCACCGCCTGCCGAACCTGGCCCGGCACCTGGACAAGGCCACAGTGATCCGCTCCATGCAGACCACCCAGGGCGCCCACGAACAGGGCCGCTACTATCTGCACACGGGCTACCTGCTCCGCGGAACCATCCAGCACCCGAGCCTCGGCGCCTGGCTGGCGCGCTTCCAGGGCGGAGACAACCCGAGCCTGCCGCCGCATGTGGAGATCGGCGGTACCCGCTACACCGCCCAGGCCGGCTTCCTGGCCAGCCGCTTCGCACCGCTCCCCATCGGCGACCCGACGCGCGGTCTGCAGAGCGCCCGGCCACCGGAGTCCGTGGACGCGTCCACCGTGGCACGCCGCCAGGAGCTCCTCGCGGCCATGAACCAGGAGTTCCTGGAGCGGCGGCCCTCGCGCCGGGTGCGGGCGGCAGCGGAGATGTACGACCAGGCCGTGGAACTCATGCGCTCCGAGGATCTCGCAGCCTTCGACCTGGGCCTCGAGGACGAGCGCATCCGCGAGGCCTACGGCTCCGAGGCCTTCGGTCAGGGCTGCCTCCTGGCGCGGCGCCTGGTGGAGCACGGGGTGCGCTTCGTTGAAGTGGTCCTGGGCGGCTGGGACACCCACGTCGAGAACTTCGAGGCTCTGGACGAGCGCTGTCCGATCCTCGATCAGGCCCTTTCGACCCTCCTCGCGGATCTCGACGCCCGCGGCCTCCTGGAGGAGACCCTCGTGGTCCTGGCCACGGAGTTCGGGCGCACGCCGCGTATCAACCAGAACAATGGGCGCGACCACTACCCCCAGGCCTTCAGCTGCCTCCTGGCCGGCGGCGGCATCGCCGGGGGCCGCGCCTACGGCGCCACCGACCCGACCGGAAGCGAGATCCTGGACTCTCCGGTCTCCATTCCCGACTTCAACGCCACCATCGCCTGGGCGCTCGGCCTGCCCCTGGAGGAGCAGGTCTTCAGCGAGAGCGGCCGGCCCTTCACCGTGGCCGGCAAGGGCCGGCCGGTCCTCGACCTCTTCGCCTGATGTCCCCCCTCCTCTTCCTCCTCCTGGCTCCCCAGGGTCCTTCCTTCGAGCAGGAGGTCCTCCCGGTCCTCCAGGAGCACTGCTTCCGCTGCCACGCCTCGCCGGAGAACGGCGGCCCGGCGCAGCCCAAGGGCCGCCTGCGCCTGGACAGCCCGGAACAGATCCGCCGGGGCGCCGGGGGCGAGGCCGTGGTGGCCGGCTACCCCGAGGAGAGTGTCCTCTGGGAGCTCGTCTCCCTGGCCGAGGAGGACCCGGACCGGATGCCTCCGGACCGGCCGCGCCTCGCCGGGGAGGATCTGGAGACGATCCGGGCCTGGATCGAGGCCGGCGCGGACTTCGGGGGCTGGACCGGCTCCCGGGGCGAAGCCGGGGAGGAAGAGCCGAGGCCGCCGGCGCGGACGCCGGACCGCATCCAGGAACTCCAGGCCCTGGCGGAAGGGCTGCCGCCGCTGACGGAAGCCCAGGCGGAGAAGCTTCGCAGCGTCGGTTTCCTGGTCTCTCCGGTCGTTCCCGGAACGGGCCTCCTGCGGCTGACCTGCTACGGCCGCGAGAAGACCGTGAACGACGACGCCCTCCGGGCTCTGCGGCCCTTCGCCCCGCAGATCGCCGTCCTGCACCTCGGCGGCACCCGGGTGACCGACGGGATCTGGCCGGAACTGGCCCGCTTCGAACGCCTGGTCCACCTCGACCTGCACCAGACCCAGGTCCAGGGGGAGGGCTTGCAGGTCCTGCAGGGTCTGTCGCACCTGCGCGTCCTGAACCTCTATGGAACGCAGGTCGGCGACCTGGCCGCCGCGTCGCTGGGCGGATTGACGAGCCTGCGGAGCCTGTACCTCTGGGATTGCCCCTTGAAGGAAGAGTCCATCGAGGCGCTGCGCAAACGGCTGCCCGGGACCCGCATCATCCACAGCCTGGAACTCCCCGGGCCCGCCCCGCCGGCGGAGGATCGCCGTTCAGGCCGGTAGGTCCACGGCGTGGGCCAGCAGGTCGCCGAGGTCCACGAACTCCAGGGCCGAAGCGTGGGTCGCGGCGAGGACCACGGGCGGAGCCACGCCTGCCTCGAGGGCCTCCTTCCAGCGGGCGACGCAGAGGCACCAGCGGTCGCCGGGCTCCAGGCCCGGGAAGTCGAGTTCCGGGACCGGGAGTCGGAGTTCGTTGCCCCGGCCGGCCGTGAACTCCAGGAAGTCCGGAGTCATCTCGGCGCAGACGATGTGCAGCCCCAGGTCCTCGCGGCCGGTACGGCAGCAGCCGTCACGCCAGAAGCCTGTGCGCAGGGTGGTGGAGCAGGGCTCGAGGGGCCCGCCGAGGACGTTGCGGCCTCTTCCCATGCCCTCAGCCTATCCGGAAGGACCAGGAGAGGAAGAAGAGAGCGAAA
>Ga0256830_1001259_pt1 | contig 18175 bp, 16 predicted proteins | sample 128326metaG_FD_190537 | JGI IMG/M metagenome (GOLD analysis project Ga0256830, IMG submission 190537) | Hydrothermal vent microbial communities from Lau Basin, Pacific Ocean - 128-326 | ecosystem: Environmental > Aquatic > Marine > Hydrothermal vents | place: Pacific Ocean: Lau Basin | collected... | reverse complement strand
AGTAAGCAGTAAGCAGGGATGGGAACTTAGTATCCTGGTTTCCGGGTAATCTTGGTTTCCCACCTTTTTCCCGACCCCGATTTTATGGAGTTAGGCAGGGCCTCTCGGATTTGACTTATGGGGACAGTGCCCATATAATCACTCAGAATGTTCAAGTATACTCTTCTGCTTCTGTCCGTTCTCTTTTTGCTGGCTTTTCCTGAGTTCTCGCCGGCTGCCCCGGATTATGTTCCGGATAAGCCTTACCCTCAGAAGTTGCAGAAAACGTACACGCTTAAAGATGGGCTGGCGGGAGATGATGTCAGAGCTGTGCTGGTGGATGAGGAAGGGAACGTATGGCTTGATACTGATGGAGGGGTGAGCCGGTTTGACGGAAAGATATGGAAGACTTTTCCGGCGGGCACAGGGCCGGTTGCCGGGAGGCGGAAAGCTATTCGGGAATCGGCGGAGAACTATAAAAAAATAGAGGGCATCCCCTGCGATGATATCACGGTGGTGGCAGTGGGTAAGGGAGGAGAAGAGTGGTTTGGGACCAGCAGAGGGGCAATAAGGCGAACATCGGCGGGATGGGAGTATTATGCGGGGAGAAGATGGCTCCCCGATGATTATGTGAATGATATAGCAGTGGGAGAGGGCGGTGCTGCCTGGATAGCTACTAAAAAAGGGGTCAGCAAGATTTATACCCGGAGCATGACCCTGAAGGAAAAGGCAGAGTATTTTGAAAAGCTCACCCGTAAGCGGCATGTGCGCTACGGGCTGGTCTCGGATTGCGGGTTGCGGAAGCCGGGCGACCTTTCTACTTTTTATCTGCGGGATAGTGATAATGACGGTCTCTGGACCGGGATGTATGTGGCGGCGGAGGCTTTTCGCTTTGCGGTTACGGGGGAGGAAGAAGCACGCAGGTTTGCCCGCCAATCCCTGTTGGCGCTCATCCGCCTGGAAGAGATAACCGGGATAAAGGGGTTCGTGGCGCGTTCCATCAGCAAGGAGAAGAAAAAGAAGGGGGAATGGCATCTTGCCAGTGACGGGGTATGGTACTGGAAGGGGGATACCTCCAGTGACGAGATTGTGGGGCATTTCTTTGCCTATTCTGTATATTATGACCTGGTGGCAAACGGAGAAGAGAAGAAACAGATTGCCGGGGTAGTAAGCCGTATCATGGACCACATCATAGACAATAAACTGGCACTTGTTGATGTAGATGGCAAGCCAACCAGCTGGGGAAGGTGGGCGGAAGAATATTTTAAACCAGTGGACTGGTTCTTCGAAAAGGGGTTGCAGTCACTGGAGATTCTTTCCCACCTGAAGGTGGCTTACCATATCACCGGCAACCCCCGCTATGCCAGGGTTTATAATGAGCTGGTTAAAAAAGGTTATGCCCGGAATACAATAAGGCAGAAAATAAATATCCCCGGACAGGTAAATCACTCTGATGATGAGCTGGCTTTTCTCTCTTACTATCCGTTGTTGCTTTACGAAAAGAATGCGGAACTGCGCAAAATTTACCTGAAGAGTATTACCCGCTCCTGGAATATTGAGAAGCCGGAGAGAAACCCCCTATGGAATTTTATTTACCGTGCTTCTTTTGGCAAAAGAGTGGATTTTGACCCGGAAGGAGCCATGCAGACTCTCAGGGAGATTCCCTTAGACTTAGTTACCTGGACGGTCCGGAATTCCCAGCGCAGGGATATCAAGTTTCGTTTCTACAACGACCGGTTTGGCAGGAAGCAGACCTGGAAGGTGCTTCCCTACTACGAGCGTCCTATTATGAAATGGAATGAAAATCCCTATGTGGTGGATGGAGGAAATGGCGGGTATAGCGAGGAAGCAGGGACATTTTTCCTGCTTCCCTACTGGATGGGACGTTACCATGGCTTTATCAAGGAAATGAAAAAGGAGGGGGGAAATGATTAGGAAGATACTGGTAAGCATATTTATAATCGGGGTTTATTCTCTCAGCATGTTCGGCGGAGAGGAAAAGGTTGCTGGCAAGAAGCTTATCTTATGGTCCCAGCCGGTTAAGACTTCTGATGAATCCGTAATCAGGGGCCGTTATAAGCATTACAGGAGCTTCCTGGATGGACTGATTTATACCACGGGAGTAACCTGGAAAACAGCGGGAGAAAATTTCGATAAATTGGTGGAGAAAGATTACCGCGGTGTTCCACTCAGAAAGCGGGTGGAAATTGCCCGGGAAGAAGGTTTGCAGGATAATTTCATAGATATACTCCTATTTGCCCGCCAGGAATTGCAATGGGTGGATGAGGAGAAATGGTCTGCGGCAGTAGCCCTACTCAGCCGGGTGGCCTCCAGGGCTAAGGATATAGGATGTGTGGGAATCAGTATAGACGTAGAGCCCTACGGGGTGCGGAATGGGAAGGGACGTATTTTCAGCACAGGGCCGAGCAATTTAGCGCTTAAACGGGGAAAGGAAATAGGGGAGGCTATATTTAAAGAGTTTCCTAAGGCAGAATTGATGCTCATCTTTCCGGCCAGTTTTATGACCAGGAAGAATTTCCTTTACTTCGTCAGGGGGCTGGCAGAGAGTCCTATTAAAAATATCCATATGGGCTGGGAGGAGTATTATTATTCGACAACCCCGGAGGAAATCAAGGCACAGGACATGATTTATACCCTGATGATGATACTGGTAATGAAAAATGACCAGAGACTCTTGGAGAAATGCGGTATTGCCCCCGGAATCTGGCCGGGTATCCATGAGAACCGTAGCAGGTTGACCCCCCGCGAAGTTAAAACTGAGGTAAGAGAGGTATTTAAAATAGCCAAACGCTATGTCTGGCTCTTCCCGCCGGGAGTGGATTGGCTAAGAGAAACCGATTACATAGAAGCTATCAGGCCGAGCAGCAAGGAAAAGCATTTTCCCTACAGTAACAGGTATGTATATAAAATAGAGTTTATCCCGGGGGATAAATCCGGCAAAGTCCCGGGCAGGATAGAGTTTGATAAAGAAAACCTGGAAAGTCTACTAAGAGTTTTATTCCAGGATGTCACTACCTTCATGTATCAGGAAGGAAGGCAGAAGATACCTTCCCGTATCTCGGGAAAAGCAATGGAGATAAAAAGGGACTTCCTTCTCCCGGAGAAATCCTACTTGTTGATATATTTATCAGATAATACTGTGGTGCCCTTGCTGTATCGAGGGGATAATGTATTCAGGTTGTATACCGGGGAAAAACCGGGCGGGAGAGCAGGGAATAGCTCTAACCGATATACTGATGAGAAATATTTTATCGATTTAGAGCTGGGGAATACCAGGGCTTTACTGAGTAAATTGCTTTTGGCAAAATAAACACTCAAATCAGCATGTTATTAAATAAAACAGGAGGTTCGCATGGGTAAAAAAGAAGACCCGTTAATTCGTTACGAAGGTAATCCAATACTAACACCGGAACAGATGCCTTTTCGCTGCTATTCAGTATTTAATGCCGGTGCAATACGGTTCAAGGATGAATACTTGCTGCTGCTGAGGGTGGAAGATTATTCCAGGCGCACTGATTTCTACGTGGCTACAAGTAAAGACGGGATTAACTTCTCGGTGCGCAGTGAACCGATTAATTATCCCCTTACAGAGATTGAGAAAAGATACAGGAAAGGGCACAGGTTTGATATGCGCATAACCTACCTGGAAAATACCTATTATGTCTGCCATGCGCTCTGGCTTGACCCTGGGTGTATGATTGCCATGGCAAAAACAGAAGATTTCGTAAATTTTGAGCCATTACCTTATACCTCGGTTCCTTCAAACCGGAATGCAGTATTATTTCCCGAGAAAATAAACGGGCTGTATGCAAGGCTGGAAAGGCCGCAGAATATAGATGGTTCCGGAATTATGTGGGTGAGTTATTCGCCGGATTTGGTGTACTGGGGGAAGTCAATGCCCCTGGACATCCCGGTGACCCCATGGTCAGGGAAGAAAATTGGGGCTGGGACGGTTCCTATCAAGACAAGAGAAGGTTGGCTGGAAATATACCATGGCGTAGGAGGCACATGTTCTACCGAGAACTATTACCTTGGGGTGGCTTTGCTGGACCTTGATGACCCTTCCAGGGTAATTGCTGCTCCCAGAGAATGTATACTGGCGGCGGAAAAGGAGTATGAATGTATTGGACAGGTGCCAAATGTTGTTTTTACCTGTGGTGCCATTGAGACAGACGACGGTAAATTAAATATCTATTATGGGGGGGCAGACACCAGAATATGCCTGGCTCAAACTACTATTGATACGCTTATAGATTACTGTCTTAAAAGATAAAAAGTAAAGGGTAAATGATGGGCAAGAAAAAGAACCTTATTGTGATTATGACGGATGAACATAGATACGATTCCCTTGCCTGCATGGGGCATCCCATAGTAAAAACACCGCATATAGATTCTTTGGCAAAGGGCAATTTTATATTTGAAAATGCTTATTGTGTCTCGCCTTTATGCGTTCCTTCCCGGGTAAGTTTTTTCACCGGGCAATACGTGCACAGAACGCGTTCTGTTTCCAATGCCATGAAATGCCACATTGGATTGGCCCAGGCATCTTTCATTAGGATTTTAAAGGAAAATGGATACAAAGTTGGGTTAGCCGGTAAGAACCATGCTTTTACAGACGAATACCTGGGGAAATGGTTTGATTACAGGGAGGAATACGGGCATCACGGGAAAACACACGGGACCATCACGGAGACAGACAAAAAAATTGCTGAATGGAGGAGAACAGAAAAAAGATTTAAAGATATTTCTGCACAAAAAAGCTATGGAATAATGGAGGGGTTGGTTCAGGAGCCGGAGCCATTTGCTGAAGAATATTGCATTTCGCATAGAATCGCTGAGGATGGAATACGGTTTGTTGAAGAAAACAGGGATAATCCGTTTTTTTTATACTTCTCGTTTCCGGACCCGCACTGGCCAAATGTGGTCTGCGAACCGTATTATTCAATGTACAATCCGGAGGACATAAAACTGGAAGCTCTGGATATAGACTGGGATGAACACCCCTTTAAACATTACGTGCAGTCGCAGGCTTATGACTATCCTGCCTACTCGGAGGCAGATATAAAACGAATACTGGCCACCTATTACGGGCAAATAAGTTTTATTGATAAAGCGGTAGGAATGCTTTTAAGCAGAATTAAAGAATTGGGGCTGGAAGAGGATACCCTGGTAGTATTTACGGCAGACCACGGGAATTTTGGCGGGAGATATGGTTTGGTGGGAAAAACCGGGGGGTTTTATGAGGTGCTGGTTAAGATACCTCTGATTATGAAGATCCCCGGAATGCAGGGCAATACAGTGGTTAAGGCACAAATTAGTAATATAGATATCATGCCCACTATATTTGAATGCCTGGATTTGCCGTTGGTAGAAGGTGTACAGGGTAAATCATTCTTTGATATTATCATGCGCCAAAAAGCCTCCCACCGGGACGAAGTTTATGCTGAATTAGGCACCCCGGAATTTCCTCCTCCCGTAATGAGCAAGGAGGAATTCCGTGTATACCAAAAAGAAAGATTGAAAAAGGATGGCATATTCTGGTTTATTGACTACACTACCAGGGGCAGGGCGGCAATGCTAAAAAAAGGCAATTGGAAATATTGCTACTATGTGGGCGACAGGGAAGAGTTATATAATCTGAAAGATGACCCCTGGGAAATGATTAATTTAGCAAATAATAAACTGTATAGAAATCAGAAAGAAGAGTTAAAAAATCACTTACTTGACTGGATTTTGACAGAACCGATGAAGTGAGGCTCTTTTCCGCTGCTGCCGGCTGAGGCCCAAAAGGTAGGTTTTGTACTATATGGTACACATTTTGCCCGGGTTTTCTTTACTGCAAGGCGAAAATTCGTCCGAATCAGGAATAACCCCGGATAAAATGGTGAGAGGGAGGGGCTTTCCATCAGGATTCCGTCCCACGGAATTGAGCTTAAGGGGTGCCACTTTATCTGGCAGCATGTTCAGCTCTTCCACGATTGGCACAAAAATTGTATCTCCTGAATTCTGGAGGTGAACGTTATGGGTTTCAAGAAAAGATGGTGCTTTCCGGGGATGCTGGTATTAATAATGCTGGGTTTTTTGCTGGGTGGCGGTATTCTTCAGTCGCCTGTTCTTTACGGGGATGAAGTGCTCTCCCTGCAGAACAGGGAGGATCCTGCCCAGAGGCTTATTTCCGATATGAGGGCGATTAACAGGCTGAAGCACAGGATAAGTTTCTGGAATCTGTTTAACGGACTGAATCTCTCCCGGGAACAGATTGAAGAGCTTATTGCCATAAACACCGAGTACAAGGAAAAGCTCCAGGAGAGTGTTGCCAAGGCGATTAAGGTTCTCTCAGAATCGCGTGCATCACTGGAAAAGTGGGAACAGGCTATTCGGGATGGCAGCTTGCCCGAGGAGAGGATGAAAGAGGCAGGAAGAGCCTCCCGTATCACAAAAGAATTTCGCCAGCAGTTTAAGGATATAAAAGAACCGTTTCTTGCCAGGCTGAACGATGTTTTTACCGATGCTCAAAAGGAAGTCATAAAGGGATTCAAGCCCTGTGTTGTTCCGCCCAATGATTTGCGTGATCCCATCAGGGTTGGACAGGCTTCCAGTAACGAGTACGCTGTGCGCATGCTTAAGAGAATTCGCAGTATTCCCTCCCAGAAGTTTTCCTTTGCCCTGGATAGGATAGTAGATGTGCACCTGGACAAAATCAGCCGCAGGTACCGGTTGACAGATGATGAGATAGCACAGGAACGTCAGCGTATGCGGGAGCTGCTCAAAAAGGTATATTACATGGACGATGTGGACTTTGAAATGAACAAAGAAGAACTGGCAGATGAGTTTAAATACAAGGATAAGCTGGAAGTACTGCGGGATGATTTACGTAATATTCAGCAGGAATTATACAGGACCCAGAAGGTTCGCGACCCTGTGGGCACAAGCAAGATTGTGCGGTATTTCCTTGACCCGGAAATAATTCCTCTTCTTCAGTATCGCTTGAATTTGTTACAGAGCAATTAGAAGAGTTATGGAAAAGGGCATAATAAGTCGGCGGGATTTCCTGAAAAACATGGCACGTTACGGCTCTGCATTTATTTCGCTTCCCCTGGCTCTGAAATACCTGGGACTGCTGGAGGAGAATGCCTACGCAGAGTTAGTGAGGAAGAAAGCTATCCCGGGTAAGTATTACAGAAGGGTAAGCGGAAGAATGGTGCAGTGCCAGGTTTGTCCTTTTTACTGCCTGCTGGGAGATAATGCTGTTGGCCAATGCAGGACAAAAAAGAATTATAGTGGTGTGCTTTACACCCATGCCATGGATAATCCCTGTATTATCTCCGTGGACCCGGTGGAAAAACTTCCTACTGCACACTATCTGCCGGGACACAAGAGTCTCACCGTGGCTGTGGGAGGATGTAATCTGCACTGTCTATACTGCCAGAATTGGCGGCAATCCCAGGAGCGGCCGGAAAGGCTCGATACTATTCGCTTTCCCAAGGAGAGAGTCCCCGGGGCGTTGAGCCAGAAAGACATCAAAATTCTTACCTATAATTATACTGAGCCGGTAGTTTTCATGGAGTATATCCTGGAGCTGGCACATTATTCCAAGTTGAGGGGAATCAGGCATGCCATAGCCATGGCAGGGTATATCAACAAGGAACCGCTCAAGGACTTAATCTCAGTGGCTGAGAGTTTTACCATTACCCTGAAGGCATTTGATGATGGAGTCTACAGGAGGATGACTGCTGCCACGCTCAGGCCGGTGCTGGACACCATACTTGCTATCAAGGAAAGCGGAAGGTGGTTGGAGGTGGTAAACCTTATCGTTCCTACCTATAACGACGATATGAAACAAGTACGGGAGATGTGTAAATGGCTCCTGAAAAATGTAGGGCCTGATGTCCCGCTCCATTTTGCCCGCTTCGTGCCGGAATATAAACTTAAAAATCTCCCCCAGACACCCCTTTCCACCCTGGAGAGAGCCTATAACATCGGGAAAGAGGTGGGATTGCATTATGTCTATACCACCAATGTCTCTCCCCATCCCGGCAACTATACTTACTGTCCTTCCTGTGGAACTGCCCTCATTAAACGGGTAGGCCTGAGGATTATAGAAAATAACCTGCGGAACGGGAGGTGCAGTAAATGTGGTAATGTTATACCGGGAGTATGGACGTAAAACTTTCTCGCAGTCTCTCAATTAATCTTTTCTTTGCTATCGGATTCTTCGAACAAATCGCCCAGATTTCTGCTTTCCGGCAGGTATTCGTCAATTTCAGGGGGAGCGAGCTTTCTTTCGGGCTTGTCCTCGGGGTATGGCTTCTTTTCCTGGGCGTGGGGACGCTCGTAGCGCCCCGGATAAGAAAATGCAGGACAGCTTCTCCTTATCTTTTGGCCGGGCTGGTTTGCCTGCTGGCTTTCTCTGTGCCGATTACGGTGCACCTTTTCCGGGTTGTGAGGGTGTGGATGGACAAGGAGAGCGGGGAAGTAATTCCTCTGCTCTCTCTTTCTATCAGTACAATAATTATCCTTGCTCCCTTATGTTTTCTCCTTGGCTTGCTCCATTCTGCCTCGCTTCTTTACGATGAAAAGAGGTTGCGTCTGGGTTCAGCCAGAGCCTACCTGCTGGATGCTACCGGCAGCCTCCTGGCAGGAGTTCTTTTTTCTTTCCTGCTGGTGGAGTTTTTCAATCCCATAGGGGTGGTTCTCCTGGCCAGTGGATATCTCGTCTTTTCTGTAGTTCTGGTGCTCAGGAAGTTCCTGCTCCCTTCCGTTCTCGTTTTGCTCACTTTTCTGCTTGTACTGGTCGCCATTCCTCTCTCCCCCTACCTGGAAAAGGAATCACAGGAGGCCAAGTGGAAGATATTTACCCCGGGAATGAGATTGCTGAAGGTTATCCAGTCCCGCTACGGTGAGATTGCCGTAACAAAATGGCATGACCAGTACAACTTTTACGTGGACTCGCAGCTGCAAAAATCTTATCCCGATGACTATCCTGCTGCCAGCCGTATCAATGCTGCCCTGATCCAACATCCCCATCCGCGTTCTTTGCTGATGCTGGGAGGTTCTATAGGCCAGTCGCTGAACGAGATAAAAAGATACAACCTGGAAAGGATTGATTTTGTGGAATTGGATCCCCAACTCATCAGCACTATTACCAGCTACGTGTCCACGCCAGAGATAGAAAATCTGGAATTTCATTTCATAGATGCCAGGAGGTTCGTGAAGAAGACAGAGGGAAAATATGATGTAATAATTGTTGATATGCCTGCGCCTCTTACCAGGAATGCCAACCGGTTCTACACGCTGGAGTTTTTCCAGGAGCTGAAAAAGATACTTAATCCAGGTGGTACGGTAGCGCTTGGCATGAAGGTGGATATTGACCCCCAGAAGGAGAACTTGCTCCTCTCCGCCAGTATTGTGAAGACCTTGAGAAAAGTTTTCCCAGATATACTTGCTCTGCCTACGGAAGGCTTTATCTTTGCCTCTGAGGCCAGGTTAGTATCCGACTGGAAGGTGCTCTATGAACGGTACAAACGGCTTACCGCGGGGACAGAGCCCACCAGGTTCTTCCGGCCTGAATGTTTCTCCCTGATTTACCAGGAGGGGCCTGTCAGAAGAACAAATAGCAAGATTATGCCCTATGCCGGGAGAGAGGAGGTTCGCATCAACACGGATGCAAAGCCTTCTGCCATAGGCTACATGTTTGAGGTATGGCGGTCACTCCTGGGGGAGAAGGAAAGCTTCCTGTACCGCGTTATTGATAAAATCAGGTTCTGGCACTTTGTGCTGCTTTCACTCCTGGTGTTGTTGTTTTGCGGAGGAGCCAGGATGGGAGGAAGAGAAAAAGGGAAAACCGCTGCTGTTTACTCCGCAATAATGTGCCTGGGGGTTTTTGGCCTGACAGTTGAAATTTCCGTGCTTCACGCCCTGCAGAGTGCTTTTGGCTTTGTCTATCTTTACATAGGGATTTTCAATGCAGCTTTCATGGGAGGGTTGGCGCTTGGCTCGGTCTGGGCATTAAAGCATAAAGAATGGCAGATGAGAGGGCTTTTGGCCTGTGTATTCGTTGCCTTGCTTATATTGGGACTGGCTGCGGTAACAGTAAAATGGATGGCTATGCTGGGAGATTCTCTCCTGGTAGTTGCCTGCCTGTTGAACCTGGCAGCGGGAGCTGGCGTGGGGGCAGCTTTCCGCTTTGCCCTGGCTGCAAGAGACGATGCTGCCGCTTCTGCCGGCAGGCTTTACGGTGCTGACCTGATAGGCGCTATGCTGGGAGCATTGCTCATAGGTTCTGCTGCCTCCATTACCCTGGGACTGGTGGCTTCTTTTGCTGCTTCTGCGGTTATCCTGGGAAGTTCCGCGCTCAGCTTACTCATTTTTTCCCGGGATGAGAAGACGGGAAAGAGATTAAACTGGTATGAGGATAATATAGAATAGTAAACAGTAAGCAGTAAGTTAATCGCCTGGTATGCGGAAGACAGTTTTTGCTTTTGCATTTAAGGTTTTTCAAATATGTGGATTCCCCGGATAAGCGCGGGATAATTCTGTTAAAATGTAGGTATGAAAAAAATACTGATTGTTGAAGACGAGGAGAGAATGAGGGAACTGCTCATTCGCCAGTTGAGCAAGGAAGGATACAGGGTGGAGGGAGCAGGAGATGCTTACGAAGCATTGGATAAAGTGAAGAGAAGCTACTTCCCGGTGGCAATTGTGGATTTAAAGCTTCCTGGCATGGATGGCTTAAGGCTTATGGAAGAGATTAAAAAGAGGGAACCTTCTACGGAAACTGTTATTATTACCGCATACGCTACGGTGGAAACCGCGGTGGAATCTCTTAAAAAAGGAGCCAGGGACTATTTGACGAAACCTTTCAAAACAGAAGAATTGAAGCATATTCTTGAGCAGATATTCCAGGAGCAGCAGCAGAAGGAGGAAAACCTTTATCTCAAAACGCGCTGGCCAGAGAAAATAACCTTTAAAGATTTTATATATACAAGTAAAGCCATGCAGGATATTATAGATAAAGTTAAAAAAATACTGGATAAGGAGGTTACGGTTCTTATCACGGGAGAAAGCGGCACGGGAAAGGAGCTAATAGCCAGGATTATCCATTATGAAAGCAAGAGGAAAAACAAGCCCTTCGTGGTGATAAACTGTGCCTCTCTCCCGGAGAATTTGCTGGAGAGCGAGTTGTTTGGACATGAAAAAGGTGCTTTTACCGGAGCCACTGCCAGAAAAATCGGTAAATTTGAGTTTGCGGAGGGAGGCAGTGTATTCCTGGACGAAATAGGGGAGATGTCTCCTTCCTTGCAGGGTAAGCTTTTGCGGTTTCTTCAGTATAAAGAATTTCAAAGGTTAGGGGGAAACGAGACTATCAGGGTAAATGTAAGAATAATCGCAGCCACAAATCGCGAGCTTAAAAAGAGCGTGGAAGAAGGCAAATTCAGGGAGGACCTTTTCTATCGCCTGCATGTATTCCCGATTTTTATTCCACCCCTGCGGGAACGCAGAGAGGATATACTGCCTCTGGCAGAAAACTTTCTCAGGAAAAAGTATCCTCAAAAGAAACTTTCTCCAGAAGTTCTGCCTATTCTTAATTCCTATTCCTGGCCTGGAAATGTGAGAGAGCTGGAAAATGTGCTGGAGAATGCTTCTTTAATTTCCGAAGGTGAGAAAATTCTTCCTTCTCATATCTCTCTTCCCCAACTCTCTCTTTTCTCTTCTGAAAAGAGAAGGGGGACCATAGAAGAAGTAGAAAAAGGGCTCATAGAGGAAGCCCTGAGCATGAGCAGGGGTAACCAGACCCAGGCTGCCAGGCTGCTGGGAATAACCCGTCGCACCTTAATCTATAGAATGAAGAAATACGGCATAAAATTTGCAGAGTAAATGGTTGATGAGAATATTTGCCGTTTTGCTGTTACTGGGTGCACTAATTTCCCCTCTTTTTTCTGAAGGGGAAGCAGTAACAGAAAAAGAGAAGTTTGTTGCTTCCATTCTCTGGTTGGAGGGAAGGAAAGAAGATATTTCCCGGCAGATGCAGAGTGTAATCCGGAAAATGGAAATTTACAAGAAAGAATTTCAGAAGGGAGGAAAGAAATTTCGTCCCTATTTTTATCTTTCCTCTCTTCGCAGGAACCTGTCTCTCCTGCATACTCTTTCAGAGGAGTATAAGAATATTGAAATGGAAGAGTACGGTATATTTTCTGCTTATCTCTCCTGGGCGGAGAAAAATTGGGATAAACTTTCAAAAAAAGAAAAGGAAGAGGTAAAAGAAGACCTGGAAAATCTTTTTATTCTCCTGGATAATCCTTAAGCCTTGTTCTTCTTCAGACGGTAAAAAGAGTATTGATATTGAGGCGTGTTTTCTACGCTCTCCACACTTTCTTTAATTCCGCGTTTATTTTCCTTCCTTTTTCCGAGGAGGGGGAGGGCTTTTCCTCAGCAGGAGGCAGTACGGGGGGCTTCTCGGGGAAAAGTAGTGATCTCATTTCTTTTGTGGAAAGAAGCTTGCTGCCGTGAAGTCTGACAAAATCCCGGATTTCCCTGTCATCGGTTACCACGGTGATCTTCCCGGGGGATTTGGCACGTTTCACCTGTCTTTTGATATAATCATCAGCTGATTCCTCCCCGCTGAAGATTACCTTGACACCTTTCTCTCTGAAACGGGCAGGGGTGGGCCCTTCTTCTCCGTCAAATACCACGAGCATTTCCTGGAAATGCTTTCTTTTTTCTCCCAGTTTGCGCACCATTATATCCCTGGCTCTGTCTATCTTTTTCCCTTTAAGACTTGGTAATTGATGCAGCAGGTTATAACCGTCTACTATTAGCATAGTGCAAAATAATCCTAAAAATAAAGCAACAAAGTAATGAATGGCTTTCTTTCTTGCTCTCTCTTATCCATCACAGGCTACTTCTTATGCAGTATTTCCTCTGCTATCATTTTATAATTTATTCTTTCTCTGGTAAAGGGGGGCGAAAAGTGTTAAAAAATAACAAGATTGTGTATAATTAATTGTGGGTGAATTGAAAATAGGAGTCCTGGGTTCTACCAGCGGCACAGACCTGGAAGGGGTAATAAAAGCAATAAAAGAAGGCAGACTTCAGGCCGAGATTGTAGTAGTGATATCTGATAAGAAAGGTGCCTATATCCTGGAAAGGGCAAGAAAACATAAAATAGAGTCAATTTATATTTCTCCTGCCAGGTTTTCCTCCCGGCAGGAATTTGATGCGGAAGTTTCCCGGCTGTTAAGAGAGAGAGGGGTGGAAGTGGTGCTTCTCATCGGTTACATGCGAATTCTCTCTGCTTCTTTTGTCAACGAGTGGAAAAATCGCATTATGAATATCCATCCTTCGCTTCTTCCCGCTTTTGCAGGGGGGATGGACTTGAATGTTCATGAGGAAGTTATAAAAAGAGGTGTAAAAGTTACCGGATGCACGCTTCATTTTGTGGATGAGGGCGCAGACACGGGCCCTATAATCCTTCAGAAGGCGGTAGAGGTGAATGAAGAAGAAACCCCGGGGACCCTCAAGGCAAAAGTGCAGAAAGCAGAGCAGGAGATAATAGTAAAGGGTTTGCAGCTTTTTTCCCGGGGAAAGCTCAGAGTGGAAGGAAACAGGGTGAAGATACTTGATTAAGGAGGTGTTTATGAAAAAGATTTTGGGAGTGGCATTGGTTGTTTTTCTTAGTTTACCCCTTTTCGCTGACCTGGCGGAATACGTTCCCTCTTCCCTGCATGTTTACAGCGAGGCTAAGAATCTGCAGTACGCAGTTGATTACGCAGGCAAAAAAGATTCCCGCTTTATTGCTACTTTGCAAAAGGTAAACATTGATACTACAAAGCCCATTGCTTACTACTATCTTTCTCTTCCTGATTCTTATGGATTGACAGCTTATTTGAAAGGGAAAACCCTGCCTGAGGATTTTGTCTCCTCGCAGGCAGAAGAATACCAGGGAATAAAAATTCTCTCCCTAAAAACCCCTTTAAAAGGACTGCGTTATGCTCTCCGGTATAAACGTTTGCTTATCCTTACTTCTGATATTCCTACGGCAAGGGATATCATCAAGGTTATAAGGGAAGGAGGGAGTTTATCCCAGAGAAAAGAATATCATAAGGCATTAAAAGAATTTGGCGGAGGGGAGTTTATTGCCTTTATAGATTTAAAAGCTTTAGTTAAAAATTTCTCTCCCTTTTTAAACTTGATTTCCCAGGGTATCTCCCAGAAAAGCACGGGTGCTCTTACTGATTTGATAGCAAAAGTTAACATAAGAAAGGCGAAGGAAAAGCTGCAGGAGTTGGATTATGTGTTTTTGAATGTAAATCTGGGAAAAGAAGGTATTCTGGTAAAAAAAGTAGTCTATTTCCAGAGATTGCAGGATTTGCCTGCCCAGAAACTGGATTACTTTTCTCTGCTTCCCCGGGAAAGCATCTTCGGGGCAGATTTCCTGCTGGACTTCCAAAATACGGAAGAAATAAATAAGTTCTATCAGGAGCTGGAAAAAGAAGGAGCATCTCTCAGCCAGGAAGACAAAGACAAGCTGGCAGAAATGAAAAAATCTACCCTGGAATTCCGGGAAAAAATTAAAGAGTCCATGTACCCTGAGGTAGGAATAAGCGGCAGTATGGGAGAAGACGGCTTCCCCTCTGTTCTGGTAGTAGGCAGGGTGAAGAAAGAGGAGTCTTTCAAGGAACTGGTAGAATCTCCCCGGAAATTTTCCCCCCTGGCTAATATCCCTGCGGATAAACTCCAGGTTCAGAAACTGCCTGAGGTAGATTACCTGGGAGAGAAAATCAAGGGATACGAGATAACTCTACCGGAAAAAACCGCAAGAGCACCCCAGAAAATAAAGGTGTTTCTTATCCTTAACGGGAAATTCTTTTTGCTAAGCGTGGGAAAGGATAATGCGGCTATAAAAAATGGCTACAAGATTATAAAAAAGGGTGGCGAAAGCTTGCAGGATTCGCCCCAGGTTGCCCATATATTTAAATCCCTTCCCTCCCGGGTTTCGGCAAAGATTTATTTCTCTCCTGCCCAGATTATCTCCATGATTACCAAGCGACCTTTTCCATCCAGGGGATTGGGAGGGGTGATATATGCAAGAGATAATAAAATAATAACGGAAATTAGATGTGATAAGGAAATGCTGTCTTCTATTTTTGCGATTCCCAGAAAAATAGATTAAATGGCGATCCCCTTCATTGTGCGAGAAGCAAGAGAAGAAGATATTGAGAAAATATACGAGATAGAGAAAACAAGCTTTCCCTATCCTTACTCTCCCTGGGATTTTCGCTATTACCTGGAAGTGGAAAGCGAGTATTTTTTTGTGGCAGAGTCGAATGGAGAAGTTATCGGCTACATAGTAGCCACTTTATGGAGGGATTTGATAACTATTGTTTCCCTTGCGGTTACTCCGGAAAGAAGGCAGGAAGGAGTGGCGACTGCATTACTGGAAAGTGTGGAGAAAGAGTGCATGGATAAGGCGCAGCGGATAGAACTCCAGGTGAGGGTGAGTAATAAACCTGCTATTGCCCTTTATGAGAAAATGGGATTCGAGAAAGCTGACCTGATTCCTCATTATTACCGGGATGGAGAAGATGCCTATCTTTTTTACAAGAGGCTAAATACGGTCAAAAATTCGACCTCGTAGAACTTTTAAGATACGACTTCTGAAAGCATTATAGCAGGAGGTAAAAATGGCTAATCAACAGGAAGTAAAAGTGCCCGTACTGGGAGAGGACATTAAAGAAGTGGAGGTCTCCTTCTGGTTAAAAGAAGCAGGAGAAACGGTAAAAGAAGGGGAAGAAATAGTAGAGGTGCTCTCGGACAAGGCAGTATTCAGGATTTCTGCTCCCGGAGCAGGGAAGCTGGAGAAAATATTAAAGAAGGAGGGAGAAAAAGTGAAAATTGGTGAGACCCTGGGGGTAGTGGTAGGGGAGCCGTAGGATGGATCATAGTGTAAGAGTTGTGAGTCCCCAGTCCTGAGTTGCGAGTTCCGCCTGTGCCCCCATGTTAGACTATAGACATCAGACTTTAGACAGGAAAGACACATGATACGGGGGACCAACTCACTATTTACTGTGAACTGTTTACTATTTACTATCTTCCCTCACTACCCGCTACTCACTCTGTTCACTGCTTACTGTTCACTATTCACTGTTTACTGTTCACTATTTTCCCAGTCTACAGTCTAAAGTCTATGGTCTAAGGTCTAAAATGTTCCCCTCGCTACCCGCTACTTACTACTTTCTCCCCATTCACTATTCACTTTTCACTGTTTACTGCTTACTATACCCCTTTCTACTTTACTGGATGAGGTTAAGGAAAAAGGGAAGGTTTTTGCCGATGAGGATGGTAAAGATAGATAGGGAAAAGAGAAAAAATAAAATTCCCATTGCTATCAGGACTAAAAAGGGAATGAAATAAACAAAGACAGCAGTTCCGCTTTCCAATCCATAGTTATTTTTTATAATGTAAATCTGCAGAAAGATTATCCAGAAAAAAATGATGGGAGAAATGATGCCTTGCAATCCCGTAAACTGGAAGGAGCGGGAAAGTATATTGAAGGAGGGAAGAAGGCAAAGAGGAAATAAGCTTAAGAGGAAGGAATTGAGGAGATTTCCCGGCCTGCCTTTTCCCTTAAATATTTCGGAGATAAAATGGTAGAAAGAGGAGGAGAAGAACAAGATAAGCAACAGGTAAAGAAAAAGTAAGATAGAAAATAAAATGTAAAGAGTGGGGGAGATGTAAGAAAGGGAAAAGCCGAGAGAAAATGCAGATAGCAGAGATATAAATAAGGAAAGGGTAAATGGTTTCCTTTCCTGTTTCAGTAGAAAAAGCGGGTGAAAAAACAGGTTGTAGAAACTTTCCAGGAAGCTCATGGTTGTCTAAAAAGAGGCAGGTAATAGGGGAGAGGATCTTTTTTAAGGTAGTATTTCCAGTTGAATAGGGCGTCTTCTCTTAATTCAAATAACCTTTGCCATCCTTTCCGTTCCCTGATAAATACAGGCTCTCCCTTTATCCCGGCCAGGTCTTTAGCTATCGTTTTTGCTTCTTCAAGGTTTCCCAGGTAGTCAACAAGGCCTAACTTGTATGCCTGTTCCCCGGTAAAAATCCTGCCGTCTGCAATATTCTCCCATTTGCCCTTTACTTTGTTGCCTCTTCCCTTTTTTACTGCGCTTAAAAATTGCTGGTAGGCATTGTCCACCAGTTTCTGGAGTATCTCTCTTTCTTCCGGGGTCATTTCCTTGGAGCTTGAGCCTATATCCTTGTATTTCCCGCTCTTTATGCTTTCTGCCTTTATCCCCAGCTTTTGCATCAGTCCCTGGAAATTCATCAGGGGAATTATCACCCCGATACTGCCGGTAAGAGTACCCGGGTCAGCTACAATGACATCGCAGGCAGAAGCAATGTAATAGGCTCCGGAAGTGGCGATATCTCCCAGGGAAGCAACTACTTTGATGCCCTGTTTCTTGAGCCTTTCTATTTCCTGGTATATCTCCTGCACTGCTGCCACCGTGCCCCCCGGGCTGTTTATCCTGAGGATTACAGCCTTGACAGTTTTGATATTTGATAGTTCCCTTAGCTTGCTTACCACGTAGTCACTGCCCTGGGGTGTAAAGCGGAAAGGTGCAGGCTGTTCAATCTGTATAGGACCGTAAATCTCTATGATGGCAATATTGCCTTCCTCTTTAACCGGGAAGGAAGGTCGGGCAGTGCGCAGGGAAGGCGCAGGGGCAGGAGTATACAGGACCCCCACCACGATGCTTCCTACCAGAAGGAGAATGATAAGAAAGGATAGAACTTGCTCTCTGTGCAATCCTTATTTTTCCTCCATCCAGGGCATCATTTTTCTGAGCTCTTCTCCTACTTTTTCTATGAGATGATGGTAAGATTTTTCTTCCAGCAGTTTGAACATGGGCCTGCCGGCCTGGTTTTCCAGTATCCATTCCCGGGCGAATTCGCCGGATTGGATTTCCTTGAGTATCCGTGCCATTTCCATTTTTACCTGGGGGCTAATCACGCGGGGTCCGCGGGTAAGGTCCCCGTATTCAGCGGTATCGCTTACTCTCTTCCTCATGCCGGTTATGCCGTACTGGTATATGAGGTCTGTGATAAGTTTTAGTTCATGCAGGCATTCAAAGTAGGCTATTTCCGGTTGGTATCCTGCTTCTACCAGGGTTTCAAA
>Ga0256830_1001258_pt1 | contig 18185 bp, 16 predicted proteins | sample 128326metaG_FD_190537 | JGI IMG/M metagenome (GOLD analysis project Ga0256830, IMG submission 190537) | Hydrothermal vent microbial communities from Lau Basin, Pacific Ocean - 128-326 | ecosystem: Environmental > Aquatic > Marine > Hydrothermal vents | place: Pacific Ocean: Lau Basin | collected... | reverse complement strand
CCCGCTCTCCCCTGGCCATGATGAACACTTGACGCTATGCTCATCCACCCCAGCGTCGCTTCGCGCCGCTACCGTTCGGCTTGCCCGGATTCGGTGTTCACTTTCAGCGGAATACGCACCTTGACGCAAAACGGCCGCACACGCCTCGACAGGCGGTGCGGCCGTGGATAGTGCCTAGGGTCGGGTGTCGGGACATCGCCTCCCCCGAGTCGATTCCCTTGCTTCGGTATGGGAGATGTTGTTTGTATACGGGCACACGCGGCTGTTTGTCAAGGACCGTGGGGTTGCCCCGGCTTCGTGGACGGGTTGTTGCGGTGGCGCTCTCAGGCCCGCGCTCTTCGGGGCCGCTCACTTATACGCAGACTTCGATCAACAAAAAAAGCCCTGCCGGGGGATCCCCGAGCAGGGCTGCGTTGTCGGGTAAGGCCGACCGAGGGAGCCGGAACGGTCGGCGCTTTGCGACGGGTTTCGTCCACTCGCCCGTGGGCCTCAGCCACGGGCCGCGCAGACGCGGCTCCCAGTCCTTCAGCTTGCCTCGGGCCGCGATCATGGCCTTCAGGGCAAGCCAGTGCTTGTATCTCCACCGGGGCGAGAGGTCGGCGGTGGCCACGTCCAGGTACCACCGGACGTGCTTGCACCGCCACTGCCACGGCCCGACCTTCCAGCGCTTCCATATCCTCTCGGCGATGAGCCCCGCAAGGCGAAGGTACTCGCGCTTTCGCCTGCTGCTTCCCGGGATCGACCGGGCAAGGAGACTCTCACCGATCTGCCTGGCCCGAACGTGGGTCTTCGGTGCCGCCATCGCGCTTACCTCCTTCCACCGATGTACTCGCTCGCCACGTCCATTCGGCCGTGGCCGAGTTCGTAGGAGATCTGCTTGCGGGCCGCCTTGTCGTCTTCGTCGGACGCGGTGCGCCCGCCCGCGAGGACCGGGGCCTTGTGCCCGGTCAACTCCTCGTAGCGCTCGCAGGCGTAGGCCGCCCGCAGGTCGTGGATCTTTCCCAGTCCATACTCGTCGCGAACCTCCCGCCACACCCCGTGGACGTGGTTTCGGAACTCCTTCCAGGAGTTGTCCGTCGGGATGAGGTTCCTGGCCTCGCCCTGGGCCTCGGCCGCCCGCCTGAGCGTCTCCATCGCCCGGTCCGACACCGGGACCAACCGCTCGACGAACGCGCCTCGCCCTCCCTTCGTTCCTTCTCGAATGTCCACCCGGCCCGTGCGCTCGGCCTGCCGCAGGGCGCTCTTGGCGTCCAACATGGACGCCTCGCGCATCCGAAGGCCGAGATCCCGAGCCAACTCGATGACCGCCGCCGCCCGCTCGTGCCCACGCTCCCGCAGGGCGTCGGCCGCCCGGGCCACGGCGTCGCGGTCCAGTCCCTTCGGAGGATCCGTTCGCACCGTAGTGCGCTGACCGACAAGCTCTCTCGGCGAGACACGGACCCGATCGTCCTGCCGCAACGCGGACAGCGTCACGTTGGCGCTCGACAGGAGGTTCTGGGCATACGAGGTCTTCATGACGCCCATTTCCACCTTCTGGGCGAGGTGTTGCCCGTATCGCTCCAGCACCTCCCGGGTCACGTCCCGCGCATCGCGGATCCCTTGCTCCTTTGCCCATCGCGCGAACTCTCCCCATCGGCTCGCGTGAGCCGCGACCGTGGCGTAGTGCCCGCCGCCATACGCATGGTTGAGGGCCTGGCGTCCCGCCCAGGCCATCTTGCGGCCCCAGCCAAAGTTCCTGTGGCCTCCTACCTTCATGCGGACCTCCTTTCCTGGTGGGGTTGGGATAGATGCCACCCTGGGAGACGGTTCAGTGGTCACTCGGTTCGCCGCCCGAGCTGCGGTGTGAGGGGCGTTCCCTCACAGGGCATCTATGTGAACCGCCGGGCTCTCGTCGCCTTCGTGGACCCGCCGGGGGGCGGGACGCGGGTAGGCGAGGGCGTCCGCTCCGGACGCCGAGCCGGGCGGGATTTTTCTTCGGGAGGTGGCGGAAGGAGCAGGCAGGCAGGGAGGGTGGGGCGTCGGGACGCTGACTCGCCTCGTCAGCGTCTTCCCACGACGCGGTGGCCGCAAGGCCCCACGGTGTCCAAAACGGACACCGGGAAGATCCCGGTGGAGGATGCGGCCGACGCAGACTCTCCTCGTCTGCGTCCGGGTGCGACGCCGTGGGATACCGGGTTCACACCGAGGAGGGCTGACTCGTCCTCGTCAGCCTCCCCCCTGGAAGACGGGATTTTCGGGATTTTTCGTCGGCCTTCCGGCCGATGTTCGGTCGCCCTTGCCGTGCGAAATGCCCAGAAAATGTCGGTGGTTGCGTCTTCTTGCCGTTTCCTTTCGGGGGTCTTCCGGGGTCTCTGTCTCTGCGGGGCGCAGAGACAGAGACCCGGCCCGCCGGCCAGGGATTCCCCTCTCCGGCAGGCCCAAGGCGTGATGGCCGTCTCCGGGCCGGTGCGGCGCGCAGCGGCCCGTCATCGCGGTTCGGGGGAACGGGCGCCCGGCGTCCTGCAAGCCGGCGTCGGCCCCGTGCGAGATCGATACCGCTCGTGTGGCTGTTCCAGAGTGTCCGGATGAGACGCCGTGCGAAACGCGCAGCCTCTCATGTCACGTGAGGCGTACCGGGTGAGTCCTTGGCGCTCGTGCCCGCCCGTGGGGCAGGCATGACGACGTGGAGGGACAACGACTGCGAAGGCACCGCAGACGCAAGGAGGCCCTTGGGTCTGCTGATGAGACACTCAAACCGTGGTGTCTAGGTTCCCCTCAGTGGGGGATTCACCGCCTGTATGGCGACAGGCGGAGGAAGGAAAGCTTGCAACCCCTATAACACACCCACCCAGGTTCGTCAAGCAGAACGCGGGCAAGAAAATGGCATTGAGCCACACATCATGGACGGGCACTTACGTAGCGCCGTGGCCTGAGTGATGAGGCGAAGAGCGCTGTTACTGTTGGTGGCGTTCTTTTACTGTCAAGTGCCATGCGTTGCGATCTCTTCCGGGAACGGAAAACGTCATTGCCAACGCTCCAGCGGTGTCCGCCCCGCCTTTCGCCCCTCGTCAAGACCCCCGTCGCCGGACCCCCACGAGCCCGGGATGCGATTTTTTTCCGGAGGTGGGCCCCAAGAATGTCCTCTGTCCGGGCAGTACAGGATGAGGGGGCAGCGCATTCCCTGTCCCGTCGCCGAACGCCCGGGCGCGGGAAGGGAGTCCAGACAACTCCAGGGCGAAAGGAGGTGCTAGATGAGCGAGAAGGTCAAGCTGATGAACGAGAAAGAGGCGGCGGCGTACCTGGGACTCTCCGTGCGGACTTTGCAGGCCTGGAGGCAGAAGGGTATCGGCCCCGCTTGGAAAAAGTTGGGCCGCGCCGTCAGGTATGCCCTGAGCGATTTGGATGCGTTTCTCGAAGAGTGTACGAGAGCGTCCACATCGGACGCCGGCCCCAAAGTCGCGGCATAGGAGGGGCAGAGCCGGGAGAGCGGTCCGCGAGTTCGCGTTCCCTTTCGGACCGGTTCCCGCGTGTTGCGCCTTCGCTTTTCCCTATACCCGAAACACGCAATACCCGTCGGCCTACCCGTCGGCGCCGTTCCCGGCACCCGGAAACGGGATCACTTCGGCGCCCGGCTCGATCCCGGCCAAGGTGAGGATGCGGCGCTCCACCTTCTCCATCGCGTCCCGCAGGCGCTCGGGGGTCAAGCGTAGGTAGCCGGCCGTCACGTCTTCCCGGGGCAGGGCGTGGTTCAGAAGGGCCTTCACGGCGTAGCTCGAAAGGTCCAGGCTCTCGGCCACCGTGGCGAAGGTGCGCCGGAGGTCGTGAACGGTGAATGTCACGCCCGAAGCCTTCTGGATCCGGTTCAGGGCGTAGCGCACGTTCTCGAACCGTTCGTCCTGGCGGCGCCGGTCCGTGGTCACCCGTTCGGAAAACACCCAGGGGTCGCCGGCTGTCTCCCGGCGGCGTTTCAGGAGCCCCCAGAGGTAAGGGCCCAGGGGCAAGGTATGGTCCCGCCGGGCCTTCGTGTCCCGGAAGGTCACCTTTCCGCCCACGAGGTCCACCTGGTCCCAGGTGAGGTTCGTGGCCTCCGAGCGGCGGCACCCGGTCAGGAGCACGAACCGGAAGAAGTCCCGGGCCACCGGGTCGGGGTCGGCCAGCACGGCCTCGAACCACGGGCCGAGTTCGTGGGGTTCGATCACGGTCCGGCGAGGTTGCAGCTTCTTCCATGCACGTGCAGCCGAAAGCACCTTCACAGGGTTCTCCCGCAGCACGGGTTCCCCGTCCGGGGTGCGCCAGGCGGCCTGCACGAATCCGAGAACGGCCCGGAGGTACCGGAAGGCGCGGTTCGCCTCCCCGGGCGCCCGGGCGGAAACCTCCACGTAGCGCTTCCGCACGTCTTCGGGCCGCAGGTCGGTCACCCGTCGCTTCATCCAGTCCTTGAAGTTCCGGTTCAAGGTCTTGGTCACGTCTTGGCGGGTCCGTTCCTTGAGGTCGCGGGTTTCGAGGTACATGGCCACGGCATCGCCCAGCGTGCGGGTTTCTAGTTCCTCGGCCTTCGCCTTCGCGTCGGGGTCTTCGCCCTTGGCGAGTTCCCCCGCGAGGGCCTTCGCCTGCAAGCGCGCCTGGTCAACGGTGAGCGGTCCGAAGGGGCCGATGGTCCACCGCTTGGCGCGGCCTCGGACCTTCGCCTCGAAGAAGAACACCGCCCGGCCGGTATGCGCCACCTTCACACCGAACCCGGTCAACGCCGTGTCGCGCACCAGCACCGCGCCCTCGGCCGGAACCGGAATCGCCTCGATGGCGCGCTTGGTGAGCTTGCGGGGTTCCAAGGTCCTGGTCGGGTAGGTCTTGCGAGCCTTCTCTTTCGTGGTCGGTCGGGCGGGCATGGGAGCACCTCTGCGTTCGGGTCCGTCAAAGGTCCGTGTGTCGGGTGGCAGTAGACCGGCAGTAGACCGGAAGCGCAGTAAAGCAGGTCATTCGGTGATCGTCAAGGGGAGAAGTGAAAGCCCGTAAGTTGTAGCGATTACGGTAGGTTATGGAGATTAAGCGCAAAAGGTGGGAAATGGTGAAAAACGGCCGAGAGCGGACTACGGATCCGCAGGTCAGGGGTTCGAATCCTCTCGCGCGCACCAGTAAGAGACGAAGGGGCCAGCCGATCCGGCTGGCCCCTTCGTTTTGTTGGGTCTTCCGGCGGTAAATCGTTAGCCCGCATGATTCATGAAGCCTTCTGCCGCAACCGCCGATTGCACGCCATCTCGGGGCGTGCTCGCGCCTCGGGGCTCGACGTACCGTCCCGTACGCCTGCGCCCCTCGTTGGAGCGGTTGCCCCGATCTGACGCACACTCGACGGTTTCGCGACGAACGCTCATGAATACTAAGGCGTACGAAGGTATTGCTGGATGCGGGGGGGGGGACTGGCTCCGGCCGGGCGCGAGTGCGGCACCCTTTTCGCCGCGCCTTCGCATGCCGTTGTCAGCCCGGTGGGCCGGGGCGCCAGTGGCGGAAGTTCCGGAACTTCCAAGGCGATTCAGGCTTGGTGAGGGCGCGGCGACGTGAGGGGCCGCGCCCGGCTCTCCACCAGCCCCCCACCCGCTGGTTCCCTTGTGAGCGCCGGGGATCTGACAATGGTTCCGTTGGTATTATTAATGCGGGCTAGGGGCCCTCGGGGATGAGGGCAACCAAAAAGCGGGGCCCCGGTAGGGGCCCCGCTTTCGGATCGGTCCGAAACGGCCGGCTCAGGCGCAGCCGCCGGAGCAGCTTCCGCAGTCGGTGGGCTCGCAGCCGCCACCGAACAGGGCCGCCAGCTCCTCGGGCCGGGGCTTGCGAACCTCGGCCACGGTCACTTCGAAGTGGAGCCGCTCGCCCGCCAGGGGATGGTTGAAGTCCGCCACGACCATGTCGTCGCGCACCTCGTTCACCCGGAACACCACCGGGCCGTGGGGGCCTCGGGCCTCGAACCCCATGCCGGGCTCGATCTCCATGTCGGCCGGGAAGTTCTCCCGGGGAATCTCCCGCATGAGATCTTGGCGGGGCAGGCCGTACCCGTTCTCGGGCTCAACGGTCACCTTGGCGGAGTGGCCGGTCTCCATGCCTCGCAAGGCGCGCTCCAGACCGGGAATGATCTGGCCCTTGCCGAAGATGAAGCCCAGCGGTTCCCCCGGCTCCGAACGGTCCACCACCTCGCCCGAGTCGAGGGTGAGGGTGTAGTCGATGGCCACGTACAGGTTGTCTTCTGCCTTCATAACTCTCTTACCTCCAAAAAAGTTTGCCCGGCCCCCTTGTGTCTCGGGGAGACCGGGACGTTATCGCGAAACCCTACCCGGCCTGGGTATCCTTGTCAAACGAAAAGGCCGTGTTCAGCAAAAAAACTCCTGGTATGCACGAAACGGCTACCCAGGGGCCCACGTTCCTTGAGGCGGCCGCCTCCCATCTGATAGATTCGGTGCTTCCTTGCACGAGGCAGCTCGGTCGAGCCGCCTACCCGTCCAGCGCAACGAAGCCGTCGAGGAGGTTCTCCCATGCCCGTTTCCCAACGCGTTCGCACGGCCCTCGAGCGGGCCTCGTGGATCCGGAAAATGTTCGAGGAAGGCGCCCGACTGAAGAAGGAGCTCGGGCCGGAGAACGTATACGACTTCAGCCTGGGCAACCCCAACCTGGACCCGCCGGAGCGGTTCCGGGAGGTGCTGCGGGAGCTGGCCCAGGAGGACCCTCCGGGGTGCCACGGTTACATGCCCAACGCCGGGTTTCCCGAGGTCCGTGAGGCCGTGGCGGCCTACGTGTCGAAGGAGCAAGGGGTCGGGCTCACGGCGGACCACATCGTGATGACGGTGGGCGCCGGCGGAGCCTTGAACACCGTGTTCCGGGCCATCCTGGACCCGGGCGACGAGGTGGTGGTGCCCCGGCCCTACTTCGTGGAGTACAATTTCTACTTGGACAACCACGGTGGCGTGCTGAAGACCGTTGCCACCACCGAGGGGTTCGATCTGCGGCTCGATGCCCTGGACGAGGCGATCGGCCCCCGTACGCGGGCCGTGCTGATCAACTCGCCCAACAACCCCACGGGCAAGGTGTATGACCGCGCCAGCTTGGAAGCGCTGCGGGACCTCCTGGACCGGAAGTCGGCCGAGCTGGAGCGCAGGATCTACCTCATCTCGGACGAGCCGTACCGGAAGATCGTGTACGACGGGGTCGAGGTGCCCCCTGTGCTGGAGATCTTCCCCCATGCCTTCGTGTGTACCTCGTACTCCAAGGACCTGAGCCTGCCGGGGGAGCGCATCGGGTACATTGCAGTGAGCCCCCGCGTGGACGACGTGGCTCTGGTGACGGGGGCGCTGACCTTCACCAACCGGATCCTGGGGTATGTGAACGCCCCGGCCTTGGCCCAAAGGGTGGTGGGCCGGCTTCAAGGGGTCACGGTGGATATCGGGGTCTACCGACGTAACCGCGACACCCTGTACCGGGGGCTGCTCGAGGCGGGGTACGACTGCCCCAAGCCCGAGGGGGCGTTCTACCTGTTTCCCAAGAGCCCCATCGAGGACGACGTGGCCTTCGTTCGCGAGCTCCAGAAGGAGAACATCCTGGCTGTGCCCGGCAGCGGGTTCGGGGGGGCGGGCCACTTCCGACTGGCTTACTGCTGCTCGTACGAGACGGTGGAGCGCAGCCTCCCCGGGTTCCGCCGGGCCCTGGACAGGGTCCGGCGGGGTTGAACGCCGTCCTCCCGTGCGAAACGGAGCACCCATGACCGAACCGCAACCGCGCGGCCACTTCGGCCCTTTCGGGGGCCAGTACGTGGCCGAGACCCTTATGCCCGCCCTGGAGGAGCTGGAGGCGGCCCTGGCCGCCGCGAGCCGGGACCCCGGGTTCTGGGAGGAGTTTCGGGACCTCCTGCGCACCTACGTGGGACGGCCCACGCCGTTGACCCCGGCCCGACGGCTCGGCGAGGCCCTGGGCGGAGCCCGGATCTACCTGAAGCGGGAGGACCTGTGCCACACCGGGGCCCACAAGATCAACAACACCCTGGGGCAGGTCCTGCTGGCTCGGCGGATGGGCAAGCGCCGCATCATCGCCGAGACCGGGGCGGGGCAGCACGGGGTGGCCACGGCCACGGCCGCGGCTCTGTTCGGGATGGAGTGCGCCGTGTACATGGGGGCCGAGGACGTGCGGCGGCAGGCCCCCAACGTGGAGCGGATGCGGTTGCTGGGGGCCGAGGTGGTGCCGGTGGAGAGCGGGAGCCGCACCCTGAAAGACGCCATGAACGAGGCGATCCGCCAGTGGGTGACCCACGTGGAGACCACCTTTTACGTGATCGGCTCGGTGGCCGGCCCCCACCCCTACCCGGCCATGGTCCGGGGGTTCCAGCGGGTGATCGGGGAGGAGACCCGGGCCCAGTGCTTGGAGGCTCTGGGGCGGCTGCCCGACGCGATCGTGGCCTGCCTGGGGGGCGGCTCCAACGCCATGGGCATGTTTGCCGCGTTCCTCGACGATCCCGTGACCCTGGTGGCCGTGGAGGCCGCCGGCGAGGGAGTGGAGACCGGCCGACACGCCGCGGCCATCGGTGTCGGCCGGGTGGGGGTGCTCCACGGTATGAAATCGTTCTTCCTCCAGGACGACGACGGCCAGATCCAGGAAGCCCACTCCATATCGGCCGGGCTCGACTACCCCGGGGTGGGGCCGGAGGTAGCCTGGCTGGTGGAGTCGGGACGCGTGCGCACGGTGACCGCCACCGACGCGGACGCCCTGGCGGCGTTCCACCTGACGGCGCGCACCGAGGGTATCCTGCCGGCGCTGGAGAGCTCCCACGCCCTAGCCCGGGCCGGCGACCTTGCCCGGGAGATCGGCCCGGACGGGATCCTGGTGGTCAACCTCTCCGGCCGCGGCGACAAGGACCTGTCCACGGTCCTGGCCGCAGGGAAGCCCCCTCAGGCCCCTGCGGGGCCCGGCAACGAGGAAAGGTAACGTTTGGTGATCCTGGGGCCATCGCCGGCGGCGGGGCATGGGGCCTGCTTCCGGCCGGGCGCGAGTGCAGCATCCGATCGCCGCGCCTTCGCATGCCGTTGTCGAAGCAGCCTGTTCGGGCGGCGACAGCGGAGGGCCCTGGAATTCGACAGAGCTACGGATGTTCGGGGGGCGCGGCGGGCCAAGGAGCCGCGCCCGGCTCTCCAGCGGGCCCCATGCCCCCGAGACCGTGAGGTGTCGCCAAGGAGGCGGGGTCATGCTTGGAACGACTGGAAAGCACTTATGTTTTCAAGCCTCCCAGCGTCCCAGCCTCCCAGCGTCCTAGCGGAAGTTACTGGGAAGGGAGGTGACGCGTGAACCGCCTGGAGTCGACGCTTCGTTCCGTGCGGGATCGGGGGGGGAAGGCGTTGGTGCCGTTCCTGACGGCGGGGTTTCCCGACCGGCAGACCTTCGTGGATCTGTTGCTGGAGGCGGAGCAGGCCGGAGCGGATGCGCTGGAGGTGGGGGTTCCGTTCTCAGACCCATCGGCCGACGGACCGGTGATCCAGGAGGCCAGCGCCCGGGTGCTGGGGGCAGGGTACCGGCTGGAGCATGCGTTCGCCGATCTGCGCGCCGCCCGGGAGCGGGGCCTGGGGATCCCGGCCTTATTCATGACCTACTATAACCCCGTCCTGGCCCGGGGCCCCGGTCGGTTTGCCCGTGAGGCGCGTGAGGCCGGAGCCGACGGGGTGCTGGTGGTGGACCTGCCCTGGGAGGAGGGCGGCGAGTTCCTCCCCCTGGCGAGGGATCAAGGGCTGGACACGGTGCTCCTGGTGGCACCCACCACGCCCGAGGACCGGGTGGGCCGGATCGTGGCCGGCGCGTCGGGGTTTGTGTACTGCGTGAGCGTGACCGGGGTCACCGGACAGAAGCGGCCCATGGAGGCCACGGTGGGCGATCTGGTTGGCCGGGTGCGCCGCCACACGGACCTGCCGGCCCTGGTGGGGTTCGGGGTGTCGGACGCCGCCTCGGCCTTGGCGCTGGCGGCACGGTCGGACGGGGTGATCGTGGGCAGCGCCCTGATCCGGACCCTCGGTGACCTTGCCGGGGCCTCGGCCGTGGCCCGGGCCCGCAGGTTTCTGGGCTCCCTACGGGAAGCGTTGTCTAGAGACTAGAGACTAGAAACTAGAGAAATTCCGGGTAGCTCGGCCTGTGGGGCGGGCGGGCGCTCCAGCAGACCTCATGCCCCCGAGCTTTGGCGCGGTTCGAGAGCCGCCTAGCTGCCTAGCGGGCCGAAGGCCCGAAGTCGCTGGGAGGCCGCACCGCCCGATATGTCTTGCCTTTTGGCTACGGTGACGGCATCTTGTATACATTAGAAACCGGGCTGGGCGATTCTCTGTCATTGTCGCTTTTCAGCCTTCCACCTTCCCAGCCTTCTAGCGTAAAGAGGTGCGATGCGAGTTCGTGACGTCCGAAGGGGATACGTGTCGGGCATCCCGACCCCGGGCCGTCCCCGTCGAGAAGGCCCGGTGGAAGGGGTGGCCGGGGTCGTTGCGTCCGTGGACCGGGTGGAGGTCTCCGATCGGGGCCTCGAGGTGCAGCGGGCCCGGATGTTGGCGCTCCTGGCCCCCGACGTTCGACAGGAGCTGGTGGACGCCCTCTCCCAGGCGATCCGGGATGGTCGGTATCAAGTGAGTGGCCGGGAGGTGCTGCCGCGGCTTCTGCGGGAGCACGCTTGGGGCCTGGGGGGGCAGGGAGAGACGTTTCCGTACGGGTAAGAACCCCCCGCGCCCGCCTCGGTTCCACCGCCGGTGGACGGCGCCAGCCGAGGAGGTGTAGCCATGCCCATGTACCCGTACCACTGTTCCAAGTGCGACAGGGACTTTGACGTGGAGATGCGCCCCACCGAGGTGGGGAAGCGCACCGTGGAGTGCCCGAGTTGCCATGAGAAGAAGGTGACCCGGGTGTACACCGCATTCTTCGCCAAGACGAGCCGAAAAGCATGAGCCACTGGGGCGGGCGCGGCGCACGAACCGCGTGCGCCCCGCCGGCGGGGGACGAATCCCAGGGCGGCAGGCAGATCGGGCCTGCCGTTTTTATATGGACGTTGGGGCCTTCGGCCCGCAGGGCGGTTGGGAAGCTGGGAGGCTAGGAGGCCAGAACCCTCCTTGATCTCTGAGCGCCGCCAGCACCGCGACACGGGGGCATGGGACCTGCTGGAGATCCGGGTGCGGCTCCAAAATTCTAGTCTCTAGTTTCTAGTTTCTAGCTTCTAGCTTCTGTGTCCCCTCACCCGCGGCCCACCCGAACTTCCAAGGAAACCCCATGCTGGCTCCTCCGATCCAAAAGGTGCTGAGAGAGCTTCAGAAGCTCCCTGGGGTGGGTGAGAAGACCGCCACGCGGTTCGTGCTTCACCTGCTCAAGGCTCCCCGTACCGAGGTGGAGTCCTTGGCCCGGGCCTTGGTGGAGCTCAAGGAGAAGGTGAAGCCCTGCTCGGTGTGCTTCCAGCTCACCGAGTCCGACCCCTGCGCCGTGTGCTCGTCGCCCCGGAGGGATCGGAGCGTGGTGTGCGTGGTGGAGGACCAGGCCGGGGTGCTGGCGATCGAGCGTACCCGTGCGTTCTTTGGGCTCTACCACGTGCTCGGCGGGCACCTGTCCCCCATGGAAGGGGTCGGGCCGGACGACCTTCGGGTCCGGGAGCTGGTGGGCCGGATCCGGCAGGGGGAGATCCGGGAGGTGATCGTGGCCACCAACCCCCACGTGGAAGGGGAGGCCACGGCGTTGTACCTCAAAAAACTCATCGAGCCGTCGGGGGTCCGGGTCACCCGAATCGCCCGGGGGGTGCCTTTGGGCGGTGACCTGGAGTACATCGACGCCCTGACCCTGGGCCGGGCCCTGGAGGGGAGGAGCGGGTTCTGATGGTGATCCGTGCCGTGTGGTCCACTGCAGAGGGGCGGCCCTTTTTCGCGAACCTCAAGGTGATGCGCCTGACCCTTCAGACACTCGACGCAGTTTTGGGGCCCGGAGGCCGGGTGCAGGCGTGGGTGTTTCTGGACGACCGGTTTGCGTTCGTGGCCGAGGGGGGGCACGAGCTGCCAGGAAGGCTAGAAGAGGCCCGGCACCGGGCGGAGGAGCGGTTCCGGTCCGAGAACGGGCAAGGCCTGTGGGGGCCGGTGGTGGAGGAAGTCGAGGTCCCGGGTTGTCCTGAGGCTGCCGCGCGGCCCTTGGTCGAGCTTCCGGAGACAAGGGGGTTGGCAGACAGCCCGGACGAGTACCCTTGGTGCGGCGGGGAATGGCTGTTTGGGGGCGGTGGGAAGTGCCAGGAGGCGGGGAAGCGAGCCGGGAGAGCTAGGGGGCCCCAGGGACCATCCCGAAGGGAGACCTCCGGCTCGTAACAGATGAGAATGACAAGGGTTAGGGGGGACAGGAGGACAGTAGGGGCGTGGAGGACCGGGGCTTTCATCTTTCCGCCTCAATCTGCCGAAACGGTGCGGAGGCGTCGGTTTCAGAGGGGGCCCGGGCGGAGAACCGCGATCTGCCCGGGCCGTACCCGATGCGAAAAAAAGGGGGTTTGTGGATGCGGGGGCTTTTGATCGGGGTGCTACTGATTGGGATGGTGGTCAGCGCCGCGGCCGAGGAGGTGCTGATCGTCCATGACCCGACGTTGCCACCGGCCCGCCAGGTGGTTGATGCGTTCAAGGAGGCCCTGGAGACGGCCTTCTCCCACCGGGGCCCTCGGCGCCTGGTGCCGGTCTCGTTCCGGGAGCTGGAGTGTGACGAGGCGGGCCGGAGGGCCGACCTTCGAGCGGGCGTTTTGGGTGTGGACCTCGTTTTCGCCGTCGGCACGCGGGCCCTCGAGGCGGTGCGGAGCCTGCCGGATTCGGAGGTCCCCATCGTGTACGTGCTCGTGCATCGGCCACCCGCGTGGAGGAGGGGGCGCGCCCACGTGACGGGTGTGGGCATGCAGGTGCCTCCGGAGAAGTGGATCAAAATGATCCGAGAGGCCCTCCCGGACGTGAGACGGCTGGGAGTCTTTTTCGACCCCAGCAACACCGGCAGGTTCGTGGAAGGGGCGAAGGAGGCTGCAGCCCGCCAGGGGCTGGGGCTCACCGCCCTGGAGATCCGGTCTCCGAGGGAGGTCCCGGCGAGGTTGGCGGAGCTCCCGCCCGACGTCGGGGGCCTGTGGATGATCCCAGACCCTACTGTGGTGACGAGGGAGACGGTTGAGTCCCTGCTCCTGTACTCGCTCCGGCATCAGGTGCCTGTAGTGACGTTCTCCGAAGGGTACCTGGCCTTGGGGGCCACCGTTGCCGTGACCCTGGATTTTCCGTCGATCGGGCGCCAAGCGGCGTCCATGGCCTGGCGAATCTTCAACGGGGAGCCCCGAGGGAACGTCCTTCCTGAGCCGCCCAAGGGGGTGCTCCTACGGGTCAACCCCAGGGTGGCCCGGAAGCTGGGTGTACGCCTGGGCGTGGCGCCTTCGGGTGTTGGACGGTAGGGGCCGGCATGGATGCGAAAAGGCGTTGCGTTTTTCTGCTGTCGCGGCACTTTGCATTACAGACCTATCTGTACCTGGCCGCGACCATCTTGTTCGCAACGGTGCTGTTGAGCGGGACCCTGATCCACTTCCAGCAGCGGATGCTCCGGCGTCAGATGCAGGACAAAGGTACCACCGTGGTGTCCTTCCTGGCAGAGAGCCTGCGGCTCGGACTTTTTTCGGAGAACGCAAAGGAGATTCGTTCGGCGTTGCTGCCCGCCTTGAAAGACGACGATGTGGAGTGGGTAGCCGTGTTCGACCCGTCTTGGCGCCTCTTGCAGTACGGTCGAAGCCTGCCTGGGTCGCCCGCGGAGGGAAAGGGGCAGGTGCCTGCGCCCTCGCCCGAGGTGCGGGCGATCGTGACCCAGCCGGGGGGGATCGCGCATCACGAGGGAGCGGAGAACATTATCTTTTGGAAAGCGGTTCGGGCCGAGCTCAGCGCCCCCACGGTGGAGGGGCTGTACTTCTTTGCCGGTCCTCTCGGCCGGCCGGCCTCGGGAACCGTGCTGGGGTATGTGGGGGTCGAGGTCAGCAAACGGGCTCTGGAGGCAGGCTTCCGGGCCATCGTGGTCCGGAGCGTGGGGACCGGGGCGGTGTTTCTGGTGTTGGGGTGGTGTGTGACGTTCCTGGTGGTGCGGGGCGCATCCCGGCCCCTGCGGCGCCTCCTGAACGAGATGCGCCGCAGGGGAATCTGGACGGAGCCCCCCGTGTCGCGCGGGCTGCTGGCCGACCCGTTCTACGAGCTGGTCCGGGCGCTGGATCGGGCGTTTGTGACCATTGACGAGCTGAGGGTGGGTTTGGAGGAGCGGATCCGGGCGAGGACCGCCGAGCTCACCGAGGCGAACCAGCGGCTCCGGGATGAGGTGCGGGAGCGCACGCGGGTTCAGGACGAGCTGAAACAGGCCCGGGACGAGCTGGAGGAGCGGGTCAAGGCGCGGACGCAGGAGCTGGAAACCGCATACAAGCAGCTGGCCCATTCGGAGAAGCTCAACGCCCTCGGCACGCTGACCGCGTCGGTGGCCCACGAGCTGAACAACCCTCTCACCGGCATCCGAGGGGTGCTCGAGTCGTTGGAGTACCGGGGCGATCTGCCCCCCCGGGAGACGCGTCTGGTCAAGCTGGCGATCCAGGAATGCGACCGGATCGACCGGCTGATTCAGAATCTTCGAGACTTCTACCGGCCGACCACGGACCGTACCGAGGATCTGGACGTGAACGAGCTGGTGGAGTCCGTGGTGCTTCTGTGCACCAAAGATCTCATCGTGCGGGGGATCGAGGTGAAAACCTCGTTTGCAGAGGATCTGCCGAAGGTTCGGGGGGTGGGGGACCAGCTGAAGCAGGTGGTTCTCAACCTGATCGCCAACGCCCGGGACGCCATGCCCTCGGGGGGGACGTTGCGCGTCACCACCGGAGCGGGCGGGGGGTGGGTGAGGATCCATGTGGAGGACACCGGGGGAGGCATCGCGGAGAAGGATCTGGAGCACATCTTCCGGCCGTTCTTCTCCACCAAGACGGCGGGGGAAGGGACCGGTCTGGGTCTCTCGATCTCCCGGGGCATCGTTAAACGCCATGGGGGCGACATCGAGGTGGTGAGCCGGGTGGGCGAAGGTACGCGGTGCACGGTGAGTCTGCCGGTATCGGCTCCGGCCCAGGATGCGAAGCCGGACGGTGCGAGCGGGACCGTGCGCGGGACGGCGGATTCCGGTTGATTCCGGGGAAGCGGAGGAGAACGGTGAGCAGTGTCCGGTGGTTCCCGCACCTCCTGTCGTTTGCGGCCCTACTCTGCTACGGATCGGTGGGGGGGGGATGGAGCCCGGTGTGGGCGGGCGACCAACCCGTGTTCGAGCGCATGTACTTCCCGGGCGAGACCCTGGTGGAGGCCCCGACCCGGCACCCTAAACCGTTGTCCCAAACGGCGGAGAATGTGACGATCATTACCGCCGAGCAGATCCGGGACATGAACGCCCACACCCTGGCCGAGGCCCTGAACCGGGTGACCGGGGTGTTCGTGGAGTTCTTCGGGGCCGACCTGGGTAGCCTGGCCCTGACCCGGATCCAGGGCTCCCGCGAGGAGCACGTGCTCGTGCTGGTGGACGGGATCCCCTGGAACTTCCTGTCCGGGGGGAACGCCGAGACCCTGACGATCCCGGTGGGGATCGTGGACCGGATCGAGGTGATCAAGGGGCCGGCCTCGTCAGCGTGGGGCTCGTCCCTCGGCGGCGTGATCAACGTGATCACCAAGGACGTGGGGCGGCGTTCCCGACCCCAAGGGAGCGGGTCGGTCTCGTACGGGCCCGGCACGACCCTGGACGGCCGGGCCGAGGCGGCCGGCCGGGCCGGAGGGCTGGGGTACTACCTGTACGCGGGCTACCAGCGCGCCGAGTGGGAGCAGACCCACGGCGGGTTTCGGAACCGCTCGGCCTATGCCAAGTTCTCACTGCCTGTACGACCAGGGCTGCGAGTTGGCTTCATGGGCGGATATGCAGAGGCGGAGCCAGAAGCCGGCCACCTGGTGGAGCAAGGGGTCAGATCCGAAGACGACCTTCGAGCGGCTTTCGGCACGATCATGGCGGACATGGACCTCGGGGAACGGTTGGGGGCTCATTTCGCTGCGTACCGTTACGATCACCGTCTTCGAGGGACCGGCCATGAAGACGGGACGCGGGGGCCTACGGGGTCCCTGGTTCGGAAGGTGCGGTTCGACGAGGTTTCGGAGGGTCTCCGGGCACGGTTGGTGTGGAGTCCCGAGGGCCACGTGGTGGTGCTGGGGGTGGATTACGACCACGGCCGGTTGGATCAGACCGTGGAGTCCGGGCCGGTCTTCCAGTCGCGGGGGACTCCAGCCCGGTTCACCTCCAGCCCCGAGCTGGATCGGTGGGGGGTCTACCTCAACGACACGTTCTCGGTGGCCGGCTGGAGCCTGACCCCTGGGTTGCGGTACGACGAGCACTCGGTGACCGGCCCGATCGTGAGCCCCAGCTTCGGTGCGGTGCGGCGGGTGGGGCGGCAGACCGTGGTTCGGGCCACGGCAGCCCGGGGGTTCTCGAGCCCTCCGCTGTCCGAGCTCTCGGGCGGGGGCGCAAGCACCGACCCGAACCCGGATCTGGAGCCGGAGAAGATCTGGTCGGTCCAGGCTGGGGTGGAGACCAAGACGATCCCGTTCCTGTGGGTCAAGGCCACGGGGTTCTGGCACCGCCTGGTGGACCAGCGGGTGGCCGAGCCGTCTCCCGACACCGAGGGGAACCTGCGCAAGGTGAACGGCGACGGCGCCACCCGGGCCGGGGTGGAGCTGGAGGTGGAGACCGCGCCCGTGCTCCGCACCTCCCTGCGGTGGGGTCTGGGCTACGTGGACCACGACCAGGAAGGGGATGGGGCCGACCAGGAGCAGTACACCTTTGACGTGGCCCTGGTTCACCGGTGGCCCGGCTCGTTCCATGGGGAGCTGGCCGGCCACTTCGTGTGGTGGGACCAGGGCCCGGGCGAGGGGGATCGCAACGACCCCGTATGGGACCTGAACCTGTGGAAGCGGTTTCGGCTGGGCCGAGGCGCAGCCGCGGACGCGTTCCTCACGGCCCACAACCTGTTCCAAGGGCGGCAGTACACGGATCCGGATCGGCCCAACCCGGACCGGTGGGTGGAGGTGGGGGTGCGATTTTCTTTTTGATTCCGTTCCAAAATCGAGCTAGACTAAAAAACGTCGTTTTGGTGGGGGGGTAGGGGCCCATTTTCGACCCACCCGGAGAAAGGAGGTCAGACGATGGAAGAGTTCGGCATTCTGGTTCTGGAAAAGGGGATCGACGGGGAGGCTTTCGGGCCGATGACCACGTGTTGCTTCACCTCTGTGGCGATTTTTCGGTGGAGCGGCTAAGGTGCCTTTGAGTTAGATTGTCGGCGGGAGCTTCGGCTCCCGCTTTTTTATTGGCGGCGAACGGACGAGCGGGACGAGAGAATCTCCCGGTACCCTGCGCGTGAGGACGCGAGCAGCGCCGCGAGCGCCGTCGCCAGGCCCGCGCCCGTAAACACCAGGTCCACCCTTCGCCCTGGAAGCTCCGCTGCCGCCCCGGCCAGGCCGATGCCCAGCGGCACCAACACCATGGCAAGGGTCTGGAAGGCCGTCAGGGCCCGGGCCCGCAGATGGGCGGGAACCCGGGTCTGGACCTGGGAGAGGAGAGAGTTGTTGTAGAACCCCAGAGCCAGACCGCTGGCCGCGATCCACCCGAGAGCCGCCCCGGGGCTCCGGGCCAATCCCAGCCCCACAAAGCCAAGGCCGGCCACCCCCATGGTTCCCGCCGCCAGGCCCCCCCCTCGAAGGGACGTGTGGCCGGCCAGCCAGTATCCTGCAATGTTGGCGGCCCCGTACCCGGCCAGGAGGTACCCGTACCAGTCGGCCGGGAGCCCGAGAAACCTCGTGTCCTTCACCAGGAACGGCAGGAGCACCACCAAGGGCTCCAGGCAAAACGTGGTGCAGGCGGTCGCTAGCACGGCGGCCCGAAGGCCGGGATCGCCCCACACGTACCGGAAGCCTTCCTTTGCCTCCGTTGCCAGGCCGTGAACCGCCTCGCCCCAGCCGGCGGAGGGCCGGTAAGGGGCCTGGGGGAGTCGGATGAACGCCTCGGTGGCCGCGCTGATCAGGTACGTGATGCCGTCCACGCTCAGCAGAACCGGCGCGCCCAGCAGCCGGTAGGCCGTGCCTCCAAGCCCCTTGCCCGCGAGCCCTGCGGTCTGCACGAGCGCC